>Ga0335070_10005167_pt1 | contig 15335 bp, 13 predicted proteins | sample Lox_Sample_13_FD_206722 | JGI IMG/M metagenome (GOLD analysis project Ga0335070, IMG submission 206722) | Soil microbial communities from Loxahatchee National Wildlife Refuge, Florida, United States - Lox_Sample_1.3 | ecosystem: Environmental > Terrestrial > Soil > Wetlands | place: USA... | reverse complement strand
TCGCCTGCAACTTTTTCCGGAGCATCCTTTTTGGGTATCGGTTTTCCAACAACCGTGAGTTGAGCCATAATCACCTCCCACCGGCAGCGACTTTTACTGCTTCAATGATCTTCACGTAGCCGGTACATCTGCACAGGTTTCCTGCTATGCTTTCTTTGATCTCCTCGTCTGTCGGACTCTTCTTCTCGTCGAGGAGCGCCTTGGCCGACATAATCATGCCCGGGGTGCAAAAGCCGCACTGGACAGCCCCATGGTCGATGAATGCCTTTTGCAGGGGATGGAGCTGCCCGTCAGACTGCGCCAGACCTTCTATCGTAGTCACGCTCATTCCTTCTGCTTCGAGGACCGGTACGAGGCAGGCGTTGACTGCCTGGCCATCCATGATCACGGTGCAGGCGCCACACTCTCCGTATCCGCAGCCAAGTTTGGTGCCGGTTAACTCAAGCTTTTCACGGAGTAAATAGAGTAACGTCCACGTGGACTCAACCTCCACGTTCACCTTTTCGCCATTCAACGTGAATTCCATCTCTCTTCTCATGTCGGCTCCTTCTCAGTTAGGGTCACGGGGCATGGGTCACGGGTCACGGAGGACACATCTTTTTTCTTGTCACTGATCATCAGTCATTGATCTCGTCATTGGTGACTAGTTACTTGGCCCTTGCCCCCTGACCCGTGACCCTGTTCTTCTCACCACAGCCTTTCCGGGTAGACCGCCTCGCCAGGCCGAACCACCCGCTCGATGGCCTTCATAATGCCCCTCTTAACGAGCACTTTCACCATTTCCCGCCTGTACCAGGCCTCTCCTCTCACGCTGTCCCTGGGTGAAGACTCTGATGCGGCAATCTCGCTTACCTCCGCAATAAGCTTTTCGGAGAGCACCTTTCCTTTGAGCGCTGCTTCGGCCTTCTTGGCTCTGATAGGTCGAGGTGCGACAACGCCCATGGCAATGCGAGCATCTTCGCACCTGAGCTCTTCGTCCTCAAAGTACCCCAGTATCTTTGATATGGGCTCCATGGTGCAGAGCGCGTCCCTGCACTTGACATCGTTGCGGTTAAGAGTGACCCTGACCGCAATGCCAATGATAGGGAGGTCCATAGCAGCCCGGCGCGTATGTTTTAAGTAGGCTGATCCCGTGTTCTCCGTGAAGCGGCGAATTCTAAACTCCTTGAGGATCTCTCCTTTGTGCAAGACCGTCTTTCCCGGCCCCAGAAAGAACTCATCGATATCGACTTCCCGCTCGCCGGCCGCGCTCACGAGCACCGCCTTCGCATCCAGGACCAGCAAGGGACATGCTGTGTCGGCTGAAGGAGCCGCGGTGCACACATTTCCACCGATCGTTGCAACGTTCCGTATCTGGGTGGAGCCGAGGTTGCAGACCGCGTCATGAAGCGCCGAGAAGTGCTCCTGGATGAGCGGGTTATTCTGCAACTGCCGGTGAGTCACGCCGCTGCCAATAGTCGTCACATCGTTCTTCTTCAGCTCGGCCACGTTGCGCAGCGAGATAAGCGCCCTTGGCTTGAGCTTCCTCTGTTCTATCTGCACCATTACGTCAGTGCCCCCGGCTATGTACATTGCTTCATTCTTGTATTGCGCCATCAGCTCAAGGGCTTCTTTCAGCGTGTCGGGCTTGTGGTAGTCGTAGTTAAGCATCGCTTCCTCCTCATTCGGGTTATGGGTCACGGGTCAAGGGTCACGTCAAAGAAACGATAAGCTGCCCAGGCAGTGGTTCACCCATGACCCCTGCCCCATGACCCATAACCCCAAGCGTTTTCGATCATTCTCTTTTATCGAAAACGCGTTTTGTTTTTCTCTCCGACCTCGGCAACTCCCCGTGACAGACAATTTCACAGTTGCAGCTAACAAATATCTGATTCTTTATCCCTTCCTCAACTGCCCTTCGTAGCTCCTCATCTCTGACCGACAAGCAGTGGATGCCTCTTTCTACCTTGACGGTCATGTAGTCCTTGCCGTCAGGGCGACGATCCAGATGAATCTGGTACTCGCTTCCTACGCCTTCGACACGGGAGAGCACGTGATCTACCTGGCCCGGGTAGACATTCACCGCGCGGAAGATGAACATGTCATCCGAGCGACCCAGGAAACGGTCGTGCCGCGGCAGGATCGACCCGCATGGGCACTCGCCCGGGATGGCCCGTGTCAGGTCTCTCGTCCGGTAACGCACCAATGGCGCCGCCTCTTTTCTGAGCGTTGTGACCACCATTTCACCTATCTCACCGTCAGGCACGGGCTTAAGTGTGTCCGGGTCAAGGAACTCTACGATATAATAGTCAGCCCAGTAGTGAATGCCCGTGTGATGGACGCAGTCAAGACCTGTCCCCGGTCCATAAAGCTCCGTCATACCGGGAATGTCAAAAACGTGTTCCACACCCAGAAGGTCACGGATCCGAGCGCGCATTGCATCGCTACTCCGCTCTGAACCGAAGATCACCTTCTTGAGATTGATCTGGTTGCGTAAACCTCGCTTCTCCACCTCTTCTGCCATCAGAAGCCCCATAGACGCAGTGCAGCAGAGGACCGTGGTCTGAAAATCGACCAGGAACTCGGTCTGCATGTCCAGATTCCCCGGGCCGATCGGTATCGACATGGCGCCAAAGCGTTCGACCCCTGCCTGAAAACCGACCCCTGCAGTCCAGAGTCCGTAGCCTACTGCTATCTGCACGCGGTCGAGCACGGTCAAACCTGCCATCTCGTAACAGCGGGCAAAGAAGTTCGCCCAGTCGTGAATATCCTTCGCAGAATAGGCGAGCACCTTTCTCTTCCCCGTGGTGCCGCTGGATGCATGGATCCTGACCACGTTCTCCATCGGCACACTGAGCAGCGGGAACGGATAGCCTGCCTTCAGGTCGTCCGCGGTCGTGAAAGGCAGACGCCCTATATCATCCAGGGTCTTTATCGCGCGAGGTTTTACGCCCGCATCTTCGAACTTCCGCCGGTAAAAGGCTGACCCATTGTAAGCATGCTTCACCGTCCATTTGAGACCTTTCAACTGGAGGGCGGAAAGCTCCCCTCTCGTCTTCACGCTTGGCATGAACGTCTTTGGCATAAAACCTCCCGAATGATTAGGGTCACGGGTCACGGAAAAAGTCTTTCTTGTTTTAGCTTGACCCCTGCCCCCTGCCCCTTGACCCTCTTATTTTCTTAGTTTGCTCCACATCTATTTCGCCCGTCTCCGGCTTGATCGCCACACCGTAATTGGTTCTGGCCCTCTCCACCGTGACGTATCCCTCGATCACGTCCTGCTGCACCATCTCCGGCTCACGCTCGAACGCAACTCCGTAGCCGCCGCCGCCCGGGGCATCGATGGTCACCACATCACCAGGCTTCAACTGGGTTAAGCCATACGCATTCCCCGGCACTCCGTTGACCAGAAACTGCGCTTTTGAGCCCGATCTCCCGCCGAAGAGCCCTTCCGCGGGGTAGGCGTATCTCCCAGCCTGTATCCCCAGATTAACGGGCGCCATGGGCGCGTACTGATCGTCCGGTATCTTGAAAATCTCCCTCTTGCCGAGACCCCCTTTCATTCTGCCGGGCCCACCGGAATCAGTGAGGAGTTGCCTTTCCGCCACAATAAGAGGGGTGTCACTCTCGAATATCTCGACCGGCGTGTTAGCGCCGTTCGCGGGGAAAATATAGACGTAGTTGCCGTCGTTCGACGCACCTGCCCCCATGCCGCCTCCCCTGATAATAACCGAATGCCACGGTCTTGCGTCGCTTCTTTTCCCGTAAAAGACATTCATCGCAGCTGGCGTGCTACCCGACCCTGCAATCACCTTCCGAGGCGCGACACCGGAGAGTGCCCGATAAATTACCTCGGTCATGAAGTGGCCCACGCCCATGCGGGCAGCCACGGCAGCGGGAAACTTGCAGTTGACAACGCTGCCCTCAGGCGCACTCAGCTTTATGGGCCGAGCGCAACCCTCATTGTTCGGAATGTCCGGTGCGAACATGCTCTTGACCGCCATGAATACATAGGCGTATGTAAAATTGAAAACTACGTTCCCTCCCCAGTTGACCTGACCGGAAGAGCCGGCAAGGTCCACGATGATATCGCTTCCCCTCACCTCGACCGCTGTCTGGATAACGATATCGTCACCTTTCATCTGCTCGACAATCCCTCTAGCCCGATAGATACCGTCCGGTATCTTTTCTATCTCTTCCCTTATGCTCCTCTCAGTGAGACTAATGACTTGGTCGGCCAGGTCGTCAAGATTTTCCAGATCATTCTCTTTGAGCATTTGCCGTATTTTCTCTGAGCAGACATGGTTCGCTGCTATTTGAGAACGGATGTCCCCGACGACCTCATCAGGCGTACGTACGTTCCACCTGATCATGTCCAGAACCGACTGGTTGAGGACCCCCTTGTCATAGAGCTTCACGAGCGGAATGAACAGGCCTTCTTCAAACACGTCATGATTATCCGAAGAGACACGGCCGCCGATATCCGAGTGATGAAACACACAGGCAGTAAACGCCACGAGCTGCTCTTTGTAGAAGATCGGGCTCCATACACAGACATCATTCAGGTGACCTGCCAGGGCCCAGGGGTCATTCGTAATAAAGACGTCGCCGGGCTGGTAATCGCCCGAGGGAAAACTGGTGACGAGATTCTTCACTCCGATTGCCATGGCACCCGACTGGCCGGGCGTCGCGAAACTTCCCTGGGCCAGCTCCCGCCCCTTCCGGTCGGTGAACATACACGTGTAATCATGGGCATCTCTGAGCAGGCTCGAAAACGCCGTACGGGCAACGCTCGAATCGGCCTCATCAACTATAGAGATAAGCCTTCGCCATAGAATCTCTACCGTGATCGGATCAAACGCACGTCCCATACTCATGCTCCCTTCATATCAATCCACAGGAACCCAAACTCATCTGTCGACACATGAGCATCCTCGCCAAGGATGAGGGTCGACTCCTTTTCCTCTATGATCGCCGGACCTGAAAACTGTGCCGTTGGAAAGAGTCTGTACCTATCGTACACGGTGTATGGAATGAATTCCCGGGCTATTGGCGAATAAGCCAGACGCTCTCCCTTGATCGCTGCATCGAGAGACCGCGTCTTTGCGCCGTTGAGCTTTGGCAGTTGCAGGAGGCGTTCAGGTAATGTGGCCCGAACCCTGAAATTGATGAATTCCGCTTCAGAGTCAGGATAGGTCCTGCCATAGAGTTTTTCATAGATATCATCGAAGAAGCGCCGGATCTCCGTTTTCGTGAACTGCGTGAAACCACCGGCAGGCACAGGAACATTGACTTCCGATCCCTGCCCCACAAAACGCATGTCGAGAGATCGCTCGTACCGGATAACCTCATGCCCTGCTTCCTTCTTGAGTATCTTTGCCGCTTCTGCCTCCAGTTCCGTGAAGATATGCTCCACCTCATCAAAGGCAGCTTTGGTCAAGGAAACCTTGTGACTCCGGAGAAGATCAAACGCCCGGGGAGCGGTAAAGAAGCCGAGAGCCGAACCCACTCCTGCGTTCGGCGGCACAAGCAAACGCGTTGAACCCAGTTTCTTGGCAAGGCCATACGCGTGAACCGGCCCTGCTCCTCCGAATGCAGCTATGGTAACGATCTTGGGATTTCCGCCTTTTTCAGCAATATGCGTCTTGGCTGCCGCTGCCATGGTCTCGTTGATCAGATCGTGTATGCCCCAGACGGCCTGGATGAAAGAGACCCCGAGAGGCTTTGCGACTTTGTCTTCGACGCCGCGCCTCGCTCCCTCTTTGTCGAGCTTCATCTCGCCACCGAGAAAATAGTCCGGATCCAGGTAGCCAAGCAGAAGGTCTGCATCGGTCACACAGGGGTCAATACCCCCCCTTCCGTAACAGATAGGTCCCGGTGCTGCTCCCGAACTTTCCGGTCCGACTTGAAGCGTGCCCAGCTTGCTCACCTTCGCGATACTGCCGCCCCCCGCGCCGATCTCCATCAGGTCGACGACAGGCACCTGGATTGTGAGGCCGCTTCCCTTCATGAACCTCTGGACACGCCCCACCTCGAAGGTCGGCACAACACCGGCAACCCCTTTCTGGATCAGGCACGATTTGGCTGTTGTGCCCCCCATGTCAAAACAGAACATCTCCGAGATATTGAAGTGCCTGCCATAGTATTGGCCTGCGATCACAGCCGCGGTCGGCCCTGACTCGATGATTCTGACCGGAAATTCAGCCGCGGTTTCGACAGAGGTAACACCGCCGCTCGAAAGCATGATAAAGAGCTTACCCTTGAATCCGACCGATGCGAGGCGGTCAGAAAGCTTCGAAAGATACCGTCCCGTGAGGGGCTTGACGTAAGCATTTGTGACCGTGGTGCTTGTTCTTTCGTACTCTTTTATCTGCGGCAATACACGATACGAAATGGAGACGGAGACGTGTGGGGCTTCACGAGCGATAATCTCTTCGAACATCAGTTCGTGGGTCGGGTTCTCGAAGGAATTAATCAGGCACACGGCGATAGATTCAACACCCATGGTGAGCAGCTTACGAACCGCCTGCCGCGCTTCTTCGGGGTTTAAAGCCGCAATCACGCTTCCGTCACTCCGCACTCTTTCGTCTACTTCGATCCGATATCTTCTGGGAATCAGGGGCCTTGGGAACTCCGCGAATATGTCATAGGGGGCGTAACGAATCTCACGCCCTATCTCAAGGACATCCCTGAAGCCCTTGGTCGTGATGAGCCCGGTTTTGGCCCCTTTTCGCTCGATGATCGCGTTGATCACAAGGGTCGTTCCGTGTATCAGCTCATCAAGCTTCGCGACAAAGTCCGGAGTGGTCCTCTCCAGCACCCTAATGCCCTCTTCAACAGCATCTGAAGGGTCCTGCGGCGTCGTCAGACACTTGCCGGTCTTTATCTCCCCCGTCTGATCGTTAAGCAGGACAAAATCCGTGAAGGTGCCACCTATGTCACAGCCAAGCCGGTAATAGTTGTCTATCATCGAGTCCTCCAGACCCAACTCTGAAGAAATCAGGTTGAATCAAGGTTAAGAAAGACAACAAGATGCGATTTTTGTTAGTTTCATCTCTCTACCTTAACCTTAGCCTTCTTTATCTTTGCTTCAGATCAGTCTTCCCGCTTTCATCTCGCCGACTATTATGGCTTTACCGCGCAATATATGCTTCCTCACCAATTCCTCCACTTTGTCATTATCCCTCTCGTTCATCGCATCCAGCATGCGAATGTGGTCTTCCAGAGAGACCTTTGCAAACTCGTGGGTCGTGAGGAGCGTCTTGCGATAGCGAGAGATGTAGTCTCTGAAATTATTGATGAGCGTATACAGTTTCTCGCTGCCGGAGGCCTTGTAAATGATCTCATGGAATTGCGCGTTGGCTGTCATCATTTGGTCTACATCTTTTTGTGCCAGAGCCTCTCTATATGCTCGAACGCTGTTTTCAAGCTTCTTCATGAGAACGTCAGTCAGCCGCTCGGTGGCAAGATAAGCTGCGTAGCTCTCCAGCACTGCTCTGATACCGAAGATTTCTCCTATCTCCGCTTCTGTCACGCTTTTTACGACGAACCCTCTTTTGGGCAGCTTCTCTACGAGTCCGTCCTTCTCGAGCTTCTTTATTGCCTCTCTGATGGGAATGCGGCTTGTGCGTAGCTGGAGAGAAAGTTGGCGTTCGACAAGCCGTTGACCTGGAGGAAGATCACCTTTGGTGATTGCAGCTTTCAGGGAATCATAGACAGCGTCTCCTACAGACCGGGGTTTGCCAACCGGCCTGATGCCCTTGAGAGCCTTCGTTGTCTGTGATCCCGCCATCCTCCGCCCCGAAAAACCTAGTGAACAGTGAACAGTGGCCAGTGGCCAGTGTGAGAAGCCCGGCAAATATTCCAGCAACGAATCACTACCGCTCGGCCTTTCACTCGACACTCGACACTTGACACCTGACACTCGACACTGTTCTATCCATATCTATACTGCACTCCGTACTCACCTCTGGGATACTCCCAGTTCACAGACCCATAGATACAGGCAATCATGCAGGTACCACATTCAAGGCAGCCCGCATACTCTACAACCATTTCCCCTGTTTCTTCGCTCACCGAATACAGGTGTCCGGGGCATGCGTAAATACAGAAACGCTCGCGACACTCCTTGCAGACGTCCTGTTTGAGCTTTATATGGCTCTCTTTGTCGTTCTTGATCGCGTTGCAGGCAATCTTCTCTTCTATCTTCATGATGTCAGTATTCTCTCAACCTTAACCTCAACCTGCTTCATCTTTTTACCTGCCTCAACTACAGCTTCCTTAAGCTCCAGAAGTCTTTCATGCCCTCCCAGTTCAGGATGTACTCCTTTGCAACAGCCCGAGCACTCTTGTAGAGCCCTTTCCTGGGTGTGCCAGACACAGTGAACAACACCTTCAAGAGGCTCGACAGGAACTTGGGATAAACCGTGAAAAGGCGAGGGTTCTCGAGCACCTCCTTAGAATGACTGAATGTTTCCATGTCACGGAGCACAAAGCTCGCCCGCAGTCTCTTCTCATACTCGGCTAAAAACTCTTTTGACACATCCCCTTTATTGAGGGCTTCAACAGCCACGTCGGCCGCGATCACGCCGGAGGCTACGGCAAATTCCATCCCTCTTACCGTGATCCCCATGTTGAGCGCAAATCCTGCTGCGTCTCCGGCTACGAGCATGCCTGCAGTGTAAAGCCTTGAGATACCGTTGATACCGGCTTCCGAAATGATATGGGCAGCGTACTCTTTCATTTCGCCACCTCGTATCCATCGAGCCACGTCAGGCCGCGCCTTGAAACCATCCATTAAACGGTATGCCTCTAGCTGGGGGCGTTTACGCATGAGCGCATCGATACCCACCACAATCCCGAGCGAAAGTGTGTCCCGGTTCGTGTAGAGAAACCCTCCGCCGAACATGCCTTTTGTTACAGCGCCGACAAACAGGTTGGCGGCCCCTTCGCCCGGATCGAGTCCAAAGCGTTCTTCGATGGATTTTTCATCGAGCTTGTGTACTTCTTTTATGGCGAGGGCATAGTTCACAGGCTTCAGCGGCTCGCGGAGACCTGCCTTCTCAGCCACGAAGGAAAGCGCCCCGTCCGTGGCAATTACTATGTGTGCCCCGATCTCCTCGCCGCCCGCCTTGACCCCTGCTACCCGGCCATCTTCCCACAGCAGTTCATCCACTCTCCTGTTGGGAATGACAAAACCACCTTTCTCAGCAACCTTTTCCGAAAACCACTGATCAAACCTCGCCCGCAGCACGGTATAGCTCATGTAAGGTTGTTTGCGCCACGCATCCCGCCCATATTCAAGGTGGACTGAGCTTTCCTCGTCGAGTACCGTGATCATCTCCTTGACCACGTGACGCTCGAACGGAGCGTCATCAACAATGGAAGGAAGAAGGGTCCGGAGCGGTTCGACGTAGATGCGCCCGCCGGTCACATTCTTGCTTCCCGGCGCATCACCGCGCTCAAGCAGAAGGACCTGCTTGCCCGCCTCTGCCAGCCGGTATGCGGCTGCCAGCCCTGCAAGGCCTCCTCCAACAATCACAGCATCAAGCTTCTCCACAGTTCTCCTGGGGCTCGCGTCGCCCCCTCCTGCGGCAAAGCCGCCGGAGCCTCCCCTTCTCGCGAGCCGTGCTCGCTAGCGTCACGGAACACCGCTTGTCCGTGACGAATCTATTTCCCGAGCCTTTTCTTGATATCCTGAGTCATAGCGGGAACTACCTGGAAGAGGTCTCCCACGATGCCATAGTCTGCATAATTGAAAATGTTTGCCTTTTCATCTTTGTTGATCGCGACTATCACTTTCGACGTATCCATGCCCATGATATGGTGGATCGCTCCGGAAAGCCCAACCGCGATATAGAGCTTCGGAGACACAGTCTTCCCGCTCTTGCCCACCTGATCCTGCTGGTCGCGCCATTTTGCATCGACCACAGAGCGCGTTGCCCCGACAACACCGCCGAGAAGTGCTGCAAGCTCTTCGAGCATGGCGAAATTCTCAGGTCCTTTCATTCCGCGTCCGCCGGTGACGATGACATCCGCTTCGGTCACGTCCACCTTGCCCTTTGTCACTTCTTCAACCTTAACCACTTTCGCCTTCACGTCCTCAAAAGACATGGCGGCCTCTTTCTCCACGTATTCTCCCGGCGTGCCCGCTTGCGCCTCCAGGGGAAACGAGTTCGGCCGCGTCGTAATAATGGAAGGATAGTTTACGAAGGAGACTTGCGAGAGTGCCCTTCCCCCATGCACAGGGCGAATGATCTTCACCGGGTCTTCTTTCCAACGGATTTCCGTTGCGTCGGAAGCAATACCTGCGCCCAGCATAACAGCCACGCGAGGCAGAAAATCCCTTCCGATCTGCGTCGCACCTGCGAGTATCACTTTCGGGTTGATGGAACGGACATGGTTTGCCAGCGCCAGGGCATACCCTTCAGCAGTGTAGCTCTGCAGAACCGCATCCGTAAGGCTGACCAAACGATCCACGCACGGAAGAACCTCTTGCCTGAGTGCTTCCGACGCCTTGCCCATAACCAGCGCTTCCACAGCATACCCTTGGGTTCTCAGTTTTTGCCCCTCGCTCAAGAGCTCCATGGAAACCTTTCGCGGCCGATCACCTTTTGTTTCAACGAAAATGAGTAGTCTCTCCATGGCGCCCCCTTAAATGACCCGCACTTCATCAACGAGGATGCGAACCGCTTCTGCTGCTGCCTCAGCCGCATCTCCGGTTATAAGGCGCACACCGGCCCTCTTTTTCGGGGGAAGATACCGCTCGATCCGCACCTTTGAGCCAGTCTTGCCAAGCTCTTCCTGAGAAAGCCCGAGTTCGCTCGGCGTTGCTTTCGGGATCTGCACCTTCATCGCCTTCATGACGCCCGTAATCAAAGGAACTCGCGCTTCGTTCAACCCCTTTGCGGTCGTGAACACCGCTGGAAGTGAGACTTCCACTACCGCCTTATTTCCCTCGATAGGTGATTCAGCCGTGGCTTTTCCATCCGCAATCTCCAACTTCGTGATACCTCCAACGTGGGGCACATTCAGGAATTGGGCGACCATGGGGCCTATCTCACCGCGATCGTCATCCGTTGCCTGCTTGCCACAGAGCACAACATCAAAGGGGTCCTTTTTTATCGCTCTGCTGAGGGCCAGGGCTGTGGCGTAACCGTCGCCGTCGAAAAAAGCAGGATCATCAAGAAGCAGGGCTTCGTCCGCTCCCATCGCAATCCCAGTTCTCAACACTTCCGTAGCTTTCCCTCCGCCAAGCGTAATAACCTTCACCTTCCCGCCATGTTTCTCGCGTATGCGCAAAGCTTCTTCAAGAGCGAACTCATCAAAGAGGTTGGTGGCAAACTTTGGCTCAATCTCCAGTCCGGTGCCATCGCCCCGTATTTCTACGAAGGCTTCCGGGTCGGGGACCTGCTTGGCGAGCACCACAATGTTCATCGGCTCCTCCTTATTGTGAAGAACCCGCAACGCGCTCTGCCAGCCTGCCTTCATTCATATAGCTTCGTTGCCTGCGTCGGCACGACTCCGACGTACTAGTAGTACGCCTCCGTCGCTATCCTCCTGGGCGCCTTGCTCTATTTCTGAATGCAGTCTGCCATAGGTCTCACACGCGTAACGGGCATTGCCTGTATCCATAACACATTTGATCGCCTCGCCGCAAACCGCAAGAACCAGTCATCGGTTATCAGTTATCAGTTAGAACCTAAAAATACCCGACGACCGTTGTGGTCCTAACTTGTAACTAGTAACTCGCACCAAGTTCTTAGCACTGATCACTGGTCACTGGTCACTGATTACTGATCACCGATGACTGGTTTGACCCTTGCCCCATGCCCCTTGACCCTAAACTATTCCCTTCTCCTTCAACTGCGCCAATTTCTCTCGTGAGTAGCCCAACATGTTTCCGTAAATCTCCTCGTTGTGCTCCCCGAATCTCGGGGGGAAGGTCATCTTCTTCCCGGACGCTTTCAGGAAGGGCGTCATGTAAGGGGGTGGAGCCATCCAGATCTGTGTCTTTGTTTTCGGATCCTGCGCTGTCAGCAGGGCTTCCTTCACATACGCGTCTTCGAGAACCTCTTCGATGGTGTTGACTCTCGATATTGCTATCGTTGCCTTGTTGCAAAGCTCAATCATCTCGTTGGTCGTCTTCCTCTTCGTACACTCATTGATCTGATGATTGAGATTCTTCGCGTCCCTGATACGACCGCTGTTCTTCTCGTATTCCGTCTTCGAGAGCCCCTCAAACCCCGGAAGCTGCGTGAAGGAAACCCATTGACGGTCGTTGCCGAGGGCTATGTATACATACCCATCCTTCGTCTCGTAAACAGAGACAGGAGCAAAGAATTCATGAGTATTGCCCCGCCTCGTAATCTTCTGTCCGAAGGACTTCGTCAGGGTTATTGGCACCGTAAGCCACGACGTGGTAGACATGAACATGGAGAGGTCGATCCGCTCTCCCTGACCGGTCTTTGCCCGTTTGAACAGGGCCTTCATGATCTGCCCATAAGCGTGTTCGCTGGTTCCCATGTCAGGAAGGGGAATACCCACTACCTGCGGGTCTTCCCCCGGATTTCCCGTCAGCTCCATAAGCCCGCCCCTGGCCTGCAAAATCGGGTCGTAGGCGGCTTCATTACTCTCGGGCCCGAAACCTGTAAGACCAACCCAGATGATATCCGGCTTGATCGAACGGAGTGTCTCGTAGTCGACGCCGAGCTTCTCGTAATTCCTCGGAAGCTGATTCGTGGCAAATATATCGACTCCCATCTTCTGAATCAGCTCTTTGAGAATCTCCTGTCCCTGCTGTTCACCCAGATTGAGCGTGATCCCCTTCTTGCCCGCGTTGATCGCCATGAAATAGGTGTTCATGCGCTCTTCGCCGAGCCGGTTTTCACCGATCATTCGATTGGGATCCCCATACACAGGGTGCTCCAGCCTGATGACCCTTACCCCGTCCATGGCTAGTCTGTAGCTGAGGTAAGGAAGGACCGTTGCCTGTTCCAGAGACAGCATTGTCAGTTCATTAAACATGTCCATGAAGCCCTCCTAAGAAAGATGTGTAATACCGATTCGCCATCAAGCGTATACCTTCCGGGTACCCGCTTGCGGGTGTCTGCGTCGCTTTCCTCGACGTACTTCTGAGTACGCCTGCGTCATCTCCTCGCTGCCGCCTCGGTCTCCATCTTGATTGCAAATCGGTATAAGGCCTTGCATTAAATACTCCACCCTTTTTCGAAAAATTCTGTTTACTAAATTGGAGAACGCTGGTAAGTATTAAGAGACGGGTCATTTTTTTGTTGACACCGAAAATAATAGCTATAAGATAAAAGGTATACCGTATACCGTATACTACGACCAGTATAGAAAAGGGTTATTTGTTTGTCAATAACTTTTGGTTTGTGCTAGAGTCAAGTTGCAGAAGTGAACGCGGTTTTCCGCTTGAACTTTTGTAGTCACGTGTCAGAGTCAACGAAGAAGGCGAGGGGAAATCGATGAATCTACCCCGTTTCGAGTTCCTGAGTCCAACAACGATCAAAGAAACGCTCTTGTTGATGAGTGGGTACAAAGAGAAGCTTCGCGTCCTCGCGGGAGGCACTGAAATTACAGGCCGACTGAAACACCGGCTTGTGACCCCAACATATATTCTGAGCCTGAAAAGGGTACATGGCCTGACCGGCATAACGCAAAAGAAGAGTGAGGTTGTGATCGGTGCTACCACGACACTGAGCGAGATTGCTGATTCACAGCTCATCGCAAGCCTGTTCACATCGGTGAGCGAGGCATCCCGCCGTGTGGCTGCTCCTGCAATCAGGAATGTGGCAACCGTGGCTGGAAACCTGCTGCAGGAGAGTCGGTGCCTGTACTACAATCAGTCCGAACTCCCACGAAACGGGCTGGGCCCCTGCTACAAGGTCGGCGGCGAAACATGCCACGCTGTTAAAGGCAGCAAACGCTGCTTCAGCGTTTACCAGGGCGACCTCGCCCCCGCCCTGATTGCAGTCGGAGCGCAGGCGAGAGTGCAGAAAACGGGCTCCTTCCGCACGGTTCCCGTTGAAGACCTTTTTACGGACAAGGGGACAAATCCCATAGGGCTTGCCCGGAATGAACTCCTCACGGAGATTATGCTCCCCATCCGCAAAGGGAGATCAGCTTCTGCATACCAGAAATTCACGCTGAGAGGATCGATTGAATACCCGCTTGCTTCAGCTGCCGTCTTTCTTCAGGAGGAAAAAGGCGGCATGATTGAAGAAGTGCGCATCGTTCTTGGTGCAGCCGGACCTAGCCCCAAGCTACCTGAAGACGCGGCGAAGGCGATCTTGGGGAAACGACCGCAGGATGTGAAGACTACGGATGTGCAGCAGGCGGTATCGCTCGCGGCGAAGGCGATGGAAGCAGTGGACAATCTTATGCTCCCCTCCTCATACCGGAGAAGGCTGGCGGCGGTGATGACAAAAAGGGCTTTAGAAGAGGCCCTCCGTAGTCTCAGAGAGGTGGGGCATGCAAGCTAGGCGCAAACCGGCCCCTCAAAAACAGGCAACGCGGGCCACGAAACGGATCAGTAAACAACCTGCGAAACGGACTGCGAAACAGGCCCTAAAAAAGGCCATCACCATAGAGAAGAAGAGGGTCACACTCCACATCAACAAGGAAGATTACGAGCTCTTCATTTATCCCCATCGCACTCTCGGCGAGGTGCTGAGAGACGAACTGCACCTAACCGGTACGAAACAGAGTTGCAATGAGGGCGCCTGCGGCACCTGCACGGTGCTGCTTGATGGCGCTCCCGTGCGATCCTGCCTCCTGCTCGCCGTTGACGTCGAGGGGAAGGAAATCACCACCATCGAGGGTCTTGCTGATAACGGTAAACTCCATCCCATCCAGGAGGCCTTCGTAGAGCACTACGCGATACAGTGCGGTTTCTGCACTCCCGGCATGATCTTAACCGCCAAGGCGCTCCTCGATAAAAACCCGCACCCGACGGAGGAGGAGATTCGCAACGCTATCTCAGGCAACATCTGCCGGTGTACAGGGTATTCGAAGATCGTGGAGGCCATCAAGGCCGCTTCTGAGAGAGGGAGGTAGCGCATGACAGAACGCTCACTCATCGGAAAAGGCATGCAGCGGGTCGATGCGATCGCCAAGGCAACAGGGCAGGCTCTCTTCACGGCCGACCTTTCACTGCCGCGGATGCTCTACGGGAAGGTGCTTCGCTCTCCTTATCCTCATGCAAAGATAGTGCGTATCGACACGTCCCGGGCTGAAAAGCTTCCCGGCGTCAAGGCAGTGGTAACCGGCCAGGATAGCTCCGACGAAAAATGGGGTGTCTTTCGCTACACCCAGGATCAGCGTTTCCTGCCGGT
>Ga0335070_10005166_pt1 | contig 15337 bp, 12 predicted proteins | sample Lox_Sample_13_FD_206722 | JGI IMG/M metagenome (GOLD analysis project Ga0335070, IMG submission 206722) | Soil microbial communities from Loxahatchee National Wildlife Refuge, Florida, United States - Lox_Sample_1.3 | ecosystem: Environmental > Terrestrial > Soil > Wetlands | place: USA... | reverse complement strand
TAGTCGTAGAACAGGTCGCTTTGAATCTCGGCCTGGCCGGACTGGTTGAGAAAGGCAAATTCATCGGTCCAGAGATCCGGGTCATAGCGTTCTACGTTGGGATCGTTTCCGACATGGCGGGTACGAGTCGTAGCCAGCGAAAGGAGATTTGTGCGAAGTGCGCTTTTCGTTGGCCGCGCGATCGGCCCAAAAGGCTCGACGCGTCTTCCAATTTGCTCCGAGGCCTTCGTTGTGCGCCACAGCGTCCTGGACGATGAGAGCCTCGATCCGGTCCGGATGGGCCAAGGCCATGCGAAAACCAACGGGTCCGCCGTAATCCTGCATGTAAAGCGTGTAGCGCGAGAGCCCGAGCGCTCCGGTGAAGTGATTCATAATCTCGGCGTAGTGATCGAATGCATATGCGAATTTTTTCGGGTCCGGCCAGTCGCTGTGTCCGAAGCCCGGATAATCGGGCGCGACAAGGTGATAGCGATCGGAAAGCCGGGTGAAGAGAGGTTCGAACATCCGCGATGAAGAGGGAAGTCCGTGCAGCAGGAGAAGCGTTGGGGCGTCTTTCGGGCCGGCTTCTCTGTAAAAGATGGTGAGCCCATCTATCTGTGCCGTGCGATAAAAAGTCGGATGTTCCACGGGACGTTCCCTTCCTTGGGTTTGGGCCAGCAATTGAAATGATGCGAGCATCAACCAGATCACCATTGCGATTCACATCGTCAGAACGACCCGGAATTGTGCGTTTCCACTCATCATGCGCGCGTAGGCCTCGGCCGCTTTTTCGAGCGGATATGTTTCAATCATCGGACGCACGCCGGTTAATTCGGCGAAGCGCAGTGTGTCCTCGGAGTCGGTCGGTGTTCCCGAGGCCCAGCCCTGAATGGTCCGACTTCCGAAAATAAGCTGTGCCGGCGTGACCTCGATAGCATCAAACGCCGCACCGATCACCATGAGCTTGCCATTGGGCCCCAGGCCGTCGATCAGCGCGGACATCGCTTTAGAACTTGGGGCTGTCGCCAGAATCACCTGTGCGCCGCCCAGTTTCTGCAATTCCTCCGCTGCGTTCGTTGCTGTGCTATCGATATACAAGGCCGCCCCGAGTTTCTTGGCGAGAGCGGCATTTTCGGACCCACGCCCGATGGCCGCGACCTTGTAGCCAAACTTGTTCGCGAACTGAATTCCGAGGTGACCCAGGCCGCCGATGCCCTCGACCGCAACAAGGTCGCCAGGCATTGCGCCGCTGTGCCGCAGCGCGTTGAAGGTGGTAATGCCGGCGCAGAGCAGCGGGGCTGCTTCGATGGCGCCCAGACTTTCCGGTATCGCCACAAGCGCCTCGACAGGAGCCACCATGTATTGCTGGTATCCGCCGTCGTAGCTGATACCGGGAATTTTCAGATTTCGGCAATTGCGAAAGTCTCCGCGCCGGCAGGAAATACAGGTGCCGTCCTGGCCTCCGTGCCAGCCAACGCCGACGCGCTGTCCTTTCTTCCACGCGGAAACACCCGCACCCAGTTCATCGATGAAACCAGCGACTTCGTGACCAGGAATGCGCGGATACTGAATGCCGGGCAACATGCCCTCTTTGGTGAGCACGTCACTGTGGCAAATCCCACAGGCCTGCACCTTGATCAGCACCTCTCCCGCACCTGGCCTGGGAATTTCGCGCTCGACGATCTCGAAATCTCCTCCAGGCTTAGAAATCTGCGCCACTGCCATCGTCCCTATTGCGATTCTTGTAGTTGCCATGATGCCTCCTGTGATTTCAATGATGTTTCTGCTTCTGCCGGGATTCAACGTCGTCAACGCTTGAGCGTTGCGCTGCGCGGATCCCGGAATCGGGAGCCTCTCTCACCCCGCCACCTCGAAGATGACTTCCAGCTCGACCGGGGTGCCGAGCGGAAGGCTTGCGACGCCATACACCAAGCGGCTTGGGTTCTTCTCTTTTCCGAAGACGTCTCGCAGCAACTCCGAAGCGGCATCAGCCACTTTGGGCTGATCGCGAACATTCCCCGAAGTGGCCACCGACACGCCGAGCCGGACGATCCGCGTCACTTTGTCGAGCGATCCCAAATGCTGCCGCGCGACAGCCAGGACGTTGAGTGCCGCGAGGTGAGCCGGCTTGCACCCCGCTTCTAAATCGAGCTCCGCGCCGACGCGCCCAATGAACTTCGCTACGCGGCCTTCCGTGGGAAGCATCCCACTCAGAAAAAGCAGATTGCCCGTCTGTACCGCTTCCACATAGGTGCCGAACGGCGCAGGCGCCGCAAGTGCCATGCTGAAATATACGGAGATGGATACCGCAATGATCACAATCGTGGGGATGTTCTTACTTTTCATCTCCAACACGTCCTTTTTCTTATTTGCGGTCATTTGAGAATCCTTTCGATGATTCTCATATAAAGTGCCCATCCGGTTAAACCCCAGAATGGGGCAGAAGCAAGTACCTCGATGGAGTTAGGTTCTGTGCGTGTGGTGGTAAAGGCCGAACTCTTGTGAACGGCCGGTGAGGCATGACGCCACCCGCTGGCACAAGGCGCGGCGATATCTTGTCTTCTCCGAAGATGTCGCGGAGAAGTTCCGAGGCAGATGTGCTGGCAAGGGGCAAATGAGACTCCTCGGTTCAAGGCCGGCCCGATAGGAACGATTCGGTTCAGTTTGAAAGTGATCTGGGGCGTCGTGAAGGCGGGATGTTCGAAGTTGCTCCCCAAGACCTTCGAAGAACTTGTGCGCGCTTGTGTCACGAGGCAGGCGGGGAACTTGAGCAGACGAGAAATTGCGCGACGAAGTCCACCGCCTGGGGTATTGCGGATTGCACATCCGCGTGCATAATGCCGCCGATCGTCGCACAGTCTGCGGCCTCCACCGCTACAACCAGGACGTCCGTTGGCACCAGCAGCTTCAATCGCTTTGCTATAGCGAGCAACTCGGACAGACCCAAGCCATGCGGCCAGGCCACAGGTGCTGAGTGGATCTGTTCAGCCGTGAATAACTGGATCGTGGGGCGGATTACGCTGCGATAGGTTCGCAGACTATGCGGGCTTGACCAGTAGGTGTGTTCCGTCCTCCCACTGGATTAACGGTAAGGCGTTCCCCATGGGTAGAGTAGACCACATCTTTATTCAGATGACAAGATCTTAATATTAGTCTTTCGCGTTTTAATCGGTGACAAAGCACGACGCCTGACCCAGCCTAAAATATTTAATTGCGGCCGCCGCCTATAGTTGTGATGACCATCACGGATTCGGAAATCTGTCGCAAGCCAGCAACCGGATTGTTGCACTACCCTTCAGTGGGGTTGCAGTGACGTCTCGACCCTCTCACTTAATAGCCCGTATCAACTCGGCGATGACGCCGCCTATCGAGTCGGTGTCCATGTACGCATAGCGGCCGGAGCCCTTCTTGCCCGTTTCGCCCCATGCCCCGGACTGCGCCGCGGTGTAACCCAGCTTCTGATATTCGGCGATGGACTTCTCCAGATCGTCCACCGGCACGCCGAGATGCTGGACACCCTCGCCGTGAATTTTCAGGTAATCCGCATATAAGTTTGGGGGATTTACAGGCGGAATGATCCATTCGTAGGTAAACTGGGTGTGCCTCTGCCAGCACACATCGAAATCCAACCAGAGCGGTTTGCCGTGGTAGCGGGAGTCCTCGCGCGGGCTGGCATGCGCCTTGGGCATGGCCGGAAAACCGAGCTTCTGCCAGAAGGCTGAAACCGCTTCGGCCTCGCGGGCCACGAAAGCGATATGCGAGATCTTCCCCGGCGCCCCCGCGGGAGGCGCGCCGCCCGGCCAGTAGATCAGGCCCAGCACATACTTGCCCTCTGCTTCGGTGTCGAAGAAGGTCAAGGTGATTGGGCCATTGTCGGCGTTGGTGGTGATCTGCTGAAGCACCCCCACGCCCAGACCGCGCATCCGCTCGATCTCCTTCGTCATTTCCTCCACGGTCGCCACCGCATGGACGATAGAGAAAATGCCGTCGCCGTGCCGCGCCAGAAAGGCTGTAAACGCGTTGTCGCCCTGCTCGGGTTGGAACATCTCCACCGTCAGATTGCCGAGGGAACCCGTGGCCACGCGGGTGCCGATTGACACGGCTTTGCCGCGATACTGCGCGTCGAAAGTGATTTCGCCATACTCGTGGACATCGGACAAGCCGAGCGCGCTCCAGCCTTCGAGCGGCCGGTCCATGTTCTTCACCACCCAGAGGACTCGGTTCACTTTTTTATAGAAATCCGGCATCTCGGCGAGGCACGTGCCCGCCATGGCCGCACACACAACCAGACAACGCAAGAACGTCACTAAACGCCGCCTTTCGGGATCCGTTACGCATCAGGCCGCACCGGCTCGCCGTTTCTTGGCCTCTGCAATCGTTTCGCGCGTGTATTAGAGACCACGTGGCGGCCCGCACCATTCATAGGGTGCATTGTAAGCCTTAACGTGGCTCCTCGATCGTCGTTGTAGCGATTCACCGCCATATCATTGATCACTTGCCCTGTTCCGCTGGGCCACTTGACCATAACGCGGTCCACCTTCGCGCAGGCTCCCAGGCCGAAATGCAGCCGTGGATCGTTGCGCGATAGATAGCTGCCGCTGTTACGGATGGTTTCAAATTGCGTGTTCCCACAGGACGAGATCCGGACGCGGGCGCCGATCGCATCACGGTTGCTGCGCGTGCCGCGAAGCTGCAGGCCAACCCAAAAGTTCGCAGTCGAAGTCTCGTTCTGGAGCAGCAGAGGCTGGCCGTCGATGGGAAGCACCGCAACATCGATCCGGCCATCATTGCCGAAATCGCCCGCGTAGCCGCCCCGGTAGGAGTTGTTGGGAGCCGTTGGAAAGCGGAACGCCTCTGAGAATGCGCTGCCATTATTCCGCAGCACCACGAACGGCTGGAAGTATTGCGCGACGCGCGGATACACGTGCCCGTTGGCCAGCCAGAGATCGCGCCTGCCGTCGTTGTCGAAGTCGGCGAACCCGCACGCCCAGCCCAGGTAACGCTTGGTCAGCATGGTAAGCCTGGAAGCCGCGCTGCGCGCCAATCCCGGCGACGCGAATTCACAGATGTTTCTGGCAAAGGATTTGACCAGGCTCGGTGATTACCAGGCCGCCGCGGCTCAGTTGCGGCAGCTCGCCGCCACGCAGTCTAAGAACCAGGAAGTCTGGTACCTGCTCGCCAAGGTCTACGTGAAATTGTCTGAGGAATCGCTGGCAAAGATGAACTCGATCGATCCGGATTCCGTTCTCGCGCACGAGCTGTCGGCGGAGATGATGGAGGCTATGAACAATTACGATGGCGCGGTTGTCCAGCTGAAGAAGGCCGTGGAAATGGCTCCCCAGCGGCCGGGCACGCACAAGCTGGGGGATGCCTACCTGGCGATTTCACAATTGGATTCCGCCTCCGAGATGTTTCACGCCGAGCTTGCCGCAGATCCTGCCAGTTGCCAGGCCCATTGGAAGATCGGAACTTGTGATTCTCCAGAAGAATGGCCGGGCCGAAGACGCGCTGGCTGAGGTCGATAAGTCCCTTCAGATATGTCCCAGCCTCACTGGGCCCGGGCGGACCGCGCGCCGCCGCCACCGCTGAGCGCGCACAACAAGTGATCAAAGACGAGGAGACCGCGCACTAACGGAGACTTAGTTGAAAAACGGCCACTTGTCGCAATCGTGGCTCATTCCTCTTAATTCTTCGATGAGCTGGAGCCCGCCAGCGCAACATACCGGTCATTCTCCAGCTTCGCCTTATCCATTAATCCCTGTCGCCGGTACACTTGCGCCAGCATGAAGTGCACAGGCGCATTTTGCGGAGCCAGTTCCACCGCCTTCTCCAACTCAGCTTGCGCTTTCTGCAACTGATTCAAGCGCGCGTACGCTTTTCCCAGTTGCCGGTGTGTGCGAAAGTCCGCCGGGTCCAGACGCGCCGCTTCCAGCAGATGGGGCAGGCTTTCGTCCACATGCTCCGAATCCACCAGCAGGCTGCCGAGATTCAGGAAAGGTCCAGGGTTCCTCACGGGTGAATCTGCCTGCCAGGCGATGGCGTTCCTGTAGGCGGCCATGGCTTCCTCGGTCCGATTCAATCCTTCATAGGACAGGCCAATGTTGTCTTCCGCCTTGACGTCCCGGGGATTGAGCTTGAGGCACTCGTGGAATGCCGCGATGGCTTCCTCAAACCGGTTCTCGTTGTATTTCGTGCGCCCGAGGTAATACCAGCCCAGGGCGTCTTCAGGATTCCACTGCACGGCCTTGGTGAACCACTTGTCGGCATCCGCGTAATCCTTCAGCAGGACGTAATCGCTTGCCACGACCTCCAGATCCGCTGCGGCCGGCTTGCGGTACTTCGCCCCCTCCGTGTATTCAGCAAGTGATGCTCTGGGATCCTGCTTCTTGAACAGGATGTAGCCTAACAGGTAATGCGCGTCCGCCGAATTCTTGCGGGCTTCGAGATAACGGCGGGTTACCTGTTCGGCTTCGGGCAGTTTACCCATTTCGAGCAGCGCTCTGGCTTCCGCCAGCGGCGTCTCGGGTGCCGAATGCGCTCCCGTCAGAGCCGTATAGCGTTCGCTTTCCGCCTGTGCTTTGTCCGCCAGCCCGCGCTTTCGATACACCTGGGCCAGCAAAAAGTGAACCGGAGCGTTTTGCGGAGCCAGTTCCGCAGCTTTCTCCAGTTCGGCCTGGGCCTCTTCCAGCCGGTTCAATTGCAAGAGTGCTTTTCCCAGTTGCTGGTGGGCGCGCGGATCGGCGAGCGCGATCTTTGCCGCCTGCACAAGATACGGCTCTGCCTCGCTCGCTCGCTCATTCGCTACCAGCAATGTCCCCAGGTTGAGGTACGGTCCGGGATTCGTGCGAGGGACGGCAGTGTCCAACGCAATAGCTTTGCGATAAGCCGCCAGCGCCTCGTCGGTCTTGCCCATGCCTTCATAGGAAAGCCCCAGGTTGTCCGCGGCCTTTACGTTGTTCGGGTCAACTTTGAGGCACTCGGTGAAGGCGCGCACGGCCTCATCAAAACGCTTCTCGTTGTATTTGGCTCGCCCCAGGAAATATTGCGCCGCGGCGTCGCCGGGATTCCGCTCAACGGCCTTCGTCAGCCACCGGTCGGCCGCTGCATAGTCTTCCATGAGAAAGTAATCGCAGCCGATCACCTCTAGATCAAGCGCACTGGGATCCCGATAGCGCGCGCCCTCTGTGTATTGCTCCAACGACGCTTTCGGATTCTGTTCCCGAAACAGAACATACCCTAGCAAGTAATGCGCATCCGCCGAGTCTTTTTGGGTTTCTAGATATCCACGGACCGCGCGCTCGGCCTGGTTCAACCTCCCTTGGTGGATCAGCGCCTGCGCTTCCGCGAGCGGGGCGGGCCTCTGGCTCGCTTGTAGAAAAAAAGCCCCAAGAAGCACAACGCCCAGCATTCCCTTGAGTTTAAACCAGCGCGAGCCGGCCGCACGCGCTTGCGGCGTTGTAGGGGCCGGGAACCCCGGGCCCCACGGTCAGAAGTGAATCTGGAACTGCGCCTGCCCTGCCGTTGCGTATTCCCTTGGCTGTTGATGGCTTTGCCATGGCTTCCGGGCTCCATCGGATCAGAGCATAGCCCGCCGCCAGCGCCCAGCTAGCAACAGACGGAGGCGCTTGCTTCAGGATCTTCCAGAGAAAATGGCCGGTTGCGGCGGTGAGATCACTCCCAATGCGCCAAGAATTTCGGCGACCAGGAACAACACCACCAGCAGAAAGAGACCAGTAGCCGATAACGTCATCAGTTTGTGGGCTGTTCGGTTACGGAATGCCTCTTGCGGCCTCAAGGCAATTTCAAGTGAGCGCAGCCCGATATACCCGGCCACAATCAGCACGAGCGGCGAAGGCATGTTCTTGAGAAAGTTGGCGAGGGCTGTTGCCATGCTGAGTCTCCCCATTCTTGGCGGGAGTTCCTATCTGCCGTGAACGGTATTCATCATTGGCCAGAACCTATCCGCCGTCAATGTTTACTTTCGATAACGCGCCCCCATGGCCCCCCAACGCAGGCGCAGGATCAGTTTTGCCTGGTTAGTTAACGCACAGGTCGTTACGTTAAGATGACACGTGTGGCGACCCGTAGCGCGAACGAATGAACAGAAGACAACTACTGCACGTGCTGGTTTCCAGCGCGCCTTATTTCCTTGCCGGCCGAACCAAGATCGCTCGCGCGGGAATGCGCCAGCGCCTTGCTTGCGCCGCACGGTCAGATCAACTCACGCGTTACGGCGCACAACTTCGACGGCTGCCTGGCATTGAGATTGAAGACTGGCTAGATCCCACTTTTCCCGAGCGTGCCGAAGTCGCAGTGCCTGTCCTGCAAGAGGCGCTTGCCGGCTACCAAGGCCGGATCCTCCTCTCCGGACCCTTTATTGATCTCAATCCAGGTTCCGCGGAACGCTTAGTTCGGAAGGCCACACGCCAGCGATTTCAGGAGTGTTACGGCTTCGCTCGCGCTATTGGAGCGAGCGAAATCATTTTTCTCTCTTCTTATCTTCCACTCATCAACCTTCCGTTCTATGACAGAGGCTGGCTGGACCAGAGCGTTGCATTCTGGAGTGCTTATCTGGAAGAGCTGGATACGCAAGTCATCGTTTCGTTGTGTAACACGTTCGAATACCACCCTGATCTGATGCTTAAGGTTGTTGAGGCGGTCAATCGCCCGCAGTTCCGCCTAGGTTTTGACCTCGGTCATTTTCTGGTCTACGGTCGGGAACCGCTCTCGGAATGGCTGCGCAAAACAGCAGCTCGCACTTCCAGCGTGTATGTACATAGCAACGATGGCCATGTCGACACGCATGACGAACCGAGTCGCGGGGTATTGACGCGCCAACAGATGCAACGGGTGGTCGCGGCAGTCGGCCCGGACGCGAACGTAATCCTTAAGATGAACAACAAGGATAGCCTCGAACGTTCCGTAGCATGGATGGAGGCCTCTTGAGCTCCAATGACGACGTCCCGCCTGATGGATCGGTCTTTCAGAGGGCAGCGGATGACCCGCGCAATGTGACGGCTTGATTTGCGAGGCATGGTGCAAAGCCATCCACTCCGCTGGTTCATCGGGCATCGCGGACCTCTGAGACTGAACATTCGTGCACCGTTATCGCGCTTTAAGAAACCCCGCAGCTCATTCGTACCGCAGCGCGTTCATCGGTTCCAGCCGCGCGGCGCGCCGGGCCGGCAGATAGCACGCGACCAGCGCTACCGCCGCCAGCAGGCCCGCGGTCGTGATGAAGATCACCGGGTCACCCGGTTTGACTTCGTACAGTAAGTTCGCCAGAATTCGTCCCGCGGCCAACGCGCCGGCAATCCCCACAGCAAGGCCCACGAGTGCCAGGATCATGCCCTCCCGCAGCACTTGGCCCAGCACGCGGCCGCGGCTGGCCCCCAGCGACATCCGAATGCCGATCTCGCGCGTTCGCTGCGTCACCAGGTACGAGAGCACGCCGTAGATTCCGATCGCGGCCAGTAGCGCCGCCAGCCCAGCGAATGAGCCGACCAGCAGACTGAGAAATTGCTGCCCCTGCGCCTGGCTGGCCGCCACCTCGTCCATCGAACGAACGCTGTAGAGCGGCAGGCTCGGGTCGATCTGCTCCAGCGCGCGCCGCACCTGCGCCGTCACACCGGATACCGGCAAGGACGTGTGCAAAATCAGAAACTGGCGCGATCCACTGCCGAAGGCGTCGTACGCCTCCGGCAAGGGTTTCTGCGTGAGGCCCCACTGCCGCACATCGTTCACCACCCCGATCACCTGTTTCCAGGGGCCATTGTCGTTGCCCTGCGAGAACATCTTTCCCAGCGGGTTTTGATCCTTCCAGAAGAAGCGGGCCATGCTCTCGTTAATCACGCAAGGATAGGCCATGCTGTTGGTCTGATCCGCGGGTGGCTCGCGGTTACTTTCATAGAAAGGCCGGAGGCGTGAATCGAGCGCCATGGCCTTCTCGATGTCAGCGGGTGTGAATAGGCGCCCCTGCAGCAATCGCACTCCCATCGCGCGAAAATACTCGGGCGACACGGCATGGCTCTCCACTAATTGATTGCTCATCTCGGATGTCTGCCCGCGCAGCTTCACATAATAGTTGCTGCCCCCTTCGAGCGGCAGGTGATCGCTCAGGGCCACGGAATCGACCCCGCCGATGCGCCGCGATCTTTCCAGTAGCGCCTGTGAGAAGTCGTACTGCTGACGGTCGGTTTTGTAGTTGGCCTCGGGCAGCTGGACAGCCGCGGTCCAGACCCCGTCGCGACGCACCCCGATGTCCAGGCTGCGTAGGTGTGAGAAGTCCTTCAGCAAAAGTCCGGCCGACACCAGCAGAATCAGCGAGAGCGCAATCTCGGCCACCACCAGGGCGTTACTGGTGAACCGGCGCCGCCGCCCAGGACTGATCGAGCTTCCGGCCCCGCCTTTCAACTCCTCGTGCAAATCTGGCCGCGACGTCTGAAGCGCCGGGAAAACGCCGAACAACACGCCCGTGGCGATCGCCAGCGCGAAAGTGAATCCCAGCACCACTGCGTTCACTTGGACGGCGTTGAATTGCGGCAGGCTGTAGCTCTTGGCGCTCGAGAACAGGGCGACGCTGCCCCACGCCACCAGCAGGCCGAACCCGCCGCCGGCGAGCGAGAGAAGCAGGCTTTCGGTCAGCAGTTGACGCAGCAGGCGAACCCTGGATGCCCCCAGCGCGCTCCGGATAGCTACTTCCTTCTGCCGCGCCATGGCTCGGGACAGCAGCAGGTTCGCCACGTTCGCGCAAGCGATCAGAAGCACCAGTCCGACCGCCGTCAATAACATAAACAATGATCTGCGGGAGTCGCCGACCATATCGTCACGAAGCAAGGTTACGGCCGCACCCACCTTGTCATTCGAATTCGGATACTGCTTTTCCAGGCGCGACGCGATTAACTTCAGGTCCGCCTGTGCCGCCTTCAGCATGACGCCCGGCTTCATTCTGCCGATGGCATTGGCCCAGTGGCTTCCGCGTTGGCCCAGGCTCTTGCTGTCCATGAGCAGGGGAATCCAGGCCTGCGAGTTCCACGGAAAGTGAAAACTCGCCGGCATCACACCCACGATCGTGTACTTTCGCGCATTCAGCTCGATCAACTGGCCTACGGTCCGTGGATCTCCGGCGAATCGGCTTTTCCATAGGCCGTAGCTGAGGATCAGCACGCCGTCCTTGCCCGGCTGGTCCTCGCCTTTGGCCCATGTTCGGCCCAGGAGTGGATCGGCCCCTAACAGCGAAAAAAAGTTGGCCGCCGTGGGTAGGGCGAGGACATGCTCCGGCCTTCCCTCGCTGCTGAGGTTCATGGCCTGCGGCCAGCCAAACAACGTCATGTCCTGAAAGGTGCTGTTCTGCGCCTTCCAGTCCACGAAATCCGGCCCGGCGAAAGGATAGCGGCCCGGCGCCGATTCGGTCTCGTTCAGGCGGACCAATTGACTGGAATTGCGATATGGCAGCGGCCGCAGCAGGACCGCGTCGATGATGCTAAAAATGGCGGTGTTGGCGCCGATGCCGATGGCCAGCGTGAGAGCCGCAACCACGGCGAATCCGGGCGCGTTCCGCAGGTTCCGGAACGCATAGCGCAGGTCACAGAATAAGGTTGGCATATGCACTCTTTGGACGCATTCTCGCATGGCCGGTTGGCCAAGGGAAGCGAATTGGCGCGGGCGAGTACCGACCAGGTTGGACGCACCGGCAAACCGCGGAATGGCAGCGGCCTCATTCGGACGGAGTTAAATTTCGGGGGCCGCCAAAAGCAGCATTGTAGAAACGCTTATCGTCAAAGTGCTTCGGAAATCTCGGGTCGCTGGTACGCCCGGCATGAATCATCGTTCATTTTCGAATAGTCCAGCTGCTCGCCTCATTCTGGAGATACATTGATGGCGGGCAGACTTTTACTCGGACCAGTCTCCTCGCGCCCAGAGATACGGCGAATATGCCAGGTTGTCGAACCGTAGGGAGCCGAGATCGTCGGATTCGAAAGTTGCCGAGGACGCCCGGTTCATCCAGCCGGTGTTGATGCGCTGAAGCTGACCGGGCTTCAGTGTGAAGGTGACCTCGCGCACTTCTGGTGCGCGGACGGTCAATACAATTTCCCTTTCGGTCGGGTTGTACACGTCGGCCCGCATCAGGATCCGCGGATAGAAGAAGCGGAACTGCGCTTTGGCGGCATTGGCGTCGGCGGTACACAGCGAGAAGGTGCTCATGCGGCCTCCGGGCGGGCATACCTTCCATTGGCCTCTGCCCCAGTCGATCACACCCGACGGATACTCTCCGTGCAGAGGGGCATTTGCGCCGACGTGGGGATTGTCGAAGTCTACGATGAGCGGAACGGGCTCGGCCACGGCACCTTGAATATCCACGTCCCGCGAGCGTTCATGCCGGATGCGAAGGACTCGGGTGGCCTCGTCGAATGTGTAGCCTTCCTGCTGGAGATCGGTACGCCGGGCGAACTTGCGGCCGGCGGACCATACCGCATCAGGCACAAAGTTTAAACGCAGAATGTCGGTGGATGACGGATCGAAGGTGGCGTAGGTTACCGAACCTTTGGCGTAGGCAATCTTGGTGACCACCGAGTTGGATCCGAGAAGATGCGATTCATCGGCAGGAGCCCATTCGGGAACTGCCCAGAAAGCATCCATGAGGCGTCGCGGGCCATCGGCGAATTCGTCCGTAAACCACCACTGATTGCCGAACGGCGTATGGGCGTTCGGGGGCATGCCCTGAAAGTAAGTCACCCAGTTGAAGGAGCGGAACGCCTCCTCTTTATACACAGTGTCGCCGGTTTTGGCGTAATAGAGAGCTTCGATCGCAGCGAGGCGCGAGGTGTGGCTGTCGCAGCACTGGTTGGGAGCGTTACAGCAAAAGCTCTTCCCATCGCCCTGCTCTGTCGTAACCGTAGCGCCATGCACGATATACTTGGGCCATTTCGGTGTAGTCTTGACCCACTGGATGAGCTTGCGCGCGTTCTCGCGCCACTCCAGATCCTTGTCCGGGTTCAGGAGAACGTAGCGCGCATATTCGAGCGGGATGACCTGGTTCATGTTCTCCATCTTGGGCGTCACGTCCTCGAAATATCCGACCCAGACATTGTTCTTCATCGGGTACTTGTGCAGCCACTCCCATGCGGCTTGGCGGACGCGGCGGTATTGGGCGACGTCACCCTGGTCCAGCCGGATCAGCTCATCGAAGAGCATGATGGGCTCCACGACATTCGCGGAGTATGGGCCCATGCCGGGGCCCTCAACTTTGCCGTCCCGCGCGTAGCAGCGCACCGGCCAGGGCGAGTTTGCCGCGTCGCCGGCTTTGTAGTTTTTTACCAGCGCGGCAGCACAGCGGATGGCGGCTTGCAGATACTTCGTGTTGCCCGTCATTTCATAAAAGCGCAGGTACGCGTAGCCGTCCTCGCCGACCACATGCGGCTCCAGGTAGTCCTCGCCGTGGTGGCTCCAGCCGGTGTAGCGGCGGTCTCCGGGATTGGCCGAGGTGTAGGGCACTCGATCCCAGGCGTAGCCCTCGGGCGTCAGGCCGTTTTCAAGCTCGTAGTCGATGAAATCCTGGAGAAACACGATGGTGTTGGGGTCGCCGGTGTACGGGTAGAGGCGCTCGATGAAACCCTGCAACATGGCGCGCAGATAGGCGGTGGAGTTGGCCCAGTGCCAGTCCGGCTGCATCTCGAACGTCGTGCGGTCGAAGTCAAAGCAGCAGAAGAAATAGTGGTAGCGCTGACGGTTGTACTGATCCCAGAGAATTTTCCATTGCGTCAGAAAGTGAGAGCTATAGGAATAGCCCGTGTTCCCGGGCATGGGCCAGGGAAGCAGCTTGCCTTGCGAATCAAGCTGGACGGGGCGGCCGGCGATCGTCGGAGCGTCGACGGTCGAGATAACCTTGAACGGCTCCTCCGCCCAGAGAGAGGCGATGAGCAACACAGCGGCGAATGGAAGTCGAATCATGGTCAGTAACTCGTGTCGTATTTGACGATGAGGAGGGTGGCGAGCAAGACGATGCCGGAACCGGCCAGCGCCAGAGTGCTCAGCCGTTCACCGAGAAGAACGGTGGCCAGCAGAACACCGAAGATCGGGACCAGGTAGAGAGAGACCGAGGCCACGGTCACATCCAGGTGTTCAAGCGCGGCGAAAAAGAGCAACATCGACGCGCCGTACATGAGGATGGCGAGAAACGCGAATGCAGCCCAGGCCTTCCAGTCAAAGGTGCCGAACACACTCCAATGGAATGGTTCAACCCAGATGAGCAGCGGCACGCTGGCTACCGACGCGGTGATGTAGCTGAAGATCAGGATTTCGATTTCCTGGAAGCGCCGCATCAGGCCCTTGCAATATGTGTTGTAGAAGGAGGAGCCAAAGCAGCCGACCAGAATCAGGCCGTTGCCCGCGATGTATCTCATTTCCAGAAATGAACTTTCGCGCAAGTCCTGTACCGACATGAGAAGCACGCCGATGAGGCCGATGCCGAGCGAGGCGATGCGCAGCACGCTCAGCTTTTCGTGCAGCATGAAAGATGCGAGAACCGCGGTGATGACCGGAATCATGAGGTTGAGCACAGCGCCGTTGGAGGCCAGGGATTTGTAGATTCCCCACGTCATGCCCAACTGCGCCAGCACCTGGCCGCCCACGCCGGCGAGCGTGAACTTGCCCCAGTCGGACCAGGTGGGCCGCGCGGCGTCTGGGTTCGCCCGCCGCTTGCGAATGAGCAGCGGAACTAGCAGGACGGTCGTGATGTAGAACGGCACGAAGGTAATCGCAATGGGGCCCATCTGGCGGTCCAGAAACTTCACGGCGGTGCCCTGCGCGGACCAGATGAGCGAAGCCATGGCCAGCAAGGTGAAGTAGCCGAGCATGCGCCCTTTGTGAGTCTGTCTGGCCGTTTCAGCGGTAGTCGCCATTGGTCATCCTTCCTGCACTACGACGCCAAACCGGTCTGCGCCCATCGAGCTGCCATCGAAGACGTAAGGTTCCATTCGGCGAATGTCAGCATAACGCTGAACCACGCGGTCGAAGGATTCGCGCGCGTCGCGATGGCCCAGGATAGCAACCGTTCCTCCCGCACCGCCGCCGGTCACCTTTGCGCCGTAGAGACCGTTCCCCTGTGCGCGGACCAGGTCGACCAGCAGGTCGGTAGCGTCATTGCCCAGTCCGCACTCGGTGTAAGAGTAGTGCGACTGATACATCAGATCGCCCATGAGGCGAAAGGCGTCTGCGGAAGCCTCTGCGGCTGCTCCACGCGCCAGTTCGACGAACAACTGGATGCGCTGGTTTTCTTCGATGGCATACCGAGTGCAATTTCGGACGCGGTAAGAGATCTCAGGCCGGACCGAAGTGAAGGGATCCGGGTGAAACTGGC
>Ga0335070_10005165_pt1 | contig 15338 bp, 12 predicted proteins | sample Lox_Sample_13_FD_206722 | JGI IMG/M metagenome (GOLD analysis project Ga0335070, IMG submission 206722) | Soil microbial communities from Loxahatchee National Wildlife Refuge, Florida, United States - Lox_Sample_1.3 | ecosystem: Environmental > Terrestrial > Soil > Wetlands | place: USA... | reverse complement strand
GCCCCTCAGCACTTTTTGCCATCGAGATAGTGAGTGCATCCACGTCAGTAAATCCCAGAACGGCGCCAGACCACAACAGTCCAACATCTCCCCAGTAAGATCGAACCGCATGGACTGCGAACAGTACGATCTGGAACAATGCTGCCATCTGCAGCGCGGAGAATACCTGGAGCGGATTGGATGGAGGTTGTACAGCGGCTTTTTCTTCGCCGCGTCTGAGACCGACTACGATAATGACCGTACCCACGAGAAATGGCGCAAGCGCGTACGGGATGAGAGCTAGCGCCAGCGTGGGTCTGAGTACGGCAGTTGCAATCAGCACCCGCAATATCATTACGGTACAGGCCGCCACCACTCCCACCGCGAGCGGAAATGAAGCGTTCGGCTCCTCGCGGCTCGCGCGCGAGAATGTGAATGCGACCGCCGTAGACGAGATGAAGCCTCCCAAACCGTATCCACAAACATCGCTCTGCACTTCAACCCAGGCGGAAATTCACCGTTATCTCAGTCTCGACTTCGACGGGCTGACCATTCAGGTAGTACGGCTTATAGCGCCAATCCTTGACCGCCTCAATAGCTGCCGGGGCCAGAAACGGGTTGCCGCTGACGAGTTGAAGGTGCTGGATCGTGCCGTCCTTGGCAATGACTGCCTTCAAGACGACGGAACCATGTATGCGCGCCTCGCGAGCAATCGCCGAGCGTACTTGGCCACGAAATAGCGCACCAGCAGAGGAATGTCTCCTGTGTGCTGGCGCAGCGGCGGAAGGTGAACTGGAAACACCCTCAGCCGGTCGTACAGGTCTTCCCGAAAATCGCGGATCGAGACCATCTCCTGGAGATCCCGGTTGGTCGCCGCGATAATACGTACATCAACCTTTCTGGTCTCGGTGCTGCCAAGGCGTTCGAACTCCTGCTCCAGGGCGGCGCGCAGTATTTTGGGCTGCAACTCCAGAGCAATATCGCCGACCTCATCCAGCAGAAGTGTGCCCCGGTGGGCCAGTTCGAAGCGGCCGATCCTCCGTGCAATCGCTCCGGTAAAGGCACCTTTTTCATGTCCAAACAACTCGCTTTCCAGCAGACCGGTCGGGACAGCGGCGCAGCTCATCTTCACTAAGGTGTAGTCGTGCCTGCGACTCCGCTCATGGATGGCAGGCGCAATGAGTTCCTTACCCGTGCCGGTCTCCCCTAACCGCAGCACGGCGGCGTCGCTTGCGGCGACGGTATCCACCTGCTGTAGCATGCTTTTCCAAGCCAGCTTTCTCCCACGACCTCGTCGTAGGTGTATTCCGTGCGGAATTCGTCCTCGAGGTATTCTTTTTCCCCACTGAGCTGGTTCTTGAGCTCGGTGATTTCACTGAACGCCAGCACATTTTCAACCGCAACGACGATCAGCACCGCAATCGACTCCGGGTCTCAGCCGTGGAAATAGGATGACTCTCGACAGTCTCGTTTCGGAATCGTCCTTCTGAATTCGCTGGTAACGGCAGCGGCCAGCGCCGCAGATGTTCATACTGTAGTCAGACAGGGCATGGTGTGAGTACTACGTCGACAGACACGGCGCACAGTTCCTCTCAACGCAAGTCTGTCCTGGCTCGTCTCCTACTGGCATTAGCTTTTGTTGCGGCGCTTCTCGTGCCGGCGGCCTGGGCCGCTTATTACTTTTGGCCACGCACGATCGTCTACGTACCGAAAACCGCTCTCCCCGTCCCCGTCTGGAAGGAATCCCGGCTCCAGTTACTTGCATCTGCAGGACATCTTCTCGCGGACGTCGGAGTCTACAACGACGAGCTCACCGGCTATCTTTATTTCGAATATTTCCGCAGTCTGAAACCAATCGAAAGTTCCAATGTCCTGCTGACCGCCACTGAAACCCAGTCCGGAACTGTCTATCGGGTGTATTTGTTAGTGGACAATGACCTGTTAACTGCCATTCCGTATTTAACCAATCTGCAAGCACAACGCTTGATCTCCGCCTTCGAAGTGATCCAGGCGAATAGCTACCGCGTTCGATACGCTGAGGCGCAGACGAACCTGTTTATTGCCGCGTATGAACGCCCCATTCGAACCAAGCTGCGTTCGATCCCCCGGGCTGAACTAACCAGCAACGTTGCTCGCTTCATCCTCTTCAAAGCCAAAACCGACCGGAGGGTACGGCAGCAGCTCCAGCCAGGCCCGCCGGACCTGTCTCGGGGCGAGGCGCGCGATCTGGCTGCCGACATCATCGCAGTAGCGGACTTCTACGACCTGCCGCTGGAATTCTTTCTGGGAATCGGTGCTATGGAGAACAACTAGCTCAACGTACGTGGCGATCTTCGCCACACGACCTGGAAGCGCCGAGCCCAACCCGGAGACATTGTCATTCGGCGGCGCGGAAACCGGGTTCTTGTGCGGAACTACTCCATCGGTGTCTGGCAGATCACACGTGAAACCCTGCGCTACGCTCACGAGTTATACATGAAGGACAAGCGCGACTATTCGAAGCTTCCAGAGCGGCTTCGGCCACCCAGAGACCTCGATCTGAACAAGATCGACTCGCACGTCCTCACGACCTATGCTGGACTTCTGCTCAGGAACCTGCTTGACAGGTTTGACGGCAACGTCGCCGAGGCCGTGGGAGCCTACAACGGCGGAGTAGCCAGGCCGAATCCTCGATACTCTACCGGAGTCCAAATGGTCGCCGATTACGCACGCAGGGTGCTGACCCAAGCCGCGTATACGAATGGTCAGGCCATCGCAGAGGCAAAGTTCGTGTTGGCGGCACGAGGGCCTGAATCAAAACGGTCGCGCTGATTCGTCAGCGAGAGTATGATCGCCTACGCACTGACTTGTCCGAGATGAATCGTTGTCCGCTTGGGCTGGACTTGCGCCTCGGGTGGCGGGCTGTCCGCTGAGTCACCGCTGCGACAGAAGGTGTCACGCCAATGAAAGATGTTCTCCCGGCGGATGCGTTCTCGCATCTTGCGCATCCGCCGCCGCTGCTCGTCCGGCGTCATCTCCAAAGCATCAGAAATGGCGTCGGCTACCGCCCGGGTATGGTAGGGATTGACCAGCAGCGCGCCCTGGCGCAATTGAAAAGCTGATCCGGCAAATTCGCTGAGGATGAGCACGCCATCATTGTTAATGCGTGCGGCACAATATTCCTTGGACACCAGGTTCATGCCATCCTTAAGTGGAGTTATGAATGCGATGTCGGCTGCGCGGTAGTATGCGAGCAGTTCCGCCCGGTCAAGGGAGCGATGAATGTAATGGATGGGGACCCATCCAGGCTCGCCGAACTGGCCGTTGATTTCGCTCACCGTCCTCTGGATCTGCGCCTTGAGCTCTCGGTACTTCGGAATGTCTTCGCGGCTGGGAACCACCACCTGCACCAACGCCACCTTTCCGTGCTCTTCGGGGTGAAATTCAAGAAAGTGCCGAAACGCCGCCAGGCGCTCCGGTATTCCCTTGGTGTAGTCGAGACGGTCAACTCCGAGCAGAACGCGGCAGCCCTGCAAATGTTGAGCGAGTTGCGAGGCGCGAGCGGCAACGTCTTCGTTGGCAGCGCCGCGGGCGAACTCCTCAAAGTCAATACTGATGGGAAACGCCCCAACCAGCGTGCTGCGGCCGGGTTCGTCGACAACCACATGGTCGCCGACGGTCCTGGTTTCAGCCGCCTTGACGAAGTGCCACAGACACGCGACGAAATTCCGGCGGTCCCGCAGAGTCTGGAAGCCGACCACGTCGAAGTCCAGCAACGCAGTGAGGATCTCCTCACGCCATGGCAGCTTCTCGAAGATGTCGGGACTGGGGAACGGAATATGGTGAAAATAGGCTAGCCGCTCGTCAATGCCGAGTTGCCGCAGGCTCGCGGCGACTGACATCAGGTGATAGTCGTGCACCCAGATCAGGTCTCCAGGATGGGCTTCATGGGCGGCTTTTTCCGCGAACCGCTGGTTCACGGCGAGGTGGGTGTCCCAGTATGTGGGATCGAAGTTGCAGCGCGATTGCAAGTCGTGAAACAGCGGCCATAAGACCTCATTGGAAAATCCACAGTAAAAGCGATTGCGCTCCTCCCGGGACATGAATACCGGTTTGTAGGCGATGTTGCTGCGGCTGGAGTGCTCCTGCAATATGCGCTCAATCTCCGGATCGGCGTCGGTGCCGGTCCAGCCGATCCACACTCCGGCACAATCGTCGAGCAACGGCCGCAGCGCCGTGACCAGCCCGCCGGAGCTGGGTTCAACTTGAAATCCTTCGGAGGTCTGCTTGATCGTCACTGGCAGGCGGTTGGATACGAAAACGATTCGCTGTTTGGTTGTGCTCATGATGCACCTCCACACGCGCTGCTCCAATCGGCAAGGAAAGCTACCAAGCCGTCCGGCGGGCGTATCCAGACGTCAGCCGCAGTCTCCCTGAACTCTGTCCGCACCAGAACCCTCAGTCCACGTCCCTCCAAGGCCAAGAATGCGTCCTCATCTGTCCGGTCATCGCCGAGATAAGCAACAACCGCATCGTGGTCCATTTCTGACAGAATGGTCCGCACCGCATCGCCCTTGTTGGTTGCGCCGACCCGAATCTCCATTCCGCCGTCAAACGCGTCTAAGCGCAAGCCGTCTTTGTTTTGGAGACGGGTCCACACGCTTTGGACCTTCTGTCTTACCTCAGCCGAGATCGCCTCCCGCCCTCTCCAGTGAACCGCGGTTCCTGCCGGTTTGTGCTCCAACAGGCCCGACAACCCCTCCTCGGCCAACAGCTCGTCTGCTTCGGAGATGGTGTTTAGCATGTGGGTATCGATTCCCGGCATCTCGTAGGTTCCGTCGGCACGGAGTCGTTCCAAGCCATGACAGCCCCAGACTTCAACATGCTTGAGGCCAAGCAGCCGGGCCGCCTCATAAGCTCGGCGACCAGTCACGATCGCCAGGCGGGTGTCTGTGTGCCGGCGGATGCGATCCAGCAATGCCGGAATCTCGCGATACGGAGTTGCCTTCTCGGCATCCGGGCGAAATTCCGCAAGCGTCCCATCGTAGTCCAAAAGGAGTCCACGTTCGGGGGCACCCACGAGCCGATCGAAGAAGCCGCAGAGCTGCCGCTGGACAGCCGCCAGATAACTTGTGCTGTAGGTTTGTGCGTGCGCCATGGCTCCTCCGTCCGTGAGGTAGAAGGCGACCCGCATGGGAGCCGCCTTCCGGTTCCCGAATTTCCCAGCTCAGGCCGGGAGGCAAAAGACAGTCAGCAGGGTTGCTAGCACAGACGAACGCAGATCAACTCAAGCAAGTCCGGTGGCGGCGAAGGGAATGATTGATTCTCAGCGATACGTCGCAGTGAACCAATCGGGACCTGGAGACGTGCGCAAAGGGCGGTGCCGGCCAACAGGAGTGCGGCAAACAGTAAACTGGCGCATTTCATCGCCCGCAGTGCTGTGGGTTGCAAGTCCACAGCCGGAGACACAAAGATGGCTATCACGCTTAATAGCAACAAGATAACCACCACGGCCGTGATCGCCCTTCCCACTAACTATATGAATATCATATAGTTGCACACTTTTCAAGTATGACGTGATCCAATCCGTCACAAAGGTGGCAAATCGCTTTCCTTCTTGGTCCTCGTGCGTTGATCGGAAAACCTATTCTCCAGAAACTGTCGTGCCAAATCCCGCCCTCCGAAACCAAAAGCAATCGCCAGACCGAGCATCAACGCACCGAACACGATGGAGAAGGCGATGAGGATTGTCTTTTGCGCCAAGCCCAGCTCTTCGAACGCCATCGAGACGGCGAGTACGACAATGACAACTCGCACCGCATCGCTCAAGAGCTGGGGGGAGGGAAGGTCGGCATTAACCGCCGCTAGAAGGGCGGCGCGCGAAAAAAAGCCCGCGGCCAGCATACCCAGAAACACGATGAATAGCGCCACGAAAAACCTGGGGAGGAACACAAAGAAGCCGGCGATGTGCTGCTGAAGGCCAGAGATACCCAGGGAGCTGATTCCCGCCAGCAAGATTCCGAGCCATGCCAGCCAGAAGACCAACTGGCAGAGCAGTTCGGAGGGCGACGGCAGTGCGGCCGTGTTCAAGAGTTGGGCTGCGCCCGCCCTTTCGGAGAGCCGATCGAACTTCACCAAACGCAAGATGCCGCGCAACACTCTTTTGAGGACATATGCAATCAACCATCCCAACAGCGCAATGATCAGGATTGCCAACAACCGGGGGAGAAGATGGGCAAAGGCGCGCGCAAACTCATTCCACGCCTGGCTCAGTTCACTTGCGATCATGTCTGCCATTACGAACCTCCTTCTTGCGCCGTCCACAGCCCAATCAGGTACGGTTTCAAGCGTTCGAACGTTTGACAAAGAGTCTCGATCCGCGCCTCCAGAACTTCCTGAGAAGCGTTCAGGTTCTCCGAAAGGAATGTGAATGCCCTTCCTCGATAGAGCGGCGCCAGCGCCTGGATAATGTGGTCGCGGCTGATCACGGATCGGTGATATGCCCAGGCAAACTCGTACACCGCTTTGACCCATAATTCGTCAGTGAAGCAGAAATCGTCCCCATCAAGGGCAGCCGCACGCTGTAACTGTTGGAGCGTGCCTGCCGATAGAATGGACTTCAGAACCGGTTCCAGATCGACCACTCCTGAACAAAACATCTGATGCAGTCGAGCCCGGTCAATGGCGACCGCGTCCATAGTCACTTCGTACTCTGGGCCCGCCGTGGGCACCGCCTGGGTTTGGTGAACGGCGCTCCACTGGGCCTGCGTCGTTTCCATCGCCCAGAACAGTGGGCCAACCGTCTGCCTGAGAGCGGACACCAGATCCGAGGACTGCTGTTCCAAATGCCCCTTGGGTCCCAGGAATGTCTGGACGATCTGCAGACCCTGGGCGAGGGAGATGGTGGTGAAGCACACCTCCGGGCCCAGACGACCGGCCTCGGTAGTCCAGAGTTCATGGCCGACGAGCAAGCCGGAGAGACGATCGGAAAAAGCAAACTCTCCGGGGCGGGGCTCACGAATAGACTTTCCGTAGAGGGCACGCGTCATGGGGTACATCAGGTTGGTGACCAAAATTCCTTCGAAGCGATGGCGGCGGTAGACGGGCGACACAAAGTCAGCACCCTCGCGATAAATCGGCCGTAGCAATCGATCGATCCATCCCGGCTGGATCGCGGACGACTCCGGTGCAATCACAGCACATGCTTTGGCGCGCAGCAGGTCGGCTGCAGTCACAACGATGTGCATGGCCTTGCCGGCTGACACGGTACTCCCATACTGGCTGCTGACGCAGTGCAGGGTGCGCAAGGTTTGGAGCGGAGAAGCATTGCGCGCATCATTGATGGATGCTGCCCGCACCTGGTTCGGCGTTCCGTCGTGCGATCCCCCGTCCGCGTTCAGGACCGCCACTCGCTCGCGAGGAAAGTACTTGAGCAGGCCTTCGCGAATGACCTGTACGACTTGGCCGATGGTTTTGGAGTGGTTGTGAGTATGCAGACCGACAAGAATGTCCACTTCGCCAACGCTGATCAGTTGACGGAGAAGATCATCGGACAAGATATCTTCGTCGGCCACCAGATGCCTCCAGGAAGTTTCACCGCAAGAACTCCAAGGTTACCCGGGCAGTTCACGAGAACGAATCTCGACATCACATCCAGGACTCAGATCCGCCGCAAGCGGAACCAATAAAACTGGTAGGGTCCCAGTGTCAGCAGGTACGGCCAATCTCCAACCCGCGGGAAGATGTTCTTGCCGAACATCTCCACCAGAATATTCCCTTTGAATCGACTTAAGTCCAACTCCACGGCCTGCGCCGAGGCAGACAGATTGTTGACGGCCAGGACAGTCTCACCGCCAAGTTGCCGCACGTAGGCCAGCACCCGGTGGTTTTCCGGATAGAGGAACTCCATGGAGCCACGGCCAAAAATCAGCGTAGAATTGCGCACTTGTATAAGGCGTCGCATCCAGGAAAGCAGAGAATGCGGCGACCTTCTCTGCGACTGGACATTGACAACCTGGTATCCGTATAGCGGATTCAGGATCAGCGCCGAGTAGAGACTTTCCGGGTCAGCCGAAGAAAAGCCAGCGTTCCAGCCGCCGTCCCATTGCATGGGAGTGCGTACGCCGTTGCGGTCGCCGAGATAGATGTTGTCTCCCATGCCGATTTCATCACCGTAGTAAATGACGGGCGTTCCGGGAAGCGACATCAGCAAACCGTTCATGAGTTCGATCCGCCGACGGTCATTATCTAGCAGCGGCGCGAGCCGCCTCCGGATTCCCAGGTTCAGGCGCATCCCTTTGTCGTGCGCGTACTCGTCGTACATGTAGTCGCGCTCCATGTCGGTGACCATTTCAAGGGTCAGCTCATCATGGTTGCGGAGAAACAGACACCACTGGCAGGCATCGGGAATTTGGGGGGTCTGCTGTAGAATTTCGGTTATGGGCTTGCGGTCTTCCAGCTTGAGGCCCATGAACATCCGCGGCATTAGCGGGAAATGAAACGCCATGTGAAATTCATCGCCGTCGCCGAAGTACGAGCGCAAGTCGGCCGGCCATTGGTTGGCCTCGGCCAGCAGCATCCGGCCGGGAAAGTTCTCATCCAGCCTCTGTCGCAATTCCTTGATCACGGCATGAGTTTCGGGAAGGTTCTCGCATGATGTGCCTTCGCGCTCCACGAGGTACGGCACGGCGTCCAGCCGGAAGCCATCGACTCCCAACTCCAGCCAGAACTTCATCACGTTCCACATTTCTTCGCGGACGGCAGGATTGTCATAATTCAAATCAGGTTGGTGGCTGAAAAAGCGATGCCAGTAATATGCCTTCGAGATTGGGTCCCACGCCCAATTGGACATTTCCGTGTCGAGGAAAATGATCCGGGTACCCCGGTAGCGACTGTCGGTGTCGCTCCAGACATACCAGTCGCGCCGCGGGTTATCGGCCGATCTGCGCGACTCCTGAAACCACGGGTGCTGGTCGGACGTGTGGTTCAAGACCATCTCGATAATAACGCGGATGCCGCGCTTCCGGGCGGCATCGAGGAAGAGCTTGAAATCGTCGAGTGTGCCGTAGTTGGGATGGACCGAAGTGTAATCGGAAATGTCGTAGCCGTCGTCGCGTAACGGCGAAGGGAAGAATGGCATCAACCAAATGGCATTGATGCCCAGATCTCTCAGGTAGTCCAGTTTCTGTGCCAAGCCACCAAAATCGCCGATGCCGTCGCCATTGCTGTCATACATGGCACGGACGTGCACCTGATAGATTACAGCGTCTTTATACCAAAGCAGGGCCGGAGGTGATGCCACAGTGGTTCTCCTTCAGGCCTGAGACCGGCATGGCGCAGCCTCGGTCGCGTTACCCAAACTATCATCATAACCAACCGCGAATCGACCATACGTGCCGTGGCGCAGGTCCGCGATTGAGTAATAGAATGGAAGTAGTATGTCGGACAAGACAAAGACCGAAATAGCGCTGACGCTCGTTTTGGGCGTAGGCTTGGTCCTGCTTCTGCCGACCGTGGAATTGCTGCCGGCAAACACGCGAGCTTGGGGGTGGGCTAGGACACTGCTGGCCTCGGTACACCGGTTGGCGCGTACCGCCACCAATCTCTCCGCCGGCGATCTGACTTCGTTGCTCGTCACGCCTTCAAATGACTCGGCCCCCATTCCCGGAGATATTGTTTCGCTCGACTGCGCCCGCCTCTGTTAGCTCTTCGCCACAACTGCTCTTGATGCTCCGGCCGGCGTCCCAGCGCTCTCGCTGAATCACCGTGTTCGGCAAAATGCGCAACTCGTATGAAAGCTGTCCGCGCCGCTGGGGCCGTACGTGGCCCGCGTAGCGTAGCGGAGACAGGACCGGGCGCAACACGTCCACTCACATCAGGACATCAATTTTGTCGATGGGAGAAACGAATGACGTTCTTGCTGCAAATGAAATCGTTGGTTCCGGATCTACATCCAGTACTGTTTCACGCTGTACGAATCGCGGTGATTCTGGGCGTGGCCTACGTAGCCACAAGGTTGATTGTCCGTTCCGTGCCCGGAATCCGGAAGCGGATTGTGCGTCGCATGACGAGAAATGGCTCGAACGTGGAGCTGGAAAAGCGCGCCGCGACCATCGGTGGCGTCTTTCGCAAGAGCGTGAGTGCGGTGATCTGGATCATTGCGGTCATCATGGCACTGCGAGAGGCGGGCTTTGATATTGCGCCCATTCTGGCTGGCGCCGGTGTCGTAGGTCTGGCCGTCGGCTTCGGAGCGCAGAATCTCGTGCGAGACGTAATTTCGGGAGTCTTCCTGCTGCTGGAGGACCAGATTCGGGTGAATGACGTGGCGATTATCAACGGTACTGGAGGGCTGGTGGAGCAGATCAACTTGCGCACCACCGTCCTGCGCAGATTAGATGGCACCGTGTACGTGTTTCCGAATGGATCCGTAACCAGTCTTGCGAACATGACGCATGGGTATTCGTACTACCTGTTCGATATTGGCGTGGCATACAAGGAAGATACCGACCGCGTGGTCGAGGTGTTGCAGAAGATCGCCGATGGCATGAGGCACGAAGAGCCGTACAAGCACGACATCCTGGAACCGCTGGAAGTTTTGGGTGTGGACAAGTTTGCCGACTCGGCCGTCATCATCAAGGTCCGCATCAAGACCATGCCCATCCGGCAGTGGGTAGTCGGACGCGAAATGAACCGCCGCATAAAGAAAGAGTTCGACCGGCTGGGTATCGAGATACCGTTCCCTCACATGAGTCTGTATTTCGGCGAGGCCAGCAAGCCCTTCGGGCTGAACATGCAGCAAAGCGATCGCGAACAATTGAAAGACGCCATCCGGGAGGTATTGAACGAGGATGGTCGGCCAGCGTCCCCGAAGCAGCAGAGCGAACGGCGCGCAAGTTAAGTCTCTGTTGCAACTTGAGTGCGTTCTTCCGAGTAGTAGCCTCTGAGGTAGAGCGCGGCGCTGAATCCCTCCATGGAGATCTTGCCCTCGAGAGTCTCGGCCGCGACGAAACTCGGCGGCCGAGTCGACGCCGGCTCGACGCCGTACGCAGGGGCCGCCGTCTGCAGCGCTAGCTCCCAGCCTGGGTGGCCCACAGAGCTAACCGGTACCGGCTGCATCTTTTCGGCGAAGTTGCAGAGTAGCATGGCTTCCTCGCCTGCAGGGTCGCTCCTCGTCATTACCAGCCATTTCGCTTGTTCATCGAAGGCGACTGCGGTCAAGTCCTTGCGGCAGTTGCTCAGAACGGGGTGCCGCTGTCGCAGAGCCAGCAGGTCTTGGTACAGGCGAAGAATTTCCGCATGGGGCGAGGCGGCGAGTTTAGTCCAGTCCAACTTGCAATGTCGAAACGTCACCTCGGCCTGCGGGTCGGGGAAGTCCGTTTCAGCATAATAAGCGGCGAACTCTTGCTTGCGTCCCGCGCGCACGGCTGCCACCAAGTCCGCGTCTTCGTAGCTGGTGAAGAACAGAAAGGGCGCGGTTTCACCGTATTCCTGTCCCATGAAAAGCAGCGGCAGAAAGGGGGAACAAAGCAACACTGCCGCTGCCAGTTTCTGCTTGTCCGGCGACACCAGCGAGGCTAGCCGCTCACCCTTGCTGGTGTTGGCCACCTGATCATGGTTCTGAACACAAGTCACAAACTGTTCGCCCGGCCGGCCCGCCGACGAACTGCCATGGCGCCGGCGCCGGTATCGCGAGTACTTCCCGTCGTAAACAAATCCCTCGCTAATCGACTTGGCGAGATCGCCCAATGCGCCGAAGTCCATCAGGTAGCCGTCGCGGTCGTCGGTCAGCAGGGTATAGAGCGCGTGATGGAAGTCGTCGTGCCATTGCGCATCCACGCCATAGCCGCCCACCGAACGCGGGTTGATGATCCTGACATCATCGAGGTCGCTTTCCGCGATCACCCACGCCTGCCGGCCCAATCGTTGCGCCTGGCGGTGAAAGGCATCGCCTAGCTCATCGAGAATGTGGCGTGCGCTGAAATCGAAGATGGCATGAATGGCGTCGAGACGAAGCGCGTCCACGTGATATTCGGTAAGCCAGTAGAGGGCGTTGTCGATGAAATAGCGGCGGACGCCATCGCTTTCTGGACCGTCAAAGTTTATGGCCTTTCCCCATGGGGTCTGGTACGAACTGGTGAAACAAGGAGCGTAATCCGGCAGGTAGCAGCCCTCCGGTCCGAGGTGGTTGTAAACCACGTCCAGCACCACCGCCAGCCCTTCGCGATGGCACGCGTCCACCAGCGTCTTTAGTCCCGCCGGCCCCCCATAGGCGGAGTGTGGTGTGTATAAACTCGCCCCGTCATAGCCCCAGTTTCGGTTGCCGGGAAACTCCACAACCGGCATCAGTTCTACCGCGGTAATTCCCACGTCTCGCAGGTACGGCAGCCTCGCGATTGCGCCGTCGAATGTTCCCTCCGGCGCAAATGTGCCGATGTGGAGTTCGTAGGTTACGAGTTCCTTGAGCGCAATTCCCTTCCAGTTCGCGTCTGACCACGCAAAGGATCCGGGGTTCGCCACGCGAGAAGTGCCGTGCACTCCGTAGGGCTGCCAGCGCGAAACCGGGTCGGGCCGCAGGCGGTCGCCATCTAGAAGAAACTGGTAGTCCGCTCCTTCGGCGACATCGGGAACCACGGCTGAAAACACTCCGTCCTCCTCGCGCGTCAGTGGAATCGCGCGCTCGGGCTCGCTCAGGATGCGGACGTCAAGACGCGTCAGCTTAGGCGCCCAGACCCGGAACTCCACGCCGCCGCCCGCGATGCAGTTGGCCCCGAACCGTAATTGCCACAGTGTGGGAGTTTGACTACCCGGCATGATCTTGTCCTTCATCGGGAACAAGCATGGCCACAGGAAGGCGCGAAAAAATCTTGCTCAAGGGCAGCACCTGGTGGTTCTTGCGGTTCTCTACAGCCACGGCGTGGCCGGTGAAAATATCGCGATAGCTCTTGTGGGCGAATTGCCGGCGCAGCATCACAGTTGTGCCGCCCCAAGTTTCTTCGCCGACCGGGTGGCGGAAGTCGGCCCCGAGTTGCGCGAAGAGCCGACCGGCCATCACCAGAATCTGTCGGCCACGATGGGAGCGCGCGAAGGCCACTACATGCCGATGCTTGTCGCCGATCGCGCGCATCGGCATGTAGCGGCCCTTGGCAAAAAGCTCTCGCTCTTGGCGACGTAATCGCAGCGCCGCTCGCGTCAGGTAGAGCTTGATGGCTCCGTCTTCAGGAGACTCAATCAAGCTCTCCACAAGCGCCGCCAGGTCTCCACTTTCGCTGGGGCCAAGCCGAGCCAGCAGACTCCGAAGCGGCGTGTAATCCACAGGCCGCCGGTTGTCAGGATCGGTCAGCGTGAAGCTCCATACCTCTGTCCCCTGGTAGAAGTCCGGGACGCCGGGCGAAGTGATCTTCAGTACGAGCTGGGAGAGAGAATTGAACACACCGACTTTCGCAATTCGTGCCTGGAACGGCAGAAACGCGTCGAGGAACGGATTGCCCGGCGGACGCCTGAGGATCGCGTCCAGAAACTTGTGGTACGCATTTTCGTAGGCTGTGTTAGGACTGACCCAACTAGTCTGGATCTTGGCTTCCCGGAGCGCCTTTTCCATGTGTACGTGAATTCTCTGGACGAATTCGCCGTGCTCCCCTTCGTTCATCGGCGACAAGGGCCATGCCCCGACCAGCGTCTGATACAAGAAGTACTCTTCATTGGCGCTTGGAACGGTCTCGCCGGCAACCGACATTCTCTTGTCAGCATTGATCTGCTGCCAGGAGCGGACTGCCCGATACCACTCGGTTGGACGTTCAGACAGTGCGTTGATGCGCGCCCGAACATCCTCACTCCGCTTGTGGTCATGCGTCGAGGTAGTCAGAATGGAGTTACGCCACAAGGCCTGGCGATCCAGATTCTCGGCGTGGAACGACGAGACCGATACCCCAAAGGGGCGCGGGGAACCTCCCACTTCGTTCAACGACAGCAAAGGAGCGTAGCGATAAAAGGCCGTATCTTCGAGGCCTTTGGCCATGACCGGTCCGGTCAGTTGCTGAAACCTCATCACGAACAGCCGGTGTTCCGCACGTTCAATGTCGCTGATGCCGTCGGGGTCGTCGAGCAGCAGCACACTCTGAATGAAGTCGAAGATTGACCCGCTAAACGCCGCATTGCGGCGTTTGGCGGATTCGATGGCCTGCCGGATATGTTGCTGGTCCTCTTCATCGGGACGAACCGTCCTCTCGCTGACGTAAGTGCGGTACACGGGGAAACAGGCAATGACTTCCTGCAGTGCATCCTCGAGACTCGCCAGCGTGAAGTCTCGCGACTGGCGATGCTGCTCGGCGATCCGGTCTAAGCGCCGGGACAATACGGTAAGTTCGCTGGACAGCGAAACCTGCAGCACCAAACGCTTACATTCGTAGAGCAAATCGGCGTACGACTGCGACCAGTCAGTGAATTGCTCATAAAGGCGCTGCATGGCGCGCTGCCTGGAACTGTCCACGAACAGTCCGTTTACCAGGTTCAGAAACCCATATCCTGTCGTTCCTTCGACCGCCCACGCAGGGCGAAGCTCCTCTTGTCCAACCAATACTTTCTCCGCGACGAGGAAAAATCTGCGGCGAGGAGCCGTGTGGTCGAGGCCAGAATGGTTTTCGTTGGTAAGCGGGAGCTGCTGCTGGAGGTCATGAAAATATTGCTGCGGATCGAATAAGCCGTCAGGGTGGTCGATGCGCATTCCAGAGATCTGGCCCGTTCGCACCAGATCGAATATCAGAGCATGCACGGGCGCGAAGACCTCAGGATCCTCTACCCGGATGGCTGCAAGCTCATTGATATCGAAGAAACGTCGATAGTTGATTTCATCCGCCGCGACTCGCCAGTGGCTGAAGCGGTAGGCCTGATCGGCGAGCAGACGCTCGAGCTGATCGAAGCTGCGCGGCTCGCCCTTGCGGCCGTTGATGGCGGACAGCGACTCGACCAGGGCCTCACGAACCGTTCGACTGGAGTCTACCAGTGTGGCCAAGCGGCGTTTGGCAATTTCCTTCTCTCGCCTTCGCTCGTGCACCCTTTTCCGGTTGGTCTCTTCTCTGGAAGGTAGATGCGAGATGGATGTGAGAATACTTTCTAACTCGAGCACTTCGTCATGCGACGCTCCCAGCTGATCGTGGACTTGGCGAAGCACCCCATCCAGGATCATGGGCCAAGTGACAGGAGCAACCGGAAAACGAACACCCTGGCAATCGATGAAAAATGCTCCGCCTTCGTAATTCACGACGAGCTGTTGGTCCTCCAAAGTCACGCCGAATTGATCTGCCAGAAACGGCAAGAGCACCTTGTTGGCCAGTTCGGTCTTAGGCGGGCTCCAGTCGATGTCGAAGAAACGGGAGTAGGGCGAG
>Ga0335070_10005164_pt1 | contig 15340 bp, 14 predicted proteins | sample Lox_Sample_13_FD_206722 | JGI IMG/M metagenome (GOLD analysis project Ga0335070, IMG submission 206722) | Soil microbial communities from Loxahatchee National Wildlife Refuge, Florida, United States - Lox_Sample_1.3 | ecosystem: Environmental > Terrestrial > Soil > Wetlands | place: USA... | reverse complement strand
CGCCAGCGCCTGGCCGAAACTCTCCGGGTTCGCCGACAGGGGCCAGCCATCCAGTTGTTCGGCTATCATGCGCGCGCCGTCCGGGCTCGCGACGAACCCGCGCATGTGCGCCATCCCACTGTGCGCTCTGGCGTAGGCGCCCAGCGGCGCGACGCAACTGCCAGCCAGAGCGCGGCTGACGGCGCGCTCGGCCTGCACGCACCAGGCCGTCTCGGGATGGTCCAGCGGCCGCAGCAGATCGAGCAGATCGGTTCGCCGTGCCAAGCACTCGATCCCGAGCGCGCCCTGACCGACCGCGGGCAAGCTGTCTTCCGCCTCGAGGACCGCCGCAATTCGATGCGCCAGTCCCAGCCGCTTGAGGCCGGCGCACGCCAGGACGATGGCGGCGTACTGATCCTCGTCTAGCTTGCGCAGGCGCGTGTTGACATTGCCGCGGAGCGGTTTGACGTCCAGACGCGGGTAGCGCGCTCGAATCTGGCTCTCGCGGCGCAGGCTGGAGGTGCCTACCACGCTGCCGTCGGGCAGTTCGCTGAAGTGGCGGTAGCGGTTGGACACGAACGCGTCGCGCGGATCCTCGCGTTCGGTGATCGCGGCCAGCGCAAACTCTGCCGGCAGCCGCATCGGCACGTCCTTCATCGAGTGGACCGCGATGTCCGCGCGACCTTCGGCCAGCGCGTTCTCGAGCTCCTTCACGAACAGCCCCTTGCCGCCGATCTTGGCGAGCGAAGATCCGAGCAGACGGTCACCTTGGGTGGTCATCCCCAGCAGATCGATGTGAAGGGCAGGATGGCGCGCTTGCAGGCGTTCCCGGACGTGCTGCGCCTGCCAGAGCGCGAGCGCGCTCTCCCGGGTAGCAATGGTCAGGCGCAACGGCGTGGGCATGGCGGCGGGTGCAGCGAGAGATCGCGGCAAGCATAGCATCCGGGCACACCAGGCTCGCGAGCGAGCGTACCGTCGCGGCCTCGCGCGACAGCGGCGACTACAATAGCGGCTTTCCAGGATTCCATGCAGGTGAGCACCATGAATCGTCCACGCGCTGCGCAGTACGCGGCCATGCTCCTGCTGTGCGCATCGGCCGCGTTCGCGCAGGACGCCGCGAAGCCCATCGCCACGGTGAACGGCGTGCCAATCTCGCAGAAGGCGCTGGACCAGGCCGTGCAACGTGCGGTCAGCCAGGGCAATGCCGACTCGCCGCAACTGCGCGAGGCGGTCAAGCACCAACTGCTTGCCCGCGAGCTGCTGGTACAAGAGGCGACAAAGCAGAACTTCGACAAGGATCCCGAGGTGCTCGCCATCGTCGACGAGGCCAGACGCACCGCCATGGTTCAGCGCTACCTGCGCGGCACGGTCAAGCCCAACCCGGTGACCGAGGACCAGGTCAGGGCTCAATACGAGAGAGCCCGCACCAACGCCGGTCCGCGGGAGTTCAGATTCCGTGTGATCCAGCTGCCCAACGAGGTCCGCGCCAGGGAGATTCTTTCCCAGATCAACAAGGGAAAGGACTTCGCCGCGCTTGCACGTCAGTGGTCTGTCGACCCCTCCTCGACGCGCGGCGGCGAGCAGCCCGACTGGGTAACGTTCCGCTCTCCGCCGCAGGAGGGCCAGACGAACGGCGTTCCGCTGGCATTCGCACAGGCCCTGGACAAGCTGCCCAAGGGCAAGGCCAGCGATCCGATCAGCTTCGGCGGAACCTGGTGGCTGGTCAAGCTGGACGACGTGCGACCCACCCGCATACCGAGCTACGACGAGGCCAGGCCTGAGATCTATAACCTGCTCTCGATGCAAGAGCTGCAGCGAGCCACCGGCGAGCTCGTGTCGCGCCTGCTCAAGAACGCCAAGATCACGCAGTAGCGCAGCACGCCGGCGCGAGCGCGGCGGGCCGCGGTCAAAGATCGCGCCGCGAGCGTGGCGGGTACGCTGTTTTCTCTTTGACCACCTCGGCCATCGCCGCCGGTGTGCCGTAACTGAAGACGGAACGATCGATCTTGCCCTGGAACTGCTGGATTACCAGCGCGTAGTCCGGTGCGCGCCAGAGCAGGATGCGATTGACGAACTCCGCGGCGCCCATGCCGCCGCGGAACAGGTAGCTGCAGTCGCGTCCGGCGCCGGCGCGTGCGGTAATGAAGCGTTCGAGCGCCTCGAACTGGGATTCGTGCAGGCGCCCAGTAACCTTCTCCAGCCGGTCGCCGCGGAAGGTGAGTTCGATTTTCTGCACGGGCACGCCGGCGAACGTGGACATAGCGCCGGGAGCGGGCTGGCAGACCAACAAGTCCGGTTCGGCGTCCTCGGAACCGCACTGGAGCGGCATCTGCACCGCCACCTGGTCTCGCCCAATGCCAAGCGCATCCGGCCCGAACACCTGCCATCCGTCGGCGGGCTCCGCCGCCACGGCACTCGCGACAAGCGCTGCCGCGACCCACACCACTGCTCGCACTACAGCCTCCCGAACTCCTTCATCACGTGCTGCTGCCGGCGGCTCACCGGCAGCCGCTCCTCCAAGCCGCGCAACACCACCACCCAGCCGCCCTCCCCAGTGTCGTCCGCGCCACGCTCGAAGCGGTCGATGTAGTCGCGCGCCACCAGGCAGCTGCGGTGGATGCGCACGAAGCGATCGCGGAACTCCTGTTCCAGGCGGGTCAGGGACTCTTCGATCAGATGCTCGGCTTCCAGTGTGCGTATGGTGACGTATTTGAGCTCCGCGCGCATGAACAGGATCCTGTCCACCGGAACCAGGGCGATCCGCCCGCGCTCCTGGACGCTCAGGTGTTTGCGCGGCTCCGGCGCGAGATCGCGCAGCACGTCCAGCGGCAGCGGCGTGATCGAGCGCACCCGCGCCAGGGCATCATACAGGCGGCGCAGGCGGATCGGCTTGACCAGATAGTCCACGGCATGCAGCTCGAAAGCCTTGAGCGCGTAATTGTCGTAAGCGGTGGTGAAGATCACCGCTGGCGCGTCCGGGAGCTTGCGCAGGTGTTGCGCCGCTTCGATGCCGTCCATCTCGGGCATGCGGATGTCCAGCAGGGCCACATCGGCCGGGGCGTGTTGCAGCAGATCGATGAGTTCTCGCCCGTTGGACGCCTCGCCCACCACTTCGAGTGTCATGCTGGCGGCGCAGTCCTCCAGCAGATCGCGGATGCGGCTGCGGGCCGGCGCTTCGTCGTCGGCGATCACGATGCGCAGTGCGTGCGCGGACCGGCTCATCGTTCCTGCGTCCTGTAGGGGATGACGATGTGCACCTGGTAGGCATCGTCGGTCACCGTGGTGCGCAGGCTGGCCTCGGCATCGAAGTGCAGGGCCAGCCGTTCGCGGATGTTGCCCAGCGCCATCTTGTTGCCCGAGTGGTGGTTGCCCTGCTTGCGGTAGGGGTTGCGCAACACCAGGTGGACCTGCTCGCGTACCTTGTACGCGTTGATGCTCACTAGCCCGGTTTCCGAAGACGGCTCGACGCCATGGTAGACGGCGTTCTCGACCAGCGGCTGCAGCACCAGCGGCGGAATCAGCGCGTCCCCGGGCATCTTCTCGGTGTGCCACTCGACGTGCAGGCGCTCACCCAGCCGCAGCTGCTCCAGCGACAGGTATTGGCGGGTCAGCTCGACCTCGCGCTCCAGCGGGGAGAGGTCGCGGTTGTCGGCCATCAGCACCCGGAACAGGTCGGCCATGTCCTCCAGCGCGGCCTCGGCGCGCACGGGATCCTGGCGGATGAGGCTGAGCACCGCGTTGATGCTGTTGAACAGGAAATGCGGCCGGATGCGCGCTTGCAGCGCCTGCAACCGTGCTTCCGTCAGCGCGGGTGACAGCGCCCGGCTGCGCAGGTGGAAGTAGTACAGGACCGCGCCGGTCGCCACCAGGGTGAACAGCCAGTAGCGCTCCAGCCCGGTGTAGGGGTTGCCCGCGGCCAGCGTCTGCGCCGCCTGATAGACCACGGCGGCGACCAGCAGCTCGATGAGCACCACCGCCACGATGCCCTCGACATAAGGCAGCCGCCGCAGCCAGCCGCTCAGGGCCCACAGCACGAGCAGGCTCAGCATCAGCGCGGGCTGTACCGCGGCCGACACCCGCACCAGTTGGTTGAGCACGCCGGCCCAGGCCTCCGCCTGCGCCAGCGCGGCCAAGGCCGAGAATCCGAGCACAATGAGCACAATGCGCAGCATGACGCCCAGATTGCGGAAGTCCGGCAGGGCGTCGCGGTGCATGTTCTGGTTTATACTGGCCATCGTGCTTGCGCAAGCAGCACATCGTATGCCAGAGCACCGCGGGGCGGTAGCGCCCGGCCACGCCCGGCCTGGCTGCGCTCCGAGCTCCGCGTCCATGCCCCCACGGAACACTCCGCCCGCCTCGCAGCCGCCGCCGGAACCCGGCGCCTGGTCAGGCCGATTCAACGAGCCAGTGGACGCGCTGGTCGCGCGCTACACCGCATCGGTGGGTTTCGACTACCGCCTGGCACAGTTCGACATCCAGGGCTCCCTGGCGCACGCACGCATGTTGCAGGCCGTGGGGGTGCTCTCGGCGACCGACCTGGCTGACATCGAGCGGGGCATGCAGCAGATCTCCGACGAGATCCGCGCCGGCCGCTTTCAGTGGTCCGTAGCGCTGGAGGACGTGCACCTCAACATCGAGCGGCGCTTGACCGAGCTGGTCGGCGAGGCCGGCAAGCGCTTGCACACCGGGCGCTCGCGCAACGACCAGGTGGCCACCGATATCCGCCTGTGGCTGCGTGCCTCTACCGACGAGGTGGATGGCTTGCTGCGCGCCCTGCAGGTGCAACTCGTCGCGCTGGCCGAGCAACATGTGGACACGGTGATGCCCGGCTTCACGCACCTACAGGTCGCGCAGCCGGTGAGCTTCGCGCACCATCTGCTGGCCTACTACGAGATGCTGCGGCGCGACCGCGGCCGCCTGGCCGATTGCCGCAGGCGGATAAACCAGCTCCCGCTCGGGGCCGCCGCGCTGGCCGGCACCACCTACCCGATCGACCGCGAGCGCGTCGCGCGCGACCTCGGCTTCGAGGGCATCTGCGGCAACTCGCTGGACGCGGTGTCGGATCGCGACTTCGCCATCGAGTTTGCCGCCTGCGCGGCGCTGGTGATGACGCACCTGTCGCGTCTGTCGGAAGAGCTGATCCTTTGGGTGAGCCCGCGTTTCGGGTTCATCTCACTGGCGGACCGCTACACCACCGGCTCCTCGATCATGCCGCAGAAGAAGAACCCGGACGTGCCGGAGTTGGTGCGCGGGAAGACCGGGCGCGTCGCCGGCCACCTGGTGGCGCTGCTCACGCTGATGAAGTCCCAGCCGCTGGCGTACAACAAGGACAATCAGGAGGACAAGGAGCCGTTGTTCGATACGGTGGACACCCTGGTGGACACGCTGCGCGTGTTCGCCGGGATGATGACCGGCGTGACGGTCAACCGGGAGGCGATGCGGCGCGCGGCGTTGGAAGGCTACGCAACCGCCACCGACCTGGCCGACTATCTGGTGAGGAAGGGCCTGCCGTTCCGCGAGGCGCACGAAGCGGTGGCGCGGGCGGTGCGCTTCGCAGCCGACCGGGGCGTGGATCTGGCTGCGCTGGCGCTTGCCGAGTTGCGGCAGTTCTCGCCGCTGATCGAGCAGGACGTCTTCCAGGTGCTGACGCTGGAGGGGTCGCTCAACGCTCGCAACCATCTCGGCGCAACTGCACCGGCGCAGGTGCGCGCCGCCATCGCCCGGGCAAAGGCCGAGCTCGGCGGGTAGCGCTGGATGGCGGCTGGCCACTGGGTGCAGGTCGCCGACAGCCTGTCGCGCGCCGTGGGGCGGACCGTGCGCGTGCAGCGAGCGCAGGCGCGCGGCGGCGGCTGCATCAACCAGGGCTTCCGGGTCGATACCGACGTCGGTGCATTCTTCGTCAAGCTCAATACCGCGGCTCGGGCGCAGATGTTCGAGGCCGAGGCGGAAGGACTGCGCGAGCTGGGCAGCGCCGCAGCGGTGCGGGTACCGCGACCGATCGCCAGCGGGACCGACGGTACCCGAGCGTGGCTGGTGCTCGAGTATCTGCCACTGGCCGCCGGGGGTGCCGCCGAGCAGCGCGAGCTCGGCTGTCGGCTCGCTGCGCTGCACCGGCATACGGGAACCTGCTTCGGCTGGACCCGCGACAACACCGTCGGCTCCACGCCCCAGCACAACGACCGGAGCGAGGACTGGCCCGCCTTCTGGCGTGAGCGTCGGCTGCGAGTGCAGCTCGAGCTGGCTGCGCGCAACGGCTACGGCGGACGCTTGCAAGAGACCGGCGACCGGCTGCTCGACGGGCTCGGCGCGTTCTTCCGGTCGTATTCACCGGTCCCCTCGCTGCTGCATGGCGACCTGTGGGGCGGCAACGTCGGCTTCGCCGCGGGCCGCGAACCGGTGATTTTCGATCCGGCCGTGTATTACGGCGACCGCGAAACCGACCTGGCGATGACCGAGCTGTTCGGCGGGTTCTCCGCCGCGTTCTACTCAGGCTATGCGCAGGCGTGGCCGCTCGATGCCGGCTACGCTCGCCGTCGCGATCTCTACAACCTGTATCACGTGCTCAACCATCTGAACCTGTTCGGGGGCGGCTATCTCGAGCAGGCGCAGCGGATGATCGATCGTCTGCTGCAGTTCGACTGACGGAGGCTCGCGCATGAAACCAATCTTCGAGATGTTCTCGCTGGAAGGCAAGGTCGCACTGGTGACCGGGGCGAACTCCGGTATCGGCCGCGCCATGGCACAGACGCTGGCGCAGGCCGGCGCCGCGGTGGTGCTGGTTGCGCGCGATGATGCGCGGCTGCAGGACGCTCGCATGGCGATCGAGCGCGAAGGCGGGCGGGCCGCCGCCCTGTCCTGCGATCTCGCGCAGCGCGCCCAGATCGATCGCCTGTTGCCAGAGGCGCCGCGCCGCTTCGGCGCGATCGACATCCTGGTCAGCGCGGCCGGGGTGAACCCGCGCCCGCCGCTGGCGCAGGTCACGCGCGAGATCTACGACCAGACCATGGCGATCAATCTGGACGCCCCGTTCCTGCTCGGCCAGCACTTCGGGCTGGAGATGGCGCAGCGCGGCTGGGGGCGCATCCTCAACATTGGCTCGATGCAGACGCTCAAGGCCTTCGGCAACAGCGGCGTATACGGCATCTCGAAATCCGGCATCGGCGGCGTGACGCGCGTACTCGCCGAGGCGCTCTCGCCGCGCGGGGTGAACGTGAACACGATCATTCCCGGTTTCTTCCCCACCCCGCTGGCCGCGGCAGTGATGAACGATCCGGCGCGCGCCAGTGCGGTGGCTGCGCGAACGCTGATCGGACGCAACGGGCGACTGGAGGACATCTGCGGCGCCACGCTATTCCTGGCCAGCCGCGCCAGCGAATACGTCACCGGGCAGTGCCTGTTCGTGGACGGCGGGTTCGCGGTGCATTAGCGGCTTGCGCCCGAGACCAGCCGCGGGGGTTCCGGCCGCCTCCCTCCTACCGTAGAATTGCGGGCCGCGCGCCGGCGCACACGCCGGACCGCAACAACGACAAGGAGACCGCCATGAAATCCTGGACGACCCTCTTGCGCCGTGTGGCAGCCGGCGCTGCCGTCGCGCTGCTCTGCGCTCCCGCCTTCGCGCAGCAACCCAAGCCGATCAAGATCGGTTTCGTGACGTTCCTGTCAGGTCCGGCCTCGGGGCCGTTCGGCGTGCCCGCCAAGGTCGCCGCCGAAGCCATCGTCGAGTCGCTCAACGGCGGCAAGGCGCCCGCGCCCCACAACACCAAGGGTTTCGGCGGCGCGCCGGTGGAGCTGGTGGTCATCGACGAGGCCGGTGGCACCACCAAGCAGGTCACCGAGTATCGGAACCTGGTGCAAAGCGTGGATTTCGTTATCGGCTACATCTCCAGCGGCGACTGCCTGGCGATCGCCCCGGTGGCCGAGGAGGTCAAGAAGCTCACCGTGCTGTTCGACTGCGGCACCCCGCGGGTGTTCGAGGAGGGGAGCTACAAGTATGTGTTCCGCACCCGTCCTCACGCTACGATGGACGCGGTAGCGGCCGCGCTCTACCTGCTGGACACGCACCCCAACGTCAAGAACTTCGCCGGCATCAACCAGAACTACGCCTGGGGCCAGGATTCCTGGAACGACTTCACCCTGGCGATGAGCGTGCTCAAGCCGGACGTGAAGGTCACCACCTCGCAGATGCCGAAGTTCGGCGCGGGCCAGTACGGCGCCGAGATCTCCGCGCTCATCCAGAGCAACTCCGACGTCATCCACTCCAGCCTGTGGGGCGGAGACCTGGAGGCGTTCATGATGCAGGCCGGTCCGCGCGACCTGTTCAAGAAGAGCCAGCTGATCCTGGTGGCTGGCGAGCCGTATCTGCACCGCCTGGGCGGCGCGATTCCCGACGGCACGATCGTCGGCGCCCGCGGCACGCACGGTGTGTTCGCCCCGGACAGTCCGCTCAACGACTGGCTCAAGGAGATCTATCGCGCCAAGGCCGGGACCGAGCCCACCTATCCCGCCTACAGCGCGGCCAACGCGATCCTCGGGCTGAAGGCCGCGTACGAGAAGGCCAAGGTAGCTAAGCTGCAGAAATCCATCCCGATGGGCGCCAACAAGGGCGTCAAGGAGGAGACGCAGAAAGCCTATGCGGCCGGACCGGACCAGGACGAGATCATCGCCGCCTTCGAAGGGTTGATCTTCTCCTCCCCGAGCGGGCGCATGGCGATGTCGCTCGGCAAGGGTCACCAAGCCGTCTCCGGCACCGCCTACGGCACCACCAAGCTGGTCAGCGGCAAGGTCACGGTGACCAACATCAAGCGCTATCCGATCGAGAAGGTGCAGCCGCCGGAAGGCATGACCAGCGCCGACTGGATCAAGGGCGGGATGAAGGCCAAGTAAGTCCGCGCTCATGCAGGAGGTCCTCGCGATCCTGATCGACGGGATCACCTACGCGTCGTGGCTGTTCATCATCGCCGTGGGGCTCACGCTGGTGTACGGCGTGATGAAGATCCTCAACGTCGCGCACGGCAGCCTGTACGCACTGGGCGCCTACGCTGCGACGTCCCTCGGCGGCTATTGGCTGGCCCATGGCTACCCGCCGGTGGGCACCTACGGCATGTTGGCGCTCGCAGCGATCGCCGTGGGCCTGGTAGCCGGGCCGCTCATCGAGCGCGGCCTGCTGCGGCGGATGTACGGCAACGAAGAGGTCGTGCTGGTCCTGATCACCTATGCCGTGTTCCTGATCCTGGAGGATCTGAGCAAGCTGCTATGGGGTGTGGACCCGCTGTCCATCCCCGAGCCGTACAGCTTGCTGGGCAACTTCGAGATCGGCGGGCTGGTGTATCCCAACTACAACCTCCTGCTGCTCGCGGTCTCGCTGCTGGTCGGCGCGGCGCTCGCCCTGGTGCTCAACGGCACACGCCAGGGCAAGATCCTGCAGGCCGTGATCCACGACCGGGAGATGAGCGCGGCGGTGGGCATCAACGTCAGCCGCGTCTACCTGGTCACCTTCACCGTAGGGGCGATGCTCGCCGCCATGGGCGGCGCGCTGACTGCGCCATCCATCGCGGTGCAGCCGGGAATCTCCGCCGACACCATCGTGCTCGCCTTCGCAGTGGTGGTCATTGGCGGTCTGGGCAGCCTCGGCGGCGCGGCGCTCGGCGCGGTGCTGGTGGGCCTGGTGCGTGCGTGGGCGGTGCACAAGTGGCCGGAGGTGGAGCTGTTCAGCGTCTACGCGGTCATGGCGCTGGTGCTCATCCTGCGGCCGAAGGGCTTGTTCGCGGTGCCTGAGGCCAGGAAGATCTGATGCGCGACCGCACCCTCGTGCTCCTGGCGGCGGCCCTGGCGGCGATGCTGGCCGCGGGCTTCCTGCTGCCCCAGTGGATCAACACCCTGACCATCGCCATCGCCTGGGGCGTCGTGGTGGTGGGCATGATGCTGATGATGCGCACGGGCCTGGTGTCCTTCGGCCAGGGGCTGTACTACTGCCTCGGCGGCTACTCGGCGGCGGTGCTGCACAAGTTCTACGACATCGGCGACATCCTGGTCATGCTGCTGGCGGGCATGTTGGTGGCGGCGGCGGTCGCCGCTGTGCTCGGTCTGCTGATGGCCAAGTATCGCGATATTTTCTTCGCGATGCTCAGCCTGGCGTTCTCCATGATCCTGTTCGGGCTTCTGGTCAAGAGCGAGCAACTGGGCAGTACCGACGGCTTCGGGCTTAGCGTGCGCAGCGTCGCGGGCGCCGCGCTACCACAGGGTCACGAGCGCTTCGTCGTGTTCGCCGGCGCGGCAGTCGTCGCCTTCGTGGCTGCGCTGGCCATGCATCGGTACCTCGCCAGCCATCTTGGCCGGCTGGCGGGAGCAATCAAGGACAACGAGCTGCGCGTGGAGTACATGGGCGAATCGGTGCGCAAGCTGATCCATGTCAACTACGTGATCAGCGCGGCTCTGGCGGGGGCGGGCGGGGCGCTGGCCGCCATCACCATCGGCCACGTCGATCCGGAGATGTCGTTCTGGACGCAGTCGGGGGAGTTCGTGTTCATCACCATCCTGTCGGGCACCGGCAGCGTGCTGGCGCCCTTCCTCGGGGCGATTATTTTCGAAACCGTGCGCAGCTTCGCCTACGAGCACTCGCCCAACACTTGGCAGATGGTGCTCGGCTTCACCATGCTGCTGGTGATCATGTTCCTGCCTGGGGGGCTATGGTCGATCTTCCAGCGCCGGCGCGAGGCGGCCTGACATGACCAAGGTCCTCGAGTCGCGCGGGTTGAACAAGAGCTTCGGCGCGGTCACCGCCGCCGCCGACATCAACGTGAGCATCGAGCAGGACAGCGTCGTGGGCCTGATCGGCAGCAACGGCGCGGGAAAGACCACATTCATCAACCTGGTCACCGGTTATCTGCAGCCCACCTCGGGCAGCATCCACTACCTCGACCGCGACATCACCGGACTCACGCCGCGCCAGATCACGCGGCTGGGCATCTGCCGTTCCTTTCAGATTCCGCAGCTGTTCCAAAGCCTCACTGTGCAGGAAAACCTGCATGTGGGAGTGGGCATCGCCGCGCGTACGCATCCGCAAGCCGGCGCGGCAATCGCAGACGAGCAACAGGAGATCCAGACGCTCATCGAGCGCTTCAACCTCCGCGGTTACCGCAGCCAGCTGGCCTCGCAGCTGCCCGAGGGCGTGCGCAAGCTGCTCGACATTGCCATGGCGGTGGCCGGACGGCCCAACGTGCTGATGCTCGACGAGCCCACCAGCGGCGTCTCGGCCGACGAGAAATTCCGTCTGATGGACATGGTCATGCAGGCGCTCAAGGCGCAAGGGGTCACGGTGCTCTTCGTCGAGCACGACATGGATATCGTGGAGCGCTATACCCACCGCGTCCTGGCTTTCTACGAGGGCCGCATCATCGCGGACGGCGAACCCGCGGCCGTGCTCAAGGATGCCGAGGTACGCAAGTACGTGATCGGCGACACGCACGCAGGGGCGCACTGAGCATGCTGCGCATCGAAGGCCTGGACGTCTCGATCGGCTCGGTGAGCATCCTGCGCGGCGTCAACATGGCGCTGCCGGCGGGCAAGTTCACCGGTCTGATCGGCCGCAACGGCGCGGGCAAGACGACGCTGATGCGGGCCATTATGGGCATCCTGAAGGCGCGCAACGGCTCGATCCACGCCGATACCGGCACGCTGGACGCGATGCCCACGCATCAGCGCGCCCGCATGGGCATCGGCTACATGCCCGAGGATCGGCGCCTGGTGCCCAACTTGAGCGTCGAGGACAACGTGCTGATCCCGGCCTGGGCAGCCGGTTTGCCTGGCGTACAGGCGCGCCTGGCCAGAGTCTACGAGATGATCCCGGAAGTGGAAGCGTTCGCCGGCCGGCGCGCGCTGCAGCTTTCCGGCGGCCAGCAGAAGCTCGTCGCCCTGGCGCGCGCGCTGATGTGCGGCACCAAGGCGCTGCTGCTGGACGAGCCCTTCGAGGGTGTGGCGCCGGTGCTGGCGCGGCGGCTGGCCGAAGTGATCGGAGCGCTCAAGCATGAGGGCCTGTCGATCCTGCTCACCGAATCCGACCTCTCCCATTCGCGCGAGATGCTCGACACGCTCTACACCATCGATCGCGGGGAAGTCAACGCGGGGGATTTGTCCCGGCTCTGAAGGCGCGCAAGCGCTGCTCCTCGCCACTCCGGCGGCGCGGCGCTCAGCGACGCGACCCGCGTGAGGCGCCGCGCAGCTTGCGGCTGCCCGTCCCCTTGCGCGGGGCGCACATGGCGCACTGGCCCTTCACCGTCACCTCCAGCTCCTCGCCGCGGTAGCCGGCCGGCAGCGCCACACGCGGAGCGGCGAGGATCTCGTCCAAGCAGATCACGTCGCCGCAAGTGTTGCACTTGAAATGCGGATGAGGATGGTAGCGGTCCGGCCGTGGTCGGGTGTCGTGGGCCGTCAGGAAACGCCAGACCCGATCCTCCCCGGCCAGCCGATGCGTCAGACCCTGCTGGGTCAGCCAGTCGAGCACCCGGTACACGGTCACACGGTCGATGTCGTATAGGCGCTCGATGCGGCTTTCGACCTCGGCATGCGTGAGGGCGCGTCTTGCCTCGAGCAGCGATGCGAGCACGATCACGCGCCCGCGCGTGACCCGCTCGCCAGTGCGGCGCAGGAGTTCCTCGGCCTGCGCCTGGTACTCCGCGATGGACAAGCTTCCCGTCCCTGCGATCGGCGTGAGTGATTGCCCGGAGACCAGACCCGTCTCCGTGGGTGCTTTTCTCGAATCCGACGTCATGCTAGCAGAAACGCTCGACCCCGCCGGCGGATGACGTCGTCCGCCGGCGGGTACTCAACGCCGCGCCACGCGCCGTATCAGGTGAGCGTCCCGCCGCGGGTTTCCACGTACACCGCGTACAGCGAGGTACTGCCCGTCATGAGCAGCCGGTTGCGCTTGCTCCCGCCGAAGACGAGGTTGGAGATGATCTCGGGCATGCGGATCTGTCCGATGCGCGTGCCGTCGGGAGCGAAGCAGTGCACGCCGTCGTAGCCGTCGCCCACCCAGCCCATACCGGCCCAGACGTTGCCGTCCTCGTCGCAACGGATGCCGTCGGCAAAGCCGATCTTGCCGTTCATTTCCATGTTGGCGAACACGCGCGGGTTCTTCAGCCGCTTGCCGTCGAGGTCGTAGACCCAGATGATGCTCTTGGCTTCCTTGTAGTGCGACAGGCCCGTGTCGGCGATGTATACCTTCTTGAAGTCCGGCGAGAAGCACAGGCCGTTGGGCTTGAACGGCTCGTCGGCCACTTTCTCGATCTTGCCCGGGCCGTCGCAACGCCACACCGCCTCCTTCTGGATCGGCTGCACTGACCCGGTGCCCAGGCGCACGCCTTCATAGTTCATCAGGCCGCCGTAACCCGGGTCGGTGAAGAACAGCCAGCCGTCAGGGTGCGCCATCCCGTCGTTGGGCGCGTTGAAGCCCTTGCCGTCGGGCGTCTTGTCGGCCAGCACGGTGTAGCTCCCGTCCAGCTCGTAGCGCGCGACCCGGCGAGTCCCGTGCTCGAACGCGATCTGCCGGCCTTGGTAGTCGAAGGTGTTGCCGTTGGAGTTGTTGGAGGGGTAGCGGAACATGCGCGACACATGTCCGTCCTCTTCGCACCAGCGCAGCTGCTCGTTGTTGGGGATGTCGCTCCACAGCAGATAGCGTCCGACTCCGCTCCACGCCGGCCCTTCGGCCCACATCGTGCCGCGATACAGGCGCACGATCGGGGTGTTGCCCAGCTTGTACTTGAAGCGCTTGTCCAGCACGATGACGTCCGGGTTCGGGTAACGCGCGATCGGCCCGTCCGGATCGTACTGGTCGATAAAGTTGCGGGCGAAGGCCTCCGGCGCCATCGCCGTGATCGCCGCCAATCCTGACATCGACGCCAAAAAGCTGCGCCGGCTCATGCCCTTGGGTTCTTGCGGCTGCGCGACCGGCTTGGCCTGGTCGATGAACTCGTGCTCTTGTACGCGTGCCATGCTTGGTTCTCCTCCTGTTGGAATGGACATCACGCTGCGCTGCCGCGTCGGCCCGGCTGCGAGCGCCGGGCGGCGCACACGCGCGCCCCGCAGGGTAGCATTGGGTACTGCATGCCGCAACGTAGTTGCCCGCGGCGGTTAGCTCGTCATACCTGTACGGCAGCGCAGCCGTCGGGCATCCGGCGCGCCTTGATTGCACCGCAGCGGGCTCCCCCGGCCTCGCGCCTGCCGAGCGCGGTACACTTCGCGTTCCTGCGGCAGCCTTCGGCGAATGCGGCGCCCCCATGTGCCCGCCGAACTGTCCCTGCGCTGGGGGTGCGGCGAGCGACCGACTGACGGAATCGAACATGAAGACTGAGCATGCGCAAGCCTTTTCCACCCGCGCCATCCACGCTGGCCAGGAGCCGGAGCCGACCACCGGCGCGGTGATGCAGCCGATCTACGCGACCTCCACCTTCAAGCAACGCTCGCCCGGGGAGCACACCGGCTACGAGTACGCGCGCACCCAGAACCCCACGCGCATGGCCTTCGAGCGCTGCATCGCCGACCTGGAGGGCGGAAGCCACGGTTTCGCGTTCGCTTCCGGCCTGGGCGCCATGGCCACTGTGCTCGAGCTGCTCGACGCCGCGAGTCATATGGTGGCGGTCGACGACATGTACGGGGGAAGCTGGCGGCTGTTCGAGCGCATCCGCAAGCGCAGCGCCGGGCTGCGGGTGTCGTACGTGGATCCGGACCAGCCCGCAACCATCGACAAAGCCATCCAGCCGGACACCAAGATGCTGTGGGTGGAGACGCCCAGCAACCCCCTGCTCAAGATCACGGATCTGGCCGCGCTCGCCAGCCTGGCCAGGCCGCGCGGAATCTTGACGGTCTGCGACAACACCTTCGCCTCGCCTTATCTCCAGCGCCCGCTGGAATCCGGCTTCGACATAGTGGTGCACTCGATCACCAAATACATCAACGGGCATTCCGACGCAGTCGGCGGCATCGTGGTCATCGGCGACAACCGGGAACTCAAAGACAAGTTCGAGTACATGCAGAACGCCATCGGCTCGATCATGGACCCGTTCACCTCGTTTCTGGCGTTACGTGGCGTGAAGACGCTGCCGCTGCGCATGCAGAAGCACAACGAGAACGCGCTGAAGCTCGCGCATTGGCTCGACGCGCATCCCAAGACCCGGCAGGTAATCTACCCTGGGCTGCCCAAGCATCCCCAGCATGCGCTCGCGGCTAGGCAGATGAACGGCTTCGGCGGGATGATCTCGGCGTATCTGGACACCGATCTGGCGGGCACCAAGCGCTTCCTCGAACGCTGCCACCTGTTCACGCTGGCGGAAAGCCTGGGCGGCGTCGAGAGCCTGATTGGCCATCC
>Ga0335070_10005163_pt1 | contig 15343 bp, 8 predicted proteins | sample Lox_Sample_13_FD_206722 | JGI IMG/M metagenome (GOLD analysis project Ga0335070, IMG submission 206722) | Soil microbial communities from Loxahatchee National Wildlife Refuge, Florida, United States - Lox_Sample_1.3 | ecosystem: Environmental > Terrestrial > Soil > Wetlands | place: USA: Florida... | reverse complement strand
CGCTGGCGACCGTTGACTCGATAGACAACCTGGACACTCGCCAATCCGAACCACAGTCCGAGCCGGATGCCCCGCAGGCCTCCGGTGAGGAAGATCTGGAGCAACCTCCAGACACTGACCTGGAAACTGGATTGCCTCTACAAGCCTTACTGACTCCTCTCCACTGGGGTTTTCTCTCCCTGCTATCGTTCACTGCTTACGAGGGCTACAACAGCAATACCGAGTTTCAACAGATCCCGCTGGGATCCATGGTCACGTCCCTGAGTGGTCTGGCTCTTTACTCGAGACAGTTCGCGGGATGGGGTTTAGGTCTGCAGTACCATCCTTTCATCTGGATTTCTTCACAGCAGACTGTGAAAAGTTTTGCGGCTGCGTCCGCAGATCTTCGCACGATCCGTCATATCAACGGTCAGTGGCGCTGGACCCTTGCCGAGCACTTCCGCTATTCCCCCACGCACAGCACAGAACAAACAACCGGGTTGGTGGCTGGCCCTGGGGGATTTACGTTTGGCAACGCCTTCTTGTCGAATGGCCGGAATGTTCTGGCAAACGGCGTTTCCGCCACGCTCACAGACCGCTATGGGGAGAATTCGTCCTTGACGTTCCATGCTCAACAGGCGTTCGTTCACCTGTCCAGCTTTCTCGGGGCAGCAGAGCCGTCAGATAATCTTCCTTCTGAGGATGCCATTTCGTTCGTGTCGGGTGTGACCTGGCGCAATCATTACAGCTCGAGAAGTGCATTGAGCATGGAATATGTATACCGTGTGCAAGCTTCGACCGGCACAAGTTCTCGAGACTTCCAGTCTCACACTGTAGGTGTCGGTTGGAGCCACAAACTACGTCCGAATCTCGGAATCGCAGTAACCGCCGGGCCGGCGTGGCCAATATCCGTTCATGAGAGAACCAGTCTGCACGGATCGCTCGCGCTATCGCAGGAGTTTCACAAAGGAGGAGCTGTACTGGCCTTCGCTCGCAGCTACAGTTTCAGCGGTGTTATTGGCGACCGCTTCAATAACCGCGTCGACCTTGCGGTACATCGGCAGATTAGCTCGCACCTGCACTGCTCCGCGAGCGCAAGCTATGTCGAACAACAGATGTCGAGAGGCTCGGCTACGCGGGGCACACTAGTCTCGGGAGAGACGCGCTACTTTTTGAGCCGCAACTGGGCCATTTTCGCACAAGCCCGTTATCTCGACATTGTTGGAAGCGAGAGAATTCTAGCTCCGGAGAAGAGCGTCATTATTGGGTTTCGTTGGGCATGGGTACCCGACAAGCCTTGAGGGTAGCTATGGTTGAGCATATTCGGCGTCTTGTAGGAGGAATGCGGATGTGGACGATTGGCGGCTCGACAGGGCAGCGTTACCGGGCGATCGTGGCGGTGGCGTTCCTGTTGTCAGTGGCCTGTAACAGATTGCCTCCGGCTCAGCAAGCGCAAAAAGAACTCGAGAAAGCTCGGGAATACGCGAAGCAGGGGAAGACGAATGAGGCGATCATTACTTATCGCCGTGCCATTCAACTGGATCCCAAGCAGGCGGTCATGCATCGTGAGTTGGGTAAACTCTACCTTGGGAGCCAGGACTACACCAGCGCAGCACGGCAACTCAGTGCTGCCGTCGATCTTGACCCGTCGGACTCCGATGCTCGCCTCGCCCTGGCTGACATCCTGATCGCGGCGAAAGACTTCGCAGACGCTAAAGAGCAGGCCGACGCGGTATTGAGGGAGAGACCGGCGAATCCCAGGGCGTTACTCGCCTTGGCGAGAAGCGCAGCGGGGCTAGGAGAGCGGGACGAGTCCAGGTCGGCCGTAGAGGAGGTTCTGCGCGTCGAACCCAACAACGCGAATGCCTGGCTTCTGCTGGCCGGTCTGCAATTTGAAAAAAAGGAATACACAGCCAGCGAATACAGCTTCCGTCAGGCAATTCAGTACGATCCGACCCAGATAGGGTCAGTGGCGGCACTTTCGGTGCTGTTACTGAAGCAGCGTCGAACGACAGAAACGGAGAGTCTCATCCGCGACTGCGCGGCGAGGAATCCCAACAACAGTTCCGCGGAGTATTTGCTGGCCGCTTTTCTGATCGACCAGAAAAGGCTCCCCGAGGCAGAACAGGTCTTCAGGAAGGTCGCCGAGATGCAGCCGTCTGACCCTACCCAACGGGCGGCGCTGGCGAATTTCTACCTATCGATCCAGAAGCCAGAGCTTGCAGAGAAGGAATTCCTTCAAATAGTGAGCAAATACCCGGATGACACAGTAAGCCGGAATGCGCTCGCGTCCCTTTACATGTCATCGAACCGGTTGGCGGAAGCGGAAAAGCTGATCACTGCCGTTCTCAAATCCTTCCCGAACAACGGCGACGCCCTCGAGCTACGCGGCCGCATGCGTATCCAACAATCGCGCATCGATGACGCCATTGTCGACTTGCAGCAGGCGACCCGGGCGAACCCGCAATCAGTACAGGCTCATTATTACCTGGCGATGGCGCAACTGCAAAAGAGGCAGTCTGGTCTGGCGGAAACAGAACTGGAAAGTGCGCTGCAGTTGCAGCCTGACTTCTCGCCGGCGAGAATTCTGCTGGCTGGAATCAAGTTGGATTCTGGCAAACTACGCGACGGTTTGTCGGAGTTAGATGCTGCTGTCGCACGCAAGAACACCGGGATTGGACCGTACATTACCCGTTCTGTCCTGCGAGCCGAACAGGGAGATACTGATCGGGCCGCAAAAGATCTCCTGCCGTTGCTCGATCAGTTTCCCACCAATGAGGAACGGGCGATTACATATCGCGCTTTGGCATGGGTCAAGTACAACCAGAAGAAGTACGACGCGGCCCGCGAGTACCTCCGCCGCTCCGCCGAAGCACAGCCGGACTCTCCGGAGACCGTCTATCTGACGGGCCTGACTTATTTGGGCGAGAACAAACCAGAGGCCGCTCTTTCCTTCGTGCGGGACCGTCTGAAGAGCAAACCGGGTTGGGCGGAAGGGTGCACCGTCGGTGGCCAATTGTTTGCCATGGCCGGACGCGTCGACGTCTCGGAGACATACTTCAGAAAGGCAGTGACGATCAATCCCGAGATCGCTCCCGCGTGGCAAGGGCTGGCATTAGTTTTCACGGCGCAGTCGAAATACGATGAAGCTCTCGATGCGGTCAAGAAGGTGCTTCAGCTCTCTCCTCAATCCGCACCATCATACTTGCAACTGGGCGAACTCTATGAACACAGGGCAGAGTGGCCTCAGGCGCAGAGTGCCTATCGAAAGGCACTTGAGTTCGAGCCGAACAACGTCGTTGCCAAAAATAATCTCGCTTGGAACTATGCGGAGCATGGCGGGAATATCGATATGGCGCTTCGCCTCGCGCAGGAGGCGAATCAAGCTAGACCCGACGATCCTGAAATCTGTGACACTCTAGGGTGGATCTACGTAAAGAAGAACACACCGGCAGAGGCTATCGAAGTATTGAAGAAGAGCGTGGCACAGGCGCCGAGAAATCCCCAATACAACTATCACCTCGGGGTCGCTTACTTACATACCGGAGACACAAAGAAGGCAAGAGAGGTTCTGCAGGCAGCGCTTCACATGGCCGCGAGCTCGCCCCTCGCTCAAGATGTCAGAGCAGCATTGACCTCGATCAAGAACTAACGGCTGTTGATGATGGGGTGAGTTGCCAGCTGCGTTCACTGCAGCGTGGGATTCGGCAAGGGCTTCACAAGCAGAGATGTTGCAGCCGCGAGGCCGTTCGAGCCTGTAGGGGCCTCGACACTGGCAATAGGAATTGAGCTATGAGCGCCGCAGACGTAGTCAATCGAGGAAACCAGAGCAAGCGAGGGCCGTCCGGACTCGGCGGGTTTGAATATTACACGCTGCGAGACGTTAAGCAACTCCTGCTTCGTCGCAAGTGGATGATGGTGTGCATCACGTTGACTGCAGGTATTCTCGTGTCCACATTTGCTTACGTCATGCCCAACCAGTATCAGGCAAGCACACTGATCATGGTTGACCCTGGCAAAGTACCTGACAGTTATGTGAAACCAACAGCCACAATCGATGCAAAGCAGCGTCTGGCAATTTTGCAGGAGGAAATTCTCTCCGATACTAGGCTCGGCCAAGTGATCGACGAACTGGGTCTGTACCACTCGCTGAAGGCGAAAAAAGCTCAGGGCGACATTGTCGACATGATGCGAAGCAAGATTGATGTAGAAAGCCAAACGACTGCCGCCCCGGCAAGAGCGCTCAAGACGGTCACTGTGTCTTTCACCGCACAAAGCCCCATGATCGCCGCCAAAGTGTCCAATCGCCTGGCATCGCTATTCATCGAGGAAAACCTGAAAGTCCGAGAACAACAGGTTGTGGGCACGGCAGATTTTTTCCAGGGCCAGTTGGAGAAAGCGAAGCAAGATCTGGACGAAAAATCGCAGAAATTGGCCCAGCTGCGGGCCCGCTACTCCACTGAGCTTCCGGAGTCGCAGAACCTCCATCTGCAAGCGCTGACGTCCGCACAAATGTCATTGCGCGAAGAGACAGATGCCATCGCTCGAGCAGAACAGCAGAAGGCCTACCTGCAGGCCTTACTGGGAAACAGTCCCAAAGTCGTGACTCCGGATAGTACCGGTAGTGCAGCCGGTACCGGGCTACAAGAACAACTGGAACAGCTGCAAACGGACATGGATCAAATGCGCACCCGCTATGGTCCGAGCTATCCCGACGTCTTAAACAAGGCGGCGGCGATTGAGAGCATTAAGAAGAAGATCAATGACCAAAAGCAGAGTGCCTCCGATCCGTCCACTAGTCGGTCCACGAACGCGAGAAGCCGGGATCCGGCGCTCGAAGGCCAGATTGCTCAGATCGACGAGGAACTTCGGAAGCACGAAACGCGGCAGGCCGACCTTGCTTCGCGGATCAAGTTCCACGAAGCAGTGCTCCAGCGGGTTCCTGCCGCCCAGGAAGAGCTGACCGCAGCGACCAACGATGTGGCGGCCGCTTCGGACCGGTACAAGCGCCTCGAAGATCGGAAGTTTGGCGCGGACATGTTTTCAGATGTTGAGGCACGTCAGCAAGGGGAACGATTTGTCCTTTTGGATCCCGCCCAGCCACCCGAGAGACCGGCGGCGCCGAACCGGTTGCTCATAGACGGTATCGGTACAGCTGCCGGCTTGGTACTTGCATTGGCGTTGGTAGCTCTGCTGGAACTCCTTAGTCCCACCGTAAAGACGGAACGTGAAGTTCGTGAACGGCTCGGGGTGCCCGTGTTTGGAGAAATTCCGCGAATAACGACGGCATCAGAACGTCGTCAGCGACGTGTATGGACGGTTTTGACGGCGAGCGGAAACTTGGTTTTGGCGGTGGCATATTTCGGTGTGCTGGCCGCTTCGCTGAAGAAATGAAGGCAAGTGATAGGTCGCATATGAGCAGTGACGGTCAGTGGTGAAATCCTGGTCGAACAGGCTGGAAGCACCCAAGTTGAGCTTGTCTTCCAGTTTCAGAGACAACCAGGACTATCAAGTCGAGGCCATGCGAATCCTTTTCCTAGCTCATCGGCTGCCATACCCGCCGACCAAAGGCGACAAGATCCGTTCGTTTTGGCAATTGAGAACACTGCAACAAAGGCATGAAGTCGATCTGTTCTGTTTTTACGATGATCCAGGTGATCGGCACCAGCTAACAAATGTGCATGCCTATTGCCACTCCTGTTACGCGGAACGAGTTTCGGTGTTCCAAAGCCGTATTCGCGCGGCAGCTGCGCTACTTCGCGGCCAGTGCTTCAGCGCCGCGTTCTTTTGGTCCAGTTCCATGGCAAGGCGCATCGCGGAAGCTGTTGCGACTAGGCGATACGACCTGATCTTTGTGTTTGGTTCTTCGATGGCACAGTATGCGGCACCTTGGCCATGCCTGCCGAGGATCCTAGACATGGTAGACGTGGATTCCGACAAATGGGCTCAATATGGCGATTACAAGCACGGATTATTGTCCCGCTTATGGAAGCTCGAAGGGTGCCGCCTTGCGACTTACGAGGCTGCCTTGGTGCGCTCCTTTTCGAATACTCTTGTTTGTACCGAGGCGGAGGCACAAGTGCTGCAACGCAGGGTCCCAGAGGGAAGGATCAGCGTATTGCAGAACTGGCTCGACATGGATTACTTCCGGCCGGACAGCGTCCTGATTCCCGAGAAGATACGGGATTTGCAGCCCTATGTTATCTTTACCGGCACCATGGACTACTTACCTAATATCGACGCGGCCCAGTTCTTTTGCCGGGAGATTTTACCCATTGTTCGTTCTCGAGTTCCTGATCTGCGCTTTGTCGTAGCCGGACGAAACCCGCCGCCCGAGGTAGTGAGCCTGGCAGCGGACCCTGCCATTTACGTCACGGGTACCGTTGCGGACATTCGGCCATATCTCGCGGGAGCTGCAGTGGCAGTCGCTCCGATGCGGATTGCACGGGGCGTGCAGAACAAGATTCTCGAAGCCCTAGCCATGGACGTGCCCGTCGTGGCGAGTTCACTGGCGGCTACCGCCTTGCCGCAGGAACTGGCATCGCTTTTGGTGGCAGAGTCTGAACCACACCGATTTGCAGATCGCGTGACAAGCTACTTGACGTTGTCCGAGCCGAGTAGGAGTCGGCGGGACTCTGTCAAGCGCCATTTCGAAAGTTTGGACTTAGCCTCCCAACTGGAAGGCTATTTGCTCACCGCTTCGGTACGCGTTGCGGAAACCCGAGCATTGACTGTGATAGATCGTCGGCCTCAGGGCTACATGGAAATGTCTCGGGCAGGCCAGGCCACTGTGGAAGGGTCATAACAACGACGCTAGGTCGACATTCTGAGAAGGACTCATGGTTCGAGGCATCATAGTGCGGCTGATCGTGATGGTAGCTGTGCCCATGTCCTTTCTGAACCCGTTCGCCGGCGTCTTGTGGTACTTGTGGTACTCGCATTTTCGTCCCAATGACTTCATCTGGCCTCAATACGCGTTTACGACGGGCGCGTTTCTCATCGCCGGTGCGACTCTGGCTGGCTATGCTGTCTTTGAAATGCGTCGATCGCCAATTCCTTTTCGTGGATTGACATTGGTCGTACTGTTCTATTGCTGGATCGTGCTGTCTGCGATTTTTGCGACGGACCATTCCCTAGCGTTTTGGAAACTGCTGCAATACACGAAGATTCTCGTCATGACTCTTCTTGTTTCCGCCATGGCCAATTCCGAGGAACGTATTCGGGCCATGCTCACAGTCGCGGGCCTCTCCGTTGGACTGCTGGGATTTCGGGCAGCGGTTGAATTTCTGTTGACAGGCGGACAGTTCCGGGTGGCAGGAGTCGGAGGCGTTGAACTCGAGGCCAACGAGTTTGCCCTGGCTCTCAACATGGCAATCCCAATGCTCGTGGGCTTGTCCTATGTCGCGAACCGCCGGGTGTTACGCTACGCTTACCGCTTCCTGGCCCTGTGCTGTGTGGTGGCTGTCGTCGGAACGTTCTCCCGCTCTGGTTTGCTCGGCCTCTGCCTCGCCGTGCTGCTGGTTGCCTGGTACTCGCCCCGACGCGTTCTCGCACTCGGGACTCTGGCCTTGGTCGCGCTGGTTTCTCTGCCACTTGTTCCCGAGCGAGCGTTGTTGCGATACGAGTCGATCCCTACTGCTGCTGAGCTTGACCCCTCGGCCATCGCACGGATACAGACCTGGGAGACCGCATTGCAGATGATTAAGGCGCACCCCCTGCTCGGGGTTGGCTTACAGAACTTCCAGGGCCAGTATTCACGCTATTTTCTGGACAAGTACAAGGACACTCCTAACTATCGTCCTAGAGCGCCCCACAATGCATATATTTCCCTTGCAGCGGAATGCGGCATCCCCGCCACGCTGTTATTCGCCTCATTTCTCGGCTCGGCCATCTTTACCATGTCACATCTTCGTCACGACTTGCGCGATCGTCCCAGCTTGCACACTCTATCCCAATACTGCTTGATCATCCAAATGACATTGATTGTTTACCTCGTTCCTAACGTTTTCATCAGCAGACAAGACCAGGATCTGATGTGTGATATGGTCGGAATAAGCGTAGGTTTGGCGGCACTGGTGAGAAGCCAGTTGACTGCGAGCGAGCCTGAATCAGAACCAGCACAACCCGAGCTTTCACCGGTATGGGAGAACACTGGCTGACTTCCGTTGGAGACACGGAATGACGAGCAACCTTACGACGCCCGTGACGCGTACTGTCAATTGTCCTGCGAGCCGCTGTGGGCATCGCGTCACCGCGGCCGGACAGCTGGGCAGGTCCACCATGCTGGCCTCGGGCATTTTGCTGATGACGCTCTCGCTCCTTGTCTTGCTCAGTTGGCAGGCCGACGAAACACAGCTGTCGAAGGTGGCCACCAGCCTGGTGGCGGCAGACGATGTTCCGTCGCACAGGGCAACAACGATTCTTCACTTTGTCTACGGTAACGGGGGCTTTGCCAAAAACCATACATATTTCCTCGTTTCTCAGTTTGGACCCACACCCGTGCAGGTACTGAAACACGGCGGAGATTGCGACGACAAATCACGATTGCTGGTAGCGCTGTTGCGAAAAGTCGGGATCCACTCGACGCCAGTAATGCTGTTCGACGACTTTAGGCACCCTACGCACGTCGTGGTTGAAGCCGAGATCGAAAGCGGTCGCATGGAACTGGACCCGGTGTACGACCTTTACTTTCCCAGGAGCGACGGGGGATTTTATGCGTCCGCGGAGCTTCGCAAGGACCCCCAAATCCTGCGCGACCGTCTTGAGCGGGCCAGTTCTCAAGTGGGCAAGGCCCGGTACTACCACGTCGAAACATCCAGCTATGCATATGCCTCCACCTTCAATTGGGAGAGGAACTGGTTTACAAGAGCCGCGAAGGCAGTCGTGCAGAAATTCTACGGAGACGGTGTGTATCAGCTAAGCCGGCCGGATTTCATTGAGGATCCGAAACTGATGGTCGCTGGGCTAATGGCGGCCCCCGCGCTTACTGCATTTGCCCTGTCGGTTTTCTGCACAGGGAGCTTGCGCCACAAGACGAGAGAATTGGGAGGCGTCAGAACCGTCCGCACGCCGTTTGCTGAATATTGACGTACAGGTTTCACCATGGGCCGCATTCGAGTGATTCACGTCGTGCACAGCCTGGCAAATGCAGGCACGGAAGGAGGCGTTCGCAAGCTGTTGGCCGGACTGGATCCCGGCCGGTTCGAGCAAATCGTGTGCACGGTGGCGCCCGCGCCCGCCGTCGAACCTGAAAGTGGTGCCCGTGTGATTCCTCTGGGGCGGCCGGGAAACGTGCGCCGTGTGCTCATTCGTGCGCTACGGGAGGTGTTTCTGAGGGAACGTCCGGACATTGTGCACTCCCGCAACTGGGGCGCCATTGAGGCGGTTGTAGCAGCCCGTTCGGCAGGGGTAAGAGGAATTATCCACAGCGAACACGGCCTGGAGATAAGCTCCTATCGGCGTCAGCCTTGGCGGCGGCGCATCTTTCGGCGGCTTTGCTTCGAATGGGCAAATCACGTTTTTGCCGTTTCCGTGGGGCTTAGAGATTATTACGCGAAGGAACTTCTAATTGACAAACATCGAATTCAGGTCATTCCGAATGGAGTCGACACAATGCGATTCCGGCCTTGTATCGCGGCACGCCGGATCGTACGGGACAAGTTGAACATCGGCCAGGAAACAGTAGTAATCGGTACCGTGGGACGCTTAGATCCGATCAAAGATCATCGGACCCTTTTTGAAGCAGTGGATCTGCTACTCGCAACAGGCCTGCCCGTTCAATTGGTGATTGTGGGCGAGGGTACGGAACGAAGGACTTTGGAGAGAGACGTGCAGGCTCGGAAGTTGCTGGCCCAAAAAACAGTGTTTGTTGGCGAAACCAGCGAGGTAGCTACCTATCTGAATGGTTTCGATGTATTTGTACTTCCCTCTCATGCCGAAGGCATGTCCAACGCCCTGTTAGAAGCAATGGCCGTCAGCCTCGCTTGTGTCGCGACTCGTGTGGGAGGAAATCCGGAACTGGTGGAACATGGATCGTCAGGGCTTCTGTTCGAGGCGCAGGACACTGCAATGCTTGCCGCCCACCTGAAGACGGTCGTATCGGACGCGCGCTGGCGCAGTTACCTTGGAGAGAACGCTCGAAGGCGTGCCGTGGAAGGCTTCAGCTGGAGTCGCATGCTGACCAACTACACGAAACTATACGAGGAAGCTGTAAGCGACAGACAAGCGAATTCGGGGATCCTGAGCTATGTGTCGCCCGCACGCGCTTTACACAAGTAGCACCCGCAATGGGACATTTGGGGACTAGGAGCCGAATGGAGAATGGCCATCTGTGGTGTCGTGAAGACCAATGGAATTCCCGAGACGATGGCTCTGGACGTTGAATCGATGCTGTCTGCTATGTGCAATCGTAACGGCGAAGCTCGGTCAGGCTATGTTGACCAGGGCGTCTCCTTTGGTGTCATTTCGGGGTTGAACAGCGCGTCTATTCATTCCGATCCACGATTGGTCGTCGCCTGTGATGCAGAAATGCACAACGTGCCGGAACTGCGCAAGGGCATCTCTCCTTCCAGGCAGGTCACAACAATCGCGGGTTTGATTGCTGAGCTTTATCTGGATCACGGCGAGGGGTTTGTAAACGAACTCGCCGGCGCGTTTGCCATTGCGGTCTGGGACAAACGGACGCACGCGCTGTTGTTGGCTCGCGACCGTTTAGGAATAAAGCCGCTGTGTTACGCAGTCCTATCTTCCGGGTTCATTTTTGCTTCCCAGCCGAGGGGCGTCGTCGCGAGCCGCCTTGTGGGGAAACGTGTCAATCTCAACGCGATTGTGGATTACCTCAATTTCCACGTCGTTCCAGCTCCCAGCAGTGCTTATAAGAACGTTATCAAAATGAGACCGGCAGAATACTTGGTATGGCGGCAGGGGTACGTGCACAAGGCATTCTACTGGCAACTCCGATATACGGAAGAAGATCACCGAACAGAGAGAAAGTTAAGGAAGGAATTGTTTTCTCGGCTGGAAGACGCGGTTCGGGTTACGGCCGAAGATCTTGATCTCAAACAGGTTGGATGCTTTTTGAGTGGTGGTACGGACAGCAGTAGCATAGCTGGGTTTTTGAGCCGGATCAGGCAACAGCCTGCACGTGCGTTCTCTATAGGGTTCGCTGAGGAACGCTTTGATGAGCTCAGCTATGCTCTCCTGGCTGTGCGGCATTTTGGCCTTGAGCACTGCCGACGCATCGTAGGGCCGAAGGACGCCTACGAGCTGATTCCTACAATCGTGGACATATTTGACGAGCCTTTTGGAAATGCCTCGGCAATTCCAACATATGCTTGCGTGCAGTTGGCGAGCGATCACGGGGTAAAAGTCATACTAGGGGGCGATGGCGGGGACGAACTCTTTGGCGGAAATGAGCGCTATCGCGTCCATCAGATCTACGATTTGTACCAAAGAGTTCCGCGGTGCCTTCGCAATCTGCTCGAGCCTGCCCTCTTTGCGATGCCGACAGAGGGCGCGTTTATCGGGAAGGCGAAGGCGTACATTCAGCGGTCCAATACTCCCAATCCGGAACGCTACTGCCGCTGGCGCTTACTGCAGACTTATTCATCCCACGAGGTACTTGGGGATACGATGCCACCAGTTAACGGCGACACCCTAGCCGCGGTGCGCGCGCATTATCAAGCGGCTCAGGCGGTCTCCGAGCTGAACCGGCTGTTGTATGTGGATGTGAACGTTACGCTGGGGGACGAGGACCTACCTAAGGTCGTGCGCACAGCGGAGAAGGTCGGGATTGCGGTCCGGTTTCCGTACCTCCAGCATTCGCTGGCGGAGTTCTCTGGAAGACTTCCGGCTCACCTAAAAGTTAGAGGACTTGAGAAGCGTTACTTGTTCAAGCGGGCGATGCGAGGTTTCCTGCCGCGCCAAATCCTCAAGAAGAAGAAACACGGTTTCGGCTTACCGGTCGGGGTTTGGCTAAAAACTGATCCGAGATTGCGCTCCATGGCTCGTGACGTTCTGTTGTCTCCGATCGCCTACCAGCGAGGCTACTATCGAAGGCAGTTTGTCGAGAAGCTCTTCTCAACCCTGGAACAAGATGACTCGCCCTATTTTGGGGACCTGCTGTGGGTGTTCTTGGCTCTGGAGTTGTGGCATTGCAGGCACGCGGTGGGTGCAGCTTCATGAACATCATGCTCCATCAAGACTGGGAGGAGTTGCGCCCTTTCGCGGCAGACTGGGACCGAGTGCTGGCCGAAAGCTGTAGCGATACAATTTTTCTGACCTGGGAGTGGTGTGAGGCGTGGTGGAACGCATATGGCGGCGGCCGATCCCTTTTCGTGTTAACAGCTTGGCAGGGCAGCGAACTGGTTGGGGTTGCGCCGTTCTATGCAGAGGTTGTGCGCCGCTGGCAGGGACTTTGGCGATGCCTGCGGATCCTTGGCGGCGGTTCAGGCGATTCTGACTATCTTGACTGCTTTGCGAAACGCGGCATGGAGCACGAGGTCGTCAGTTCGTTTATGGAGTCTCTCGAGTCTGTCGCACACGCATGGGACTGGATCCAAATCGAATGCGTCCCGCAAGATTCCCCTTGCATGACAGAATTAAGCAGAATTGCAGCGGAGCAGGGATGGAGATGCGCTTCTGAAATTGTCCCTTGTGCTGCGGTAGCCTTGCCCACTGAGTGGGGCGACTACCTGCGTAGTCTGCATCCCCGAGTTCGCACCAAGGTACGTTCCGCTCTCGCGTACTTCGATCAGCTGGAGGTTGAGCCAGCCGAATGCGCAAGCAGTAGCGAGCTTGATTACTGGCTTACAGAACTGTTCGAGCTCCACACACGTCGATGGGAGAAACGGAACCAGCCGGGTGTCTTCCGGAGCGAATCCCGACAGTCGTTTTATCTCGAGGTGAGCCGTTCCACGCTGCAGAGGGGATGGTTGGCATTCCATCGCCTTGCCTGGGGCGAACGCTCTTTGGCGTTGCAGTTCGGATTCCGGTATCACAATCGTCTTTATGTCTTGCAGGAGGGTTACGACCCCGGTTTCGAACGACTGCGGCCTGGCGTGGCTCTTCGCGGCTGGATCATGCGCGACGAGATTAAGCGGGGCTTGGCAGAATACGATTTCTTGGCAGGAGCGGCTCGTCACAAGCTCGATTGGGGGGCTCGTCCGAAGCTCTGCCGCTCTGTCCTGTTCGCGAAGAAACCCATCGCCGCGTGCATTTCCATCTCCATTCCGTCCTTCTCCAGGTCTTTACGTGAGAGTGCAGGCCGACTCCTGCCAAGTCATGTCCGGTCCTGGCGGAAGCACTTCCTTGCGCAACACCAATGCATTACGAACGTCTCTGGCGTCCCCCGCGTGTCACTCCCCAGCCGCCTGTTCCATTGGTCAACATCTCATCTCTATTCCAGAACTCCTCTGGGTTCGATCAGCCGGCGACTGGCCAACCGACATGCGGCTCGGCATCACGGCCTCGAGTCAAACCCAGAGGCGGCCCCGGTGTTTGCGATCTTCCGTTATCACCGTGTAAACGATGATGGCGATCCTTTTTTCAACGCTTTGCCCGTTTCGCAGTTCCGGGCGCAGATGCAGTACTTGATTCGTCACTTTCGTCCAGTTAGCATGGACGAACTCACCAAGGGACAGCTGGCATCCAGCGAAAGATGTTCGGCGGCAGTCACCTTCGACGACGGCTACCACGACAATTTCATCTACGCATTCCCCATTCTCAGGGAGATGGGTATCCCCGCTACCATCTTCCTGGCGACCGGCTCAATCAATTCACGGGAATTGCCTTGGTATGACCAAGTGCGTCTTGCCTTCAAGCTGACGCGGCGGCCGCAGCTTTCCCTCCATGAGATTGGCGGTCCGCGTACTGCACTCAGGAGCGAAGCTGAGCGGCTCATGGCGATGGAACTCACACTCACTTGGCTCCGAACCGTCGACGATTGTAGTCGCGTGTCCTATCTTCCCGAGCTGTTCCGAAACCTCGGCGTACCACACCGGCTGAATCTTCCAGCCACGATGCTTAGCTGGGACGAGATACGAAGAATGAGCAGACACTGCGTAACCTTTGGCGCACATACCGTCACTCATCCGGTCCTGGGTACCCTGTCGGTCTCGCGCTTGCACGAAGAAATCTTCGGCTCGAAAACAACCATTGAAGACCGCCTGCAAATGCCCGTTTGGCATTTCGCCTACCCGTTTGGCAAACGCGGGGATTTCACGCCACATGTGAAGGGCGTCGTGCAGGCCGCAAGCTTTCGCACGGCGGTGACCACAATTCCCGGATTCAATCGACCGGAGCATGATGCACTTGAGCTTAGGAGACTTAGCATTGCGGAACATGACCCAGCTGTTTTTGGGCTGAAGCTTGACTGGTCCACGATATCTGCATCTGCGCAGCAAGTCGGTTCCGGGCGCGGCATCGCAGAGATCTAGACGCATTTGGGCGGTAGTCGATACCGCACAACTGGAAGAAGCAAGCTTGGTTTCTGATTGGGTTGAACTGAAACATGGGACATGCAGCCATTGTCGTGGAAGACTTTCCGTCGGGTCTTGGCGCGAGAGTCGTGACCGCGTTGCCCCCGGTGCTCGTGCTGAATCTTTTTCATTCTGGGCTCGGAATCGCACGCCAACTTTCGAGGAGAGGGGTACGGGTGATAGGACTTTCCGCCCATCCTCGGATTTATGGGAACTTCAGCAGACTGTGCGAGGTTCGCCGGGCGCCCAACTCGCAGGAGACGCCGGAGGCGCTGGTGGACTTCCTTTTGCGCGCTGCCTGTGATTTGCAGGGAGCTGTCGTCTTCCCGACTCGTGATGCCGATATGCTCTTCTTGGACCGGTTTCGCAACGAACTGGAACCGTTTTACAGGCTCGCGATTCCGGCCCGGCAAGTCATGGCTCGTGTAATCGACAAGTCCGTACTGGCAGAGGTTGCAGCCGCAGCAGGCATTCCCATACCGCGAACCACGCTGGTCGCAAATAGTAGGCAGTTGCAGCACGCGGCCCAGAGAGTGGGTTTTCCTTGTGTGTTGAAGCCTGTCAGTTCAGTTCACTGGCGGCAAGGCAACAATTGGAATTTGGTGGGAGCCAGAAAAGCTTTTCGTGCCGATAGCCTCAGCGATTTGTGCCGGGAGTATGAGCGAGTTTCGGCTGCTCGATCTGAGGTCTTGCTGCAGGAATGGATCCCGGGAGGAACTGATCAGATCCTCGTCTGGGGAGGGTACGTCCGGCAGGGCGGAGAGCCCCTCGCCTACTTCACGGCAAGGAAGATCGTCCAGTCTCCTTCGGAGTTCGGCACAGGTTGTGTCGTTGAGAGTGTCCTCATGCCAAGTCTGCTTGAGCCGAGCATTCGGCTGTGCCGTTCT
>Ga0335070_10005162_pt1 | contig 15343 bp, 10 predicted proteins | sample Lox_Sample_13_FD_206722 | JGI IMG/M metagenome (GOLD analysis project Ga0335070, IMG submission 206722) | Soil microbial communities from Loxahatchee National Wildlife Refuge, Florida, United States - Lox_Sample_1.3 | ecosystem: Environmental > Terrestrial > Soil > Wetlands | place: USA... | reverse complement strand
TGCCACACACAGTGATCCGTTCGCAGTCCTGGGCCGGCACCCGGATGGCGGCGGGGTGCTGGTGCGCGTCCTCTTGCCCCACGCGGAGGAGGTGTCGATCGCTGAGGGCGGCCACACTCTGCAGCGTATCGAGGGTACGGACATTTTCGAGTGGCGTGGGTCCGCCGACCAAGTTCCGCAGCGCTATCGGTTGATCTGGCGCGACGACGAACACCGCGAGCACATTGCCCACGATGCGTATTGTTACCCGCCTCAGCTCTCCGATTTCGATCTCCATTTGTTTGGCGAGGGCAAGCACTGGCACGCCCACCGACTCCTTGGCGCACGGGTTCACGAGACGGAAGGGGTCGCCGGCGTCTTGTTCTCGGTGTGGGCTCCCCACGCCGTGCGGGTCAGTGTGGTTGGTGATTTCAACCGTTGGGATGGGCGTGCCCACATGATGCGCGTCCACGGCAATGGTGTCTGGGAACTCTTCCTCCCCGATTTGGCCCCAGGCATTGTTTACAAGTTCGAGGTACGGGCCCGAAATGGCGACGTGTTCCTCAAATCGGACCCCTACGGCCGACATTTCGAATTAAGGCCCGCCACCGCCGCCATCGTCGAACCGCCGTGTACGTTCCCGTGGCGCGACGCGGCTTGGCTTAAGAGTCGCGCAAAGTTCGACTGGCAGCATCAACCCATGTCGATCTATGAGGTGCACCTGGGCTCGTGGCAACGAGGGCCCGAGGGTGAGTTGCTGAACTACAGAGAACTGGCGCCGCGCCTGGTGGCGCATGCGAAGGGCTTGGGTTTCACGCATATCGAACTCATGCCGGTGACCGAGCATCCCTACGACAAGTCCTGGGGTTATCAGACGACCGGCTACTACGCCCCCACCAGCCGCTTCGGCAGCCCGGACGATTTTCGCTGGTTCGTCGACCATTGCCACCAAAACGATATCGGCGTGATTCTCGACTGGGTGCCCGCCCACTTTCCCAAGGACGCCCATGGCCTGGCCTGGTACGACGGCACCGCGCTCTACGAGCACCCGGACCCGCGCCTGGGCGAGCACAAGGACTGGTCCACCCTGATCTTCAACTTCGGCCGCTACGAGGTGAAGAACTTCCTGATCTCCAGCGCCTTGTATTGGCTGGAGGAGTTCCATATCGATGGGCTCCGCGTGGACGCCGTCGCCTCGATGCTGTACCTGGACTATTCCCGCGAGGAGGGCGAGTGGGTCCCCAATCGTTATGGCGGGCGCGAGAACCTGGAAGCCATCGACTTCATGCGTGAACTGAATGAAGTCACCCATGGTCAGGTGCCTGGGGCGCTCATCATGGCCGAAGAATCCACCTCCTGGCCGCAGGTGACCAAACCCACCTTCACGGGCGGCTTGGGATTCGATCTCAAATGGAACATGGGCTGGATGAACGACACCCTGCGCTACATGGAGAAGGAGCCGATCCACCGCCAATATCACCACGGCGAATTGACCTTCAGCATGATCTACGCCTTCACGGAAAACTTCCTGCTGCCGTTCTCCCATGATGAAGTGGCCCACGGCAAGCATTCCATGCTCTATAAGATGCCCGGGGATGAGTGGCAGCGCTTTGCCAACCTGCGCCTGCTGTACACCTACATGTTTACCCATCCGGGCAAGAAGCTTCTGTTCATGGGGGGCGAATTCGGCCAGGGCGAAGAATGGAACAGTTCCGACGTACTCGACTGGTACGTGCGCGACTACCCCTTCCACCAAGGGGTGGAACGTTTGGTCCGCGACCTCAATGGCCTCTACCGTGGCGAGCCTGCTCTCCATGCATTCGATTTCGACGGGCAGGGCTTCGAATGGATCGACTGTCATGATGCACAGAACTCGATCCTCGTTTATCTACGCCGAAGGGAGGAGGAATTTGTCGTGGTTGCACTCAACTTGACCCCGGTGCCGCGGGAGAATCACCGCATCGGTGTTCCCGTCGCCGGCGCCTACCGGGAGATCATGAATTCCGACGCCGGTGATTACGCCGGCAGCGGGATGGGCAACGCCGCGCGGACGCTGCGGACGGACGAACAGCCGTGGATGCATCGGCCGTATTCCCTGGAAGTCTGCCTACCGCCCCTGGCGGGCATCGTCCTGAAACTGATGTCGCAAGCCGCCGAACGCAGCGAAGAGTCGAGCGCAGAAGCGATGAGCGAGGCGGCGAAGCATTGATTGTAACGACGGGACGATACTATCCAACTTGCAAATTCCGCAGACACCGTTGGGGCTGGCGCTAGAGCCCGAACGGCGGGGTCCAACTTCCAAGGGCAATAAAACGATGGCAAAAGAACCGACAAACAAGAGCAGCGCAACGAACCGGAAGACCGCGGTGCATTGCGATCCCAAGGGCAGCCCGAACAGCCCCCCGGCACAAGGGGAAAAAGAGAAAACCGCCGCCACAACGGCGCCCGAGCGTCGTTCACCGCCGAGCAAGAAGCCCGAAGTCGAACCGGCTGCGAAACCGAAAGCCGAGCCGGTTTCCGCTCCCGAGACCGGACAGCCGAGCCAGCCGCCTGGGAGCAAGAGCGTCGCGTCGGCGGCGCCGAGCAAGAGCGAGAAAGTCCCAGCACCGGCCAGCCCCAAGGTGCTTGCCGCCAAGCCGGTGGGCCCGGTGTCGTCCGCTGCTGCCCGAGCCGAAACCGTCCAGCCGGCCGTCGCGGAACCACCGGCGCAGCTCGAACCGGCTGATCTAGCCCCAACGTCGGTGGCGGCGCCGGCCCAGCCGCAATCCACGCATGTCGAGGAACCACTCCCGGCCGAAGAACCGATGTCTGCCGAGGAACCGGCTCCCCACCATTACCACCGGCCCAATCTGTTCATCGTCCAGATCGCTCCCGAAATGGCGCCGGTGGCCAAAGTCGGTGGGCTCGCCGACGTGGTTTTCGGCCTGAGCCGGGAGTTGGCGATTCGTGGCAACCACGTGGAGATCGTGCTGCCGAAATACGACAACATGCGCTACGACCATATCTACAACCTGCAAGTGGATTACCAAGATTTATGGGTGCCCTGGTACGAGGGAGCCATCCACTGCACCGTCTATTTCGGCTTCGTCTACGATCGCCGGTGTTTCTTCATCGAGCCGCATTCCAACGATAACTTCTTCAATCGCGGGAGTATTTACGGATTCCAGGACGACGTCATGCGCTATGCGTTCTTCACCCGGGCGGCCATGGAGTTTCTGTGGAAGGCGAACAAGCACCCGGACGTCATCCATTGCCACGACTGGCAGACCGCCCTGGCGCCGGTGTATCTCTATGAGTTCTACCAGCGCATGGGCATGACCCACCCCCGTGTCTGCCTCACCATCCACAACTATCAGCACCAGGGCGTCACCGGTGCCGAACTGTTGCGGGCCACCGGACTCCACGATACGGGGCGCTTTTTCGACTACAACCGCTTGCGTGACAACCACCATCCCAACGCCTTGAACCTGCTCAAGGGCGGTATCGTCTACGCCAACTTCGTCACCACCGTCTCTCCCCGTTATGCCTTTGAAACCAAGGACCAGGGTCAGGGCTTCGGGCTGGAACCGACCCTGCACACCCACCACGTCAAATACGGCGGGGTGACCAACGGGATCGATTACGACGTGTGGAACCCGGAGGTCGACCGCCATATTCCGATGCGCTACGGGGTCGATTCCCTTGAGGGCAAGTACGACAACAAGCGGGCGCTGCGTCACCGTCTTATGCTCGCGGACAACGAAAAGCCCATCGTGGCTTTCATCGGCCGGCTCGATCCCCAGAAGGGGCTGGAACTGGTGCGCCATGCCATTTTCTATGCCCTCGAACGAGGGGCACAGTTCGTGTTATTGGGGTCGAGCCCCTATCAGGGCATCAACAACGACTTCTGGGGGCTCAAGCACATGCTCAACGACAGCCCGGATTGCCACCTGGAAATCGGTTTCAACGAGGAGCTTTCTCACCTCATTTATGCGGGGGCGGACATGATGCTGGTGCCGAGCCGGTTCGAGCCTTGCGGCCTGACGCAAATGGTGGCGCTGCGCTATGGCACCGTTCCCGTGGTGCGCTCGGTGGGCGGGCTGGCCGATACCGTTTTTGACAAGGACTACCCCGACCGCCCGCTGCACGAAAGCAATGGCTACGTGTTCGACCACTACGATCCGCCGGGCCTGGAATCCGCCTTGGGCAGGGCGATTGCCTGCTACTTCGAGTACCCGAACGATTTCCGCGAACTGATGAAGAATGGAATGCGGAGTGATTATTCCTGGAACCGACCGGGCGAGGATTACCTTAACATCTACGACTATATTCGGGAGAAATAAGGACAAACGCTCCGGGAAAATTGGATTTCGGAATCAAGCCCATGAGGAGGTGAAGTCGATCGCGTTTATCGATGTGCGCTGGGCCATGGTGCATCGGACCGCGCCGCAATACGCGGAGAAGCGACTAACGTCAGGGGATGGGGCTGATTGGACAATCTAACAATGTCGTCATGTTGGCTTGTATAGCCAGTGAGTGCCCTAAGGAGCCAGTGAACGCGCAATTCCAAATTACCGCTTAAGGCAGAGAAGCAGCCGGTCGTGGAATGAAATGGAGCCGGCAGGCATGAGGCGACGTGAATGCGACTGAGTTTGCTTAGGCACGGGGCGGGTTCCTGATAGGTAACCGGCAAGGTGTAAACGCCATCAGTCATCGGCGAACGATCTCGTCTTCGGGTTGAACGGCTGGGCCAAGGCAGCTAAAGGAATAGTAGTGACTCGGCGCAAGGTGAAATCTGTCAGAAACAGGTTCCAGACTCGACCGCTGGTCGCTCGATCATCAGCATTACACGCACATGCGGGAAAGCCAAACATCCACCGCAGCGCGTGCGGCGTTAGCGGAATAGAATAGTGGCTTTTTCGAAAGTCTTGAAAATACCCCACCCCAGCGGCACGCTCACCAGGACCCAAGCGATGCCTACCTTGATCCAACTGCCTGGCGTAGGACGGCAGACGGCACCGTTGCTTGTACCAAGACGGTTTATGTTGATGAAACGATTCATGACGTCTAACAACTCCTTATTATTACTCTTCGGGCTCAGCCACCGTTTCTTCCTCTCCGGGTTGGCTCGGAGAATCGGCGAAATCGAGTGGGCTGGAATCCATGAAAAAATGCTCCGAGACCGGCCGTACCGCTAGAGTGCATAAGAGACCGGCAAACAGCAGCCCGGTTAGCACGTACATTGTAGACTGGTAGGCATCCGCCGGGCTCAGCCCCGAGTCGATTTGATATTCCCGCAGATAATTGACCAGCACCGGACCCAATATTCCGGCCACCGACCAAGCGGTGAGCAGCCGGCCGTGGATGGCTCCAACGTAAGCGGTGCCGAATTTATCAGCCAGGTAGGCCGGAATGGTCGCAAAGCCTCCTCCATACATGCTCACGATGAGGCAAAAAGCGGCGACGAACGGGCCCACCAGACCAAGCTTGCCGAGCGTCGGTGCGCTCGCATAGAGCACCATGCCCACTACAAAGAAGATCACGTAGGTGGTCTTTCTTCCAATGCCATCAGACAACGATGCCCACACAACCCGCCCGCCGATGTTGAATAGGCTCAAGAGACCTGCAAACCCGGCGCCGATGCTGGCAACGAGGGCTCTCTGTTGAGGGTCGAGGCCGGAGAACGGGATGCTCATCCCGATCAATGTGCCGCCGAACACCTCTTGCAGCATCGGCGAAGCCATGCCAATCACGCCGATGCCGGCGCTCACGTTCAGGCAGAGAACCGCCCAGAGCAGCCAGAATTGAGGCGTCTTGTGCGCATCGTCCAGATGAACGTGGTTAACAGTTATGTTCCGCCTCGCTCCCCCAACGGGTGGCGTCCAACCGTGGGGGCGCCAATCAGCGGCCGGCACCCGATAGCCAAATGATCCACATAGCATGGCGATCAGGTAAAGGCCGCCCAGGGCCAGGAAGGTTTCCAATACGCCGACCGAGGTTGAGGTCGCATAATGTTTCATCAGGAGGTCCGCCAGCGGTGCGCCAATCATGGCGCCACCTCCGAAACCCATGATCGCCATACCCGTGGCCAAGCCGCGCCGATCCGGAAACCATTTGATCAGAGTCGAAACCGGCGAGATATAACCCAGCCCCAAGCCGCATCCGCCGATCACGCCGGAACCGAGCCACAACAACCACAGCTGGTGCCAATAGATGCCGAGAGCGGAAATGAAAAACCCGCCTGCCCAACAGAAAGCAGCGATCACGCCGGCTTTACGAGGACCGGCGTGTTCCAGCCAATGACCGAAAATCGCCGCCGAAGAACCGAGGAATACGAAGAATAAAGTGTACATCCACCCCAAGTGACTGATCTTCCAATCGCAGTCCCGAGCGACCAGCAGGTCGAAGAAGTTCAGATCGGCGGGGCAGGCGACCGGTGCCGTGATGCCGACGGCTTTGCTGAGGGGAAGCCAAAACACACTGAAGCCATAGGCCATGCCGATGGAGAGGTGTACAGCCAGGGCGGCGGGTGGGACCAGCCAGCGGTTGAAATCCGGAGGCGCGATGATGCGTTCACGTGAGAGCAGACTTGCCACTTTTCACTTCCTCCCGACTTCGGTTTTTGGAATGCACGAATGCTTATGCGAATAAAAACGCATATCTTTGACAACTGTCAAACCCATAAATATCAAGGAAATTCCAAGGTTAAATGACGACGAGCTAATGCAAGCTCTCCTTCTAGCGACTGCGGTGATCTATGCCGGAATCTGATTCGATCTCCTCAGCGCCCAATAGGCTGCCATCTTGACCATGTCGTTGAAAAGCAGCCAACTCAATGCGTAAGCCCAGACATACGCCGCGTTGCGCCAGCCGATCGGCGTAATCAGAAATCCGTAGACAGCAACCAGGGTGCCGAGTATGGCGGTCAACAGATTGGTCCAGAACAGGATCCCTGAGGGAAACGGCCGTTTCCAGAACCAATCCTCCGATCGTGTCAGAAAGATCGTCAGATGGCCGGCGACGACCAGTTTGGTGAATATGATCGATTGGATCATAGGCTCGGGAAAACCCATTTCTCTGACGATAAAGAAGAGCAGGAACGAGGCGCCGACCCCGGCGATGCCGAGCAGAGTGGATACGGTCAGAAGCTCCGCCATCCGCCAGCGCACCGGCATGCGGGATACGCGAGTGTTGTCGTAGGCGATGCTGAGAATGGGGATATCGTTCAGCAGGGCCAGCACGATGATCATCAGCGCGGTGATGGGATAGAAGTCGAAGATGAGGATGGACAGGGTCATGAACAAGATGACGCGCACGGTCTCGGCGATTCGGTAGATTGAATAGCTCTTCATGCGCTCGAAGGTGATGCGCGCCTGTTTGATGGCTTCGCTGATGACGCCCAGGCCGGGCGCAGTGAGGATGATGTCGGCCGCCGCGCGCGCCGCGTCGGTGGCGCCGGAGACCGCGATGCCGCAGTCGGCCTTCTTGAGGGCGGGGGCGTCGTTGACGCCGTCCCCGGTCATCCCCACGATATGGCCGCCCTTCTGCAAAGTGTCCACGATGCGGTATTTGTCTTCGGGCACGACCTCGGCGAAAAGATCAATGGATTCGATCATTTCCACGATGGCGGATTCGTGGGTATGAATGAATTCACGCTCCAGCAAACTGGTGTCGTACAGTTCGCCCACGGTCTTCATCACTTGGTCGGCGAAGCGGCGCGCCTCGCCCTGGGAAACCTCGGGTTTGAGATGGCGATAAAGCGCTGCGGCCAAGGCTGCGGACAAGGCCAACAGTTCCTGGCTGCCGCTGCCCGTCAATTTCTTCGATCGGATGACGCGTTGATCCAGTCCTAGAATCCGTCCAATTTCGCGAGCAATAGCCGTATTGTCGCCGGTGATCATTTTGACCCGGATGCCATAGGCCCGCATTTCCTCGATCACGGTTGCGGAGTCTTCACGCGGCGGGTCATACAGGGGTATGAGTCCTAACAGCTCGAATGGCCGATCATCCCGCTTGCAACCCACGGCCAAGGTGCGATAGCCCTTGGCGGCCAACAGTTCCACCGTATGCGCGAGGTCGTGAGCGGATGCATCGGGTAGCTCGGCCATCTCCATGAGCACCTGAGGAGCACCTTTGATGGCGGTGAAGCGCTCGCCATCCCTTTCGATCCCTGCCTCGGTGCGCTTGCGCACGGGATCGAAGGGAATGAACCGGGCCTGATGATAGGTTTTCCACTCCAGATCGGGGAAATGCTCATCGATATGATGGAATATCGGTAATTCGATGGGATCGCGGTTTTCAAACCTGGAGCTGAGAGCGGCCATCAGGAACAGGTCACGCTCGCTGTAGCCCTGCCGCACCACCGGGTCGCTCACTTGCATGTCGTTTTTCGTCAGCGTGCCGGTCTTGTCGGAACAGAACACGTCCACCCCAGCCAGTTCCTCGATGGCCGTGAGGCGGCTGACGATGGCCTGGCGTCGAGCCAGGTTCAGCGCACCCACTGCCATCGTCACGGACAATACCGCCGGCAGTGCGACCGGTATGGCGGCAACGGCCAATACCAGGGCAAAGCGGGCGATCTCCAACATGTTCTCGTGGCGGAACAAGGCCACCATGAGGATCAGGAAGATCAGCGCGATGGTGATGAGGATCAGGAAATTGCCGATCTGGATCACCATGCGCTGAAAATGGCTACGCTCTTCCAGCTGGGCTTTCGCCACCAGGGCGACGACCGTGTGGTAGCGGGTTTGACGGCCTGTGCCGAAGACCACCGCCAGCATCTCGCCCTGCTTGACGATGGTGTTGGCAAAGGCGATCTCGTCGACTTTCCGGCTGACCGGCAAGGACTCTCCGGTTAAAGTCGATTGGTCGATCAACAGATAATCGCCTTCCATCAGTTGCACATCCGCGGGAACGATGTCGCCGATCTTCAGTTTGATGACATCCCCTGGTACCAGTTCGCGCACGGGAAGATGGACGAACTTGCCGTCACGACGCACGACAATGGTTCTGGTCATCTGTGACTTCAACGCCTTCAATGCGATGAGCGCGCGGTGCTCCTGAAAAAAGTCAAGCAGGGCATTCACCAGCAGCATCACGGTGATGATGATGAAATCGTCCCACTTTTGCACGATCGCCGAGAGCGCCGCGGCGGCCTCGATCATCCAGGGAATGGGACCCCAGAATCGGCGGAATATCCGGTGCCAGAGCGGTTCTTCATGCTCCTCGATTTCGTTGTAACCATAGCTCGCCAGGCGCACCGCCGCCTCGGCACCGCTCAGGCCGCGCGCGGGATCGACGCGCAATTGCTCGAAAGTTTCCTGGACCGGCTGTTTGGCGTAATCTTCAGCAGTACGTATGTGGTCCATGGAGATGCTCTCCGTTGCGGGTGCTATGGTCTCGGGCTGACCGCCATCACCAAACCGCTCTCGGCTTTACTCAATAATCCGATCCCATGATGGGCTCGGTTCACGGAATCTCCCGCAACCACGCCCAAGCGGCGCCGGCTTCGGTTGCGTCAAAATACCGGACGGTGGCTCTGGTGAACGGCTTGCATAGCTTGGCCATCCATTCCTCCCATTTACGGTCGCCCACCATGGCGATGCGTTCGAAATCAGAATAGTGCTTCACGCCAAACTGGATGTCGTCCCAGGCTGCATGCAGATCCCACCCATGGAAATCCTCCAACTGAACGAAAAGCGACAGTTTGCCGCCGGCGGCCAGACTGGCCTCCACCGCCGGCACGAAGATTTGGTAGTCCTCATCGTGCAATTGTCCGCTTAATCTGAACCCGAGAATCTTTGAAGAACCTGTCTGAAGCTGCTCAATCATGGCTTGATCTCCTTTCTGAATCACATTGACAAATAAGCGTTTCTACAGGGAAACGGAGTATCGCGGTCAATAAGGCATGAGCGCTCTAATTTCTGGGGATTCCATGGCATCAGCTGGGAGAGCGCTGACGCACCTTCTGAGCGAGAATCGGAAACAGTAAAACCGAAATCATTCCGGCACTGACCAGAACCGCTGCGCGATCCTCGGCCATCAGGCCTGAGGAGACGCCGAACTCGGCGATGATCACGATCAAGGGGAGGCCCGTGGCGGAATAAAGGCTGAAGGGCAGCCTGTCGCTCCGCGAAAGGCTGCGCCCGTAGAGCAGGACTGGTGCGCCGCGAACCAAGACCATCAGGCCTAGCAGAGCGATCAACTGAACTGGCACCAAAGGGCCGGCCCACAATGCGCTGACGTCGAATCGCATCCCGGCGTCGATGAAAAAGATGGGGATGAGAAATCCGTAACCGATGGCATCCAGTTTTTGACGAAGCACCATTCCGCGCTCGCCCCGGCTGGCGAGCCCCACCACCATGCCGGCGGCGAACGCACCGATCACGATATTCAGCCCAAATTCGGCCGCCAGGACTACAAGCAAAGCCTGAAGGGCGATGCAGATTCGCACCGGCAGTTGACCGCTGCTTTGCATGGTATGTGCGAGCGCGTCTATCAGCTTCGATGAACGGACCTGGATGGCCATATAAGCGGCAAGGAACGCGACGAGGATGAATGCGACAATGAAGAAGGTGTGGATCACCGTGCTGTGCGTGGGGATCAACAACAGGGAAATGACCACCAAAGGCCCGAACTCTCCCATAGCGGCAGCGGACAGAACCAGCTTGCCGAAGTCGGAATCCAGGATACCTTCATCCCGCAAGATGGGGGCCAATACGCCCAGCGCGGTGGTCGACAAGGCTACGGCGGCCAGTATCGGCGGTGCCTTAATGAGACCGATTGCATGAACGACGAACATGCTTACCATGGCCAGCACAAATGAAAGAAACCATCCCCCCACGGCCAGGGCCAACGGCCTGCCCTGGATTTCTCCGAGATCGATTTCGAGCCCCACCATGAATAACAGGAACGTCAGACCGAGTTCGCCCAACATGCCCACCAGCCCGTCGGGGGATGCCAGATTGAAAATGTGCGGGCCAATAAAAATGCCCAACAGGAGTTCCACCACCACCACCGGCAGGCGAAAGCGAGAGGGTATCTCGGCGAGCAACGGCGCGAGCGCGGCGACGAGGGCGATGAAAAAGAGCTCTGAACGGAAGGTTTCCATGGCAGCCTCCTGTGTTCGGATAGTTTTGCAGGGCCGTTACGATCCTGGGTTCGATCGGGTGGAACGTTTAAACCGGTCCTTTCTTAAGCCGTCCTCCAACAAGGCTTCATAGACCGGCAGATTTCCCAACCAATCGGCGATCAGCAGCGCCGAGAAACAGGCGATGAACAAAGGCAATATCAGGCTGTAGTTACCCGTCATCTCGATGATCAAAACGATACCCGTCAAAGGCGCATGCACCACGCCGGTAAAGTATGCAGCCATGCCTACGGCTGCGAACAACTTCGAGTCCACGTTCAGCTCGGGGAACAGTATCAGAGTGGCACCGCCAACATACCAGCCCAGAAGCGCGCCGAGCACCAGGATCGGTATGAATATGCCGCCGGCGGCACCGCAACTGGAACTGCCGATCGTCAACACAAATCGAATCAGGAAATAGAGTGCGACGGTCTCTAGCGCCAGCAGCTTGCCTTCGAGAATGCCATCGACGAAACCCTGCCCGCTCCCCACCAGATCGGGCGCCAGCCAACCGACGATCGCCACCAGAGACGCCAAGGCCAACCACCAGACAAACCGGGACCATCCAGTCAGGCGGATGAGTTTTTGCGCAAACAGCAGGAATTTATTGAATAGGCCGCCAAGAATTGCAGAGAGGATCCCCAACGGTACGAATGCGATCAGGAGATTCATGGGTGGCGCCCCGGAAATGGCGAGATGAAAGGTCGGATATTGCCCCAACACCGCCCGGCAAACCATGTCGGCTGCCAGGCAAGCGATGGCCGTCGTGAAGAACTCAAGAGATGCGAATCGCCACTCCAGTTCCTCCAGCACGAAGACCAAACCCGCCAGAGGCGTATTGAATGCGGCTGCAAGGCCGGCACCACCACCGGCAGCCACCAATATCGAGCGGTCTTCAATCGCTTTTCCCGACCAAAAATTGGCCACTCCTTGCCCGATCGCACCCCCCATGTGCACGCTGGGACCGCCGCGCCCCAGCACCAAACCGCCGGTCACACCGATGACCGTGCTTGCAAATTTGACCGCCAACACCCGCACCCAGCGAAACGGCCGCCGCCCCAGGAGCACCGCCTTCAAATGCGGGATGCCGCTTCCGGACGCTTCAGGTGAAAAACGGATGACCATCCCTGCGGAGACGACCACGGCAATCACGGCCAATCCCATGATGATCCAGGGGCCCGCGCCGGCGTGTTGATGGGCCCAGTCGATGATCCGGCTTCGGAGCGCCTCGCCATAATCTAAGGAGAGATGGAATCCGACTGTAACTGCGCCCGTCAGCAGGCCAAGCAAAATGGCCTGTGCCATCAAGCGGTGGCGGTGCCGGCTCAACAGGTGATCGGGCCTGTTCATCTCTTGGCACACTTGTCTTGATGAGTTCACCCTTTGAGGTTGTTCGTAGGGGTTGGAATATCGCAAATAGTGGACCTTAGTTAGACGCGGCGGTTAAAAAGCCGCCGTTCGCTTTCCCATGCGGACACTTGCCGACCGAGATTGGCAATCTGAATGGCCAGTTCGGCGGGGTCGAGTTCGCGTTCTTGAGCATTGATCAAGAGGAGTTGTAGTCTGCCCACTTCGGCATATCCGGCGCGGATCAACTGATCGAGTTCTCTTAGTCTTTCGTTTTCTGAACTCACCTAACGCTCTAATCCGAACTAAAAAATGAAAACCGGTTGGGATTATTATTTTCTTTCTCGTCCCGATTCCTTGATGCCGCTCGCACATGAGTGCAAAACGCACAATCTGAGTCACATTTCTCATGCTGATGCACGTCCGAAACACCGTCGGGTGCAAATCTGGAGAGCTAAAAGAAACAGTCCGACTTGCCTTCATACATATGGAGAAGCAACCGCTATTCTGAATAAAGCCCTTGAGTTAGAACTGATACCGAATATTAAAGAAGATATTATGTGTAAATAAGTTAGCTCCTGCCTTATTAGCGACATACTGGCCCAAATAACCCAAATCAGTGCCAAGCTCCTTGGTAAACTGGAATGTTAAGCCACCCATTGCCCGGTTTTCGGTAAACCCTTGTTTCCCAAAGTCATTTTGGTTCAAATAAAATAGAACCTCATCGCCGGCATACACGCCCAGATCATTGTGGATGAAACGCAAGGGATAGTTGACTTGAAACATTTGACGCGCGCGAACACCCATATTGCCAGTACTTTGATTGATGCGCTGCTCAAGACGTGAGCGGCTGGTGAATTTGAAATCATTAAAAGGCGATGTCCACAAAAAGTCTTCATAGGGCCTGCTTTCCTGAAAAGCAGGCTTGTCGAGAGGATGAATCCAGTCATGGACATAACCTAGCCAGAGACTGGCGTTTTGATTCAAGGCATAGCCCAGTTGCGAAAAGAGCAGATTTTCCGAAACTCGGAATCCTCCCGAACTGTCATCCCTCTGCCGGTTTTGATCCATGACGAGCCAGCGAAAATCCTTGAGGGCTGGCGAAAGGTCTTCGAGGTTCCCCGACAATGTGATGGAATCCCAATTACCAGCCATATTATCGGTTGCCGCCATACTGATTGGCCCATAGGAGATCCCAATAAGTGGCAGGTATGTCAACGCCTTGGCGAACCTTGAATTCATTCAGCACCTCTGATCGAAAAAATTGGCCATTAGCGCTGCTAATGGCATAGTACATGGAAATAACGTTTTCGCAAACATTGTTTGCTAAAACAATTAAGCACACTGAATGCCAGCTACCAATGTTGTGTTCTAACAACGGCTTATGACAAAATCCGCGATGCTGATTGCGAGGAGAGGTTGAAAAGAACCAGCTTTTACTGGCTCCATGGGGGGATAGATTGGTCCGCTAGGGTCGCATATGAAGCCTGACGTCAAGAAAAAAACGCCTTCTGTGGTGGGCAATGCTAACGAATTACCAGAATGGCCTCTTGAAGTGCTTAAACGCTTTCGGCTGATTTTCAAGGCGGTCCAGCAACATTCGCAGTGGGTCGAGACACGCTGCGGTATCACCAGTGCTCAACTCTGGGCAATGTGGGAACTATCAAGAAACCCTGGGTTGAAGGTAACAGATTTGGCTAACGCCATGTCGATTCATCATTCCACCGCCAGTAATCTGCTGAATAAGCTGACGAGGAAGGGTTTGATCAGAAAAGAGCGCGTAAGCGAAGACCAGCGGGTCGTGACGCTGAATTTGACCCCCAAAGGAGTCGAATTAATCGAACAAGCGCCTTCGCCGGCGCAGGGACTCTTGCAGCATACCCTGTTCCGTTTGCCGGAAGCCACACTTCGGTCCCTTGCCAAAGATCTTGATGCGCTTGTCAACGAAATGGCAATCAAGGATGACGAAGCAGCAATGCAGCCACTTAACCCTTTAGCAAAGACAATGCGGAAAACCAAGCAAAAGAAAAAGGATTCAATGACGTGACCACTTGAAGGCAGCATTGCCTCGTTCCTGTGGCAAATGGCGTACTCCCGGATAGGATGAATGCAGTGTCAGGCGCACATAATTACGTCTAGCGGCTACGATAGAAAACCGGCGTGCCTGCGATTATTAGCGAGTTAGTTCCGTAGGGCTGTTAACTGATTGACGGCGCTGAGTGACTGTTTTGAAACATAAACTTGCCTGTCACCCGCATTCGCCGACTGGCAGGAGTTGGCCGGAATGCGTCCTCCAGCCCGCGCTCTCTTGCTGTCACTTCAACAAGGCGTTCTGACCCACTTTTTACCTTCAGGGCGTATGTTTTTTATTCTCGGTCGCCATCATTTAGCCAACTTAAGCAAGAACCCGATCACTGGAAACCCGCACCATCGCTGGATCGGGTCTGTTGCGGGCCCCGGAAGTGGTAAATAAAGAAGGGGCAGGTAGGACTGTCTGCACGCCAGAATCAATGGATTGCTGCGGCACATACACATAGTCGAGACCGCAGTTATTGATCATGGGGCAACCGGGCTTCCTCCACCGCTTGCAGCAACTCCGGGTAGTTGCCGGCCTCCATCGTCTTCACTCGCTTGCGAGGTTGCCCTGCGACCGCCATCGCCAAACGCCAGGTCTTCAAGCTCATTTCCATCGCCACCAACAGGCGCGGATTGTTGGTATCATTCGTTTGCAGCATCTGGTTCATCATCGCCGTCACCTTGTTTCAAGAGGGTTGTTGTGAAGTTCTCTTGTAACCCAGGTCCCGCCAGCGGGCCAGGTGCTGCATAGTTTCTAAAGCCACCGCGCCACATCTCGACTCTACCGACACCAGCCATCGACCAAACCATCGAAGTTGATCAGATATCGAAACC
>Ga0335070_10005161_pt1 | contig 15345 bp, 10 predicted proteins | sample Lox_Sample_13_FD_206722 | JGI IMG/M metagenome (GOLD analysis project Ga0335070, IMG submission 206722) | Soil microbial communities from Loxahatchee National Wildlife Refuge, Florida, United States - Lox_Sample_1.3 | ecosystem: Environmental > Terrestrial > Soil > Wetlands | place: USA... | reverse complement strand
ATCTTGTTGTTCTCAATATCGTATATCCCAGCAACTGGCATTTTATCCACTCCAGACCCTGTTAACTACCCAATTTGATAGATTGCCTGATGGTGACAACACTATTTTTGCAACCCGGAACCGATCCTTTAACTAAGATCAGATTTTTTTCCGGCCTTATACCCATAACTAATAAATTCTGTACGGTTTTTCTTATATCCCCCATATGCCCTGGAAGCCTTTTTCCCTTCAGGACTCGCGAAGGTTCTGCGCTTGCTCCAATAGAACCGGGAGCCCTGTGAAACATCGATCCGTGAGTTGCACGACCACCCCGGAAGCCATGTCTTTTCACAACACCGGCGAAACCCTTGCCCTTGGTCGTACCTACAATATCCACATAATCGCCTACCTGGAAAACGTCTACCTTTATCTCCTGCCCCAATTCATAATTATCCGCATCTATCCCAAATTCTTTAAGAAAGCGGAAAAACCCTTTATTCACTTTCCCAAGATGGCCCTGTAAAGACTTCGTCACATTTTTCTGTCGGATGCGGCCATAACCCAATTGTATCGCATCATAGCCATCATTTTTTTTCGTTTTTTTCTGAATTACCACAGATGGCTCCGCCTCAATAACCGTTACCGGGACAGATTCACCATCTTCCGCAAAAATTTGCGTCATGCCTAATTTTCTTCCGATTAGTATCTTTTTCATGTTAATTCCCGCAGCGCCTTGCATCTTCGTAAGATCTCATATTCAGGGCTTTTGCTTTAGCCTTCACCACTGTAGCGTACTTCTATGTACGTCATCATTCAAATGATATCCTTAACCTGCCGCGTAAGACATAAAGATGGATGCTTAGATCCATCATTAATCATGCAATTTTATGCATGATTTATAATTTTATCTCAACATCCACACCGGCAGACAGGTCCAATTTCATCAGGGCATCTACCGTCGATTGCGTAGGTTCAATTATATCTATAAGCCTCTTATGCGTTCTGATCTCAAACTGCTCCCTCGACTTTTTATCCACATGGGGAGACCTGTTGACGCAGTATTTGTTGATTTCCGTAGGCAGCGGAATGGGTCCAGCCACACGGGCTCCGGTTCTCTTTGCCGTCTCAACAATGTCCTCTACAGACCGATCCAGCAGTTTATAATCATATGCCTTAAGGCGGATTCTTATTTTTTGATCTTTCATCTTTTTATCATTTACATTTTATTCAATTATCTTACTGACCACACCGGCTCCGACAGTTCTGCCGCCTTCTCTGATAGCAAACCTGAGCTGTTCTTCCATAGCAATTGGAGTAATCAACTCTACTTCCACTTCTACATTGTCTCCTGGCATCACCATCTCAACACCCTCGGGGAGTGTACATATCCCTGTAACGTCAGTGGTCCTGAAATAGAACTGAGGACGATACCCCGCAAAGAATGGTGTATGCCTGCCACCTTCTTCCTTGGTGAGGACGTAGACTGCTGCTTTAAATTTTGTATGTGGGGTTATTGATCCCGGCTTCGCCACAACCTGTCCCCTTTCAACTTCTTCACGCTTGGTACCCCTCAGGAGAACACCTACGTCATCACCCGCCCTGCCTTCATCGAGGGTCTTGCGGAACATCTCAACTCCTGTGCACACTGTCTTAAACGTCGGCCTGAAACCGACTATCTCTACTTCATCTCCTGTTCTTATAATACCTCTTTCCATCCTGCCGGTAACCACAGTCCCTCGGCCTGATATGGAAAACACATCACCAATGGGCATTAGAAATGGTTTATCCAGATCACGGACGGGCTCCGGTATGTAATTATCGACGGCATCCATTAACTCCCAAATTGACTTCGCGTCGGCTGAATCCGAGTCATCAGTCTCCAGTGCCTTCAGTGCCGAGCCTCTGATGATAGGAATTTCATCACCGGGAAATTCATACTGGGTTAAGAGCTCTCTCAATTCAAGTTCCACCAAGTCGAGGAGTTCCGGATCATCCACCAGATCGACCTTGTTTAAATAAACTACGATGTATGGAACTCGAACCTGTCTGGCGAGGAGGATATGCTCTCTTGTCTGGGGCATGGGACCGTCCGAGGCAGCTACCACCAGGATCGTTCCGTCCATGTGAGCAGCTCCCGATATCATGTTCTTTATATAGTCAGCGTGGCCGGGGCAGTCAACGTGAGCGTAATGTCTTTTCGCCGTCTCATACTCCACATGAGCTACATTGATCGTGACACCCCTTTCTTTTTCTTCCGGCGCGTTGTCTATGGAATCAAAGGGCCTGAACTCGGCCAATCCCTTTTTCTGCAAGTGCTTCGTAATCGCTGCTGTCAGGGTTGTCTTGCCATGATCTACGTGCCCGATGGTGCCGATATTCACATGTGGTTTGGTCCTCTCAAACTTCTTTTTAGCCATATCCATTACCTCCTTCAACTTTATATGGTTCGTTTGTTCACTATACCTTTAATCTCTCATCGAATGACTTTATTCTGTCAATAACCAGTCTTGCCTGACTCTCGGACACAGCACGGTAATTCAAAAACCGCATAGTAAAGGTTGCCCTTCCCTGTGTTTTTGATCTGAGGTCAGTAGCATAACCGAACATCTCTGCCAGAGGAACCTCGGCATTAATGGCCTCCAAAGATGGCCTTGATTCAATACTTACTATGTTTCCCCGTCTTCCCGTCAGATTCCCTATTACATCACCCATATATTCCTTAGGAACTATGACTTCCACCGACATTATAGGCTCAAGCAAGATCGGGTGAGCCCTTTTTATCCCGCTCTTAAATGCCATGGAGGCCGCTATTTTAAAGGCCATCTCAGATGAGTCTACCGCATGAAAAGAACCGTCCACGGCACTGACAATCACATCCACTACAGGGAAGCCTGCAAGCACCCCTTCCTCCATTGCTTCAGAGACGCCCTTCCCCACTGCCGGTATATACTCACCTGGTATTACACCACCTATTATCTTGTTCCTGAATTCAAAGCCTTTGCCCGGTTCATTGGGTTCAATCTCCAGCCAAACATGACCATATTGACCCCTGCCGCCGGACTGCTTAACAAACCTACCCTCAGATCTGATACTCTTTCTGATGGTCTCTTTGTACGCCACCTGCGGATTACCGATGTTGGCACCTAATCCAAATTCTCGCGAAAGACGGTCAACAATAATCTCTAAATGAAGTTCCCCCATTCCTGATATTAAAGTCTGACCCGTGTCCTTATCGACCTTGACCTTGAAGGAAGGATCTTCACGGGATATCTTTCTGAGCGCCGTGTCCAACTTTTCTTCGTCTGCCTTTGTTTTTGGTTCTATGGCTATGGCAATAACAGGCTCGGGGAACTCCAGCGTTTCCAGGATAAGAGGATACCCCATATCACAAAGAGTATCACCCGTCGTCGTCAGATTTAAACCTACAGCTGCAGCAATATCCCCGGTTCGGACTTCCTTAATCTCCTCCCTCTTATTGGCATGCATCTTGAGCAACCGGCCTATTCGTTCTTTTTTTCTCTTAGATGCATTATACACATAAGAACCGGCAGCGAGGACGCCGGAATACACCCTGAAATATGTTAACTGGCCCACATAGGGATCGGTTACGATTTTGAAGGCTAACGCCGAAAAGGACTCATCGTCACCTGGGATCTTTTCCATCTCTTCTCCCTTCATACTCTTGCCAACTATTGGAGGCATGTCCAGGGGAGATGGGAGGTAATTGATAACCGCATCCAAGAGCGGTTGAACTCCTTTATTTTTGAAGGCAGAACCACATAATACTGGTGTGGCCTTCAAGGACAGCGTGGCCTTCCTTAGGGCCCTTATAATTTCTTCCTGAGAAAGAGCTTCTTCATTGAGATATTTTCTCATCAGGTCTTCATCATAATCAGAGAGAAACTCAATGAGCTTTTCTCTTTCCTGAAGAGAAGAATCAAGAAGATCTGAAGGAATTTCATCAACGGCAAACTCAGCTCCTAGGGAATGTTCATCGTAAATAATTGACTTCATGCCAATAAGATCGACAGTTCCCCGAAAACTATCTTCAGCTCCAATCGGGATCTGTATGGGAATCGGATGCGCACCTAGCCTATCCCTGATAGAGGCGACGACTTTTCTGAAATCGGCCCCAACCCTGTCCATCTTATTAACAAAAATAACCCGAGGAACCCGGTACTTGTCTGCCTGCCCCCATACCACCTCTGACTGCGGTTCTACACCACCCACAGCACAAAACAGGGCAACAGCTCCATCTAAAATTCTCAAAGATCTCTCAACTTCTATCGTAAAGTCTACATGACCTGGTGTATCAATAAGGTTTATTCGGTAATCCCGCCATGTACATGTGGTAGCCGCAGCAGTGATGGTAATACCCCGCTCCTGCTCTTGCTCCATCCAGTCCATGGTGGCCGTACCCTCATCGACCTCGCCCATCCTATAGGACTGATGAGTATAAAAAAGTATCCGCTCTGTCGTTGTTGTCTTCCCGGCATCAATATGTGCCATGATGCCGATGTTGCGAAGATTATTTAATGGAACAGCGCGCGCCAATTTAATTCACCAAAACTTTTAAAAAAGCTAGAACCGATAATGGGCAAACGCCTTATTTGCCTCTGCCATCTTGTGGACGCTTTCCCTCTTTTTGACAGAAGCGCCCCTATTGTTGGCAGCATCAATCAATTCGGCAGCCAGCTTTTCTCTCATAGTTTTTTCGGCACGTTCTTTTGCATGAAGAATTAACCATCGGATTGCCAACGCTACCCTCCTTCCAGGCATGACTTCCGTTGGCACTTGATAAGTAGACCCTCCTACCCGCCGTGACTTAACTTCTATCATCGGCTTGACATTATTTATCGCTTTTTCAAATACCTCCGCCGGTTGTTCTTTTGTTCTTTTCTCAATTATATCAAAGGCCCCGTAGAAAATGGATTCCGCGATACTTTTTTTGCCCTTCCTTAATAAATTATTAATAAATTTTGCCACAAGTTTATTGTTGTACTTGGGATCTGCTATCACTTCTCTTTTAGTAATTTCTCTTCTTCTCGGCATGTTTTAAACTCTCGCTTAGCTTGGCTTTTTAGCCCCGTACTTTGATCTTCCCTGTTTTCTGTCCTGAACACCGACTGCATCCAAGGTACCCCTGATAATATGATAGCGGACACCGGGCAGATCTTTTACCCTGCCACCCCTGACTAAGACAACAGAATGTTCCTGAAGGTTATGACCAACTCCTGGTATATACGAAGTCACCTCGTAACCACTTGCCAGACGGACCCTTGCAACTTTTCTTAGAGCAGAATTCGGCTTTTTCGGCGTGGATGTATATACCCTAACGCAAACCCCCCGTCTTTGCGGCGACCCCGTTAAAGCAGGGGTTGAAGTTTTCTTTTGTATCTTTGTTCTTCCCTTGCGAACCAATTGATTTACTGTCGGCATTATCCCTCCTAGGCTCCACTCAGTCAATCTGCAACCCTACACAATAAAAGGTGTTTAGCTATCAATTTGCAGCCTGTATGTCAAGCTTTTTCTCACTTAATTTTTCATCCGTTTCTTGTGTTTCTAATTCGAGCGGGCTTTCATCGTCTACTGCCTTAATACCAAGCTTTCTGTACATGGGAAGACCAGTCCCTGCCGGGATCAATCTACCCATGATGACATTTTCTTTTAGTCCCCTCAGGTAATCTATCTTCCCGGCAAGACTTGCCTCTGTAAGAACGCGCGTCGTTTCCTGGAAGGACGCAGCAGATATGAAACTTTGCGTACTCAGGGACGCCTTGGTAATGCCCAGAAGCATCGGCTCCCCAATCGCTGGTTTTCCTCCTTTGGTGATCACCCGTTCATTCTCTTCCTGGAAGCGATACCTCTCCACCTGTTCATCGGCAATGAATGATGTATCACCCGGGTCTTTTACCTTTACCCTGCGCAGCATCTGGCGTACAATTATCTCCATATGTTTGTCATTTATTTTCACGCCCTGCAGTCTATATACTTCTTGAACCTCATCAACCAGGTAGCGGGCCAACGCCTTTTCACCTTTAATCGAAAGAAGATCATGGGGATTATGGACGCCATCCATTAAGGCTTCGCCTGCTTGAACCCTGTCTCCCTCCTGGACACTCACATGCTTGCCTTTTGGAATAAGGTATTCCTTATCTTCCCCCACATCAGGTGTTATGATTACTTTTCTCTTACCTTTTGCGTCTTTGCCATACGACACCGTGCCATCAATCTCGCTTATAACCGCAAATTCCCTTGGCTTTCGAGCCTCAAAAAGCTCAGCAACCCTTGGTAGACCTCCAGTTATGTCCTTGGTTTTTGTGGTTTCTCGGGGAATCTTGGCCACGATATCACCTGCTTTTACTTTATCACCCTCGGAAACTACAATATTTGCTCCCACGGGTAACAGATAACGCGCCACGGAATTTGTGCTTGGGATCTTTGCTGTTTTCCCTTTCTCATCTTTGATTGAAACTCTCGTGCGTAAATTAGCACCCTTATATTCAACTATTACCTTTCTTGAGAGGCCGGTTACTTCATCGACCTGCTCCTGCATGGTTTTCCCTTCGATGATGTCACCATATTTCACAGTCCCGTTAACTTCAGCAAGTATCGGTATGGAAAAAGGATCCCATTCCGCTAGCAAATCTCCCCTTTTTACTACCTTACCATCCTTGACTTTAAGATGCGCCCCATAGGGAACTGGGTATTTACCACGGCTTCTCTGCTGCTCATCAAGGACATGAACTTCACCATTTCTATTCATGACAACATAATCCTTACCATCTGTCTTAACTGTATTGAGATTTACATATCTTATCGTGCCGTCATGCCTTGCTTCGAGGGTAGAATGCTCCTCAAACTTTGCCGTGCCGCCGATGTGAAATGTCCGCATAGTTAGCTGGGTCCCAGGCTCACCTATTGACTGGGCAGCTATAATTCCTACGGCTTCACCGATATTGACGAGATGTCCGTGCGCTAAATCTCTTCCATAACACATGGCGCATACACCATGCTTTGATTTGCATGTTAGCACCGACCGAATATTTACTCTTTCTATACCGGCCCTATCAATTTTTTCCGCCAGTGCTTCATCGATTTCATCATTAGCATGCATAAGTATTTCACCGGTGAAAGGATCTTTTATTTCTTCAAGGGCAACCCTGCCGAGGATTCTCTCTCCCGCTGTTTCAATAATCTCGCCGCCTTCCATAAGGGCAGAAACAAAAATACCGTCAATAGTACCACAATCGAGCTCACTGATAATACAATCCTGCGCTACGTCAACAAGCCTTCTGGTAAGATATCCTGAATTGGCAGTCTTAAGAGCTGTATCTGCAAGACCTTTCCTGGCGCCATGTGTGGAAATAAAATATTGAAGAACGGTCAGACCTTCCCGGAAGTTCGCTGTGATGGGAGTTTCAATAATTTCACCCGACGGTTTAGCCATCAATCCTCTCATTCCTGCAAGTTGTCTGATCTGTACAGCACTACCTCTTGCACCGGAATCAGCCATCATATAGATGGGATTTAAACTTTCTCCTTTTCTCTTCGTTTTAGATGGTTCCTCATCTTCCTCAGCGCTTATACCGCTCAACATTTCTGCCGCAATCTTTTCTGTCGCCTGTGCCCATATATCAATGACCTTATTGTAACGTTCACCATCCGTAATAAGACCATCCATATATTGTTTCTGTACTTTTAGGACCTCCTTATCAGCTACAGCTACAATATCTTTTTTATTTTCAGGGATAACCATATTATGGATTGCAATCGATGCCCCTGAACTCGTAGCATATTTAAACCCCAAATCTTTCAATTGATCCGCCAACAACACCGCTGTTTTAGCGCCGCACATTCTGTAACAATTATCAATGAGATTTGCCAGTTCCTTCTTATTCATCAGTTTATTAATTACATCAAAGGCGATCTCTTTAGGTATAATCTCATAAAGAAGAATTCTGCCAACGGTTGTATCCTTCAATTCACCCCCAATACGAACTTTCACCTTCGCGTGCAGGTCAACTGCGTTCGCATCTAGAGCGCTGCGAACCTCTTCCGGATCTGAAAAGATCATTCCCTCCCCTTTCACACCGTACTTAGCCCGTGTTAAGTAATATATACCCAATACTATATCCTGACTCGGGTTAATTATCGGCTTCCCATTAGCTGGAGAAAGAATATTATTGGTGGACATCATCAGGACTCTGGCCTCGGTCTGGGCCTCTATGGACAGGGGAACATGTACAGCCATTTGGTCCCCATCAAAATCGGCGTTAAATGCGGTGCATACCAGAGGATGGAGTTGTATCGCCTTCCCCTCAATGAGGACCGGCTCAAAGGCCTGAATACCTAATCTATGTAAGGTGGGGGCTCTGTTAAGCATAATTGGATACTCACGAACCACTTCATCCAAAGCATCCCATACCTCGGCAGTCTCCCTTTCCACCATCTTTTTTGCACTTTTCACGGTGGTTACATAACCTTTTTCCTCAAGGCGGTTATAGACAAACGGCTTAAAAAGTTCCAAAGCCATTTTCTTCGGAAGACCGCACTGATGAAGTCTCAGGTCAGGTCCTACGGTGATGACGGAACGCCCTGAGTAATCCACTCTTTTTCCGAGGAGGTTTTGTCTGAATCTGCCCTGTTTACCTTTTAACATATCAGAGAGGGATCTCAGGGGCCTTTTGTTGGAACCGGTTATTGCCCTGCCCCTTCTACCATTATCGAAGAGAACATCAACTGCTTCCTGAAGCATTCTTTTTTCATTCCTTACAATGATCTCCGGGGCATTTAATTCCTGCAAGCGCTTCAGGCGATTGTTTCTGTTAATGACACGCCTGTAAAGATCATTGAGGTCCGACGTTGCAAAACGGCCGCCGTCCAGAGGCACCAAAGGACGCAGATCGGGAGGAATAACAGGCAAAACTGTCAGAATCATCCATTCCGGCCTGTTTGTCTTGGATTTTTTCAGGGACTCGATTACCTTTAGCCTTTTAACGAGCTTTTTCCTTTTGGTATCCGACAGGGTTGATTTAAGTTCCGCGCGCAGTTCTTCATCGTACTTTATCAAATCAACTTCTTCAAGAAGCTTCCTTACGGCTTCGGCTCCAATTCCTATTTCAAAGGCATCCTCACCATATTGTTGTTTTAACTCGCTTACTTCTTCTTCGGAAAGGAGTTCCTTCTTTTTCAATGGCGTATTCTTGGGTTCCAGTACTATCCATGATTCAAAATAAAGGACTTTTTCTAGTTCTTTAAGGCTTAAATCGAGGACATTTCCAATTCGGCTGGGAAGACTCTTTAGAAACCAGATGTGAGCGACCGGTGTCGCCAGGGTAATGTGACCCATCCTTTCTCTGCGAACTTTTGATTGAATAACCTCGACGCCACATTTCTCACAGACGACCCCTCTATATTTCATCCGCTTATAACGTCCGCAGAGGCATTCATAATCTTTGACGGGACCGAAGATCTTTGCACAGAATAGCCCATCTCTTTCCGGTTTGAATGTCCGGTAGTTAATCGTCTCAGGCTTTTTGACCTCGCCATGGGACCAGGAAAGGATCTTTTCCGGCGAAGCAACTAACATTTTGATTGCGCTAAACCTGATAGGATCCTTCGGTTTTTCAAAATAACTGAAAATATCTTCCACTACTTGTATCTCCTTTACCTCCCCTATCACGTGGGAGATAATTTAATTTTTTTGTTCTTCTCGCGTTTGGTTGCGAAGATGAACATTATGTTTAAATAATCCTTCCTTGTATCCGCCCTACCTCTGGCGGGTTATATTGCTACTCCTCTTCAACCAATTCTACATCAAGACAAAGGCTCTGCAACTCTTTCACAAGAACATTGAAAGACTCCGGAAGCCCCGGTTCAAATGTATGCTCACCTTTCACTATTGCTTCATATATTCTTGTTCTGCCAGCTACATCATCGGACTTAACTGTAAGGAACTCCTGTAACGAATACGCCGCGCCGTAGGCCTCCATAGCCCACACTTCCATTTCGCCAAGCCTCTGGCCACCAAATTGCGCTTTTCCGCCAAGAGGTTGTTGTGTCACTAAAGAATAAGGTCCTATAGATCTCGCATGAATCTTATCATCAACAAGGTGGTGAAGCTTCAGCATATAAATCATTCCTACCGTGACCTCCTGGTTAAATGGTTCACCTGTTCTCCCATCAAAAAGGATAGTCTGCCCACTTTCCGGTAGGTCTACAATTTTCAGCATATTCATGATTTCGCTTTCATCCGCACCATTAAACACAGGAGTAGATACCAAAATCCCTCTTTTCAGTTTTCTGACAAATCCTTTAAGCTTATCCTCAGACATGCCATCGATGAAGCTACTAAATTCGGGTGTGGAATAAGCACTTTTCAATTCCCGCTTCAACCGATCGGCACTGTAATTTTTTTCCAGCATGGCATTGATTTTCTCGCCTAACCCCTTTGCTGCCCAACCCAAATGTGTTTCCAGAATCTGCCCGACATTCATGCGCGACGGCACTCCCAAGGGGTTCAGAATGATATCAACTGGTGTTCCGTCCTTGAAATAGGGCATATCTTCCTCTGGAAGTACCCTTGATAAGACCCCTTTATTACCATGACGGCCGGCCATTTTATCACCGACAGACAATCCTCTTTTTATGGCAATGTAGACCTTTACCATTTTTATCACACCTGGGGGAAGCTCATCACCCGCCTTCAGTTTATCGATTTTCTCTTCAAAATATGCCTCAACGATTTCTTTCTTTCTCTCATAATTCGCAATCAGAGAGTTTATTTTGTCCTCTATAGCATCCTCACCAGCAAGTGATATTTCCTTCCATAAGCTGAAAGGTATCTTCTCGAGGACATCGCCTTCAATCTTTTCTCCTTTTTTCAATAAAATCTTTTTCTTCTTCGGGTCGACCACTTTTGACGCAGATGTTTTCCCCACAAGCATGCCGGCAATATTTTTTTTCACACTTTCGCTGATGATCTTGATTTCATCATCACGGTCTTTTAGCAAATCCTTCATGGCTTCATCTTCGATAAATTGGGATCTATGGTCTCTTTCGGCACCCTTTCTGGTAAATACTTTGGCGTCTATTACAGTACCTTCAACACCGGGGGGAACCCGAAGAGACGTGTCCCTAACATCGCTTGCCTTTTCGCCAAATATTGCCCGAAGCAATTTTTCTTCCGGTGACAATTGAGTTTCCCCTTTGGGTGTGATCTTTCCCACAAGAATATCCCCGGATTTTACAAACACACCCATTCTGACAATCCCGCTTTCATCAAGGTTCCTGAGGGCTTCATCCCCTACATTAGGAATGTCTCTGGTTATTTCCTCTTTTCCAAGTTTCGTGTCTCTCGCCATGGTTTCGAATTCTTCAATGTGAATCGAAGTATAGATATCATCTTTTATGAGTCTTTCACTAACCAGTATGGAATCTTCATAATTGAAGCCTCCCCAGGACATAAATGCGACCATAACATTGCGACCTAATGCAAGTTCTCCAGCATCAGTAGCCGGCCCATCAGCGATTATGTCGCCCATACGAACCTGATCCCCCTTATTAACAATGGGCTTCTGATTAAAACATGTGTCCTGGTTTGAGCGCTGATATTTTACAAGATTATAGATATCAACTCCTGTATCCAGTTCATCCTGACCGTCTCCATCGCACTTGATAACAATCCGTGCAGCATCTACATGCTCAACAACTCCGGAACGTTTCGCTACGAGAACCGCACCTGAATCTCTGGCAACAATAGATTCCATACCTGTACCTACCAGCGGCACTTCAGGTCTCAAGAGGGGAACAGCCTGCCGCTGCATATTGGAACCCATGAGGGCCCGGTTGGCATCATCATGTTCAAGAAATGGGATTGAAGCAGCCGCGATACTAACAAGCTGATCCGGCGATACATCCATCAGACTTATCTCGCTCGGCGGGACCGAGATGAAGTCGCTGCCCTTTCTTGCAGAAACCAGCTCTCCAATAAATCTTCCTCTTGCATCAAGAGGACTGTCTGCAGGCGCTATGATGTACTTTTCCTCCTCAATGGCAGTCAGATAACGAACTTCATCAAGGACCTTCCCATCTTTAACAACCCTGAAGGGCGTTTCTATGAAACCAAAAGCATTAACCCTTGCATATGTGCTGAGAGAAACAATCAGACCGATATTGGGCCCCTCCGGTGTCTCAACTGGGCAGATACGACCGTAATGAGTCGGATGCACATCCCTGACTTCAAACCCGGCTCTTTCACGGGTAAGACCACCGGGACCAAGGGCGGAGAGCCTTCTTTTATGGGTGATTTCAGACAGCGGATTTGTCTGATCCATAAACTGAGAAAGTTGACTGCTCCCTAGGAACTCATTCACAACAGCAGAAACAGGTTTGGCATTGATAAGCTCATGAGGCATCATGGTTTCAATGTCCTGCAGGCTCATTCTCTCTTTAATGGCCCTTTCAATTCTTACCAAACCTATCCGGTATTGATTCTCGATAAGCTCTCCCACTGACCTGACTCTCCGATTACCAAGATGATCAATGTCATCAACACTGCAATCTCCAGCACCGTTCTTTAGATCAATAAGATATTTAACAGCAGCCAGGATATCCTCATTTCTCAAGACTGTTGTCTCTATTGGAACATCGAGACGAAGCTTGTAATTCATCTTGGCCCTTCCCACGTCGGAAAGGTCATAACTAGTAGAATCAAAAAAGAGGCCGTTGAAAAACTTATGCGCCGTTTCCGGCGTGGGGGGATTGCTCGGTCGAAGCCTTCTGTATATCTCTATTATTGCATCCTCAGCAGTTTCAATCTTGTCAATAAGGAGGGTGTCTCTAATAGATGCATTTGATCTTTCCTCATCAATATAAATAAACTGCAGCTCCCGAATTCCTCTTTCACGAATTCGTTTAAGTCCCTCAAGCGTCAATTCTTCATTACATCTTAATATAACTTCTCCTGTTTCGGGGTCCACTACATTAGAGGCAAGAATCTTTCCGATTATGTCTACATCGTTTATCTGTATCCTGCTTATTTTCAACTCCATCATTCTTTTGATATGAGCTTTGGTCAGCTTTCTCATCTTTTTGACAATAACTTCGCCGGTTCGAGATTCTTTAACATCCTCTAAGGCTTTTCCCCCTATGAGAGAATCATCCACGACCATATGAAGTTTATCACCTTCCATGAAGACCTTCTCAATATTGTAAAAATACTTGAGGAGGAACTCCGTAGAGTTCCCCATTCCTTTAAAAAGAATAGTTACAGGCATCTTTCTCCGCCTGTCGATCCTGACATAAAGAAGGTCTTTGGAATCAAACTCAAAATCCAGCCAGGATCCCCTGATTGGTATGATCCTTGCGGAATAAATAAGTTTACCACTGGCAAGAGTTTTCCCTTTATCGTGATCAAAGAATATACCGGGTGATCTATGAAGCTGACTCACGATGACCCTTTCTGTACCATTCATAATGAAGGTGCCGTTATCCGTCATCAATGGGATTTCTCCAAAATAGATCTCCTGTTCTTTAATATCCCGAATTGTTTTTTGCCCAGTGCCGCGATCGGCATCAAAGACAACAAGCCTCACAACTATCTTCAGGGGGGCCGCATAAGTCATACCCTTCTGGATACATTCCTTCACATCATATCTGACATCCCCGATCTTATAGCTAACGAATTCCAGGGAACATTTACCGCTAAAGTCAGAGATTGGGAATACACTCCTGAATGCACCTTGAAGCCCGAAGTTACCCCTATTCGACGGCTCCACATTTTTCTGAAGAAATTTCTCGTAAGACTTCTTCTGGATATCAATTAGATTTGGTATATCTAATATCTTTTTTATACGTCCGAAATTTTTTCTAAACTCACTCATAATATCCTTTTGTGTTATGAAAGTTTATACTTACAAACACGTCATTGATTATTCTAATTACCTTATAGCGATTGCTTCCTTTAGACATTGCTTACAGTCTATTTAATCTCTACGGTACCTCCAACTTCCTCTATTTTCTTCTTTATATCCGCAGCCTCTTCTTTAGAAACACCCTCTTTAATAGGCTTTGGTACGCCATCAACTAAGTCTTTAGCTTCTTTAAGCCCCAAACCGGTAATAGCCCTGACAACTTTAATCACCTGAATTTTCTGATCACCAAATCCGGTCAGCATAGCATCGAATTCAGTCTTCTCTTCTGTGGAGACAGCCTGCTCTTTCCCCGCAGAAACTTGAGCTACGGCTACAGGTGCAGCTGCAGACACGCCAAATTTTTCTTCCAGTTCCTTTACCAACTCAGAAAGTTCAAGGACCGTCATTCCCTCAATGAATTTCACAACGTCATCTTTTGTTATTTTACTCGTCATTTTTTTATCTCCCGTATATTTAGTATTATTATTATTTTTTTGCCCGATAGGCGTCAAGAACACAAATAAAACTTCTCGGTACCCCGCTCAATACATTAACAAGCGAAGCCTGAACTCCTACCATTACGGAAAGGAGTTTCCCAAGAAGTACCTCTCTGCCCGGCAATTCTGCCAGGGCACTGATCTGTTCCTTACTGATAAGCTTACCATCCAGAATACCTGCTCTGATTTCCAATTCGGCATTCTTTTTGGCAAATTCAACCAGCAATTTTGCCGGTACAACCACATCTCCCCGATTTAATGCTATTGCCAAAGGTCCCTTGAAATATTTTTCTAACTTACTGAAATCGGTATCTTTAGATGCAATTCCGAAGAGTGTATTTTTCAATACTCTGAATTCGGTACCTGATTTTCGCAAGGTATTCCTCAAGGCAGTCATCTTTTCGACATTCATTCCAGTATAACCGGCTAGAACAGCCAACTTAGTGTCCTTTAGTTGCTCTTGTAGCTCAGCTACAATTTTTTCTTTAGTTCTCCGATCCAATCATTAACCTCCTTTCCTCATATGTATAAATTGTAAGTCAGAGAACTGTTCATAGTACAGGAGATATTAAATTTAAATGACCGTTGCTATATTATCTGAAATCATTCAGAGGTCTCGGCAGGCCGATTCAATCCGTTTAAACTCCTGTACCTGCTGTCTCAGACTTTTATTAAATCGTTCAACCCTAATCCCGTCCGACCTAAAAACCGTCAGCACAGGCTTTATAAGCTCATTTCCACTTAAATATTTCTAACATCTAAGGGATCAATTTTCACTCCTGGCCCCATAGTCGTGGAAATTGATATTCCCTTCAGGTATGTCCCTTTACTGGAAGCCGGTTTCAGTTTTATAATAGCCTCCAGAAGGGCGCTGATATTTTCTGATAACTTCTCCGTGCCAAAAGAAACCTTTCCTACCGGACAGTGCACTATACCCGCTTTTTCCACCCGAA
>Ga0335070_10005160_pt1 | contig 15346 bp, 14 predicted proteins | sample Lox_Sample_13_FD_206722 | JGI IMG/M metagenome (GOLD analysis project Ga0335070, IMG submission 206722) | Soil microbial communities from Loxahatchee National Wildlife Refuge, Florida, United States - Lox_Sample_1.3 | ecosystem: Environmental > Terrestrial > Soil > Wetlands | place: USA... | reverse complement strand
AATCGTGCCCCGGGCGTCTTCCTCAAGCAGCACGTCGCCGTCGGAAAGGAACTGGCTGGCAATGCCGATAGCCTCCTGGAGCTCCCCTCCGGGGTTGTTCCGCAGATCGAGCACCGCGGCATCCAGCTTCATTTCCTCGATCTTCTGGAGCGCCGCCGTGACCTCCTTCGTGACTCCCCTGCTGAAGGCTGCGACCCGGATGTCGGCAATCGGATAGCCGGGAATGGGTTGCCAGGACACGTTATCGACCTTTATCCGCGCGCGCTTCAACGGGACCTCAGAGGTTGTTCCGGAAGCAGGGTCGAAAAGACTCAACACCACGGTTGTTCCTGAAGGGCCTGTGATAAGGTTTACGATTTCACCGAGGCTCAGGCCTGTTACGGGTCGACCATTCACCCTGAGTAGCTGTTCTCCCGCATGGAGTCCCGCCTGCATGGCAGGCGAGCCGTCCAGCGGGGCGACAATCGTTACCTGATCATTCTTCCGACTGATCTCGAGGCCTACCCCGACGTATTCTCCCCGCATGAGGGAGCGCTCCTCCTGCACCATCGCGCGGGTGAGGTACGTGCTATGACCCGTGTCGCCGAGTGAATCGACCATTCCCGTGATGGCTCCCGCAGTGAGGGGTGCGGAGTCGAGAGCCGAGCGATCCACGTATTGACGGTCGATGATGTCCCACGCCCGGCGGATGAGGGCGACATCCGGCCCGGCGCGTTGGACTGCCGGTTGGGATGCTTTTCGAGGAGCGCGCAGGACCCTGTCCGCCGCCACTCCCGCGAGGAAAGAGACGACAACAGCGGCTGCCAGGGCGGGAAAGAACGGGAAGCGAAACCTCACGGCCGACATCAGGCGCATTCCCTGACCGCGGAGGCTTTTGCCGCGCTGCCGTTTGCCTCTCCGGCGGAAATCTCGGCAACGTGCCAAGGCCCACCTCCGCAGAGAACGAGCCGCGAATCGTGAAAAGCGAGGAGGCTGGAGCGATGGCCCACACTCACGATCGCCGTGTGCGGCAGGAGCTCGATGAGCCTCTCGTACAGCGTGCGCTCTGCAGGCTCGTCGATCGCTGACGTGGCCTCGTCCATGAACACCCATGCGGGGCGCTGGAGGAAAATACGTCCGAAGGCAAGACGCTGCTGTTCCCCGAGGGAGAGCACCTGCGCCCACATCCGGTTCTCGTCGCGCAAAGCGAACAGCTCGGGCAGGCCCGCGCAAGCGAGAGCAGAACGCAACTGATCATCGCTGGTCGCCGGATCCCCGAATGGATAGAGCAGCGCTTCCCGCAGCGTGCCGAGAGGCAGGTAGGGCTTCTGCGGCATGAACAGGACCCTGTCGGGCCTTGGCAGCTCGACGGTCCCTTCGCCGAAAGGCCAAATCCCCGCCAGCGTGCGCAACAGAGTGCTCTTGCCGCTTCCCGAAGCTCCCATCACCAGAAGCCGACCGCCGGGGGACAGATCGAGGTTCAAGCTCCGGACCAGCTCCCGGCCTCCGGGCAGCCGGACGTTCACGCCGCGCAGGCGCAGGACTTCGCCATCCCGACGGAGTATTTTCGCGTGCTTCTCGCGTAGTGAATTGATCTTGCCCATCGCCTGCTGGAAGAAACGCAAACGGTCGACAACGGCATGCCAGCTGGCCAGATCGGTATAACTGTTCACGATGAAGGAAAGGGCACCCTGAACCTGGCCGAAAGCGCTGCCGATCTGGAAAATGGCGCCAATCTGGATCACCTTGGCAAGGTAGGCAGGCATGCTGACCAGCACCGGAAATATGACCGCGGCCTGGCCGTAGCCCGAGACCCACCAGTTCAGGCGCTTTGTCCTCTTCATGATCTGCCAGAAGTTGCGAAACACATTCGCAAACCGCCCAAGGAGGTGCTCACGCTCCTGCCCCTCACCGCGGTACAGGGCTATAGATTCGCTGTTCTCCCGGAGTCGCACCATGCTGAATCGGAAATCCGCATTGAAGCGTTCTTGGTTGAAGTTCAGATGGATGAGCCGTCTGCCAACGACTGCAACGAGGAAGGTGCCGCAGATCGAGTACATCGAGGCGGCCCATACGAGGTAGCCTGGAATGACGATTTTGGCGCCGCGCCATGGAATGGCCACCTGGCTGGAAAGCCCCCAGAGCATGGCGAGAAAAGCCGCAATTGTCGTGATGGAGCTGATCACGCCGATGACGAGACTGAGCGTCTGCGAAGAAAAGGTTGCCAGGTCCTGGGCGATGCGCTGGTCGGGGTTGTCGGTCCCGTCCCCGAGCACCTGCATCTGGTAGTAGGTGCCGTGCGACAGCCACGAATCGAGGTATTTCTTTGTGAGCCACTGCCGCCACCGGATCTGCAGCATCTGCGTCAGGTAGGTCTGGTAGACCGCGGCAACGATCCACGGAGTGACGAGAATCAGGAATACCAGGAGCTGGTGCCACGCCTGCGGGGCGTCGTACTTCTGGAGAGCGTTATAGAACGTGTTGTACCATTCGGTGATGCGATACGATATGTACACCATCAGGAGGTTCAGGAGCACGATCGCAAAAAACAGAACGCGTGCCAGCCATCGCTCCTCGGAGCTCCACCAGTAGGGCTTCACAATCCCCCACAGGTCGCGAAAGAAGGCGCCGTTGAACTGTTTCATGACACGTCAAATATCGGGGAGACTCAGCGGCAAATCAAATGCCGTTCCACCCTGCGCTGTTCGATGATACAGTGCCCGAATGGCCGCGCTTTCCCGCGGGTTCTTGGCAATTGTCGTGACGCTTCTCGCACTAGCGCCCCTCGTCGCGGACGCCGCGGGGCCCCTGGAGCCGGACTTCGTGGGATGGAAGCGCGCAGAGACGGCCCATTTCGTTTTTGTCTTCGAGCCGCGCGACCAGGCGGCCGTGAGCGAGCTGACCTCCTTTGCGGAGGAGGTCTATGGGGAAGTGGCAGATCTTCTCGGCTCCTATCCTCCCCGCGTCTGGGTCGTCATCGCGGGCAGAGTGGATCTTGCGAACGGGTACACCACTCCTTTCCCGCCCCACATGACCCTGTACCTGGCACCTCCATCTGAGCCGCTCATCGGGTTGGAGGCCTCACACTACCTTCGCCTGCTCTTTGTCCATGAGCTCACTCATTTCATGAACTTCGAACACGAGCGGGGGTTCTTCGCGTTTCTCTCGACGCTTTTCGGGCCCGGGGTCAAGGACGCGAATGCGGCTTTTCTCCCGACATGGTTTCTGGAGGGGATTGCAACAGATACCGAAACGCTTTTCACGGACGGCGGGCGCGGCAGAAATCCTTTCTTCGAGATGGAGTACCGCTCATTCGTTCTCTCGCATCGCGTGTTTCCCCTGAGCAAGGCAGCCTACAGCTCGTATTTCCCGCCGGCAGACAGGGACTGGATCGGGGGTTATCTGTTCTTTCATTACCTGATCGACCATTTTGGAAAGGATGTCTATGTACGCGCTTACGACCAGTATGTGAAGTTCCCTCTCCTGGGCCCCTGGAAGGCAATCGAGCATGCAACGGGAGAGCCCGCGGATGAGATCTACCGGGACATGGTGCAGGAGCTCGAAGCAGGATACATCACTCTGCCGTCAGTCCACGAGGGACGCCCAGTCACACCGGGTCGAATCGGAGACTCCTTTTTGCCGGTGATCACATCTCGAGGCTGGTATCTCTACCGGACAACGCTCGATGAGCCCTCGGCGATTGTCGAGTACGATCCTCTCACAATGCGCGAGCGCCCCCTTCTCTCAACCCCTCTTACGGATAGCGCCTCGCTTTCGGCGTCCGCGGACGGCGAGAAGATCGCGTTCGCGACATGCGGAGCGACGCAAGGTGCGAGCGGAGAGATCGTTGCTTCGGATCTCTTTCGTCTCGACCCGCACACACGTGCCGTCCGACGAGTCACCATGGGAGCTCACGCGTGGCAGCCCAGGCTCTCTCCTGACGGCTCGCGCCTGCTGGCCGTTTCCGCGGTCGGTCCGTGTGCCCGGCTGGTCGAAGTCCAGGGAGACGGATCAATCAGGCTCCTTTTCTCGCTCAAGGAAGCGATTGTCTCAACGCCCGGATTCTCTCCTGATGGTTCGAAGGTTGCTTTTGACGTGGAAGTCCATGGGACACACAGCATACGTGTCATGCCGAGTCAGAGCCCCGAGCTTTCCCTCTCACCGACTGATCCGATCGCAGACTTCAACGTGGACCAGGCGCGGGTGGTGGTCGGGCCCACAGCTTCCGGAGCGTATTATCCGAGGTTCGTTGACAACGACCATCTTCTGTTCTCGTCGATTCAAAACGGGACCCTTGCGCTCCTTTCGACGGACGTTGATGGAAAACAGTGCGCGACAATCTGCGAAGACCCTATCGGGGCGTGGTCGGGAGAGGTGGTAGGGAACGAAGTCCTGTATACGACGTACCGGACGGATGGATACACGCTCATGATGAAGGCGCCGCAGCATGAAAAGCGGGAGCCGCCTCAAATCGTTCCACCTCCGCCCCAGCCCGACAACGCGCCGGCAGACGTGATAAACGCCGTCCCCTATGTCGATCTCCCTCGCTTTCTCGCCTGGTCGCCGCTGCCGATCTACGACAGCACCATCGCATCGCAGGAGATAGTGGCAGCTCCCGGGGCCATCTTCTGGGGCGTTTCGAATCTCGGCACCAGCTCCTGCCTTGCGGCTGTCTCCTTCCGACCTGATGCGCTGCAGCCCGCGGTGGAGCTCTCCCTGCAGACAGCGCTGGGCACTACCGGGTTGGGATACACGCTCTCGGAGGGCTACACGAACCTCTCCCCATCGGATCACCGGGAGGAGCTCCGCCAGCAGATCAGCCTGTCCTTCCCGCTCGTCTCTACCCTCATGCTGTCAACCTCGACAAGCCTGACTCTCTCCACGGCGATTGATGACACTCTCTCCGCGGCCGGCCCGCAGTCTTTCCCGTTCCTTGATGGCCTTGGTATCGGGGCAGGCAGCTCGAGTCTGAGTTTCTCCCATGAGCTCAGCGCCACCATGGGTCTGAGCTTCGTGCGGACTGTCATCGGCAGCGTCATGGACATGTTTCCCCGTTCCGAGGTTCTGGCATCGGCGGCCTTCTCCGCGTATCCGCCCTGGGTCTCCGCCACCGGGCTCGCCGCGGTTGCCAGCGGCATCTTTGCGGTCGCAATCCCCTCCCCTGTGCCGCACCAGGTCATCAAGGCAGGAATCAAGGCAAGCTACGTAAGTCTGAATGAAACGTTCTACCAGTTCACCAACCCCCGCGGCGCTTTTGACCCGGTCACTCAAAGCCTCCCGGGACGCGCGCTGGTATCCATCGACTACCAGATCCCGATCGCTCTTCTCGACGTGCCGCTGGTCTACAGTCTGGGTCTCATCGGGATCGGCTGCGGCTTCCACATCGAAGGGGCAGCCAACTGGGGGGCCTCCCCGACGGTGTTCTCCCCTGATCAGGACCTCTACGCGGGGGCGGAGCTCCTTCTCATCATCTCAGCCGGTGAGCGGCCCTTTCCCGTCGGCTTCGGAGTGAGCTTCCGGTTCGATCCGCACTTCGCCATCCCCGTGAATCTGGCCTCAGATCTCCGTCCCTACATCTTCGTTTCGACCGACAGCTTTGCCGGAACAATCGTGGGAGCGCAGGCGGTGAGGAAGCCGTTGCCGTGATAGCGGAGCGGCCGCTGTTGACCCGAGCATGCCGAAGCAGCATGTTATGATGGAGGATCAGTCACGTGCTCTTTACCGCCCGAAAGCTGGCTTTGCTTGCTGCTCTGGGCTCGGCGCTATGTCTTCCGGCGGCCGCGCTGACACGGTGCGTGCCTGCGCTTCCGGCTGAGGTTGGATTCTACGAGAACCTGGGCGGCGTTGTTCCTCTCGACACAGCCTTCCGTGATGAAAACGGAGCGGCCGTCATCCTGCGGCAACTCATCCACACGCCCACCATCCTTGCGCTTGTTTACTACAAATGTCCCAACGTCTGTGACTACCTCCTCATGGGGGTTGCCGGGTCCCTGAAATCGCTTGATGCGGCAGCGGGAACCGATTACCAGGTGATCACGGTCAGCATCGACGAGACGGAAACTTCCGCGGACGCACGAAAAGCGAAAAGGATCGCCCTCGAGACCATCCAAAAACCGTTCCCTCCTGCGGCGTGGCGCTTTCTCACGGGAAACGCGGCGAGCATCGATCTCGTTGCCCAAGCCACGGGCTATCGATTCGTGAAGAGAGACAACGGGTTCGACCACCCGGTCGGCATCATCATCCTGTCCGGCCAGGGAAAAATCATACGCTACATGTACGGGGCCGATTTCCTGCCCGCGGACCTGAAGCTGTCTCTCCTGGAGGCATCTGAAGGCAGGATCGGGCCGACAATCGCGAAGGTGCTGCGGATCTGCTTCACCAGGGATCCGAAGAGTCACGCGCTGGTCTTCAATATCCTGCGGATCGTGGGAACAGTGACGCTTCTCAGCGCGGGCGCGTTCATCGGCTACCTTGTCTTTGCCGGATTGAAACGAAAACGCGCGGCCCGACAGATGCCGTGAAGGAGGAACCTCGATGAAATCTCTCAGCCCGCTGCTTTTGATTCTCCCCCTTGCCCTCCTGGCGGCCGCTCCGCTCCGTGCTGCTCCCCCCGCCGCTTTGAAAGGGAACATCTTTTCCCAGCCGTGGATCGCGTCAGACTTCATGCTCACCGACCAACACGGCAAGCCGTTTCGCATGGCGGACACGAAGGGAAAGGTGGTTGTCCTGACCTACATTTACACGCACTGCACCGACTTCTGCCCGTTCGTCGCCCTGAAGCTCAAGGAGGCTGGAAAGCTGGTGGGTGCGGACGAGGGCAGGCTGGTACTGGTGGCGGTGAGCACCGATCCCGAACGAGATACGCCGCAGGTGTGTGCAGAGTACAGCAAGGCGATAGGAATGTTTGACTCGTGGCACTTCGTGACAGGAAGGCGTGCCGCCGTCAAGAAAGTCTGGAAGGACTACTTCATCGGCGTCGAGAAGGAAGAAGAGAAGCCGGCGGCCACACCTGCAAAGCCGTCAACCCCTCAGGAGGAAAAGGAGGCGCGGGACGAGGCCGAAAAAGTGGCCCGCGGCCTGAGCGCCGAGGACACGGCGCTCGTCGGGCAGATCATCGACATGTTCGGCGGCGGGTACGATGTCTCCCACGACATACCGTTCTGGATCGTCGACAAGCAGGGAAGAATGCGCGTGTCCCTCGACGCGGATGCAACGCCCGCGGATATCGCTCTTGACGTGAGGTCACTTCTCGCGGAGTGAGATCGATTCACAACCGGTCGTCGAGATTTCACTGAAGGCCAAAATGAACGAAGTCTCGTTGACTGGGCCCCCCCCGATCGCTATATTCCAGATGATACGTCGTATCATTAGGCAGGCGTTCTCCGGGAGGTGAATCCATGCGTAGAGGCAGGCTTCAAGGCCTTCTGGTTTCTTTCATATCCGTACTTCTCATCGTGCTCGGCGCTGCTGCGCTCGATGCACAGGCGTCCCGCCCCATCAAAGCGGTTGCCGCGGAAAACTTCTACGGCAACATCGTGAAACAGATCGGGGGAGACGCGGTCACCGTAATCAGTGTCATGTCGGACCCGAACGTGGATCCCCACGAGTACGAGTCCAACGTCGAGGACGCAAAGGCCATCGCAGAAGCGGACCTCGTCATCGAGAACGGCGGAGGCTACGATGACTGGATGGACAAGCTTCTCTCCGCCTCTCCGAGAGATTCGCGGATCGTTCTGAAGGGATTTGATCTCGCCGTGAAGAAGCTTCCTGATAACGAGCACGTATGGTACAGCGTGGACAACGTCCAGGCCATTGCGATTGCCGTTTCCCGTGACCTCGCGAAAATCCTTCCTCAGCAGGCCACCCTGTTCACGAAAAACGACCGCGTCTTCCAGGAATCGCTCGGGCCCATCAGGCAGAAAATGAGGCAGATCTCCGCTCGCTACTCCGGCACTCCGGTCGGGCTCACAGAGACCATCTATCTTTACCAGGCGCTTCCCATGGGACTGAGGGTTCTAACTCCGTTCGAGTTCCAGAAGGCCATTGCTGAAGGAAACGATCCCCCTGCCGACACTGTCGTAGAAACGGAGAATCAGATCAAACAGAAGAAGGTCAAGATACTGATCTACAACGAACAGACCGTCTCTCCCATCACCACAAAAGCGCAGGCGGACGCCAAGGCGGCCAGCGTCCCCGTCGTTGGCGTGACCGAGACCATGCCCCCGGGAGAAACGTACCAGACGTGGATGCTGCGCCAGCTTGACGAGCTGCGCAGCGCTCTCATCACCGCCGGCTCATGAGCGCTCCCGCCCTGATGCCCGAGCCCCGCCCACGGCCCGTCATTTGCGCCGAAGGGGTTCGCGTCGACCTCGGAGGACAGACCATCTTCGCGGACGTGACCTTTGCCATCGAGGACGGCGAGCTTGTCGGGATCCTCGGCCCCAACGGCGCGGGCAAGAGCACGCTGCTCAAGGTGGTCCTCGGGCTGGTGAAGCCGGTGTCGGGCAGGGTTTCAGTCCTCGACCAGCCCGCCGGCCGCGCGAATGCGCGCATCGGATACGTGCCTCAGTTTCGCGCAATCGAGGCGGAGACGACTCTGCGGGCACGCGACGTCGTTCGCTTCGGCCTGGACGGGAACCGCTGGGGGCCCGGCTGGCCCAGCCGGGCCCGGGAGAAGCGCATTGACGCCGTGCTGGAAGAAGTGGACGGTCGGGAGCTGGCCAAGGCGGCGATGGGAGAGCTTTCGGGAGGCGAGCGGCAGCGCCTTCTCATCGCCCAGGCGCTTTTGAGCGGCCCTCGGCTCCTGCTCCTCGATGAGCCGCTCGCGAGTCTCGACCTGGGACGGGAGCAGGAGATCATCGCGCTCATCCGGCGCGTCTGCAGATCGCGCGGCGTGGCCGTCCTTTTTGTCACTCATGACGTGAACCCCCTCCTGTCCGACTTGGACAGGGTGCTCTATCTCGCCAACGGGAGGAGCGCCATCGGGCCACCCGACGAGGTGATCACTCGGGAGATCCTGAGCGACCTGTATGGCGCGCCCGTGGAAGTCGTGAAAACCGGGGGCAGGGTCTTTGTCGTGGGCGCGCGGATATGACGGCCATGCTCGAGCTGCTCCGCTACCCGTTCATCGTCAACGCCCTGGTCACGGGATCCGCGGTTGCAGTCGCTGCCGCGGCGAGCGGCTACTTCATGGTGTGCCGCCGCGCGACCTTTGCGGGGCACGCGCTCCCGAACATCGGCTTTGCCGGGGCCGCGGGGGCCGTTCTCCTTGGAATCGAGCCCGTCTACGGCCTTTTCGCAATCACCGTTCTTGCAGCCGTGGCGATCGGCCTCATCGGCCGTGACCTGCGGGACCGCGACGTCACTGTCGGCGTGGTCATGACGTTCGCTCTCGGCCTGGGATTTCTGTTTCTGGCCCTCTACTCCGGCTACGCGCAGAGGGTCTACGGAATCCTCTTTGGAAGCATCCTCGGCATCAGCGTGCAGGCCGCCCGCGTCACGGTGGCCGCGGCGGCGACTTCGATTGCCGTGCTGGGGATTCTCTACCGGCCGCTCCTGTTCAGCACGTTCGATCCCGAGCTTGCCCTGGCTCGCGGCGTGCCCGTCTCCCTTCTTTCCGTGCTCTTCCTCGTCGTCCTCGCGATCATCTCTTCCCTGGCCGTGCAGGTGATGGGAGCTCTTCTCCTGTTCACCCTGCTGGTGGGGCCGGCGGCAACCGCGACCCGGCTCGTGAAGACGCCTCTTTGGGCGATCATGGTCTCCGTTGCTCTTGGGCTGCTGTACGTCTGGCTGGGCATGGCGTTCGCCGCCGTGAACGGGACAATTCCGGTGAGCTTCTGCATTGCATCGCTGTCATTCATCGTCTACCTTCCCGTGCGCCTTTTCGTGCGCTCCGAGGGTCGGAGGCGCAGGGGGAACACAACCGCCACGGGGCAGCTTGCATGAACCTCGAGCTGCTCGCCTCCGACGTGTTCCGTAATGCGATGATCGCGGGAACGATTGCCGCCGCGGTGACGGCGCTGGTCGGGTACTTCGTCGTTCTTCGCGCGCAGGCATTCGCGGCGGAGTCGCTGCTGGACGTATCTTTTGCCGGGGCCACGGGAGCGGCCCTCTTGGGGATCGCGCCGATTCTGGGAGCGGCTGTCCTCGGCCTGGGAGCCGCCTTGGGCATCGGAGCGCTGGGGGAAAAGGCCCGTGAACGCAGCGTGGAAATCGGGATGGTCGTGTCGTTTGCCCTCGGCCTCGGGATCTTTTTCCTCAGCCTCTACGCACGCGGGAGCGCGTCCCACGCAAATGCGGGAATGGCCATCCTGTTCGGTTCGCTGCTCAGCGTTCGTCCGCAGGACATCATGCGCCTGATCGGCATTTCGGCCGTCGTCCTTGGGGGGTTTGCCGGAGTCTTCCGTCCGCTCCTCTTTGCAACGGTCGATCCTGAAGGAGCACGCGCGCGGGGCGTGCCGGTCCGCCTCCTCTCAACGCTCTTCCTTCTCATCCTGGCGCTGGCTGCAGCCGCAGGCGCCCTTGCTGTCGGAATCCTCCTTGCCGCGGCGCTCCTGATCGCGCCGGCCGCGGCTGCCGTCCGCCTTTCGCGGCGCCCCGCGAGCACGCTCCTGCTCTCCCTGTGCCTCGGCATAGGCATCACCTGGGGAGGCATTCTGATTTCATTCCTGCGGCCCTGGCGCCACCCGCCGGTGGGATTTTCCGTATCGGCCCTGGCGGCGGCGGTCTATTTCATCGCGGTGGCGGCAAGCCGCAGAGCCTATGCACGCCGGGGGAAAACGATTATCATCGGAGACAACGCGGAAACAGCTCAATGGACGTTCAAAAGAGGGACATCGAGAAAAGGATCAACGCGGCTTTCCAGGAGCTCGGCGAAAGGCGGACCGAGCCACGCCGGGCCATAGCAAAGAACCTGATTCGCCTCGGACATGCCGGCGCCGCGTTTTCCGCGGATGAGCTGCTCAAGAAGCTGCGCCGCACCAACCCGCGGATCGGACGCGCTACCGTTTACCGCTCCATCGACAAGCTCGTCCGGATGAAGGTGCTGGACCGAATCGAGTTCGCCGATGGCACGCATTCCTTCCGCCTGTGCGAAAGCGACGGGCACCACCACCACCTCGCCTGCACGAAGTGCCACCGCGTGATCGAGCTGGACTTCTGCCTCGAGTCTGACATGATCGCCGCCATCGGGAAGCGGGAGAGCTTCGAGATCGACGATCATTCCATTACCCTCTTCGGTCTTTGCCGGGAGTGCCGACACTAAGAACGATGCGTGCTGTGCGTGCTTCTTCCGCCCTGTGCGTCTGCTTTCTGATTGCCGCGGCAGCCTGGGCAGGAACCTGGATCACGCCGGAGTTTTCCCTCTCCCTCGATGACCTGCGCGGGATGACAGCCTCCCTGCCCGCGGACATCCGGGAGGGAGTTCTCGCCCGCCCCTCTGCGTTCCTCGGGCTCGCGGGGAAAGTGCTCGACCAACCGGCAGACCTTTTTGTTCTCGTGGACAAGCAGCACCCTCTCGCGGCGGACTACGTCCCCGCAGACCTTGTACCTCTGAAAACCTACCACCTTCGCACCACGTGGCCGGGCCTGCTTCTGCGAAAAGCTATCATGCCTGCCGTGCTCGAGATGACCGCAGCCGCCCGACGGGACGGCATCACCCTCACTTTTTCTTCCACCTACCGGTCCTACGAGTACCAGCAGGGTCTTTTCGAGCGTGAAGTGAAGATGTACGGCAGGGAGACGGCGGAAAGGGAGTCAGCGCACCCGGGGTACTCCCAGCATCAACTCGGGACAGCAATTGATTTCGGCACGATCAGCGACGGCTACGAGAAAACGCGTGAAGGCCAGTGGGTTTCGGCCCATGCCTGGGAATACGGATTCACCCTTTCCTATCCCGTCGGGTATGAGCAGGTCACGGGGTACCGCTACGAGAGTTGGCACTATCGCTATATCACCCGGCCCGGAGCGGCAATGCAGCGGGAGTTTTTCGGGGACATCCAGCAGTATTTTCTCGAGTTCCTCAACGACAACCGGGCCACCCTGGAACAGATGCGCCTGAGGCAGGGATCGGGGCCATGAAAGACGAGAGCACGCGGCTCCCTCTGCACAACGAGTCCGAGGCTTCTCTCCTGCACGGGATTCTGGAAGAGGATGGCGTGCCGCACCTCATCCGCTCCTACCACGACCGGGCGTACGACAAGCTGTGGCAGATGCAGGAGGGCTGGGGCTACGTGGAGACCTCGGTCCGCTTCGCCAGCGGCGTGAGGGCGCTGCTGGAAGTATTGAGGAAGAACAGGCCTTCCTCAGAGCTGGGCAAGGAAGAGGACTAGCCCGAAGAGAAAGAGTATCGCCGCCCCGGCGATCTCGACCGCCCTGCGGACTTTCGAGTCCCGCTCCTCATGGACGCCCGCCACTGCCCGAATGGCGCCTCGCTTCACCAGGATGACGATCGCCCCCGTTGCGCTGATCGTCGTGCCCATCCCCAGGGAAATCGATGAGACGGCAAGAACGCTCACCGCCAGCATGTGCAGGGAGAGAGCGAAAAGGATCACTGCCACCGCCCCGGGGCACGGAATGACTCCGGCGGGCACCGCGATGCCGATCAGATTGCGGAGCGTGAGCCCGGTCGCCGGCGCGCGCCCGGCCGCGGCGGAATGATCGTGGGAGTGACCCTTGCCTGCGGCTCTGCGCACCAGCATGAATGCGCCGATCAGCGTGATAACGGCGAACGTGGCGAGCTGGATGTAGTGATTGGCCTGCTCCACGCCCGTGGCGAAGATGCCGCGGATGAGGTAGTACAGCACGAGGACCACGGTCAAAGCAGAAAGCGCATGCACGCCCGCCACCAGGTACCCGATGATGAAGCTGTGGCGGATCTTGCTCTCATTGGCAAGGAAGAAGGAAGAGACGATCGTCTTGCCGTGCCCTGGCCCCGCGGCGTGAAAGACGCCGTATGCCAGGGCAAGGGCGATGACCACGAGCAGGCCGCCGACCGAGCGGGAACCCTTGAGCGCCCGTGTCATGCCGGCAAGGCTGTCGTTGAGCGTCTTCTGGACGGGCGCCATCACGTTGAACAGGAAGGCTGAAACCCCGGATGTCACGAGGGCGAAAACCCCTGTCCGTGGCCTGGTGTTATGGGAGGTGAACGGATTGGGCGCCTCCTGCGCAAAGCAGGAGGCTGAGGCCAGGACCAGCACGAGCGCGAGCGCGGTTCTCTTCACGACCCCTCCTTGAACCGGATGACGAGCTGGTCCGGCATGTACTGCCCTGGCCACACGGGCTTCACCTTCGTCTTCTCGATCGACAGGCCGACGGAGACGCCCTGGTCCCCTTTCACAGCGACATCATCTGCATGCATCAGGTCGAAGGCAACGAAGTAGGTGTCGTCATACACTGTCACCCGCACTGTCTGCTCTTCAGCAGAGACAGGCAGGTCCAGCGGAACGAAGAAGGAATAGACGAGCTGCTTTCCCTCGACCACGCTGGGGGTGAATTGCTCGATGCGGATCTTCTTCAGCGGCTTCTTCCCGACAAGGAAAGCGAGGAAGTAATGGTAGTTCTCCAGGTTGTCGAAGGCGCCAGACTTGATCTGGCCGGTCACTCGCGCGCTGAAGTTCCCGTCGACGTCGGGTTTGAAATCCGTGAGGATCATCTCGGAGAACATGTCATCGAACGCCCAGCGGAACGTCAATCCCTTGAGCACCTTGCCATCGAAAAGAAGAGTCATCTTGTTGTTGATGAACACATGGGGATGCGCGAAAGCGGCGGAAGCCGCGGCCACCGCGAAGACAAGAGCGAGAGCAGACCTCCGGAGGATCACTCCGATCCTCCAAAGGCGACACTCGCGTCGATGGTGCCGCCCGCACGGATCCCGAATCTCGACCCGAGGCAATCGTTCAGTCGAACGGCGGCGTTCATGATGGCGCGAAGAGGCACGTTTTCCCCGGGGGCGAAGCGCTTCGCCACGCGCTCGAAATACGCGGGCGCGAATCGGATGGGCTGCTGCATGAGATAGGCCTGGAACTCGTTGACGGTGAGGTAGCGGTACCCCGCGTCGTAGCCAAGCTGGTCGAGGAACGCGATGAAAAACCTCCGCGTCCGCTGGTCAAGGGAATCCCAGAGCTGGAAGCAGAACGCGCGGTACTCGGGAGAAGCGAAGAAAATCCCGTGAAAAGATTCGTGCGTAAGCAGGAGCCGACGCTCGATCCAGGACGACGAACGGGAGATCGAGATCACCCCCCCGACACCCGGCTCGAATCGATCGCGGACAATCGTAACGATGCCTTCCTCCAAGGCGAGGTCCCGCAGCGTGACCTCCTCGGGATTCAGCGGAAAATCGACCCTTTGCGCCGCGTTGAAGAACGATGCAAGCCCCTGCGGGCCGTAATCGTGCGCATTCCACCCATGCAGCTTCGAAAGCTCGCCGTTGTCGAGAAGCCGACCGCGAAACCCCCGTTTCTCCAGGAAGAATGCCAGACGGGAGAACATTCTGTCCTGGAGGGCAAAGTCTGCGGTGTCGATGACAAGGATCGAGGGAAACCGGTCCCAACGGTACAGATTGAAGGGAGGATCATCAGCGCCCGGAGCGGAAGCGGCAAGCACGGTTTTCAGGGAGACGACGGGAAGTGCAGCGCTCGACTGCGCGGCGGCAGACAACACAGCAACCAGCGCGAATGCACAAAAAAACGATCGAATCGGCAAACCCACGATGCTGACTGAGCCGCGCCTTTCATCCTTGAATATCGTCAGAGTCGCGCCATTGGGAAAGCGCGGCCCGATTGCTTCCGTCGACCTGCGCGGCTACACTGACGCGGTGGACCTTGCTTTTCGGGATCTCGGCGGCGACGGTCCCGCGATCGTCTTCCTTCACGGCCTCTTCGGCTCGTCGCAGAACTGGGCTGGAATGGGCCGCCGCCTTTCGCACCTCGGCCGCTGCCTGCTTCTCGACCTTCGCAATCACGGGGATTCTCCGCATGCTCCGACGCATACTCTTGCCGACTGCATGCAGGACGTGGTGGACTGGGCCCAGCTCCACGCTCATGCTCCATTGCGGCTGATCGGCCATTCCATGGGCGGGCTCGTGGCCATGGGGTTTGCCCTCACCCATCCCGAGCTGACCGCGGGGGTGGCTTCCCTGGACATCGCGCCCCGCGTCTACGCGCGCGAGCACGGGCGAGAGCTTCGGGCGCTGCGCACCGATATCAGCCTCTGCCGCTCGCGCGCGGAGCTCGACGCGCTGATCTCTCCCATCCTCCCCGACGCCGCGATGCGCCAGTTCATCCTCACGAACGCCGTGCACGACGGGGAGGGGTTTCGGTGGCGGCTGAATGTGCCGGTCCTGGCGACATCCACCCTGAACGGGGACTTT
>Ga0335070_10005159_pt1 | contig 15347 bp, 11 predicted proteins | sample Lox_Sample_13_FD_206722 | JGI IMG/M metagenome (GOLD analysis project Ga0335070, IMG submission 206722) | Soil microbial communities from Loxahatchee National Wildlife Refuge, Florida, United States - Lox_Sample_1.3 | ecosystem: Environmental > Terrestrial > Soil > Wetlands | place: USA... | reverse complement strand
GCCGCGATCTCGGCGCTGGCCTACCACTATGGAATCCTTCAGCGGGTGGTCAGCGCCGTCGCCTGGGTCATGCGCCAGGCCATGGGCGTCAGCGGGGCCGAAAGCCTGCCCTGCGGGGCCGGCGGCTTCCTGGGGCAGACCGAAGCCCCGCTGCTGGTCCGCCCCTATATCTCGCGGATGACCCGCTCAGAAGTGATGGCGATGATGACCACCGGCTTCGCCCACATCGCGGCGGGAGTGATGGCCGTCTATGTATTCATGATGGGCGGCGAGGATCCGGCCCGCCGCGTGCTCATCGCCAGGCACCTGCTCACCGCCAGCCTCATGGCCGGGCCGGGGGCGCTGGTGATGGCCAAGATATTGGTGCCGGAGCGCGATACGCCGCTCACCTCCGGCAAGACGCCCGTGGTCTTGGAGCGAGAGACCTCCAGCCTGCTGGATGCGCTGACCCGGGGGGCCTCCCAAGGGATGACCCTGTCGATCAACGTGATTGCGATGCTGGTAGCGTTCATCGCGTTGATCGCCATCCTGGATACCGCTCTCGCCGCCTTCGGACACGTGTCGTTCGTCGCCCCAGCCCTGGCCCGCATCGGCATCGAGCGGCTCGACCTCAACAGCATCCTCGGCCTGCTCTTTTCGCCGGTGGCCTGGATTCTCGGCGTGGACGGGAGCGACAGCCGGATGTTCGGAAGCGTCCTGGGCAAGGCCATGGCCACCAACGAGTTTCTGGCCTACGGGTCGCTGAGTGAGATCGCCCGCAACGGCGGCATGTCGGAGCGATCCACCATTATGGCCGTCTATTGCATCTGCAATTTCGCCAACTTCAGCTCGATCGGCATCCAGATCGGGGGCATCGGGGCCATCGCCCCCGACCGCCGGGCGGACCTGGTCTCGCTTGGCCCGCGAGCGATGCTGGCCGGCGCCATGGCCAGTTGGATGACCGGCTGCATCGCGGGCGTGTTGTTGTAGAGTCGAATATGCACCGGCGATCGAAGCTCCTCCCCATTCTCAAATGGGCCGCACTGGTCCTGTCCCTGGTGCTCCTCGCCTGCGCGGCGATCTCCGGGGTGCGCATGGTCTATTACGAAGGCTACGGCTGGGGGTTCCTATTGGACGAGGCCATCGTGACGGCCCATTGGGGTTTCGCCCCCCCGATCACGCCGCCGGGCCTCGCCCCCCGTGGCTGGTCGATTCGGCCGATGACGGTCCGCCTGGGGTTCCGTTTCCTGTCGCCCCGCGTTGAAACGTGGCCGGATGGCCGCACCGTTGCGTACTTGCCGATCTGGGTATTTCTCACGCCCCTCCTCGTCGCGACCGCGCTGTTGTGGTGGCTCGATCGGCGAAGAATCCCGCCCGGCCACTGCCGCCGCTGTGGCTACGACCTGACCGGCAACACCAGCGGCCGGTGCCCGGAATGCGGGCTGGCGTGCAGGCCGGCTTGAGCTGGCCGGTGCCCTGCCACCAGCTTGAGCTGGTGCGTACAGGGCTGGGGGCAGATCCCCCGCGGAAGCCGGCTTTGGCCGGACTTGTCTGCTGCGTCCTGAATTTTCTCACTTTTTCCTTGCCTGCCGCCAACAGTTAGGGTATAGTTAGGAACGAGGGCGCACCGCTGCGACCCTGCGGAGCAGCCGCGCTGCGCCCACGCCGCGCCGCTGACAGCCGACGGCTTTGGAATGGCGGGAAGCCTCCAGCGGCCGATTGCGAGTCGAAGGGCCGGCGAAATTGCGTGTCGTTGCCGTGATTTGCAGTTAAAAAAATTCTGCCGTGCAAATGCAAAAGCCGCCGCGGCCATTGCCGCCGCCGTGCGATTCTTCCGGTCGTGTACCCGCATGGTTTCCGGGGCCGATGGCCGGTGTTTTTTCTAAAGAAGGAGTACTCACCATGTCCGACGTCACCACCTCGACCGCAAGGCTCCCCATGCACGAGCCCCTCCTGCGTCAATCCCGCGCCTGCGCCGTCTTCGCCTGCCTCTCGCCCGCCGTGCGCGGGGAGCTCGATCGCGCCATCGTCAACCGTGATCCCCCCACCTACCGCGAAATCCATGCGAAGTTCCGCCTCGCCGAGCAGGGCGTCGGCTACTGGTCCCTCTACCGCTACGCCCGCAAGCTGCGGCTCAACGCCGACCTGCTGCACCTCGCCCAGTTGACCGCCCCCGACGAGCCCGACCTCCTCGCCGCCCTGCCGAAGTTGCTCGCCCAGCGGCTCTTCCAGGCCCTCCTCTACGAAGACAATGCCAGCCCCAGCGAGCTCCATCGGCTCACCTACGCCTACCGGGCCGGCTCCAACGCCGCCCTCGCCCGCGAAAAGCTTACCGCCGCCCGGGCCACCGCCGGCCAATGCGTCCAGGGAAATCTCCGCGACAACTTACTGAAATTGCTGGTCAGCCAACACTCGACCGCCGCCGAGGCCCAGACGTCGAGAAGCCCGGCTGAGGCCGACTGAAGGCCGACCCAGGGGCGGGGAGCGAGATGGCCGGCTAACGTCGGTCGTCTATGAGATTGATGAATCTGGGATCTCTGCGCCGGCGTGGATCGAGCTGACCAAGACCGCCTTCCCGACTTGCGTTCAGTGCGGCTACGACATAGCAGGCGATGTCCGTAGGGCTTGCTCGAAGGAAGACGCGACCCTGAGCACGGGACCGCGCACCGCGCCTACGGCCGGCCAGAACGGCCAGGATTGATCGGAGCATCCGGAGCACGTGCCTCAAGGCTCCATCTCCCGTGGTTGCTCACGCCCCGCTTCTGTCCAAAAGACCTGTGGCACGGCCCTCTCGCTGGTGCGAGCGCAGGCGAGAGGCCTGTGCCACAGGAGGATGGCGGGCAGACGCTGACAGCCACGGCGACGGGTCTCGCCGGCCGTCACGCCGCTGCCCGATCGGTTACATGCCGAGCACCCTGGCCGTGAACGCCTGAATATCCGCCACGCCGACCGCTCCGTCGCAATTGCAGTCGGCGTTGTACCAGCGGCAGGTCGTGTACTCCGCCTCATAGGCCGCTCGATCCATCAGGGCGAGACAAAACGCCTCTATGTCCAGCCCGTCAAGGAAACCGTCGCAGTTCATGTCTCCGGCGGGAGTGGCGTTCCAGGTGAACGTTGCCATGTCGTAGCTGTAGCCTTCAAGCGGTTCTTTGGTGACGACATCACCGATGTAGATCTTGTAGGTGGCGGTATAACTGCTCTTCTCCGGACCGCAGATGGCATAGGCGTTGTGTTGCATCGCGCCGGACCATTTCCAGCGATAGCCGTTCTCCGTGAAGATCTCCGGCCACTTGGGCCCGTACGTGTTGGGGTCATACATCGGTGTCCGTAGATACACCGTGAGCTCCGGGTCCTGGTAGACCCGCTCCATGCAGATCGCCGTGCCGTCCGGAAGGCCGGCCACCGTGCCGGGATTCCAGGCCCACTGATAGTTGTACGCTTGATAGCCGAGGACCGACCAAGGCTGATTGGGGTCGAACTGGTCGGGCGGTGTCAGGGGGCGCAGGACGGGCGTCGGGACGGTCGTGTCCAGGTGGACCGTGATGTTGACCCCGTCGAAGGAGACGTCGGCGTGTTTCATCATTGCCGATGATTGACCGCCGCCGATCTTGGGTGTGACGTAGGCCGCGAGTGCCGCCGAGACGATCAGGCCGAAAACGGCGCTTGATGTCAGGCAGACACGGGCAAATTGATTCTTCCGAAACATGCGATTGTTTCTCCTTTCGGATATGTGATCATTTGGCGATGACCAGCGGCCCCGGCTTCCACAAGTCGATGCCCGCGTCCTGGTCGAAGGTCGACTTGAACACCTGGGCGTCGGCATGGCCGTCTACATAGGCATAATTGCTGGTCGCTCCGTGCCGCTTGGCGTCCACTTCCGGAATGCCTCCCAGGTACCAGAAGTGAGCCATGATGTGGTCGCCCATGGATCCGCTGCCCAATTCGCCGTAGAGGATCGTCGTGCTGGGGTGGATCACATCGGACGACTTGGTGTATGTAGGACCCTCCGCGGTACCGGCGAGTTCACCGGTTTCACCGGAGGCCAGCTCGAACCAGACGTTCTTGCCGTAGCTCCAGCAATCGCGCCGGGGGTCCTGTCGGCACCGATAGACTTTGTTGAACAACTCGTCCCAGTCCGGCCCCGGGCCGGTGTACACCCCGCGGCCGAGATACGGAATGATCGCGTATCCCCACGGCAGGACGCCGTAGGCCAGCGCCGAGTGTGAACTGCGGGGGAAGTAGTCGTCGTTGTCCATCATGTAGGCGCTTGTCGCCATGCCGATCTCCCGCATCTGGCTCAGACAGGTGGCGGCCTCGCCCGACCGCCGGGCAGCGGCCATCGCCGGCATCACAATCGAGATCAGGATGGCAATGATGGCGACAACCACCAGCAATTCGATGAGAGTGAAGCCCCGCCGGGACATGGGATGGTCTCCTGTTAAACAGTCACTCAGTCGTTCCCGTGAAATGGCTCGTCACCTGCGGTCGTCAACAAGCTCGCGGAGGCGGGGGGTCGGGCGCCAGCGTGCACTGGTCGCCCATTCCGGAGTTGAGTGGCTGGGGCCTCTCCGGTCGGACCGTCAGGCCCAAAGCGAATCGCTCCAGTCGGACGACCGGGCATTCGCACTTGAATACCCACGACAGCTCGCCTCCGCCGCACGTGGCCGCCTGGATTACCAGCTTTACGTGCGAGGTCGCAGGGGCGTCGGCTCTTGAAAGTCCACTTCCGCTCTCGCTCCCTGTGCTCGACCGGTGGGCGATGGCGATGGGTGCGAGCACGGCGGCCGGCCTGTGACAACAACACCTGGCGCGACACATCTCCGCCGACAGGCACCCGCACGCGTGCCCTTGGCAGGGGAACCATCCGCCGGACCCGGCGATGGCGCTCGTGCCGTCGGACGGCCGGGGCACCACGACGGTAAGGCCGGCGGATGCCAGGAAGAGCATGACGGCGAGGAGAACGCCGAAGCATCGCCGTAACGCCGGCGCGCAGGCAAAACGCCACCTCATGACCACGGCGATTGAACGCTTCGAGCGCATATGCTCCGGCCTCAAGACTCTTGCAGGCGCGCCAACCGGCTTCAGAATCGCCCGGAGGGCGCGTGGTTCGCACTTTCGATGAAACGCCGGCTTGCCCGAACAAGCCCGGACACGGTCATGGCTATATAGGCGCGCGGGAGCGCGGAAGCACATGATTTGTGTTTGCTCGCGCTGGATTTTCCATTTACCTGATGATGAGCGGGTTATGGCCCGATGCCGTTCGCACTCTGATTTGTCATCTGATGCGGGGCCATGCCGACCGCCCCGGGTGTTTACCCGGTACGCGCGCTGATTGGTGGACCTGGAATTGCGTCGACGAGAGGAAGTGCGCGGTCTGCCGACGGTTCAGAAATCGTAAACGTTCGCCCCGGTGGTCTGTACGACCGGAACAATCACTGTCCGCCGAGCAAGCTGTTGACGAATGCCTGGATATCGGCGCCGTCCCGGACGCCGTCGCCGTTCATGTCGCCGGCGCACGCGGAACATAACGTCGCCGACGGATCGAGGAGCAATCCCACGAATGGCACTATGTCGCCGGTGTTGCGCGTGCCGTCGCAGTTTGAATCGCCGGCGTCGCACGACGCGATCACCTCCCCGTGCAGCGTGACCACGCGGGAGGGCTCATCCGGCGCGTTGGAGGCGATCGTGACCGTACCGCTCTTCACTCCGATGGTGTCGGTGGCCATCATGATGAGGTGGTCGTTCCCCGCGCCGCCCGCGGCCTCGACGAACGAGCCGCCAGGGGCGGCAAAACCGGCGGAGGCGGTCAGCGAATAACTGAGGTCGGCGATGCCCGGAGCCGTCCAGAGGGCGACATTGCCGTCGTTGGTCACGGTCAGGCCCTGCTGGGCGATGGAATTCTGTAAAACCTGCCCGAAATCGATGCTCGTGGCGGAGGTCACCTTCGGCGGAACGCGAAGGTCGCAGAACACCGGCAGGTGGCCCTGCCCGGCGGCCGCGTTGATCAGGGCCTGGGCGATCACGGCGCCGACCATGGTGTTGCCGGTCACCGTCAGCGTCGTATTGAAGCTGGTGCCGTCGTTGCCCCAGGAGCGATAGGAGTGGTTGGGGTCGTTCCAGGTGGTTGTGGAATAGGGAATCGTCGCATTGCCGAGGTAGTCGAATCCGTCGCCGTCAATGAGCCTGGCGCACACCAGGATCTGGTCGTGCCGGTCATCCATGCCTCCCGCTCCGATGGGGTCCTGCGTGTGAACGATCCGCCAGTCGGGATTGTTGTTCCAGTCGCCGGGCGAATTGATCGGATCGAAGAACCGCCCGTTGTCGTTGGGCTGCGATCCCACCAGCTCCCGGTACGGCGACTGGGAGGCCTGCTGGACATTCAGGTCGCCGCCGAGAAGGAAATGCCACGCCGGGTTAAGCGTCTCGGCGTTGTCGCGGATCCGTTGCGATTCGACCAGACGGCGGGCGATGTCACTGCCGGTGTCGCCTGATTTCTCATGGACGCTGTAGCAGGCCAGCACGGCGCTGTCGGCCGTGTAGCCCTTGAGGCGGACGTCGTATCGCATGGTGTTTCGCGGCGGACTCGGAGCGGTGCCGCCCGTCGAGATGATCGTCGCGGCGAGAAAATCGAGTTTGCTGGTGCGATAGAAGCAGGCGCTGTCGGTGTCGGGACCGTCGACAAACGGGGCCGCCGCCCAATCGCCCGGACTCCCGGCGGCTGTGTTCAAGATAGTGAGAAAGTTGTTGACACCCCCCTGGCTGATGAACTCCTGGCCGAGGAAGAGGTCCGGTGCCATCTTGCGATCCTCGAACACGCCATAGGTGGCAGTCTGGAAGTCGGCCACGCGGCCGCTGGAGTAGTTGGATACATTCCAGGCAGTGACGCGCAATTGGGCCGGTGCAGAAGTGACCCCGATGACCAAACCGGTCGCCATCGCGATCCTGCTGGCTCGCAATCCGATTCGCGCTCGCATGGTTCCCTCCCCGCACCGATCAACAGGCTCGCCGGCGCGGCAGGAGGAGACGACATGTCGATAGCGCCGGTTGGTCCGCGACGATTGCGGACCCCTGCCGCCCTGGATCTCGAGCTCCATTATAACGGATCAGGAAGGCATCGCGCCGCATTATCGCCACAATCATGTCACGGAATGGGACAATGGCGGTGGACAGCGGAAAACAGGGCCTCGACCGTATGCCGGATGGGCGTGGCGGCTGTCTGGACTCCCTGGTCTTCATCGCGAGGATGGCTGCTTCCGGAGCTGGTGCCGCCCGCCGGTGTGTCATCGCGCCAGCAGCGCGCTAACGAACGACTGCACGTCGGCGCCATCGACCCGTCCATCCCCATTGCAGTCGGCATTGAGCCAGCGGCAACTCGGGAACGCCGCTTGGTACGCCGCCTGATTGATCAGGGCCAGCACGAAGGAATCGATGTCCGCGACATCCACGAGGCCGTTGCAATCCATGTCGCCGGGGAGGCCCGCGGCGGGCACCAGCCGGGCCGTCAGGGTCAGCACGAGCGGCGTTCCGGCCATTTCGCCGGGCAAGCTCTCATCCCCAACGCTCAGCGTGTACGTCGCCTGATATGCCCCCGCAGCCGCGTCGGGGTGGACCGTTGCAGTGAACGCTGCGCCGCTCCCGGCGGGCAGCGGTGTTGAGAACGGGGCGACGTCCGCGTTCAGTACGGTCAGCGACCCCGCCGGCGTGACCGCCGTCAGCACCATTCCGGCCGTAAAGCCGGGTGTGCCCGGAAGATTGAAAATCGTCACCGGCAGTGCGTGCACGCTGCTGCCGATGATGACATTGCCAAAATCGATGGTCAGCACGTTCGAATCCGCCGGTGTGGTGAAGGACGCGTTAGCGTGATCGAGCACGGTTTCGGTGATCGTCACAATGTCGTTGCCGTCGGCGGATCCCTGCCCCGCCGCGGCCGAGGTCAGGTCGGTATTTGTGATGGTGACGGTTCCGCTCTTCAGTCCCGGCGTGCCGGTCGGGCTGGACAAGCCGGCGCTCATGTTGCGGCTGCCCGGTCCGGCCACAAACGCCTGTTGCGGGCCCGCTGCGCTGGACGTGGCCGCGCCGGACAGCGTTACGTTGTAGGTCGTGGGGGTCGTGCCCGATTTGTGCAACGTCAACGTCTGGGGCGGCTGGGCGGGTCCGTTGACGATCACGCGACCGAGGTCCACGTTGGCCGTCGAGCTGCCGCCGGGCGGAACACTGCCGCCGAGGTAGAGCGTCGAATCGTTGGCGGATGTGCCGTAGATGGCCCACACATACTCGGGGTGGTCGATGTAGGGATTGCGATTGCCCTGGTAGTAGCTGGGATTGAGCGTGTTGCTGAAGACGACTTCGTTGCGCCGCCGCTCGGCCTCGTCCACGGGATAGGCGTAGTGCCAGGCGAGCAGGGATGCCAGATCGCCGAGCTGATTGGTGGTACCGGGGGGATCTCCGTTGACCAGGAGCAAATTCAGCGAGGGGTCTGGCGCTGTCCCGTTGTAACGGGTGTTCATGTAGAACAGCGACCGCGCCACTCGCCCGCGGCAGGCCTGGCCATGATCGGGATCCCAAAAATCGCCGCCGATACCGAATGACTTGTTGCCTCGAGCACTGTTCAAGCTCGGGTCACAGGGCCGCAGATGATGCAGGTCGCCGTAGGCCGGCAGTGAGCCGTCGATCCCCAGCGAATCGGGCCACTGATGCTCGCGGTTCCAGGTGGCGCCGCCGTCCCAGCTCTTGGGGACACTGGCCCCGTTGTAGAGCAGGATGATGTGTTCGGGATTGTTGGGATCGACGTCCGTGATCTGCAGGGCCGTCTTGGCGTCGTCGTAACTGTGCACGTGGTGCGTGGGGGAGCTCAGGAATCCGTTCCAGTAGTCCTTGGCGGTGATATTGTGCAGGTGGGTCTTGAGGGTGGCGCCGGTGCCTGTCGCGGTCGTGTAGTAATCAGCGGGCGGGTCGTACAGGCCGCCGCCTGGAGCGCACGCGGTGAGCGTGAGCAATATGGTGCTGCTGCCCTGTGCGGAGGTCACCGCGAGTTGGAGATTGATGGGGCTGCCGCAGGTCAGGGATGGGCCGGCCGACAGCTCAAAGGGCTGCACATTGCCGCCGCCGGCGCTCATGGCCAGGTCGGGATAGCTTCGCGTGCCCCCAGTGACGCTGACAGCGCCGGTGAGCGAGCTTAATGTGCCGCTGACGCCGGTCGCGTCCGCCGTGCCGTTGTTGATGATCTCGATGGTGAGCTTAACGCCGCTTTCGCCGGGATCGATGTAACCGTTGCCGTCGCCGGTCGAATCGTCAACGACGGTGTTTCCCGTTGCCGCAAAGCCGGCCGTCGGCGCGCCGATCACTGTGAAGCTGCCGGAGGCGGCCGACCCGGTGCAGCCGCTGGCCGCTACCGCGGTCGCGGTGAAGGTTCCGGCGTTGGCCATGCTGACTTCGGCCGTGCCGCTGGTGGCCGGGGCGGTGATGGTGACCGGCACCGCCGCGAACCCGCCGCTGGTGACGTTGACCGCAGCCGTCTCCGCCGGGGCCTCCGCCAGCGATACGGTGGCGGTCGCGGTCTCGGCGAGATCGTAGGTCGGGCCGCCGGAGAGGGTCAGGCTTGCCACCGCCGGACCGCCGCCGGTCGCGATGACGGAGACATTGTCCACCGCGAAGGCCGAGCTGTTGCCGGAGGCGGTTCCTCGCCAGACTGCCCAGCGAATCTGCACAACGGCCTGGTTCTCGGCCGCCGCCGGCAGAGTGATGCAAGCATGCGTCACGTCGCCGGCCGTGCCGCCCGATTGTGTGTAGGGATTGCCCGTGCCGGTAAGCATGGTCCAGGCGCCGCTGGTGCCCACGCGGTACTGGCATACAACGCCGACCAGGCGGGTGTTGTTGATCACGTTGATGAGGTCGTAGGTCAGCGTGATCCCGGTCTGGCCGAGCGTGTTCAGGGCCATGGCGAGCTGGTTTACGCCGTTTAGCGAGTTGCTGCTGGTGTTGACCGCGAAGCGCGCATCGCCCGCCACAGCGTATCCATAACAGCCGCCTGCGCCGCCGCTCGTGGGCGCGGTCCCGGTGATGGTGGCGTTACCGGTGGGAGTGGACGACTCCGCAAGGGCCTGGGTGTTGATCGTCCCTCCGCTGAGACCGTTCCAGGCGGCGAAGCCGGGCGGGAGTGTGGTGAAGTTGGCGGTGCCCCAGTTCTGGCTGACCGGCAGGTTCATCGGCGCCGGATCGATGAGTTGGCCGAGAGCCGGAGACGCAATGCTAATGAAGAGGATGAGGGCGGCCAGGAGCCGCCCGAGCACGGTTCGGTAAGTGAAGCCCACGTGTAGTATTCTCCTGTTCGGTCCGCCAGGGGGCGGATCGACCGCTGGCCCGCTAATTTGCCGGGGTCAACACGACGATTGAGATTATTGCTGGGGAGCGACCAGAGACAGATCCAGCCCCGTCCCCCTGCGCTGCTCGCCGGTCAATTTTACGCAGCGATGTCGGGCTTTCCAAGCGAATTGCAGGTGAATCGCCGCTGGAAAGCGATACCGAGCCCGGCAACAGTCGGGATATGGGGCCGTCTTCGGGGCGAGCCAGAGGCGGCCCGCTCCCTGGAAAGAGCCGACGGCTGGGGCCGCGGATTGGTGGTCAGTGGAGCGGGACTCGTGCCCAGCGACCGTACGCTCCCGAAGCGACTCGCCCGAGAGTGTCGCTCCGGGAGCGCCCCCCTCATCGCTGTGTTTATTGGTCGCCGGCGATGAATCCCGCGAACACGTGTCCTATGACTGGAAGATACCGACGACGATGCCTTCCGGGTCGGCGAACATCGCAAACGAGCCGACGTTCGGAATCGGCGTCTTCGGCACAATCACGCGCCCGCCGGTCTTCTCCACCTTGCCAAGCGTGGCGCCGATGTCCTCCACCATGAAGTAGATGTTCATCGCCGCGTGCGGCGCCTGCGGCGGGCGTTGCATCATGCCGCCTTCCGGCGCCTGGCCGGTCTTGATCATCGTGTAACCGGGCATGCCGCAGTCCGCGAATTCCCAGCCCAGCACCTTGGTGTAGAACGCCTTGCACTTATCCGGATTGTCGGTCATGAATTCGAAATGGCAGAGTGGCGCACCCATCATAATCTCCTTTCGGTCGCCGATCGTGACTGTCATGGGACTGTCCGCTATAGGGGGCGCACCAACGGCCGGCCACTCGCCGGGCCGCCGGCTCGCCTTTGCCATGACGGCGTGGTCGGAAATTACTTCCGCGTGTACGTAATCTCCATGATCTTGTCTTTTTCGCTCACCGACAGGTTGTACATCTCGAACACGTGCTTGTCCTTGTCGATGATCCGGGCGACTGTTTTGAGCATCTGCTCCTGCTTGCCCTCCACGGGCTCGTCCACCTCGGCATAGAAGGTGAACACCTTGCCCTTGGGATCCGCGTCCCCCTTGGACAACATCACTTGCGTGCTCATGTTGTCGATCCACGTGGCGACGTACTTGTTCTTGAAGTTGTCATAGCCGGTCCAGCCTCGGCCGGTGAAATCCATTTTCTTCGTTCCCCCCTTCTCGTCCGGCATCGGCATTTCGCATTTCAGGTTCTCTTCGATGTAGCGGCCGTCCAGGATCCACTTGACCTCGGCCATGCCCTTGAATTCGGAGGGCGGCGCATCCGGGCCGTTCATCATCGACCTGACGGTGATATCCCATGTGCCGACGAACGGCTCCAGCAGTTTGTGATGCTCGCCGGGCGTAGCTGAGGCCGCCCACCGTTTCATCATCTCGGCCATCTCCTGCTCCGACGGACCCTTGGAAGCCGCGCCCTTTTCCTCCGCCCCGGCGTTCTTCCCCGGGCCTTTTTGCTCTTTCTTCTGGATGTTGGCCCCTTCCTTCTCCGCTTTGGGCCCTTTGTCCTGCGAAACCGCCCGACCCGCGAGCAGGGCGACCGCGGCCGCCACGACAAGCACGCCCGGCAACACTCGCGCCGCCATGCCATGCTTTCGATCCATACGCGTTGTCATACCCTCGATCCTTTCATATGCCCGGAACCTGACATGCCGCTCCCCGCCGGCTCACGCGGTCGACGATGCCCAGGCAGCGTGTCGCTCCGTTGAGTGGTCCTAACTTTAACCGAACACAGACCCCGTGTCAATCCGCCGGCAGAGAAATCTCCTGCCCGAAACGGATCTGCCGCATCGACTGACCGGCCTGCCCGACTGGCCGAAAGCGGCTTTGCCGTGTAGGGTAGTCGCCTTTCAATGCCAGGCAAGCCCCGACTTGCCTACGGGATCGACGAATGCCGCTCGCCAACCTCTCCGGTCAATCTGAAACAGCGATCCAGGCCCCGGGCCTGTTCTGGATTCTGCCTTTCGTCCTCCTGCTGCTCTGCGTCGCCCTTTTCCCGCTCCTCCCGAAGACATCGCACTGGTGGGAAAGGAATCTCAACAAGCTCCTGGTGGCGCTGGGTTTGGGCCTCGTCACGCTGGTGTATTACCATTTCCGCGGATACGGCGTCGGGCACGGCGGCAGCGCCTCCGCCCCCGGCTGGCCGACCATCACGAACGTCCTGACCCACTCCGTCCTCGGCGAGTACATCCCCTTTATCTCGCTGCTCTTCAGCCTTTACGTCATTTCCGGTGGCATCTGCGTGAAAGGCGACATCCCCGCTCATCCCCGGACCAACGCCGCGTTCCTCGCCGCCGGCGCCGTGCTGGCGAGCCTCATCGGAACGACCGGCGCGTCCATGCTCCTCATCCGGCCGCTCCTGCGGACCAATTCCGAGCGGCGGCACGTCGCCCACACCGTCGTGTTTTTCATCTTCATCGTCAGCAACATCGGCGGCTCGCTGCTGCCGACCGGCGATCCGCCTCTCTTCCTCGGTTTCCTTCGCGGCGTGCCCTTTCTCTGGACGCTGATTCTGTGGAAAGAATGGGCCTTCACCGTGGGCGTGCTGCTGGTGATTTACTGGATCTGGGATTCCCGCGCCTACCGGTGCGAGGCCCGCCCCGACCTGGCCCGCGACCAGGCGCAGGTTCAGAGGATTTCAGTCTCCGGTAAGATCAACCTGCTTCTGCTGGCATGCGTCATCATGGCGACCGGAGCCTTCGATCCCGGAAAAGAGCTCATGCTCTCCGGCTGGAAGCCGTTCACCTTCTGCCGCGAGCTGGTGCAGCTTGCGCTGGTGGCCCTGTCGCTGTGGCTCACCCCCCGCGGAGTCCGCGAGGACAACAAGTTCACCTACGCCGCCATTATCGAAGTGGCCTGGCTGTTCCTCGGCATCTTCATCTGCATGCAGGTGCCCATCGAGATCCTGAACATCAGGGGGCCGAGACTTGGCGTCGACACCGCAACGGAGTTTTTCTGGGCCTCCGGTTCGCTGAGCAGCTTCCTGGACAACGCTCCGACGTACGTTGTGTTCCTGGAAACCGCCAAGAGCCTCGTCACTCATCCCGGCCCCGGCGTCATGGAGCTGGTGGAGAACGGGCACGTTCACATCGAGCACCTGGTGGCCATCTCGCTCGGCTCGGTCTTCATGGGTGCGAACACCTACATCGGCAACGGCCCGAATTTCATGGTCAAGTCCATCGCCGAGCACGCCGGCGTGAAGATGCCCAGCTTCTTCGGCTACATGGCCTACAGCATCTGCATCCTGCTTCCGATCTTCGCTCTGGTGACGTTCCTTTTCCTCCGCTGAGGCTGGGCCTGTCTGATGGGGCCGGTGATCCACCGCACGCCGCTCCCGCGCCGGACCAGGCTTGGCGGCGATCGGCAATGCCGGGTATCGTAGCCTCGGTCACGGTTCGAGCACCGGCCGCGAAACGGAATCGATCATGTTGCCTGGCGATCTGTCCGGTCAATCTGAGGCAGCGGTCCAGTACCCCGGGGTCTTCTGGATCCTGCCGTTCGTCCTCCTGCTGCTCGGCATCGCCGTTTTTCCCCTGCTTCGCGGAACCCACCATTGGTGGGAGAAGAATACCAGCAAGTTGATGATCGCAGGCGGATTGGGCCTGGTCACGCTGGCGCATTACTACCTCCGCGGATACGGCATTGAATTTGAAGGACACCTTACGACTCCGGGCTGGCTGACTGTCCGCGACCTTCTGGTCCACTCCGTCCTGGGTGAATACATTCCCTTCATTTCCCTCCTGTTCAGCCTGTACGTCATCGCCGGCGGGATCTGCGTGAGGGGTGACCTTCCTGCCGGCCCGCGCACCAACGTAGGCCTGCTCGCCGTCGGCGGGCTGCTGGCGAGCTTCATCGGAACGACCGGCGCATCGATGCTCCTGATCCGTCCCCTCCTGCGGGCCAATGCCGGGCGGCGGCGCGTCGCGCATACGGTGGTCTTCTTCATCTTCATCGTGAGCAATGTCGGCGGCCTGCTACTGCCGATCGGAGACCCGCCGCTCTTTCTCGGTTACCTGCGAGGCGTGCCTTTTCTCTGGACGCTGAATCTCTGGCGGGAATGGGCCTTCACCTTCGCCCTGTTGCTGGCGATCTACTGGATCTGGGACGTTCGCGCCTTCCGGATCGACACTCCCCATAGTCCCCCCGGTCCCCTCCAGCCGGTGCTGAACATCTCCGTTGCCGGCAAGATCAACTTCCTGCTGTTGGCCAGCGTGGTCCTGGCCACGGGAACGCTGGATCCGTCGAAAGATTTCCTCGGCACCGGCTGGCGGCCGTTTCTCTTCTGCCGCGAGCTGGTGCAGATCGCGCTGGCGGCCTTGTCATTGTGGCTCACGCCTCGGCTGCTCCGTGAGGAAAACCGCTTCAACTACGCCGCGATCCTCGAAGTGGCCTGCCTCTTCATCGGCATCTTCATCTGCATGCAGGTCCCCATCGAGATCCTGAACGTCGAGGGGCCGGGGCTCAACATCAAATCCCCCGCCAGGTTCTTCTGGGCCTGCGGCTCCTTGAGCAGCCTCCTGGACAACGCCCCGACTTACGTGGTCTTCCTGGAAACGGCCAAGACGCTGGTCAACCAACCCGGGACCGCCATCCTGGAGCTGACGGGCGGCGGCAACGTCCACGTCGACCATCTGGCGGCCATCTCGCTTGGCGCGGTCTTCATGGGTGCGAACACCTACATCGGCAACGGCCCGAACTTCATGGTCAAGTCCATCGCCGAGCACGCCGGCGTGAAGATGCCCAGCTTCTTCGGGTACATGGTCTACAGCATTTGCGTACTGCTGCCGATCTTCGTCGTGGTCACGTTCCTGTTCATTGGCTGAGGGGGATTTATCGCCGCGGAGGTGATAACGCACGACGCGACGTCGCACCGTTAGGGAAATGCGTGCTGACGGCGCCATTGACCTATCTGCGCCGCACGTGGCCGCCTTCTGCGGCCTGTGCCGCCAACGGCGTCTGTGCAGTGGTGCCCTTGACCTGCGGGCCGCATGCACCACA
>Ga0335070_10005157_pt1 | contig 15349 bp, 9 predicted proteins | sample Lox_Sample_13_FD_206722 | JGI IMG/M metagenome (GOLD analysis project Ga0335070, IMG submission 206722) | Soil microbial communities from Loxahatchee National Wildlife Refuge, Florida, United States - Lox_Sample_1.3 | ecosystem: Environmental > Terrestrial > Soil > Wetlands | place: USA: Florida... | reverse complement strand
TGATCTCGGTGGCCGCTTCGCGGCTCTTGCCGAAGAACCGTTCCAGCACGTGCACGACGAATTCCATCGGCGTGTAGTCGTCGTTCAGCAGCAGCACCCGATACATCGAGGGCTTCTTGGTCTTCGGGCGCGCCTTGACGATCGTACCGGTGCCGGGACGGCCGGTCGTGCCGCCGTTCCCGTTCTCGCCGTCATTGTCGCCGCTACCGAGAAACACCCGCAATGCCATTCCGATCCTGCCGCTATCGCCGGCCGCCCGTCAGTCCCCCCGTCTCGGAACCGGTCCGAAGCCGGGCGGAAGGCGGCCGTGTCGCCTCTAAGAGTATAATATGGGAAGCAAACTTTCGGTTAAATGGGTCTGAAGACAGAGATTGCCAACCCCATCCGCCGCAACCCCCCATGCATACTGTCGCACCACGGCGCGATGCGGGTTCAGCATCAAGACCCTTGGCCGCGTCGGGCTTTGCGCGCCGATCAAAACGCGTTTACCAGGCCGCCGAGGCCCTCGCCCTTGACCACGAGGGTGAAGGCGTCGCTGGCATTGCGTCCGCCATTGCCGGAGGCGTGGGTCGGCGAGCGGTCTTCCGCGCTCAGCACCTGCGGCGCCCGGAACGGCAGGCCCGTGCCGTCGTGGCGCAGCAGGAAGTCCTGGAACCGCGCCGCGTCCAACCGCCCATTGCGCGCGACCCAGGCGAAGAAATGAAACTGACCGGCCTCGCAGCCGGAGGCCACCCAGTAGAAGTCGCGCGAATCGAGCCGGAGCCCTTGCGGCGCGCCGGTTCCGAAGCCCGATTGGTGGAGGGCGCCCTGGAACTCCGCCATTTCCGGCGCGCTCAGGGCGGCATTCGACTCTTGCCAGCGCCAGGGGGCGAAGACATCGCTCGGCCCCTGGATGATCCAATTGCTGAGATTGCCGGCGCCCTTGGCCCGCGCCTTCAGCGTCCCGCCACCCGAAGGGGCGCCCCAGATCTCATAGGCACGGATTTGCGTGTCGTACTGACCGTTGTAGACCAGCCGGTAATGCGGCGGCGCTTCCTTGCCGAGGGCAGCGCAGCTCTCGCGGATGTCGCCGCCGTCGAGGAAGCTGAACCAGGTGAACTTCCGGGAGACCGGATTGTCGCTCTGGCCCGTCGACTCGCCGCGATAGGCGCAACCGGCCAGAAGGGGCAATAGGACTGCCGTAACGGCGGCCAGAAGCACGACCCGCCGTCGCCCTGCGACACCCAGCCCCCGCCTATCACGATGAAAAATCTGCATCTTTCGCAAGTTTACCAAATCTCAACCCTCAGCGGACTATAGACAAGGTTAACAGATTTCCCTAGAATTGGTCATCGATCAGGGAAATCCGGGCAGTAGTCGGGGTCATTACCATGGCAGTTGAGCGTGGCCGTGTAAGGGACGGAAAAGTCTTACCGGTCTTCGCGGCTGCCTTAATTTTGGCTGGATTCCTCCTTACTTTGGTCGCCAATTCGGCCATGGCGTTGGCCAAGCCGGTGGCCGCCTCGATCCTGGTGGATGCCCAGACCGGCGAAGTCCTCTCCTCTTCGAACGCCGATGCCCAGACCTATCCGGCGTCGCTCACCAAGATGATGACGCTTTATCTGCTGTTCGATGCGCTGAAGCACGGGCAGATCAAGATGAGCGACAAGATCGTGTTCTCCGACCACGCGGCCTCGCAGGACGCGACCAACCTCGCGGTCTCCGCCGGCGACACGATCGGCGTCGAGACGGCAATCCTCTCCGTGGTGGTGCGTTCCGCCAACGACACGGCGACCGCGATCGGCGAGCGCCTCGGCGGCAGCGAGTGGACCTTCGCCCAGAAGATGACCACCGAGGCCCGCGCGCTCGGCATGACCAATACAGTCTTCCGTAATGCGAACGGCCTGCCCAATCCGGACCAGCATACCACCGCCCGCGACATGGCGATCCTCGGGATGGCGCTGCTCCGCGACTTCCCGGAGTACTACCACTACTTCTCCGCCGAGAGCTTCACCTATCACGGCGTGCAGTACGCCGGGCACAACCACATCCTCGACCGTTTCAACGGCGCCGACGGAATCAAGACCGGCTATATCCGCGCCTCGGGCTTCAACCTGGTTTCCTCCGCGGTCCGCGACGGCCGGCGCCTGGTCGGCGTCGTGCTCGGCGGCCAGACGCCCTATGTGCGCGACCGCCAGATGGCCGCGATGTTCACCAAGGGCTTCAACAATCAGATGACCGGCACCGGCACGATGCTGGCGACGGTGCCACAGACCGGCGGCGCGATCGCGCTCGGCCCGACCGTCTCGACGGGGGCCGCCGCGACCAAGGCCGCAACGACGCCGACCGCTGCCGTGGTGCCGGCGGTGATGGCCGCCGCTGCGATCGCTCCGGTCGCCGCCCCGCAGGCTCCTTCCACGCAAGTCTCTTCCGGCAAGCCCGAGACGATGGCGGATGCAGTGGCGGCCGCGGTCGATCCCGCTTCCGATCCGCTGCTGCCGCTGCTGAAGCCGGGCAGCGGGATCCAGCTCGCCGACGCCTCGGAGCCGGATCCGCAGGCGATCGAGAACATCTGGCGTTCCGGCAGCGCCGGCTACGGTGTCCAGGTCGGCGCCTATTCGCAATACGCGCCGGCGCAGACCGCCGCGGTTAAGGTTACCCGTTCGATGCCGAACCTCTTCGCGGATGCGCGCATCGTGATCGACGAGAGCAATTCGCTCTATCGCGCCCGGGTCATGGGTCTCTCCAAGACCGATGCCGAGAAGGCCTGCGCCAAGCTGAAGGCGCAGCGGGCCGACTGCATGGTGTTCCAGGCCGATGACGGCCTCGCCAAGGCGAATTGATTCCTCGCCGTTATCCAATTCCCGGAATCTGACGCATCCGTATGTGTTGCTCCTAGCCGACAGTTGCAAACTGCAATTGTGGTTTCACCCCTGAATTGCCACACTGGCCGTCGGTAGCAGGCTGCGCCGCACGATCGGCGCGCAGGAATTCGGGGTGCATGAGATGACGCTCGTGGCGAAGGACGACCTCGACCGGATCTCGGACGGGGTGGCGACCGGCAATGTGATCACCGGCCTCGCCACTCAGAGCGGCAAAGCAGGAATCGACAGCGGCGGCGTCAAGCCGGAGACCATCGCCGATGTCAGCTTCGGCGCCACCACGGCGACCATGACTGGCGGCGGCGTCGATATCGCCGGCGCCTTCGGCACCCTCCACCTCAACCCCGACGGCAGCTACACCTACACCCGGACTGCGACGGACATCTCCGACGTGGGCGCGCCGGCGCTGGGCGACCAGGAAGTCTTCAGCTACACGGTGACCGACAAGAACGGCGCCACCGACACCGCGACCCTGACCATCGAGCTGCTGCCCGACGTTTCGGCGATCTTCAATTCGAAGACCAAGATCTGGATCGGCTTCGGCTTCGACGACCACATCGACGCCACTCACCTGACCGGGATCATCGACGGCGGCGCCGGGCAGGACAAGATCATCGGCGGGGGCGGCAACGACGTCTTCCGCGGCGGCGCCGACAACGACTGGCTGGTCGGCGGCGGCGGCGACGACGTGCTGATGGGCGGCACTGGCGCCGACAAGCTCGACGGCGGCGGCAACGAGGACACCGCCTCCTACGCCACCGCCACCATGGGCGTCACCGCCAGCCTGACCGATCCCACTGCCAACACCGGCGAGGCGGCCGGCGACACCTACCTCAACGTCGAGGATTTGAAGGGCAGCAGGTTCGCCGACACGCTGATCGGCGACGGCGGCGGCAATAAGCTCGACGGCGGTGCGGGAAACGACAATCTTCAGGGCATGGCCGGCAACGACGTGCTGATCGGCGGAACCGGCGCCGACGCGATGGACGGCGGCACCGGCGAGAACACGGCCTCCTACGAAACCGCCACCACGGGCCTCACCGCCAGCCTCGATCCCGCCTTCAAGAACACCGGCGACGCCGCCGGCGACACCTACACCTCGATCAGCGACCTCACCGGCTCCAACTTCGCCGACCGGTTGATCGGCGACGACAACGACAACAAGCTCGACGGCGGCGGCGGCTCCGACCACCTCCTCGGCGGCAAGGGCAACGACACCCTCTCGGGTGGCGCCGGCAACGACAGCCTGGACGGCGGCGACGGCAACGACGCGCTGGACGGCGGCGAGGGCAACGATTCCCTCCTCGGCGGCATCGGCGAGGACAACCTCTCCGGCGGCAACGGCAATGACAGCCTCGCCGGCGGCGGCGACAACGACACGCTCGACGGTGGCGCCGGCAATGACACACTCTCCGGCGGCGACGGCAATGACAGCCTCGCCGGCGGCGCGGGTGACGACACGCTGCTGGGCGGCGCCGGGGCGGACGCCATGGACGGCGGCGCCGACACCGACACCGCCAGCTACCGCGACGCGACCGCGGCGGTCGTCGTCGATCTCTCCAACCTCGCCAACAATGCCGGCGACGCCCAGGGCGACACCTATACCGCGATCGAAGCGGTCCTCGGCTCGGCCTTCGACGACACCCTGACCGGCGCCGGCGCCGGCGACCATCTGCTCGGCGGCGCCGGCAAGGATACGATCGACGGCGGCGCCGGCGACGACGTCCTCGAAGGCGGCGCCGGGGCCGATGACCTGATCGGCAACGCCGGGAACGACACCGCATCCTATGCCAGCGCCACGGCGGCGATCCGGCTCGAGCTCGGCGCACCGAGCCATGATACCGGCGACGCAAAGGGGGACACCTTCTCCGGGATCGAGATCTACGCCGGCTCGCACTTCAACGACGCGATGATCGGTTCCATCGGGGACGATCATCTGAAGGGCGATCTCGGCAACGACGTGCTTATTGGCGGAGACGGCAACGACATCCTGGAAGGCGAGGCCGGCCGAGACACCCTCTTCGGAGGTAACGGCAACGACTCATTGCTCGGAGGCGATTCCGCCGATGCCCTCTCGGGCAACAACGGCGACGATACCCTGGACGGCGGTGACGGCAACGACGCGATCTCCGGCGACAACGGCAACGATACGATCGACGGCGGGGCCGGCAACGACACGATCGGAGGCAATGCCGGCGACGACCTGATCCACGGTGGCGACGACGACGACCGGATCAGCGGTGGCGACGGCAACGACCAGCTGTTCGGCGACAAGGGCAACAACATCATCTCCGGCGGCAACGGTAACGATACGATCGACGGCGGCGACGGAGACAACAGGATCAACGGCGACGCGGGAAACGACATCATCACCGCCGGCAACGGCTCCAACATGATCTCCGGCGGTGACGGCAACGACGTGATCACCGCCGGCAGCGGCAACAACACGATCTCCGGCAACGCCGGCAACGACGTGATCACTGCGGCCGGCACGATCGACGGCGGCGACGGCAACGACTTCATCACCGGCGGCGCGGCAAGCGACATCCTGACCGGCGGCAAGGGAAACGATGAGATCCACGGCGGCGCCGGCACCGACACGATCGACGGCGGAGCCGGCAACGACAAGATCTACGGCGGCCTCGCCGGCGAAGACGACATCGACACACTCTCCGGCGGCGCCGGTGTCAACTACCTGTTCGGCGGCGGCGGCAACGACGAGTTCATCGGCGGCGTCGGCAAGGACACGTTCGATGGCGGCGCCAACCTGTTCGACGACATCGACCACCTGAGCTACGAGAACTCCGCCACGGCGGTGACCATCAATCTCAACAAGGCGTTGCAGATCGGCGGCGACGCCCAAGGCGACACCATCATCAACGTCGAGTGGATCACCGGGTCGAAGCACGACGACACCATGATCGGAGCCGGAACCGATGACATTCTCGACGGCAGCTACGGCAACGATCGCCTGTTTGGCGAGGCCGGCAACGACGAGCTGCTCGGCATGCAGGGCGCCGACCGGCTGGATGGCGGCGCCGGGCTCGACTACGCCTCGTACCGCGTCTCCACCGGGCCGGTGACGGTCAGCCTCGCCTTCCCGGCGATCAATACCGGCGACGCGCGGCATGACCTCTTCATCAGCATCGAGGGCCTGGAAGGATCGCTCTTCGACGACCATCTCTACGGCGACCAGCATGACAATTTCCTGCTGCGTGGCCGCGGCGGGAACGACTTCATCAGCGGTGGCGCCGGCAACGACTTCCTGGAGGGCGACGGCCTGGCGGATGAGAACGGCCAGGACACACTGCTCGGCGGCACGGGCAACGACGTCCTCTGGGGCGAAGGCGGGGATGATTCCCTGGACGGCGGGACCGGCAACGATGTCCTGGAAGGCGACGGCGGCCTCTCCAACCAGGACGGCAACGACCGGCTCGTCGGCGGCGCCGGCGACGACGCTCTCATCGGCGACGGCGGCGACGACCTCCTGATCGGCGGCGTCGGCGCCGATGCCATGGACGGCGGTGCCGGCAATGACACGATCAGCTACGAGACTTCCACGCTCGGCATGGTCATCGACCTCGTCAACCCGGCCAACAACACCGGCAACGCCGCCGGGGATACCTATGCGAACTTCGAGTTCCTGATTGCCGGCCTCGGCAGCGACACGATCACCGGAACGGCCGGGGGCGACAATATCAACGGCAACGCCGGCAACGACAAGATCTCCGGCGGAGCCGGCAACGACACGCTGCGCGGCTCCAGCGGCCAGGACACGATCGACGGCGGCGACGACAACGACCAGATTTACGGCGACGCCGGGAATGACGTCATCACCGGCGGGAATGGCGACGATATCATCTTCGGCGGCGCAGGCCGGGACAAGATCGACGGCGGGGCGGGCATCGACGACGTATCGTTCCTGGGCGCTCTCGCCGGCGTCACCCTCGACCTGTTGACGGGCAAGAACGGCGGTGACGCCGCGGGCGACACCTATGTCAACGTCGAGAAGTTCACCGGGTCCAGCTTTGCCGACCACTTCTACGGCAGCAACGGCGACGACATCTTCGATCTCGGCGCCGGAAACGACGTTGCGAACGGACGGCTTGGCGACGACACCATCGTCGGCGGACTCGGCAACGACATCCTGAATGGCGCCGCCGGCAACGACACGCTCCACGGCAGCGAGGGCAACGATCATCTCTACGGCAGCGACGGCGAAGACACGATCACCGGGGATGCCGGCAACGATGTCCTGGATGGCGGCGCCGGCAATGACGACATCCACGGCAACGAGGGTAACGACACCGTCACCGGCGGCACCGGCAACGACGGCATCCACGGCGACGCCGGCAATGACTCCCTGGCGGGGGGCGACGGCAACGACACGATCGCCGGCGACGACGGCAACGACCACCTCTACGGTCAAAACCACGACGACACGCTCTCCGGCGGCAACGGTAACGATGTGCTCGAGGGCGGCAGCGGGAAAGACACCCTCAATGGCGAGAGCGGCAATGACGTGCTGGTCGGCGGAGCCGACGATGACACGTTGAACGGCGGTGCCGGCAGCGACAGGATGGGGGGCGGCACCGGCAGCGACAGCTTCATCGCCCGCTTCGCCGATACCGGCCATGACGTGATCACGGACTTCAAGATCGGCGAGGACAAGCTCGTGCTGGCCGACATCGTCGACGGACCGGGCAGCGACCTCCAGGACCTGGTCGATGCCGGCGTCCATGCGAACAGCTCCGGCACCAACCTCACCATCTCCTGGAACAACGGCGCCTCCAGCGTCACCATCACCAACTGGACCGCCGGCACCGTGGACAGCGTCCAGTCGCTGGAATGGGCGATGGGGAACTCACTGCAGATACAGCACTAGGGCTGGGCAATCGCGGCTCGGCCACACGACCCGTCAGAGCAGCCGGGCGGCAAGGTCGAGATAGTCCTGCGCGCGCTGCTCCCAGAAGCCATGATCGGAGATCGCCTCGTCCTTCAGGTGCCAGATCGCCAGCTTGGCGCGCAGCACGGCGCGAAACGCCTTATAGAACGCAATCAGCTGCTCCGGCACCGGGTCGCGAACCTCCTGGTTATAGGTTGCGTAGAGTGTCCGGCCGACGCGCTCGTCACCCAGCCGGTCGCAGTCCATGGCGAGGGTCGCGAGATCGTCGCCGGCGTCGAGGATGCGAAAGCCGCGCTCGAACTCCAGGCAGTCGATGATCTGCGGCGGCGGACCGAGGAAGACGTGCTCGGGCCTGAGGTCGCCGTGTCCCTCGACGATGGCCTTCGCGGCGATGCGGCGATCGAAGAGTTCGGCATTTTCGGCCAGGAAGGCAGACTGGGTGCGCGCCACGGCGTCGATCCGGGCGCGCGGGATTGCCGCGCCGTGCACCGTGAGCTCATTGCGATTGTCCTCGATCGCGGCCCGATACCGCGCACGATAGGCCTCAGGCGCGAGGTCGATGCGGGGCGCCGTGCGGTAGAAGGCCACGAGCAGCTCGGCGACCGCCTCGATCTCGCCGTCGGTCACGCGCCAATCGGCGATCGCGCGGTCCAGCATGCGTTCGGCCGGCAACCGACGCATCTTGACCAGCCAGTCGAGCGGTGTGCCGGAGCCGCCGAGCTGCAGCTCGCCGGAGGGCGCCGCGGTCAGCGGCACCGCCGCGAGATAGACCTCCGGCGCGAGGCGCCGGTTGAGGCGCATCTCCTCCTCGCAATAGTGCCGGCGCCGGTCGCGGGTGCTGAAGTCGAGATAGTCGGTGCGCACCGGCTTCTTCATCTTGTAGGCGTGCCGGTCGGTCAGGAACACCCACGACATATGGGTCTCGAGCACCTCCACCGCCCGTGGCCGATCGGGATAGCTCGCCGCACGGCACAGGAACGCCAGCTTCGCAGCCTGGCCGTTTGATTCCGCGAGCGCCGTCTCCACCCGAGACATCGGTCAGCTGCGCTCCTGCAATAGCGCGGCAACGGTCGCGTCGCTCACCTGGTGGAAGTCGGCATAGAACTGGCCCACCCCGGCAAAGCCCCATGGCGCATGGAGGCAGATGACCTGATCTGCCTCCGGCTTCAGTTCCTCGATCGATTCCGGCGGTGCCACCGGGACCGCGAGGACGATCTTCGCCGGTCCGCGGCGGCGTGTCGCGCGCAACGCGGCCCGCATGGTGGCGCCGGTTGCGATCCCGTCATCCACCAGGATCGCGGTGCAGCCGCGCACCGGGACCGGCGGCCGTCCCGACAAGTAGAACGCGCGGCGCCGCTCGATCTCGCGAAGCTGCTCGGCGGACTCCGCCTCGATGTAGGCTTCCGACGCCTCTACACTGCTCTTCACGTCCTCATTGATGACCAGCTCCGGAGTCTCGCCGTCGACAATGGCACCCAGCGCCAGCTCCGGCTGGCAGGGGACGCCGATCTTGCGCACCAGGACGATGTCGAGCGGCGCCTTCAGGGCCTTGGCGATCTCCCACCCCACCGGCACGCCGCCGCGGGGCAGCGCCAGCACGACCGGCCTTGCGTCCGGGCCGGCGAGGGCGGGATCGGCGAGGAGGCGCTTTGCCAGTTCGCGCCCTGCCTCGTTGCGATCGTGGAATCGCATCGCCCGACCTCGCCTCGCGCTCGCCCATTGGGCAGTTGCGGATTCCGCACTATCTCGGCACGATACGCTGGAAACGCCTTGATCTGCGTCAAAGCGCCGGGATGTCGGATGGCGGCATTCATGCACCGAGAACCGCTCCGGAACCGACCTCCATGACGGCCGACGACCGCCTCCTCATCTTCGCCCTCGGCGGCTCTGCGGAATACGGCAATCGCGTCTGCCACCGGCTCGGTCGCAGCCTCGATCCGCTGGAGGAGCGCGGTTTCGAGGACGGCGAGCACAAGTCCCGGCCTATGGTCGACGTGCGCAACCGCGCAACCGTGGTGATCCATTCGCTCTACGGCGACGACAGCCAGAGCGGCGATGAAAAGCTCACCCGCCTGCTGTTCTTCATCGGCGCCTTGAAGGAATCGGGCGCGGCCCGCGTGACCGCCGTGGCGCCCTATCTCTGCTACGCCCGCAAGGATCGGCAGACCAAGCCGCGGGACCCGGTCGTCACCAAGTACGTGGCCAGGCTGTTCGAAGCGGTCGGAACCGATCATATCGTCACCGTCGACGTGCACAATCTCGCCGCCTTCCAGAACGCATTCCGCTGCCGCACCGACCACCTGGAGGCCGAGCCGCTGTTCGTCGCGCACTTCGCACCGTTGATCGGGGACGCGGCGGTCACCGTGGTCTCGCCGGACGTCGGCGGCGTCAAGCGCGCCGAGTCGTTCCGCCGCGCCCTGGCCGCGGCAACCGGGAGGGAGCCGACTTCGGGATTCATGGAAAAGCACCGAAGCAGCGGCGCGATCTCGGGCGAGACCCTGGTCGGCGACGTACGCGGCCGCACCGTCATCGTCTACGACGACCTGATCAGCACCGGCACGACGATGCAGAGGGCCGTCCAGGCCTGCCGCGACGGTGGCGCCCTGAAGATCCACGCTGCCGCCACCCACGGCCTCTTCATCGGCAAGGCCGGCGAGATGATTGCCGATCCCCTGTTCGACAGCGGCGTCGTGACCGATACCGTGCCGCCGTTCCGCCTGGAGCGAAGCCCCGCCCTGAAGAAGCTGACGGTGCTGGATTCCAGCGGCCTGATCGCGGACTTGATCCGCGCCGAGCGACCGGGCGCGTAGCCCCCGGCCAAGAAAAAGCGGCGCGGGCCAGGGGACCCGCGCCGTCGCTGCAAGCCGGCCGGAACCGGCCGGTCGAGACTAGAAGTCGAAGTTGTTGATGTTGTCCTTGGTGAAGGTGGTCGGCGCGCCGAGCAAGACCTCGCTGCCGTTGATGATCTGCAGCTCGCCGAGCTTGCCGGCCTTGACCGAGGTGGCACCGGGCTTGAGGTCGCCATCGACCGCGGCACGCAGCACGTACATCGCCGCATAGCCGAGGTCGACCGGGTTCCAGAGCACCACCGACTTCACGCAGTCCTTGGCGACGTAGGGCTTCATCGCGTTCGGCGTCGCGAGGCCGACCACCGCGATCTTGCCGCACTTGCCGGCCTGGGTGACGGCCTCGGCCGAGGCCGGGGTCGCGACGCTGGTCATGCCGAAGATGCCCTTCAAGTCGTCGCCGTACTTGTTGATCAGCGTGGTCGCCTGGTTGAAGGAGAGCTGGTTGTCCTCCTGTGCTTCCACGGTCTCCAGCCACTTCATCTTCGGATGGCACTTCGCCTGATAGGCCGCCATCTCGGAGATCCAGCGCGCCTGGTTCGGCGTGGTGAAGGTCGAGGTGACGATGGCGAAGGCGCCGTCCTCGCCGATCTCCTTCGCCATGTCGTCCACCATGGCCTTGCCGATGCCGTTGAACTGCGCCTGGTTGACGAACCATTCGCGGGCGTCGGGCTGCGAGTTGGCGTCGTAGCCGACGACGTGGATACCCTTCGACAGTGCCTTCTTCAGCACCGGTGCGATCGCGACGGGGTCGTTGGCGGCGAACAGGATGCCGTTGACCCCGCTGGTGATGTAGTTGTCGATGAAGGAGATCTGCTGGTCGATATTGGCCTGGGTCGGCCCGTCGGTCTTGGCATCGACGTTGCCGAGCTCCTTCGCGGCGTCGGCGATACCCTTGGACGTGGCGTTGAAGTAGCCGATGCCGATCAGCTTCGGCACGTCGACCACGGTGATCTTCTTGCCCTTGAGATCCGGCGCGCCGGTCGGTTGGCCGCCGTCATACTTGGTGGCGGCAGCGCCGCCCCCGCCGCTGTTGTCGCAGGCGAGCGGGCTGGTCGGCAGGCTGTCGCCGCCGGTCCAGGCCGAATCCGCCATGGCCGCAGTCCCCGTCCCGAGGCCGAGGCCCAGCCCCATGGTCAGCCCCAGTGCCGTCAGTAGCAAGGTCTTACGCATCGCTTCCTCCTCATGTTCGGCGTGGATTGTTGGCACGGCGCGCCACGCCCCCTTTTGCCTTCCGCTTCAGCCGTCGCCGTTCCGACTCAAAAGATTTCCGATCAGGATCGCCGCGATCAGCACCGCGCCGATCACCACGATGGTGCCGTCGCCCTTCACGCCGGCGAGAGCAAGGCCGTTCTTCAGTGCCTGCATCAGGATAAGGCCGAGCGCCGTGCCGACGATGGTGCCGCGGCCGCCGAAGATCGACGTGCCGCCGAGCACGACCGCGGTGATCACGTCGAGCTCGAGGCCGGTCCCCATGTCGGAGCGCGTGGTCGAGACCCGCGAGACGAAGATCACGGCGGCGAGTCCGGAGATGAGACCCGACATGCCGTAGATGGTCAGCTTTGCGCGGTCGACCTTGAGGCCGGAGAAGCGCGCGGCCACCTCGTTGGCGCCGATCGCATAGGTCGTGCGGCCGAAGGTGGTGAAGCCGAGCACGAAGGCGGCGGCAATGAGGAGGACGATCAGCAGCCAGAGCTGGGTCGGGACACCGAGCACGTCGCCCTGCCCCAGCACGAAGAACCAGTCGGGATAGCCGCGGACCGAGCGCGCCTGGGCAATGCCTTCGGCAAGGCCGCGATAGAGTGCCAGGGTCGCCAGGGTCGCGATCAGCGGCGGCACCTTGAAACGGGTGATGATGAGGCCGTTGCCAAGCCCGGCAATCCCGCCCACCAGCACCGCCGCCAGCATCGCCAAGGGAAGCGGCAGGCCGATCTTCTGCCAGAACACGCCGAGGAGGATGCAGCAGAGACCGAAGATGGACCCGACAGAGAGGTCGATCCCGCCGGTCACGATCACGAAGGTCATGGGCAGCGCGACCAGCCCGACCTCGGTCATGAGGCGGCCCTGGTTCAGGAGATTGTCGCCGGTGAAGAAGCGGTCTGACTGTCCGGCCAGCACCGCCAGTGCTGCGACCAACAACAGGCCGAGAATCGCTTCATGGCGCAGGATACGGTCGAGGGCGAGGGCGGCCATCTTAGATCCTCCCCTAGATCCGGCGGCGGCGCGCCATGTCGGCCAGCACCGTCGCCAGGATCATCAGGCCCTGGACCGCGCGCAGCCAGTAGGCGGAGACGTTGAGGAAGACGAGGGACGAGCCGATGGTGGCGAACAGGATCGCCGCCAGGGTCGAGCCGATCACCGTGCCGGTGCCGCCGAGGATGCTGACCCCGCCCACCACCGAGGCGGTAATGACGGTCAATTCCAGGTTGGGCGGCACGGTCGATTGGATCACCTGGAGCTGGGTCGCGAACAGGACCGCGGCGATACCGGCGAAGAAGCCGTGGATGGTGAAGACCGCGACGATCGAGGGCGCGATCCGGATGCCCGTGACCCGGGCCGCCTCCGGATTGCCGCCGATTGCGTAGATCGTGCGGCCGAAGCGCGCGTGGCGCATCCAGAGCGCCGCGGCGACGGTCAGAATCACCATGAGATAGACCGAGGACGGGACGCCGTGCCAGCGGAACTGGGCTATGAGATAGTCCGGCGGCAGGTTGGTGATCCAGGCCCCGCCGGTGGCGCTGATGAGCCCGCCTTTCAGGATCGAGAGCATGCCCAGCGTGACCACGATCGAGGGGATCCGCACATAGGCGACGAGGACGCCGACGACGGCGTTGATCCCTATGCCGATGACGAGCGGCGCAAGCCAGCAGAGCAGGATCGGATAGCCGCTGACCGCCATCGTGCCAGAGATGGTGGCGAGCACGCCGATCAGCGAGCCAACCGAAACGTCGATGTTGCCGGAGATGATCACCATCGACATGCCGATCGCGGCGATGGCGATGTAGGCATTGCCGACGAAGATGCTGGTCACGTTGGTGACGCTGAGGAAGCGCGGATTGTAGAGCCCGACGCCGACGAAGAGGACGATGAGCACGCCGAGGATCACCAGCTCCTGGCCGTAGGATTCCAGGATCGAGCGCCAGCTCCGCGGCGGCACCGGACGGGCGAGGGCTGCGACCTCCAGCGTCATTGCGCCGCCGCTCCCTTGGATGTCAGAGGGGCGGATTCCAGGCTCTGGCCGGTCTTGGCCGCAGTCATCGCCGCACCCACCGCGTCGGGGGTCGCCTCCTTGCGGTCGAACGTGCCGACGATGCGGCCGCCGCGCATGACGAGGACGCGGTCGCTCATGCCGAGCACCTCAGGGAGCTCGCTGGAGATCATCAGCACCGCGAGGCCCTGGGCGGCGAGCCGGGACATCAGGGCGTGGATCTCCGCCTTGGCGCCGACATCGATGCCGCGGGTGGGCTCGTCCATGATGAGGACCCGCGGCTCGGCGGCGATCCATTTCGCCAGCACGACCTTCTGCTGGTTGCCGCCGGACAATTGGCGCACGCGCTGCTCCGGCCCGCGGGTGCGGATGCCGAAGCGCTGGATCGCGTCCTTGGCCAGCGCCGCTTCCTTGCCGCGATCGACCACCAGCGCCTTGGCGAGGCGATCGATGATGGCGAGCGAGACGTTCTCGCGGATGGTCTGCGGCCGGATCAGGCCCTGGAGGCCGCGATCCTCCGGCACATAGGCGATGCCGAGTCGCCGCGCATCGTCCGGGCTCTTGATCGTCACCGGCTTGCCATCAATCCGAATCTCGCCGGCGGTGGCCGGCGTGATACCGAAGATGGTGAGGGCGAGCTCGGTCCGCCCGGAGCCGATCAGCCCGGCAATGCCCAGGATCTCTCCGGCCCGCAGGCTGAAGCTGATATCCTTTACGACATCGCGATAGCCGAGATTGGCGACCTCGAGCACCGTGGCACCCGGCGCGGCCTCGGTCTTCGGGAAGAGGTGGTCGATGGCGCGGCCGACCATCATGGAGACGAGGTCGCCCTCGGTCACCTCGGCGATCGGCCGGGTGCCGATATAGGCGCCGTCGCGCAGCACGGTGACGCGATCGGCGAGGGCGAAGATCTCCGGCAGGCGATGCGACACGTAGATGATGCCGACGCCGCGGTCGCGCAGGCGCCGGACGATATCCATCAGGCGATGGGCGTCGGCGTCGGCGAGCGCCGCCGTCGGCTCGTCCATGATGACGAGCTTCGCGTCATGGGAGAGCGCCTTGGCGATCTCGACCCGTTGCCGGTTGGCGACCGAGAGCTTGCCCACGAGAGCATCGATGTCGAGGTCGGGACTGTCGAGGGAATCGAGCAGCGCCCGTGCGCCGGCCCGCATAGCCGGCCAGTCGAGCGTGCCCCAGCGCGTCTTCGGCGCATGGCCGAGATAGATGTTCTCGGCGACCGTGAGATCGGGAAAGAGCAGCAGCTCCTGATAGACGGTGGCGATGCCGGCGGCGGCGGCTTCGCGCGGCGAGGCGAACTTCACCGGCTTGCCCTCGAGCCTGACTTCGCCCGCGTCGGCGGGGATGACGCCGGCGATGATCTTCACCAGCGTCGACTTGCCGGCGCCGTTCTCGCCCAGGAGGGCATGCACCTCGCCAGCGCGGACGTCGAAACCGATCTCCTTCAAGACCTTGATCGGGCCGAAGGACTTGACGATACCGGAGAGTTCCAGGAGCGCGCTCATGCCGG
>Ga0335070_10005155_pt1 | contig 15352 bp, 13 predicted proteins | sample Lox_Sample_13_FD_206722 | JGI IMG/M metagenome (GOLD analysis project Ga0335070, IMG submission 206722) | Soil microbial communities from Loxahatchee National Wildlife Refuge, Florida, United States - Lox_Sample_1.3 | ecosystem: Environmental > Terrestrial > Soil > Wetlands | place: USA... | reverse complement strand
TATCGATCCGTCTCTCGAGTTGCCGACCTTCCTTTCTTGCCGGTCGGAATTCTAAAAGCGAATCCTCCTTTGTCCTTAGTTAGTCGTGAGGAGGTAAAGAGAACTCTGACCTCCAGCGCAACAACCTCGCAAGTGCCAAGCCGCGTTGTACTCGATTCCCCAACCGCGCGCAGGATGACAAAAGGCGTCGTCTCCATTGTTCGGGATTTTATCGGTTCGGACCGCCGGCCTTACCTCGTCGTTGATACAGCCGGATTCCAGGGGAGCGAAGGCGATCTGGGCGCCAGGGGCGCGGCCATTCAAGGTTTGCAGCCATTTGCCAGTGAGACTACATATTGCCTGGGTGTCAGTGAGCAAGGCGAACTCCAGCTAGACCTGAACCGCTTACAAGAATTTGCGCAGAACCATCGCGACGAAGAAGTACTCGTGTACGGCTTCACCTACATTCTATGGAACCATTTGGTGAAGCCACTCACAACGGCAGGTGTGCAACTGCGCCTGCCGAAAGCGCGAATTCTGCATAGTGGCGGTTGGAAGAGATTACAGGATCAGGCCGTCGAAAAAGGTGTCTTCAACGATAGGTTGGCCCAAGTGTTCGGTACTTCCCCCGACCGCATCGTTGATTTTTACGGCATGGTAGAGACTGTTGGAGTGATATACCCGGATTGCCCTGCCGGGAACAAACATGGACCTGTGTTTGGCGATGTAATTGTGAGAGACCCGCTTACCCTCAAACCGGTCGCGGCGGGGGGACGCGGCATTGTTCAAGTATGTAGTGTTTTGCCGACAAGCTTCCCTGGACACCTGTTGCTTACTGAAGATATGGCGCAGGTGCTTGCGTATGACGGTTGCCCGTGTGGGAGACGGGGAATCAGTTTTCGGTTTGCCGGAAGGATTCCCAAGGCAGAGCTTCGGGGTTGTGGGAATCTCGAAACCAAACGATCGTGATGCATTCGATGAACACCCTTTCGATTACTGACATCGTGAAGACTGTGGATTCGCCAGCGGAGATTTCCGCCGCCGCAGCCAGAATGCGCCGCGTGATTTCGGAAGAGGAAATTTCCCCGAGTGAGGTCATTGCCAGATTTGATTCATGGGCGAAGAACCTCGACGCTCGCGAACTCGATGATCTGCCAGGAATTGCTTTTCTTCGGATGTGGTTGAGACGGGGTACGTTGGAGCCCATCGTCTCCCGCGAACTCGGATCTGAAAGTGCCGACGGTCGATGGATACAAGAGGGCCGAGCAAACCTGAGGGCCTTTCCAGTCGGTGTGGTGGGACACTGGCCTGCCGGAAATGTGGAGATTCAGCCGATCCTGTCGATGACCTGTGCTCTGCTGGGCGGAAATGCCGCTTTGGTGCGTATTCCGAGTGGACTAGCAGAATTGACTCGAGCCTTGATGGACAAGCTGGTGCAAAGTGACACGGATGGGCGGTTGATTCGGCGCATATTCATGGTTTCATTCAAACATGAGCGCCAGGACCTGCAAGCGGCGATGGCGCAAGCCGTGGACGGCGCGATGATCTGGGGTGGCAAAGAGGCGGTTCTGCAGATCCGTGCCCTGCCGTTTCCTCACTGGACCAGGCTGGCGGTTTTCGGTCCCCGAATCTCCGTCGCTGCGATGGACGCTAATGCATGGACTAACCCCGAAGAACAACAGACGTGGTGTCTACGTTTGGCTCGAGACGTTTGGCAGTTTGACCAGCAAGCCTGCTCTTCGCCTCAGGTGTTGTTCCTTGAGAAACGCCCGGGCAGCTCCGTCGTGCCGTTTCTTTCGTGTCTTCAGCGCGCATTCGAAAACGAGAATCGGGCGCATCCCCGGCGGATGATTCCCGCCGTGCTGACGTCGACGATCTGCGGAGCTCGCGCTTCGTGGCTTTTGGAGAATGCCGAACATCGGGCGGTCTTTCCAGCCGGTCCAGATTGGACTCTACTCCTTGGCTCAGGATCAGATATCCCTGAACCTGTACAAGGTAAGACCTTGACGGTACTGGAAGTGGACGACTTGCGGGATGCGGTTTCGAAGTGGGATGGAAATGTACAGACGTTGGGCCTGGGTATGGGAGATGCGGAGAAGGAAAAAGAATTGGCGGTTTTGGCTGGTAAACGTGGTGTTGACCGTGTCGTTAAATTAGGTCGTATGCATGTTTTTGTTTCACCGTGGGATGGAGTTGATTTAATTCGTCCAATGGTTCGAATAGTTCGGCACGTTAGCTCGACGGAATGAACGAAGAACGCTCAACGAAAGAGGAAGCCAAATCTATGACCGACGGCAACGCATTTATCAGAGCGCTGGAGTCGAAAGCCAGGACCTTCGCCCCGGCCGCACGTGCGACAGTCGAGGCGAATGACGAACTCTGCTCGTGGCTTCTGAACCCGCTCGCGCGTTGGACGAATGCCGCGTATGGCGAGCGCGCATTTGAGGACGCGGCAAAAGGCTACGCCAAATATTGCATGGGCGTCTGGAAGTCGCAGCAGCAGTACGAGAAGGCGGGCCGATACACGCCGGAGGCAATGCCAGAACTCGTTTCGGAAGTCTATGAAGATGAAGGCTACATGGTTCCCTACATGTGGGCGGCGATTCTGATCTATCCCTTCTGGCCTTCCATGATCAATCACATCGCGATGTATCGGGACGATTTCCTGAAGGTGTTGCCACCGAAGGCTAAGGTCCTGGAGTTGGCCTCGGGCCATGGCGTCATGGGGCTGTTGGCAGCGGAGACGCGAGCCGACATCCACGTCGATGGCTTCGACATCAGTCCGCCTGCCGTGGCCATCTCCCATCGGCTACTCAACGTTTCCGGCCACAGTCACCATGTGAACTTCGAGGTCAAGAACGCGCTTCAATTGAATCCAGAGAATCGCGGCACCTATCAAGGAATCATCGCTGCGATGTTGGCAGAACATCTCGAGGACCCACGCCCGTTGTTTGAGGTGATTGCACATAACCTCTCTGACGACGGTTTGGTCTTTTTCAGCACTGCCCTTGAATCAGCCCAGCGCGATCACACGTTTGAGTTTCATCATGAGAGCGAGCCCATAAAGATGGCCGAGGAAGTCGGCCTTCGCGTGGTTCGATTGATCTCGGATGCTGGCAATCCTGTTCCGGGTGGTCGTTTTCTCCCACGCGCATTGGCTATGATTCTGCGCCGGCGATGAAGAAAGACTCTCGGAGTTCGGTAATTGGAGTCCCAAAAGATTAAACTCATGACAATGACGTTTGAAGAAGTAAAAGAACATTTGAAGCAACGATTCCCGATGATCATGGTGGACCGCGTTCTGGAACTGGAACCCGGGAAGCGCATTAAGACCATCAAGAACGTCACAGGCAACGAAATCCAATTTCTGGGGCACTTTGCCGAATTTGCCATCATGCCAGGGACTTTAATGATTGAAGCCATCGGACAGAGTGCATCGATCCTCTTCAGTCACACCACTGGCAAAGGCATGAGCCAGAGAGAATTCATGGCGTTGGCCGCAGTAAATGATATGAGATTCCTTGCCCCCGTGCTGCCAGGCCACTCAATCATCATGGAAGTGAATATTCTGAAGATGACCGAAGAAGCAGCTTTGGTGGAGGGAGTTGCACGCGTTGACGAGGCCGTAGTGACGCGCGGCAAGCTGAGCTTTGCCCGGAAAGTTGTGTGAAACTGCTCCGTTGCGAATTGATTTGAGTTACGAAATTGTGGGTTACACCTCGGTTGGTGCTTTGATTTTCGGCAACAGGGAAGCATGACGACTCCAGAGAAAGGTTTCTCATGAGAATTCTCTTGACTGGCCACGAAGGGTATATCGGTTCTGTGGCTATCTCCATTTTGCAGGCGGCTGGCCACGAAGTGGTCGGCCTGGACACGGGCCTGTTTGAAGGATGCGATTTCGGCGGGCTTGGGCCCAAAGTGCCCGTTATCCGCAAGGATCTTCGTGATCTCACGAAAGGAGATCTCACGGGTTTTGATGGCGTATTCCATCTCGGGGCTTTGTCAAATGACCCGCTAGGCAATCTGGATCCGAAATTAACCTATGACATAAACCACCTGTCATCCGCGCAGCTCGCTCGATTGGCAAAGGCCGCAGGCGTGCAGCGGTTTGTCTTTTCATCTTCCTGCAGCACGTATGGCGCTGCAGGTGACGACCTCCTCGACGAACAAGCCGCCTTGAATCCGGTGACCGCCTACGGTGAGTCGAAGGTGCTCGCAGAACGCGACATTTCTTTGCTTGCTGATGATTCCTTCAGCCCCACCTTCATGCGGAATGCGACTGCCTACGGCGTTTCTCCGAGGTTGCGCCTGGATATCGTTCTCAACGATCTAGTCGCGTCGGCATTCACAACCGGCAAAGTCTCCATCAAGAGCGATGGCACGCCTTGGCGGCCTATCGTTCATATCCGGGATATCATCGCTGCGGCGCTGGCTGCTCTGGAGTCACCTCGTGAGGCGGTCCACAATCAAACGTTCAACGTCGGGCGAACGGATCAGAACTACCGAATCTCGGAACTGGCGACAATTGTCGCTGAAACGGTGCCGGCGTGCCAGATTGAGTATGCACGGGACGGTGGGCCGGACACTCGCTGCTATCGCGTTAATTGCGACAAGATTCGACGGTTGGTACCGAGTTTCCAGCCCCAATGGACGGCTCGCCAAGGCGCGCAGGAACTGTATCAAGCCTACCGCGTTATGAAGTTGACAAGAAAAGACTTAGAAGAACGAAAATATATTCGGATGGCTCACATTCAGCGCTTGCTGGACGCCGGTCTCCTCGACAATTCGCTTCGCTGGAGTTTGCCAAAAGATGGAAATCGCTTTCTCAACATGTCCGCAGATGACTCGGGAAAGCAGCCGCATTAGCCCCCCTGTCCATTCCAAGTTGTTCATTTTAAATAAGTTACCATTCACTCCTCCGCTCTCCTAGCTACGACTCAGTTTTCAATGTGGCGAAGAAATTGCTCATTAAGAAGGGTAATTAATGGCGGTAGCTTGTCTGCAGGTTTAAACACGTGACCCTCAAGTGGCGGCCCGGAGCCAGTCTGGTATTTGATCCGGAACCTGCTTCCAACTGCTTTCGAGACTTTAATTCGAAACATCCCACTGGCGTTTACGGGTCCGACGGGTGTCAGAACGGTGGAGCGCAGAGATGAAATTTCACGAAACAAAGCTGAAAGGCGCGTACATCATCGAGCTAGAACGACTCGAGGACGACCGCGGATACTTCGCGCGGACGTGGTGTCGACGCGAGTTCCTCGACCATGGACTCGATGCCAACTTGGTTCAATGCAATATTTCTCAGAATCCGAAACGCGCAACACTACGCGGCCTTCATTATCAGGACCCACCCCACGCGGAGACCAAACTCGTCCGCTGTGCTCGCGGAGCCATCTACGACGTCATCGTTGATTTGCGACCAGACTCTGAGACTTTTCTCCAGTGGATTGCCGAAGAATTGACTGCCGACAATGGCAAAATGATGTACATCCCCAAGGGCTTCGGACACGGTTTTCAGAGCTTGGTGGAGAACTCGATGGTCTTTTATCAAGTTTCCGAGTTTTATGCCCGCGATTATTGCCGCGGAGCGCGTTGGAACGACCCGCTGTTGTCGATTCGCTGGCCCTATGAGGTGAGCGCGATTTCTCCTCAGGACAAGAGTTGGCAGGATCTGGACGTAAACAAATTGGAAATTTTACGGAATCTATCTGGTAACACCCAAGCGATCCAAGTGAAGTAACCAAAGGAGCCATTGATTATGGCCACACAAACGCAGGGCCACACGCCGGCGGTGAGTACGGAACTGAACGAGACTGGTTCTCAAATGTATCAGCTCATGGGAGAGCTGTTTCCTCTCTGCCGGAGCATCACGGGCGACGGCCTTCGCGAGTCTCTGCGTATTATCCAGAAGCATATCCCGTTGGAGTTGCATGAGGTCCCCTCTGGGACTGCCGTGTTCGACTGGAATGTTCCAAAGGAATGGAACATTCGAGACGGGTATGTCAAGGCTCCCAATGGTGAGAAGATCATCGACTTCAAACGCTCCAGTCTTCACGTGGTCAGCTACAGCGTTCCCGTTCGGGCGAAAATGCCCCTCGCCGAGCTGAAACAGCATCTCCACACCTTGCCTGAGCATCCCGATTGGGTTCCCTACAGAACCTCCTATTACAAGGAAACATGGGGATTTTGCCTGACGCACCGGCAACTGGAGAGCCTCAAAGAGGGAGAATACGAGGCGGTCATCGACTCGTCTTTGGAAGACGGGAATATGACCTATGGAGAGCTCCTTCTCAAGGGTGCGACCGAGGACGAGATTCTCGTTTCATCGCATTCCTGTCACCCGTCGTTGTGCAACGACAATCTGTCAGGGATGGTGACGGTAGCATTCTTGGCGAAATCACTGCTTTCGCGCAAGCTTCGTTATTCATATCGGTTCATTTTTGCCCCTGGGACGATCGGAGCAATTACCTGGCTGGCCCGAAACGAAAATAGGGCCTCGCGGATCAAACATGGACTTGTCGCCGCGTGCTTAGGGGACCGGGGAAAGTTTCATTACAAGAAGAGTCGTCGGGGCGATGCGGAGATTGACGCAGCGGTCGCACATGCCTTGAAACACTGTGGAGAGGAGTATGTAATATCCGACTTCACGCCATACGACTATGACGAGCGGCAATATTGTTCGCCGGGTTTCAACCTCCCCGTCGGCAGCCTGACTCGAACTCCCCACGACTGCTACAAGGAGAACCACACTTCGGCGGACAACATGGATTTCGTGACTCCGCAATCCCTGGATGGCTCTTTCCGAGTGTACTCTGCCGTGATGTCGATCCTGGAGCAGAACAAGAAGTACATCAATCAGAATCCCAAATGTGAGCCTCGGTTGGGAAAGCGCGGCTTGTATGGTGCGGTCGGCGGGAAGCGCGATGCCAACACCTACGAGCTCTCTTTGCAATGGACTTTGAACTATTCGGACGGTCAGCACTCTTTGCTGGACATCGCAAACAAGTCGGGCTTCCGCTTCGACATAATTGCAGATGCAGCGCAGAGATTGCTCGAACATCATCTGTTGGTCGAAGCCGGGGCCTAACAGCAACTATTCGCGTGTCTCCGAACGCGGTGGCGGAGGGCAGTTGGATGAATTTTGAAAAAGGTAAGGCCCTGCAACAGAAGAGCCACATCCTTATTCCGGGTGGTTCTCATACCTATGCAAAGGGTGACGACCAGTATCCAGAACAAGCACCCGCTTTCTTGGTACGAGGCAAGGGGTGCCATGTCTGGGATATGGACGGCAATGAGTTCATTGAGTACGGCATGGGTTTGCGCGCCGTCACTTTGGGTCACGCCTACGAACCCGTCGTTGCAGCGGCCCATAAGCAGATGCTTTGCGGAACGAATTTCACTCGTCCTGCTCCCATCGAAGTCGAGTGCGCCGAGAGATTGCTAAGCCTGATCGCGGGCGGCGAAATGGTGAAGTTTGCCAAGAACGGATCGGACGTCACGACTGCCGCCGTGAAACTAGCCAGGGCTTTTACCGGGAGAGATCGCGTGGCGGTTTGTGCCCAGCACCCATTCTTCTCCGTGGATGATTGGTTCATCGGTAGTACGGCGATGGCGGCAGGAATTCCCGAAGTAGTGCGAAAACTAACGGTGAAGTTCAACTACAACGATCTGAACAGCATTAGGGCTTTGTTTGATGCCTACCCGGGGGAGATTGCCTGCCTTGTGATGGAGCCGGAGAAGGAAGAGCCGCCAACCAATGATTTTCTCGGCGAAGCACACAGATTGTGTCGCGAGAACGGCGCCCTGCTCATTCTGGACCAGTTGATTACGGGCTTTCGGTTCAATCTCGCCGGAGCTCAAAAGGAATACGGCGTAACACCCGACCTTTGCACATTCGGGAAGGGATTGGGCAACGGCTTTGCGATTGCCGCATTGGTTGGTAAGCGGGAAATCATGGACTTGGGTGGTCTGCGGCACAACAAAGAACGGGTTTTTTTGCTCTCCACCACGTTCGGTGCGGAGACCCATGCACTCGGAGCAGCGCTTGAAATCATGAATATTTACGAGCGCGAACCGGTGATCGACCATCTGTACAGGCAAGGAAAGAAACTTATCGATGGGGTCCAAAAGCACGTTACGGAACTTCATCTCGACGGCTATTTCGGCACAATGGGTCGACCTTGCAACCTGGTCTTTTTTACGCGCGATCAGGAGAAGAAACCTTCCCAGCCGTTTCGAACTCTCTTCCTCCAGGAAACGATAAAGCGCGGATTAGTCATGCCCTCGCTGGTGGTCAGCTATTCTCACACTGACGAAGACATCCGCAAGACCGTCGAACGGATCGGAGAGGCCTTGCACGTCTATCGTAAGGCTCTCGACGAAGGAGCCGAGAAATATCTTGTCGGTCGACCGTCGAAGCCGGCCGTGCGTCAATACAACTAGATACGAGACAAAGGAGACACTGCATGAAAGTCGTACTCTTTTGCGGCGGTGCAGGCATGCGGCTCCGCGGCTATTCGGAAGATGTTCCGAAGCCAATGGTCACGGTTGGTTCACGGCCGGTGCTTTGGCACATCATGAAGTACTACTCTCATTTCGGCCACAAAGACTTCATCTTGTGTCTCGGCTACAAAGCGAATGTAATCAAGGAGTACTTTCTCGATTACAAGGAGTCGGTTTCGAACGATTTCGTGTTTTCCCAAGGCGGGCGAAAGCTGGATTTCATGCAACGGGATATTGATGAATGGAATATCACGTTCGTCGATACCGGGCTGCACGCAACCATTGCCGACCGACTGCGGTTCATAGAACCGTATCTGGGCGGAGACGAAATGTTTCTCGCCAATTACAGTGACGGGCTGACGGACTTTTATTTGCCCAAGATGATTCAAGAGTTCTCCCGCCGGAAGGGTTGTTATGCTTCCTTCCTCTCTGTGCAGCCCCGTTCGAGCAGCCTCGATACCGTACAAGCGGATGAAGAAGGTTGCGTTCATGCCATCAAAAGCATGAAAGATGCGAATATTTGGGTGAACGGCGGCTATTTTGTACTGCGCAAAGAAGTCTTCCGTTACATTAATCCCGGCGAAGAACTCATCTATGAGCCATTTCAACGATTGATCGCCGAAGGGAAAGTCTGGTCCCAACGGTATGACGGCTTCTGGCAGTGCATGGATACATTCCGGGACAAGCAACTGCTCGACGAGATGGACGCATCCGGTGCACCGCCATGGCGCGTATGGAAGAATGGTCGATCTGTGCCAGGAATTGTCGCGTGATTGGCGTCCGTCTGCTGAAGCACCCTTCGGATGCCGTCCAAGTTCTATGTTTGGGCGCCCATTCGGACGATATCGAAATTGGCTGTGGCGGAACTTTGCTGCACCTGAAGCGCGCATACCCAAAGATGAAGTTCCACTGGGTTGTTTTCAGCGCTACTGGGCTTCGCGAAAAAGAGGCTCAAATGGCGGCGGAACTGTTTACCGCCGGATGCGAAAGGGAAGTCGTTCTGAAGAACTGGCGCGACGGTTTTTTCCCCTACCACGGGGCTCAACTGAAAGATTATTTTGAGGAATTGAAGCTTTGCGTCAAACCCGACCTGATCTTCACGCAATGGGGCGGGGATGCGCATCAGGATCACCGTTTACTGTCTGAACTTACCCGGAATACATTTCGCGACCATGTGATTCTCGAGTACGAGATTCCCAAGTATGACGGTGACATGGGCCGTCCAAGCTGTTTTGTGCCACTAGAAAGTTCCGTGGCCGAGCAAAAGATTGACCATCTGTTTGCGGCCTTCGAATCGCAGCGCAACAAGAGATGGTTTGACCGCGAAACGTTTCGCGGCCTGATGCGTCTTCGAGGTATGGAATGCAACTCGCCAAGCGGCTTCGCCGAGGCCTTTCACGTCCGTAAAATCATCCTTGATGTCGCGTCATGAATCTCGATCGTTGATTGTGCAAGCCAACGACGAATTGATAGAAATTGCGAATCCTTTGACCGGGTCAGGCCGAGAATGAAAGCAGAACTAAGAGAGTTATACAAATACCGGGAACTCCTGTACATGATCACGTACCGCGACGTTAAGGTCCGGTACAAGCAGTCCGTCATGGGCTTTCTCTGGGCCGTGCTCATGCCCATCCTAATCGTGGCGTCCGGAATCGTGGTGCGTTACGCCTATGCCATGGTGGCTCATGCACCTCTGAAAACGGCCGATATCGCCAGCGTTGCGATCAAAGCGGTGCCCTGGGCCTTTATCGTCGCCAGTATCCGTTTCTCCTGCAACAGTCTGACGAATAATCGCGATCTCGTGGTCAAAATATACTTTCCCAAGGAAATCTTCCCCATGGCCGCGGTGCTGGCATGCTTTTTCGATTTTGTTGTTGCCAGTTCTGCTCTCGTGATCTTTCTGGTGGTCAGTAAGATCGGCATAAGCATCTATCTCCTCTGGGTTCCTCTGTTGCTAGCGACCTTGATTATCCTCTGCCTGGGCATTGGAATGATCGTGTCCGCCGCCAGTTTGTTCTTTCGCGACGTGAAGTACATCGTGGAAGTGTTTCTGACGTTCGGTATATTTTTCACGCCCGTATTTTATGACGTACGCATGTTCGGGGAGCGCGGTAAGTGGTTGTTGCTTAACCCAGTCGCTCCGCTGTTAGACGGGCTTAGCACCGCAATTGCGCATCATCAGTCTCCGAATGTCGAATGGTATCTCTATAGCCTAGCTTTTGGTTTGTGTGCTTTCTTGGGCGGATTCATCTTGTTTAAGGGTCTCGAACCCGCGTTTGCAGAAAGCATTTAGGGGAACCGCTGATGTCGGATGTCGCACTGAGCATGGAACATGTCTACAAGAAATTCCGCAAAGGGGAGACGTACAATTCCCTGCGTGATTTGCTGCCAGCCCTCACGGGTCAGATGTTTCGTGGGCAGGAACTCAACTCCAGTGACAAACGGGAGTTTTGGGCGCTTCAGGACATTTCCTTCGAAGTCAAACGCGGCGAAGCTTTCGGCATTATTGGCCGTAACGGCGCGGGGAAAAGTACGGCCTTGAAGATACTGAGCCGAATCATGAAGCCCACGAAGGGGCACATGATGGTGCACGGTCGCCTGTCGGCTCTGCTTGAAGTCACTGCTGGGTTCCACCCCGATCTGACCGGACTCGAAAATATCTTTCTCCACGGCACCATCTTGGGCATGAGCAAACGCGAGATTCAATCCAAGCTGGACCAGATCATTGCATTCTCCGGCCTGGAAGAGTTCATGAGCACGCCCGTAAAGCGCTACTCTTCGGGGATGTTTGCCCGATTGGGATTTGCTGTAGCAGCGCACGTTGATCCCGAAGTGCTCGTGGTCGACGAAGTGCTGAGTGTCGGTGACTATGTGTTTCAACAACGGTGCATGGAGCGGATTCGGTCGATCATCGAGGCAGGCACCACTGTGTTGTTTGTCTCGCACAATCTAAAATCAGTTACCGAAATCTGTAAGCACTCGATGCTGCTGGAGCAGGGAAAAGCGGTCATGATTGATGAAACCGATGCCGTGATTCGAAAATACCTGAGTACGGACATCGGGCAATACATTCCAGAAGAGAGCAAACCTGTCTACGTATCCGATGTGAAGGTTCGGGGCCGGAACGGCGAGCAGAGAACCTTCGAGTCTGGAGAGACCGCCTGGGTAGACCTCGAAATCACCGCCCGAAAACATGTCGAAAAGGTTGCCTCTGTGATCTGGTTCCGGGACGACAATGAGTACGAGATCTTCAATACTTCGACGGAGCGTTTAGGCTATGCTCCTACCACTCTTGAACCCGGACAGTCGTTCCGGTGTACCTTCGAACTGACCATGAATCTTGCGCACGGCACATTTACGCTCTGTGCTGCTGCTCACCGCTACGACATTGGCACAAGCTATGATCGAATGGTGCCGGCGGCCACTCTGTTTGTGGGATCCTCCACGGCTGTGCGCGGGGCGGTGAACTGTTTCCCGCGCATCACGGAAAGCCTCGTATTGACGGGAGGAACCGAAGGCGCTGTTGTTGGCTGAATTGAGGGAACTGCGCTTGGCGTTGGCGTGTAGAGTGGGTTTTTGTGTCGGTCCCGGATGGTGCGCTATCGCGACTCGTTCCTTCCCAATGGTCTGGTCTTGTTTGAGTCACCCCGCCTCCTTTAACTTCATGCCGCTTCAACTCGACCGTCGCCAAGTCGCTGTGTCCGGTCGCTTGGCTTTGTAGCACGCCGAAAGAGTTCAGCGAGTCACACATCGTGGAAATCCAAGACGCGGAGAAAGCGGATGCGCTGGGCACTCGAATCGCTCTTCTGACTCCCTACACGGGGGGCAATCTGGGAGACGCGGCCATTCAGGACTCGATGATCGCCAACCTTCGTCAGCGGATGCCCAATGCCCAGTTCATGGGTGCCACCCTCGACTGTGATAACTTTCTAAAGCAACACGGGAGTGGTGCATTTCCTCTTCTGGCGTCCACACGACGGTTATCCCATGGGTCTAATGGTGTCCTGGCGGGGCAATCAGGCCGAAATGAACAGGAAGACCGACCAAAATTTCCAGAGCCGAGAAGATGGTCAAATCGAATCAAGCGCGCAGTTCGACTTGTGCCTGGTCTGACAGTCTTTCTGAAGGGCGTCCGCGCTTGGATGAAGCTCATCGTTAGAGAATTGACACACTCTTTCGAGGCATACCATTTCCTTCGCACACAGGACCTTCTAATTATCTCCGGTGGCGGTCAGTTGGACGAAGAGTGGGGAGGCGCGTGGGTATTTCCGTTCGCCCTCTTCAAGTGGGCCCTGCTGGCCCGTTTGGCAGGGGTGCCATGCGCAGCCGCCAGCGTTGGTGTTGGCAAGACAAACTCGCCGACTTCACGCCTTTTCTTTTCGTTAGCCCTACGCATGTGCTGCTACAGATCGTATCGGGAAACGAAAAGCAGGGCGATTGTGAAGGGTTTATTGCGACGCGCAGCGAATGACCCTGTTGTGCCTGATATGGCTTTTAGCCTTCCCGATTCTGAATTCCCCCCGTCCACAGGAGACATTCGAAAGGTCGCGGGTGGCAGGCCAGTTGTGGCCTTGAGTCCGATTGCCTTTGGCAAACCAGGGAATTGGCCTTCGCCAGATCGTACTCTTCACGATCGATACGTCCGCGAGCTTGCGCGAGTTCTTTCGTGCCTCGTGCGCCGCGGTTACTTCCCAGTTGTTGTCTGCTCATCGCTCGGCGATGACGAGAGCGTTGTCCCCGATCTTGTTGCGCTCTTGGATGGCGAGACGAAGAAGGAAAGCTTGCAAGAACGTGTTCACTTCCCGAAAGTCCGGACGTGGAGGGACTTCGTCGCTACTCTTCTCGAGGCCGACTACCTCATTGCCAGCCGATTGCACGGGACGATCCTCGGATTCATGACTCAAACGCCTACAGTTGCTATTTCTTTTGACCCAAAGGTGGACTGGGTCATGGAAGATCTCGACCAAACTGGCTGCCTTCTGCAAATCCGGGACTTCACCGCTGAAGGAGTGCTGAGCGCGCTTGATGGAGTTAAAGAGCGCAGAGATGCCGTCCTCGGCCAGATTGCCTCCTTTCGAACGATCGCTCTCTCCAGATCCGCCCGGCAATATGATGTCCTAGCACAACTCGCTCTGGGCCGGCATCGCCGGAAGAACTAAACGAAGAGCATGGAATCCATTCCTTTGGTCAGCGTTGTCACGCCTTTCTACAACACCCAGGCTTATCTTTCCGAGTGCATAGAAAGCGTTCTGAGACAGACCTATACAAACTGGGAATATGTGCTCGTCGATAATTGCAGTAACGATGGATCAGGTGAGATTGCCCGGCGGTACGAAGCGCGTTACCCAGACAGAATCCGTGTTGTCCACACTGATTCGTTTCTCTCACAGATCCAGAACTACAACTTCGCGCTGTCCTGCATCTCTCCGGAAAGCAAGTATTGCAAGATCGTTCAGGCCGACGATTTCTTGTTCCCAGAATGCCTAAGACTCATGACGAATGCTGCCGAACAGGACGCGACCGTTGGTGTGGTTGGCGCGTATAGTTTGGAGGGACGCCGTGTCGCATTTGACGGTCTCCCCTATCCTTCACCCGTGGTTCCAGGCCCTACTATCGGCCGCCTTTTCTTCCTTGACGATCTCTACCTGTTTGGTTCGCCGACGCAACTTCTCTTGCGTTCTGACTTGGTACGAAATCACAAGCCTTTCTACGATGAGTCTCACGCTCCGTTTGAGGACGCGGCTGTTGTATTTCAGCTGTTGACACAGTGTAACTTCGGCTTCGTCCACCAAGTTCTCACGTTCACTCGCAGAGACAATCCTTCTTTGATGGGTGTTTTGGCGACTCTGGATTATTGGGAAGCCTTTAAGCTGCTCATGTTGCATGCATTCGGCTGCGATTACCTGGAGCAAGCTGAGTTTGAAGCCCAACTGCAGAAGAAGGAGCAGATTTACGCCAACCTTCTTGTCAACCGGGCAATATCTCTCAGGGGACGAGACTTTTGGAATTTTCATCTGGCCTTGCTTAGACAAATGGGTTACAGCCTCAAGTCACAACGGATTTGGAGGCTCGTGCTGCGTGGGTTGAGCCACGCGGTGTTTAGCCCAGAAAGTGCGGGTAATTTTATTGCTGGGTTTCAGCGCTTAGGCGCTCTTGCGAGACGATTTGGCAGGCGAGCGTTTCTGGCAGGTACCTCCGCCACGCCGAACCCTTCCCCGAAGAGGAAAACGTGAGGCGCTCATACCAGTGAATAGTCTTCTCCATGATCTTTTGTTTCCTTTTAGGTTGCTTTGGAAGGATCGCCTTAACTTGTTCTGGCCCGTTTGGATTGCCACAACAGTGATTGGAGCCCTGCTCGCGATTTGGGTAATTCCCCGGAACAAGAGCATCCCCACCGGTTCGCCATCCGGCCAAAAAGACAGCGCAAGAGGAACATTTCTTGTAGTGGCCTGCCTGGCTGTGCTCTTAGCCTGCTATATTGCAGGGTCTCTCGTCTGGGAAGACTTTACTTACTACGACAACTCGTATTTCACGAACGGAACGATCGTTGGCACGAATATTCCTCTCCAGATCCTTCCCTCGGACGGAAGGTTTTTCCCACTTGGCCATCAGGAATTCAACCTCATTCGGCATTTCACGAGTTCAGTCGTCGGATATCATGCATTGCGCATTTTCCAACTCGTACTCTTGTGCGGGATGCTCCTTTTCCTTGATGAGGAGTTGAGTATCTGGGCCCGGCTGGCCCTGATCATTCTGGTTCTCATCACCCCGAGTATTCTGATCAGTTTCAGCGGGCTCATATACCCGGACTGGAACGTTGTTTTTTGGCTGGTTTGTTTGATTTGGTCGGTTAAGCGTTTTGAGCAGACCC
>Ga0335070_10005154_pt1 | contig 15354 bp, 7 predicted proteins | sample Lox_Sample_13_FD_206722 | JGI IMG/M metagenome (GOLD analysis project Ga0335070, IMG submission 206722) | Soil microbial communities from Loxahatchee National Wildlife Refuge, Florida, United States - Lox_Sample_1.3 | ecosystem: Environmental > Terrestrial > Soil > Wetlands | place: USA: Florida... | reverse complement strand
GGCGGCGCCGACCCAGAGGTCGGCCGTGCCGGCCCGGGCGCCGAGCCGGGCGGTGAAGCGGCGCATCACCGCTGGCCGCGTGACGGCGAGCCCCACGATCCGCTCCAGCAGCCACTTGTCGCGGAATGCGCGCCGGCGGGCCCGCACGTAGGGGCGCAAGCGCCCGCGCGTGGCGGCCCCGCCCCCCGCCAGCGCCTCGGTCAGCGCCGCCGCGGCGAGCGCTCCGCCCCGCAGCGCGGCGAACACCCCCTCCCCCGTGAACGGGTCGAAGAAGCCCGCCGCGTCGCCCACCAGCAGCGCCCCGTCCGCCACCGCGGACCTTGCGCGGCGGGCGAACGGCCCCGCCGCGAGGACGGGCCGGACGAACTCCGCGCCCGCGGCGCGCGCGGCCGTTTCGGGGAGCGACGCGAGGCGGCGCAGGAAGTACGCGTGCGGGTCGCGCGCGATCCCCCCGCGGTCGGCCAGGGGCACCACCATCGCCACGCTCGCGACGCCACCGCCGAGCGCCGCGACCCCGACGTACCACCCGGGCCCGCAGAACATCTCGCCGCTCTCGCCGAGGTCGCGGAACCCGGCGAGGTGCGCGACGAGCGCGAGGCGGCGGGGCCGGCCCCGGCGCGCCAGCCCCAGCTGCCGCGCGACGCGGGAATTGAGGCCGTCCGCGCCGACCACCGCGCGCGCCGCCACCTCGGAGCGCCCCCGGGCGGTCCGCAGCGTCGCGCCCCTCACGCGGCCCCGCTCCACGCGGAGCTCCTCCAGCGCCACCCCCTCGCGGACCTCGGCCCCGGCGCAGGCGGCCGCGCGCAGCAGCGCGGCGTCGAGCACCGTGCGCCGTACCGCCAGCCCGTACGGCCGGTACGGGGGGAAGCCGGGCGCCGCATCGAAGCGCCCGGTGACCGACGCGCCGTCGTCCGAGACGATCCGCATCCCCGTCAGGCGTTGCGCGCCCGCCGTCAGGACCTCGTCGAGGACGCCGAGCGCCTCGAGGTCGCGCCCGCACTCCGGGCTGAGGTACTCGGCGCAGGGCTTGTCGCGGGGGAAGACCGCCCGGTCCACGAGCACCACGTCCAGCCCCGCCCGCGCGAGCCGCGCCGCGGTGGACGCGCCGGCGGGCCCGCCACCGACGACCAGGACGTCACGCAGGTCCAGCAGCCGCTCCGTGTCCCGGGGAAACCACTAACGTAGGCCGATGATACCCGCCGCGACAGGGAGGGCTCCCGCCGCCGCGCCGACCAGTGTGCAGGCGAGGTTCACCAGGTCGTTGGTAAGCCACGGGAGGCCGGCGGCGCGCCGCGCGGCGGCGCCGCAGCGGCAGCGGCGGCTCTCGCCGTGCCACCCGCAGGCCGGGCAGCGGAAGCGTCCCTGCAGCGTGGCGCCGAGCGCCGAGTCGGCGAGGCCCCCCACGACGCCGGCGACCGCGATCCAGACGGCAAGCGGGAGCGGCACGAGCCGGAGCAGGGCGGCGCTCACCCCGAGGAGCACGGCTCCCGCCGCGCCGCCGGCGCTGCCCGGCCACGTGACGCCGCCGGACGTGCCCGGCGGGACCGGCCGGCCGGTGGTGAGGAGCCGCGGCCGCGAGCCGCTCCGGGCGCCGATCTCGGTCGACCAGGTGTCCGCCGTGGCCGCGGCGAGCGCGCCGGCGAAGGCGGCGAGCCAGGCGGCGTCCCGGGGGGAGAGGAGCGCGGCGGCGGCCGCCACGCCGCCGTTGGCGAGGACCTGCGCGGGGGTGCGGCGGCCGCCGCCGCGCGTGAGGGCGGAGGAGGAGACGAAGAACACCGCGAGCAGGACGAGCCCGCGCCACCCCGCGCCAACGAGGGTGGCGAGCCCCACCGCCGCGGCCGCGGCGGTCCCCGCGGGCGAGAGCCAGGCGCGCATCGCGGGCTACATTGCCCGGCGCGCGCGCGGCGCGCAACGCCGCCCCTTGGTGCCGCCCCGGCGCCGCGGTATCTTCGCTGCGCTCATCGCATGGACCTCACGCCGCCCCGCACGCACGCCATCCTCCCGCTCGCCGTCCTCGAGGCGATGCGCCATCTCGACTCGCCCACCGACGAAGAGACCGCCGAATACGTGGACGAGCTGCTCAAGAAGCGGCTCGGCCTGTCGGACACCGTGCGCGCGCAGATCGCCCGCTACGACCTGGACGTCAAGCGCGGGCAGCCGGTGGCGACGGAGGAGTTCGAGCAGATCCTCCGCCTGGCGGGGCGCCGCCCCGACGCGGCCCTGGTGTTCGCGGACGCTGGCCGCCGCGCCTCCCGGCGGGCGCTGGCGCAGCTCTCCCCGGCGCGGCGCTGGAGCGCCCGGCACCTGCCGCGCCCGCTCCGCCGGGCCGTGGGCTTCCGCGCCGCGCGCCGCTGCCTGCGCACCGTCTTCGCCATGAGCCTCGCGCGCGAGGGCGGCACCCTGGTGGCGCGCATCCCGCACGGGATGCCGGTGCGCGCCACCGCCGACGGGGCGGCGTGCGGCTTCTACGCCGCCGCCGTCGCGGAGCTGCTGCGGCAGCTGGTCAGCTTCGACGGCGCGGTGCGCCACCTGCGGTGCCGCGCCCACGGCGAGGAGCGCTGCGAGTGGTGCACCACGGACGCTCCGCCCGGCGCGGAGTGGAGCCGGGCGGAGGTGGGCCCGGCGGCACGGGGTGTCCACTCAATGGGACAGGGTCAATCCCGATTTCCTTGACACCCCAATCGGGCCACGGACATATTGGCGCCATCCGGGGCCTCGGCCCCTTCAGTTCATCGGCGCCCCGCTGCGAGTCGGGCCGCTGAGAGCGCGGGATTGTATTCGGTCCTCGAGACAATCGACGTAGCGGAGAGGGATCCTCGAAAGGAGGTGGCGTGCTGCTGCCTGGTTCGTCTTTCGTGTCCTCGCGTGTGTCTCCCTGTGGAGGTCGTCAATGACAGAACGTAGTCGCTTGGCCTTCCCGCGGCTCGCCCGCGTTCTGGCGGCCTGGGTGGCTGCGGTCGTGCTCGGGTCGAGCGTCCTCATGGCCCAGGGCACGTCCGGCAAGGTCGAAGGGACTGTGCGAGACCAGTCCGGCGCGCCGATCAACGGTGCGCAAGTGTTCATCGTGGGCACCGCGTTCGCCGCGCTGTCCAATGAACGCGGATACTACTTCCTCAACAACGTGCCCGCGGGCGTGTACACCGTGCGGGCGCAGTACATCGGCTACGCGCCGGCCGAGGTCCGGAACGTCCGCGTCTTCGCCAACCAGACGATGACGGTGGACATTCCGATGGAGGCGCGCGCGATCGAGGTGTCGGGCGTCACGGTGACGGTCGAGCAGACGCCGATCGTGCCGCGCGACCAGGTGACGTCGAAACCGATCGTGCAGGGCGACGTGATTCAGGCCCTGCCGGTGGACAACGTCAGCCAGGTCCTCCGTCTGCAGCCGGGCGTCGTGGAAGGGCGCACGGGGCAGACGATCCGCGGCGGCCGGCCCGGCGAGGCGGCCACCTACATTGACGGCGTGCTGGTCCGCAACCTGACCGGCCAGTCGTCGGGCGTGTCGGTCGGCACGAACGCCATCGAGGAGGCGTCGGTCACCACCGGCGCCATCGGGGCGGAGTACGGCGACGCGCAGTCGGGGGTGATCAACCTCGTGACGCGCGCCGGCGGCCAGCGGTTGCGGGGCTCCCTGGCGTACTCGACCGACGACCCGTCCGGGCAGGTGTACGGCACGGGCCTCAACCGGCTCGAGGCGTCCATCGGCGGTCCCACGCCGGTCCGCGGGCTGACGTTCTTCCTGGCCACGGTGCTGCAGGGCCAGCAGAACGGCCGGCAGGCGAAGGGGCGGCAGGACATCCCGACCTACGCCCTCGACGGCGTCGACACCACCGTGAACGTCGCGGTGACGCCGGGTTCCCCGACCTCGGACAGCACGCTGGTCCAGATCCCGCACTTCGTGCGCTACAGCAGCGGGTCGCGGCAGCCGATGTCGTGGAACAGCAACGCGTCGATCGACGGCAAGCTGCAGTACAGCTTCGGCACGAGCTCGCGGCTCTCGTTCACCTACCACTACACCGGTGGCGTGGCGATGAACACGGGCAACACCTACAACACGATGGCGAACGCGGCGACGTGGAACGCGTCGAGCGCGTACATCCTGAACTGGACGCAGAGCCTCGCGCAGTCGCGGGAGCGCGCGCTGTTCGTGGATGCCACCGTGAGCTACCAGAAGGACCAGACGATCTACAGCAGCGTCGACCCGCAGTGGGCCCTGAACCACGCCAAGCCGTTCATGTGGTTCTCGATGGCCAAGCCGGACTACCTGTACGGCCTGAACACGTGGTCGGTCGACGACCGCCTGATCGAGAACATGCGGCTGGGGAAGTGCACCGGGAGCCGCGACGCCGCCCGCCCCGACCTGGGCGCGTGCGTGCCGCTGCTCAACCGGACCGACCTCGCCGGCAACACCTACGGGTACCGGTTCAGCGTCTACAGCATCAACAACAACCTGACCGGCATCACGTCGCTGGGCGCCCCGACCCTCAGCCAGGAGTCGCGCGTCACCGGCCGGGTCAACTTCGACTGGCAGGCGAACCGCTACAACCGGGTGAAGTTCGGCGGCGACTTCATGCACGACAACCTGCTGTTCTTCACGTCGGCCCAGACGTCCACGATCTTCATGGACGCCTACAAGGAGCACCCGTGGCGGTACGGCCTGTTCGCGTCCGACCGTATCGACCTCGGTGACGTCGTCATCGACCTCGGCCTCCGGTACGACCGGACCGAGTCCAACATCCTGTACCCGCGGCAGCCGGCCGCGACCTTCACCGATCCCATCAGGACCGGCGACCTCGCGACGGCCTTCACGGCCGCCGACACGGCGATGGCGCAGCGGTGCAGCACGCTGTACCAGCGGGTGACGGCGGGCGGCACGCCGGCCGACACCGTGGCCTGGTCGACCTGCAACTTCTTCAAGGCGCCGGCCGTCGGGGCCCTCTCGCCGCGCATCGGGGTGTCGTTCCCGGTGACCGACAAGACGGGCTTCCGCCTCTCGTACGCGCACCAGCTGCAGTCGCCGTCGTTCGCGCAGCTCGCGTCCGGCCACAACATGGACGTCAAGCTGACGAACACCAACGACCTGTTCTCGCGGCCGCTGGACTACGGCAAGACGATCATGTTCGAGTTCGGCATCCGGCACGCCTTCAACCCGGACATGGTGCTCGACATCGCGGCCTACAACAAGGACGCCCTGTCGAACATCACCGGCCGGATCATCGGCGTGTACGACGTGCTCAACAGGCGGGTGCAGAACCTGAACCTCTACACCAACGCCGACTTCGGGAACATCCGCGGCGTCGACATCAAGCTCGACCGCCGCATCGGCCAGCTGTTCCAGGGGACGCTGGTGTACACGTTCCAGTCGAACCTGACCACCGGCTCCGACCCGAACGAGTACATCAACAACCAGTCCCGGGCGACCAGCAACGTGACGGGCGACCGGGTGCCGCCGCCGCAGGCGCTGCTCCTCTCGGCGGAGAACCGCTATCACACGATCGCCGGCAACCTGGCGCTGAACTTCCCGCACGGGTGGCACAGCGGCACGGCCGTCGGCTCGATCCTGCAGGACTTCGGCGTCAACGCGACCTTCCGGTTCGCGAGCGGCCTGCCGTACACGCCGATCGCCATCAACGCCGGCGCCGGCACCACCGGCCCGGGCAACGGCTTCGGCGCGCTGTACACCGGCACCGAGAGCATGAACTCCGCCACCATGCCGTGGATCAAGAACGTCGACCTGCGGCTCACCCGCGGGTTCCGGGTCCGCGGCCGCGACCTGACGGTGTTCGCGGAGCTCTTCAACCTGTTCAACTGGACGAACATCAACAGCATCTTCGCCGAGACCGGCGACGTGGTGAACGACAAGTACAAGGACATCTGGCTGTCGCCCTACATCACGGCGATCGAGAACGAGGCGGGCTCGCTGTGGCGCTCCCAGCCGATCACGAAGAACGGCGTGACGTCGAACATGTTCGCGATGAACCTGACGGATTGCAGTAGGTACGCGCCGACCAAGAGCTACGGGGTGCCGAACTGCATCATGCTGCGGCAGACCGAGCGCGTCTTCGGCAACGGCGACCAGATCCTCGACGTGAGCGAACTGAACAACGCGATGGGCCAGTTCTATCTCGCCAACAACGGGCCGTGGACCAAGTACGGCGCGGGGTTGAATATCCGGTTCGGGTTCGAATTCAACTTCTAGGCGCGGTGGCGCGGGCGGCGCTCCCCCGACGGGAGCGCCGCCCACCGGCAACGTTCAAGGAGTCAGAATGGCTTCGAAATTCCTACAGCGCTTGACCCTTGCTGCGGTGCTGGCGGGCGGGATGGGGCTCTGGCTCGCCCATGCCGCCACCGCCGCGCCGCTGCCCGGGGTGCGCCGCACGGTCCGTCCGACGGCGGCCCACGGCTTCAACCTCTTCGCCGGCGCGGTGCAGCTGAAGATCAACGTGAACCGCGTCGAGTGCGGCATGAACACCCTCGGCGAGCAGTGCGTCGACGCCACCAACAGCCCGACGCTGGGCGGTGGCTTCTGGCCGAAGGGCTCGCCGGACCAGTACAACTTCAACGGCGGCCTGCAGGTGGCCGGCGTCATCCCCGGCAACCGGGCGAACTTCCCCTGGTCCGGTGACACGGTGGCCGCGTACTTCTTCGACGGCCGCGGCGACCAGACGGTCGGCCAAGGCATCACGAACCTGTACTCGTCCAACGTGAAGGACGACCTCGACAACTGGCCGCCCGCCGCGTACGCGAACGACCCGACCCTGTATGCCGCGTCGCTGCTCGGACAGAAGGCCATCTCGCAGCAGGACACCTGGGTCCGCTACTGGGACGGCAACGTCAACCTGCTGACCGGCCGCGACCACCCGATGGGGATCCTGGTCGACCAGCGGACGATGGCCTGGAACTTCCCGACCGGGAACCAGGACATCATCTACTTCGTCACCCGCTTCATCAACATCACGGCCACCGACCCCAGCCGGTACGCGGGGCTGGCGGCGTACGGCTATTCGGCGGCGGACATCGCCGACGTCGTCCAGGTCGCCCAGAACTTCCACAACGCCGTGCTGTCGAAGTTCGGCGTGACGATTCCGGACACCGGGTTCCAGTTCACCCGGCTGTACGTCGGGCCGCAGGAGGACCCGGACGTGGTGGCGGGCGGGACCGGCAACTACTCGACCGGCAACCTGCCGTTCTCGATGGACTTCGCCTACCACGGCGTGTTCTACGCGCCCACCTGGCAGTATCCGTCCGACATCTTCTTCGGTCCCTTCCCGCGGACCCCCGGCTTCCAGGGCAACAAGTTCCTGAAGGGGCCGGCGGACGCGCAGGGCCACCAGATCGGCCTGACGATGCTGACGAACACCACCAACGGGGCGGGGACGCCGTTCCCCGACCGGTTCGGCAGCCAGGCGATGTGGCGGTTGGCCTCGAACCACCTCCTGGCGATCGACGGCCAGTGCAACGCGCCGGCCGGCACGCCGATGTGCAACATGGTGCAGTCGCAACAGGACACCCGGATGTACATCTTCTCCGGCCCGCTGACGATCAACCCCGGCGAGTCACAGGTGGTGGTGTACGCCGACGTCTACGCGGCGGCCTACGGGCCGGCCATCCAGAACGACGGGCTCGGGCACCTGCTCGGCAGCACCTCCTTCGACCTGAAGCCCGGGTTCCCGGGCACCCCGGCGGGCTTCGTCAACGGGAACTCCCGGCCGGCACAGGGCGGGCTGCTCGACACGCTCCGGATGGTCGACCGGGCCACCGGGTGGAACTCCGCGGGCCCGTACGTCAACAACCTCGACGTCAACGGCGACACCGTCCTCGAGCAGGGCGAGATCCCGGTCGTCAAGGGCTCGCTCCTCGACAAGGCGCTGGTGGCGCAGGCCGTGTTCGACGCGAAGTTCCTGCTCCCCTACGCCCCCGACGCGCCGCCCTTCTACCTGATCCCGGGCGACAACCAGGTGACGGTGGTGTGGCAGCAGTCGCCGACGGAGTTCGCCGGACACGGCGACCCGTACTTCGCCGTGGCCAGCGACCCGCTCACCCCGCTGTATGACCGGGACTACCGGGCGAACGACGTCGAGGGGTACCGCATCTACCGCGGCCGGACGCAGTCGGCGCTGACGCTGGTGGCGCAGTTCGACTACGCCGGCACGTATATGACGGACTACACCGGCCAGTTCTCCAACGCCGACTACGGGTCGCGGTGCGCTCCCGAGATCGGCGTGACCTCCAGCTGCCCGACGTTCCCGCACCGGGTCGCCCTGGTCGGCGACGTGGTGCAGTACAAGCTCGGCGGCCGCGACATCGCGGCCTCCGGCGATGTCATCAACACCAAGGGTGACACGGCGATCACCGGCGGGGCCTCGGGCTTCCCGGGCCTCACCGACACCGGCGTGCCGTTCTCGTACGTGGACAAGGCGGTCCTCAACGGGTTCCGGTACTTCTACACGGTCACCGCCTTCGACGTGAACAGCGTCAAGTCGGGGCCGAGTTCCCTCGAGTCCGCCAAGGTGAGCAAGACGGTGACGCCGCGGGCCCCGTCCGGCCAGGAAGTGGCGGGTGCGCTGGCCCCGATGCAGCTGCTGGGCGCCGACGGCACGGTGCTCGACGCGACCGCGGCGCTGCCCACCATCAACGCGACGACCGGCATCTTCAGCGGTCCGATGCCGCCGACGAACGCGGCGACGCTGGGCTTCAACGCGTTCATCCCGCAGGTGCTGCAGGCCGGGAACGTGACCGTCACGGTCGACTCGGTCGTGCCGGGCAACTGGCTGGGCGAGTACTCCGGTCCTGATCCCGCCGTGTACTACTTCACCGCGGTGGGGGCGGGTTCGCCGGTCCATTTCAGCATGAACCTGACGGCCCCCGGCACCACCGGGTCCGACGGCCACGCGAGCGCGAGCTTCCTGGCCACGTCCATGGACTCGGCGGCCGCCTCGCGCTTCGGCGGCGACAACACCTACTCGCTGTACGGCTCCGCCGGCGTCTCTTCGCCGGGAGACTACCAGCTCACCAACCAGGCCCGCTCGGCCGTCAACACCGGCACGAGCTACAACTCCGGGCCGCGGTGGTGGGCCGGGGCGGCCAACGAGAACACCAACGATCCCAACGGCATCGTCTGCGGCTCGAACTACAGCTGCGTCCTGGGCGACCTGAGCCGCAACGCCGGCGCGATCAGCGGCGTCGGGATCATGAACATCGTGTCGTACAACACCGTCGCCTCGTCCAACCCGTCGCGGAACATCGAGGGCATCACCTCGAGCGTGACGCGAGCGGCGGACTTCAAGTGGTACTGGGGCGCCAACGGCGCCGTGGACTCGGTGGTGGACGTGGTGCACCACGTGAAGGTGCCGTTCAACACGAGGATCCGCGCGTCGTGGGGTATCCTGAACGACTCGTCGTTCGTCACGGTGGTCAACAAGCAGAGCGTGCAGGATACGAGCATCACGCGGCTCACGTGGAGCGACTACGCCTGCATCCCGCCGATCCCGAGAGTCACGGGAATGTGCGGGGGCACGGCCAACTGGCCGGCCGCCGACGGTGGCGCGCTGTTCCAGAACCACGCCCGGCTCAGCCCCGTCAGCTTCGCGTCCCAGACCTATGCGGGCACGCGCGCACTGACGGCGGCCGCCGCGACCGGCAACGGCTTCATCCTGTACCTGGCCGGGCACTTCTTCCTGATGCAGATGGCGGCGCTGCCGAACGCGGGGACCGTGTGGAACCTGCGGACCTTCGCCGGCAACGTCACGGGGAGCGCGGGGAGCTACGGCTTCACCGGCGCGACGCGTCCCGCGGCCGTGCCGGGCCTCCGGCTGCGCGTCAGCTACACCGGGTCGACGCTCGATCCGTCGGTGACGGCGGACTCGCTGCTCGCCCGCATCCACACGGTGCCCGATCCGTACTACGTGACGAACCAGCTGGAGATCACGGCCGACACGAAGGTGTTGCGTTTCGTCAACCTGCCCAGCCAGGCGATCATCCGGATCTACACGGTCAGCGGGATCCTGGTGAACATCCTGACGCACAACGACAACGCGGGCGGCGGCGAAGAGGTGTGGAACCTCCGCAACCGGAACAATCAGTTCGTGGCCAGCGGCGTGTACTTCTATCACGTCGAGACGCCCGATGGCCGCAAGAAGATCGGGCGGTTCACCGTGGTCAACTACGCTCAGTAAACGAACCGGAGAGGGCCGGGGCCTCGCTGCCCCGGCCCTTGCGGAGGCTCGCATGAGGAAAGGCTCTTGGATGGTCGGCGCCGCGGTGCTGGTGGCCTTCGTGGCCGTCAGCACGGCGGGCGTCGCCCAGGACGTCACGCAGGTGCAGTCGAACAACGTGGCCTACGGCACGACGAGCGCGGAGTTCCTGCTGATCCCCGCCACGCCTCGCGGCGCGGCGCTCGGGGGGACCTACGCGGCGCTCGCCAACGACCTGGGCGCCCTCTACTACAACCCGGCGGGCCTGGCGCTGATGGAGCGCCCGTCGGCGATGGCGACGAACATGAAGTACATCGCGAGCACGAACTACACGTTCGGCGCGGTGGGCTTCCCGTTCGCGGGCGGCTCGAAGGCGTTCGGGCTCTCGTTCACGACCTTCGGGTTCAGCGACCAGCCCGTCTACACGGAGGAGGACCCGCAGGGGACCTCGGGCCAGGTGTACAGCGTGGCGGAGACCGCCATCGCGGGCACCTACTCGCAGCAGTTCTCCGACCGGTTCTCCGCCGGCATCACGGGGAAGCTGGTGAGCGACAAGCTGGGCGACGTGTCGGGCTCCACCTTCGCGGTGGACTTCGGCACGAACTTCCACTCCTCGCTCGCCGGGCGGGCGATTCGCGCGGCGTTCGTGATCACCAACCTGGGTCCCAACATGTCGCACTCGGGGCGTCCGCTCCTGGTGACCGTGGACCGGCAGCCGCCGGCGGGGCAGGACCAGCTCCCGCAGGAGCCCGCCCGGGCCCAGCTGGTGACCAAGGCGTGGAGCCTCCCGGTGATGTTCCGGGTGGCGGTCGGCTACGACGCGTTCACCACCTCGCTCAGCCGGCTCACGCTGCTGGGCGAGTTCAACCAGCCGAACAACAGCCAGCCGGGCTTCTCGTTCGGCGGCGAGTACCATATGGCGCTGGGCCAGTCGGGCTTCTCCGTCGACGGGCGCCTGGGCGCCAGCTACTACGGCGACGACACCATGAACCCGCCCAGCGCGAGCGCGTCGGACTACGCGGGCTTCGACAGCCGTCTGAGCGGCAAGACCGTCCGCCTCTCGGCGGGCGGCGGGCTGCGGTACGCGAAGGGGAACTTCGGTCTGGGGTTCGATTACGCGTACAAGAACTACGGGCTGCTGGGCGGCGTGAACATGCTCGGCGTGGCCGTCAACTGGTAGTCGTGGAACTTGCGCCTCGGGCGGGGCCGTTCGCGGCCCCGCCCGCGGCGGACGGGATGCGATGAGAAGGTCTTGGTGGGGAGCACCGGTGCTCGGCGCGCTGCTGGTGATGGCCGGCGCCGGTGCCACCTGGCAGCAGGGCGGCGAGGAGCCGCTGACGGTGCGCGCGGTCCGGCTGTATCGGCCGGCCAGCGGCACTACGACAATCGAAGGGGTGTGCGAGCTGCGCCTGTCGGCGCTCGCCTCGGCGGGGACCCAGGAGGTCCGGTATCGGTTCGAGGTGTCGGTGTTCGACAGCGCCGGGCTGCAGTTGCAGCAGGCGGGGTGGACGCGGGCGGTGCCGCCGACGGTGGCGGCCGCCGCGGGGGCGACGGCGATGGAGTCGTTCGAGTTCTCCGCCGCCCCGGGTCTGTATCGCGTGCACCTGAGGGCGGTCCCCGAGGCGGGCGGGACGGCGATCGAGAAGGACGTCCCGGTGCGGGCCTTCGACGGCCGCCCCGGGATCTCCGACCTCGCCCTGGGGATCGGGGCCAGCCGGACGGTCTCCGACACGGAGGCTCTGGCGCCGGGGGAATTCCGGCGCGCCGGCCTGGCGATGCGCACCGCGCCGGTGCCGCGCCTCAGCCCCACGGACGCCGCGTTGACGTACTACGCGGAGGTGTACCCGTGGGCGGGCGCCGCGACGGCCGGAGAGCTGCGGGTGGACGTGCTGGGCAGTGACGGACGGACCATCGTCTCGACGCCGCCCCGGCCCGTCCAGATAGGCCCGCAGGGCGGCATCACCCGGAACTCGGTCGACCTGGCGGGGCTTCCCGAAGGGTCGTACCGGCTGCGGCTGCAGGTCCGGCTGGGCGACAGCTCGGTGGTGGCGGAGGCGCCGTTCCGGATGGGATCCCTCACCCTCGCGTCGGCCGCTCCGGCCGGCCCGCCGGCGACGGAGGACCTGTTCTCGGGCCTCTCGGAGGCGCAGCTCGATTCGCTGTACGCGCCGACCGAGCTCATCCAGGACGCCCGGACCGAGGCGGGGGTGTTCCGGAACCTCTCGGTCGAGGGGAAGCGGCGGTACATGCGGGAGTTCTGGCGGCGGAGGGATCCGACGCCGGGCACCCCGGACAACCCGGCGATGTCGCAGTTCTATCGCCAGGTGGCGTACGCCAACAGCGCCTTCCACCAGAGCCGGGTGGCTGCCATGCCCGGCTGGCGCACGGACCGCGGGCGCATCTACCTGCGGTACGGCAGGCCCGACGAGATGCTGCAGCGTCCCATGGCGTCACCGAGACCCTATGAGGTGTGGAAGTACACCAGGGAGCGCGGTTACTGGTACGTGTTCATCGATCGCAACGGCATGGGGGATTACACGCTCGTCGCGACGAACGATCGCAGGGAGCCCGGGCTGCCGAGCGGCATCTCGGCGCTCAGCCTCGACAAGGACGGTACCGACGAGGTGACACGGTTCCTGGGGCTGGCACCATCATTTTCTGAGCCGGAGTAAAGCAGGTTCCACGAAACCTGAGCGAGGGGCAACATGAAGCATCTGAGTTCGATCGTGCTTACGGCGGCGGTGCTGGCTGCCGGCACCGTGGCATGCTTCAAGGATCCGACCAGCGCGGCGCGGAAGGGACCGTCGCGGATCGTCCTCACCCGCTCCACGATCATGCTGGGCGTGAACGGCGACAGCGAGCAGGTGCAGGCCGAGCTGAAGGACGAGCAGGGCAACACCTACGACGTCGCGGACGCCCAGTGGACCTCGTCCAACACGGCCGTCGCCGTGGTGAACGTCGACACGTCCCAGTACCTCCCCTACCACGCGCTCACCCGGGCGTTCGTCCACACCACGGGCGCGGGCAGGGCGTGGGTGTACATCGAGACGCACGGCATCAAGGACTCCATCCAGGTCTACGGCCTGCCGACGGTGTTCGACGGGACGGTGGCGCACGTCGCCAACCCGACCCTGAACGACACCATCACCATCAACGGCACCGCCGCGCTGACCTTCACCACGACGGGCGGTGACACCTCCGTGGTGTCGACGAGCGGCCGCGGGGTCTGGATGCTGTCGCGGTCGGCGACCCAGTTGAAGTTCGTGGCCGTCGCCGCCGCGAACATGCCCGTCTGCATCACCAACTTGGTGCTGAACGGGGTCGTGCACATCGCCGGCCTGTGTGCGACGTCAACCCTGACGGTGACGGACCCGACCGAGCCCGGCAACGACGACCCGGCCACGCCCGCGTCGATGACGCTGTACAAGGACTACCACGGGACGGTGGGCTCGGCGGACGCCGACGACTTCGTCGCCTTCACGACGACGACGGCCGACAGCGTGCGCATCGAGGTCCAGTGGCAGACCGACTCGGACCTCGACGGCTACTTGCTGAACGCCGCGGGCGGCGGGTACGGCGTGCTGGACGGCTACGCGATGGCGTCGTCGGCCAACCCGGAGGCCGTCAACGTGCGGCTCGCGGCGGCCACCACCTACCAGATCGACGTGAACCTGTATGACATCGGCTCGGCGGACGATCCGGTGCAGTACCGTATCCGGACAATCAAGCTGCAGTAGCCGGTAGGGCAGGACCACTATCCAGAGGCGGGGCGTCCCCCGGAGGCAGACCGGGGGCGCCCCGCCTTGTCGTCACCCCCGGGCGGGCGCGGGGGGCGCGGCGCGCAGGGCGTTGAGGAGCACGCTCACCGAGGAGCAGGCCATCGCCCCCGCCGCGATGGCGGGATGGACCAGCCCCGCGGCCGCCGCGGGCAGCGCGGCCAGGTTGTAGCCCAGCGCCCAGGCGAGGTTCTGCCGCACCACGCGCCGCGCCCGCCGGGCGAGCGCCAGCGCCTCGGGCACCGCCCGCAGGTCGGCGCCGCTCAGCGCCACGTCGGCCGCCTCCAGGGCCACGTCGGTCCCCGTTCCCAGCGCGATGCCGAGCCCCGCGGCCGCCAGCGCCGGCGCGTCGTTCACGCCGTCGCCCACCATCGCCGTCTCGACGCCCTCCGCGCGCCAGCGGGCCAGCAGCTCCGCCTTCGCCTCGGGGGAGAGGCCCGCGTGCGCACGGCCCGGGTCCACGCCCGCATCCGCCGCCGCGCGCAGGACGGGGCCCGCCGCGTCACCGGAGACCACCGCGCTCTCGACGCCCGCTGCCGCGAGCGTCGCCACCGCCTCGCGCGCCTCCGGCCGGGCGGCGTCGGAGGTCACGAGCGCGCCCGCCCACGCGCCGTCCACCGCTACGGACGCCAGGGTGCCGTCCACCGGCGCTGCGCCCGCGCGCGCGCCGCGCGAGGCCAGGAACGCCGGGCTGCCGACGAGGACCCGCCGTCCGTCGACCGCCGCCTCGACGCCGCCCCCCGCCGCCGCGCGGAACGCCGAGGGGTCCGAGAGGACGAGTCCCCGCGCGCGGGCCGCGGCGACGAGGGCTCGACCCACCGCGTGCTCCGAGGGCCGCTCGGCGCTCGCCGCGACCCGCAGCACCTCGTCGGCGACCCAGCCCGGCGCGGGCCGCACCTCCCGGATCGCGAGCCCCCCGTCGGTGAGCGTGCCGGTCTTGTCGAACGCCACCCGCCGTACCGCCGCGGCGCGCTCGAGCGCCTCGGCGTCACGGAAGAAGATCCCGCGCCGGGCCGCACCGCCCAGGGCCACCACCAGCGCCGCCGGCGTGGCGAGGCCGAGCGCGCAGGGGCAGGCGACGACGACCACCGCCACGCCCGTCATCACCGCGCGGCCCCACGATCCCGACGCCAGCCCCCACGCGACGGCGGTCGCGACGCCGAGCAGGAGCACGGCCGGCACGAACCCGCCGGTGACCCGGTCGGCGAGCCGCTGCACCGGCGCGCGCGAGGCGAGCGCCCGCTCCACCGCGCGGACGATGCGGGCCACCGCCGTCTCGCCGCCCACGCGGTCGGCCCGCACGCGCAGCGCGCCCCAGCCGTTGAGCGCGCCGCCGTGCACCGTGTCGCCGGGACTGAGCGGGCGGGGCCGCGCCTCGCCGGTGA
>Ga0335070_10005153_pt1 | contig 15354 bp, 16 predicted proteins | sample Lox_Sample_13_FD_206722 | JGI IMG/M metagenome (GOLD analysis project Ga0335070, IMG submission 206722) | Soil microbial communities from Loxahatchee National Wildlife Refuge, Florida, United States - Lox_Sample_1.3 | ecosystem: Environmental > Terrestrial > Soil > Wetlands | place: USA... | reverse complement strand
ACATAGCCGTCTTCGTCGATGTAGCCGGCGTCCGCGGTCATGTAATAGCCGGGGAAGTGATTCAAATACGAATCGAGGAAGCGTTGATCGGCGTTCCAGAGCGTCGGCAGCGTGCCGGGCGGCAATGGCAGCTTCGCGACGAGCGCGCCGATGGTGCCCGGCTTCACCGCGTGGCCGGCCTCGTCGAGCACGCGCACGTCCCAGCCCGGCACCGGCTTGGTGGGCGACCCCGGCTTCACCTTAAGATGCTCGATGCCCATGCAATTGGCGCAGATCGCCCAGCCGGTCTCGGTCTGCCACCAATGATCGATCACCGGCACGCCGAGCTTGGTCTCGGCCCAGACGAGCGTGTCCGGATCGGTGCGTTCGCCGGCGAGGAAGAGGGTCTTGAAGTTCGAAAGATCGTATTTCTTGATCAGCGCGCCGTTCGGGTCCTCCTTCTTGATCGCGCGGAACGCCGTGGGCGCGGTGAACAGCACCTTGATCTTGTGCTGGGAGATGACGCGCCAGAACGCGCCGGCGTCGGGCGTGCCGACCGGCTTGCCCTCGTAGAGGATCGACGTGTTGCCGTGGAACAGCGGGCCGTAGACGATGTAGGAGTGGCCGACCGCCCAGCCGATGTCCGACGCCGCCCAGTAAATGTCGCCCGGGTCGACGTTGTAGACGTTCTTCATCGACCAGTTGAGCGCGACGAGATGGCCGCCATTGTCGTGCACGACGCCCTTGGGCTGGCCGGTCGTGCCGGAGGTGTAGAGGATGTAGAGCGGGTCGGTCGCGGCGACCGGCACGCACTCGTGCGGCTTGGCGCGCGCCAGCTCTTCGCTCCAGTCGAGGTCGCGCCCGGCGGTCATCGGCGCGGCGAGCATCGGCCGCTGCAGGATCAGGCAGCGGGCCGGCTTGTGCTTGGCCAGGCGGATCGCCTCGTCGAGCAGCGGCTTGTAGGGGATGATGCGGTTGACCTCGATGCCGCACGAGGCCGAGACGATGGCCTTCGGTTTGGCGTCGTCGATGCGCACGGCGAGCTCGTTGGCGGCGAAGCCACCGAACACCACCGAGTGGATCGCGCCGAGCCGCGCGCAGGCCAGCATCGCGACCACCGCCTCGGGCACCATCGGCATGTAGACGATGACGCGGTCGCCTTTCGTCACGCCGGCCGCCGCCAGCATGCCGGCGGCGCGCGCCACCCAGTCGCGCATCTCGGCATAGCTGAAGCTCTTGACGGTGTTGGTCACGGGGCTGTCGTAGATCAGCGCCGCCTGGCCGCCGCGCCCGGTCTCGACGTGCCGGTCGAGGGCGTTGTAGCAGGTGTTGACCATGCCGCCGGTGAACCAGTGGTAGAACGGCTTCTTCCGGTCGTCGAGCACCCGGTCCCATTTGCGGTACCAGTGGATCTGCTCGGCGGCCGCGCCCCAGAAGCCGTCGGGGTCGGCCAGCGACCGGCGGTGCAACTCGTCGAAACGGCTGGTCATGAAACTCTCCTCCCGGCGCTGCCCTCTTGCGGTCCCGTGGCTTCGCGGCTCGATTCTGCGCAAATTCGCGGGCTTTGCAAAGGCGCATGGCGCCAGGGGGATGCCGGCTCAGGCGAAGCCGGCGGGAGGGAACGTCCCTCCCGCCAGCCGCTCGCCAAGTCCCCCACACAGGGCAGTCGAAAAGGATACCGGCGGCCGGGCGGGCCGAACTCAGCTGCCGATCGGAAACGGGCCGGCGAGCCGATCGATGATCGGCACCAGCACCATGAAGCCGAGCCAGGCGGCCGCGAGATCGAGGCTGTTGAGGCGCAGGGGATCGCGATAGGCGTCGAGCGCGCGCGCCGCCTCCGCCATGCCCTCCCGGCGCAGCCGCGCGAGCGTGCAGATCACGAGGACATGGCGGACGCCATGCGCAGCGGCAAAGGCTGCGGCGACGCTGCGCAAGAAGGCGACGCGATCGGGCAGGCCCCAGGCGGCGACCGACAGCCACACCATGACACCGCAGGACAGCAACACCGCCAACAGATTCCTGCGATGGCGGTCGCTGGTTGCCCATTGCTCCAGGGCGTTGGTCAGGTGGCGGCGTTGGCTCGATCGACTGTGGCGCTGATGCTCGCGGTCTGCCATGGCGGTGAAGATCGGTCCGACGCGGATCAAGGCGCCATATGAATCCGGGTGCCGCGCCGTAAGCGCCGCGTAAATAGCGCGGCTTACGGTCCGCTTATGGTCGCGACGCGCGATTCATATGGCGCCCTTACGCGACGCTTCATAGCTTTAAAGGCGGCGCGGGATGTCGTGCGTCGCGACAGCGATGCGCGGCGCCGCGTCGAATCCGAAACCACACAAGGACCCTGCAATGCGTGCTCTTGCCAAGACTCGCCATTGGCCGGCGACGGTAGAGCCAAGTTCCGCGAGCACCGCCAGCGCCTATGACCGCGCCGGCGACAACTATCTGGCCTATGCCGACGGCGATCCGCGGCAGCTCTATGCGTTCACCGGCTGCTATGCCTATGGCGACCGCCGCCTCTGGTCGACGCTCGACGCCAGGCTGGTGGCGCACCGCGCCTCTGGCGCGACGTCGATCAGCATTCTCGACGCCGGCTGCGGCCCCGGCACCTGGCTCAGGCGGCTGGTCGTGCGCGCCCGCGCGCTCGGCTTCACCGAAATCACGGCGCGCGGCTTCGACGTCGCGCAGGAGCAGGTTTTGCGCGCGCGCCGGCTCAGCGCCGATCTCGCCGCATTGCCGGGCGTCGAGCTCCGCTTCGATGTCGCGGATCTGACCGAGACGCTGCCCGAGGCCGACGCCGGCGTCGACCTCAGCCTCTGCCTTTACTGCGTGCTGAACCACGTGCCGGTCGGCGCGCTTACCGACATCGTCGCCGAGCTGGCGCGCGTCACGCGCGGCCATTTCGTCACGACGGTCCGTGCCGTCGGCAGCGCGCCCACCATCTATGTCGACGGCGTGGATCAGGCCCGCCAGTTTCGCCAGGACCATCAAGCCGGACGCGTGTTCGTCGAGATGCGCGACGGCCGGCGCATCGCCATCGGCTCGCATCTGTTCGGCGCGGCCGAGCTGCGCCAACTGGCCGAGGGCCATTTCGACGTCGACGACCTGCGCGGGCTCGATCTGTTTCACGGCCGTTTCGCGCCCGATCCGCGCTGGAATCCGGCGACGCTCGAGGACAGCGACGGCTTCCGCAGCGAGTTGGCGAGGCTCGAAGAGCGCTATGGCGCCGACCCGGCGTTCATCGACCACGCGACCCATCTGCTGCTGGTCGCGCGCGCCCGCGACACCGGACGGCGGGCGCATTGACCACGCTGGCATCGAGCGCACAAGCCGATTATCGCCCCGCTTCCGGCCGCCGATCTTGACCGCGATTGAAAGCCCCGCCCCGCCGGGCTATGAGGGACTCTGGATGAGAGGTAACGCTGATAGGTCAAAGCGGGCGGCGGGGCCGCCGGAAGGAAGCGGGGCATGGTGGGCGATCGCCCAGACAATCCTTACGAGCGCGATCTCGACAAGCGGCCGGCGAACTTCGTGCCGCTCACGCCGCTTACCCTGATCGAGCGCGCCGCCGCGATCTTCCCCGACCGCCCGGCCATCGTGCACGGAAATAGGCGCCAGAGCTGGGCCGAGACCTATACGCGCTGCCGGCGCCTGGCGAGCGGGCTCGCGCGGCGCGGCATCGGCGTGGGCGACACGGTCGCCGTCATGGCGCCCAACGTCCCCGAGCTCTACGAGGCGCATTTCGGCGTGCCGATGACGGGCGCCGTGCTCAACGCGCTCAACGTCCGGCTCGACGCCGCGACCATCGCCTTCATCCTCGAGCATGGCGAGGCCAAGGCGCTGATCACCGACCGCGAGTTCGCGCCGACCGTCAAGGCGGCGCTGGCCAAGCTCCGCCGCGAGATCCTGGTCGTCGACATCGACGATCCGGCGGCGCCGGGCGGCGAGCTGCTCGGCGAGATGGACTACGAGGCGTTCATCGCCACGGGCGATCCCGATTACGCCTGGCGCATGCCCCGGGACGAATGGGAGGCGATCGCGCTCAACTACACCTCGGGCACCACGGGCGATCCCAAGGGCGTCGTCTATCACCATCGCGGCGCGTTCCTCAACGCGATGGGCAACGTCATGGTCTGGTCGATGCCGCCGCACGCGGTCTATCTCTGGACCCTGCCGATGTTCCACTGCAACGGCTGGTGCTTCCCGTGGACGCTCGCCGCGGTCGCCGGCACCAGCGTGTGCCTGCGCCGGGTCGAGGCGAAGCCGATCTTCCGCGCCTTCGCCGAGCAGGGCGTGACGCATTTCTGCGGCGCGCCGGTCGTGCTCACGCTCCTGGTCAACGCCAAGGCCGAGGATCGCGCGTCTTACGAGCAGCGCGTCGAGTGCATGACCGCGGGCTCGGCGCCGCCCGCCGCGGTGCTCGAGGGCATGGAGCGCATGGGCATCAAAGTGACCCATGTCTACGGTCTGACCGAATGCTACGGCCCGACCGTTGTGTGCGCCTGGCATGACGAGTGGAACAGCCTGCCGATCGGCGAGCAGGCCGACATCAAGGCGCGCCAGGGCGTGCGCTATCCGGTGCTCGAGGGCCTGATGGTCGCCGATCCCGAGACGCTCGCGCCGGTGCCGGCCGACGGCGCGACCATGGGCGAGGTCATGATGCGCGGCAACGTGGTCATGAAGGGCTATCTCAAGAACCCCGCGGCCACCGGCAAGGCCTTCGCCGGCGGCTGGTTCCGCACCGGCGATCTCGGCGTCATGCACGCCGACGGCTATATCCAGCTCAAGGACCGCTCGAAGGACATCATCATCTCGGGCGGCGAGAACATCTCGTCGATCGAGGTCGAGGGCGTGCTCTACCGGCACCCGGCGGTGCTCGAGGCGGCCGTGGTCGCCCGCCCGGACGAAAAGTGGGGCGAGAGCCCTTGCGCCTTCGTCACCCTCAAGGACGGCGCGCGCGCGACCGAGCAGGAGATCATCGCCTATTGCCGCGACAATCTGGCGCACTACAAGGCGCCGAAAACGGTCGTGTTCGGGCCGCTGCCCAAGACCTCGACCGGCAAGGTGCAGAAATTCGTGCTGCGCCAGCAGGCGGAAGCGCTCGGCCAGAAGGCGTCGTGACCGGGGCCTGAGGCGTGCGGTAATACCGGCCGCCCTGGCGGCGCAAGCTACTTGGGGAACTCTACGTCGACTGTGGCTGGACTATCTGTCCAGGCTGGCCAGCTCGTCTTTTATCCGGAGTTTCTGGCGCTTGAGGTAGGTGACGGTGGCTTCGTCGGGATGGGGGCGCTTCAGTTCGTCTTCGATCTTGGCTTCGAGATTTGCATGCTTGGCCCTAAGGGCCGCAGCGTGTTCCTCGTTCATCAAACGGGCCTCCTGTCTTGAGTAAAACGATCCCCAAGCAGTACAACAAAAGTCTATCAGCGATCGGCCCCCGCGCCAAGGTTACAGGGTGCCGCACCCGAGGCCACACTCCATCCGGCTCGGGGACGGCCGGACCGCGTCAGGCCGGGCCGTACAGGCCGCCGGCGAGAGCCCCGATGCGCTCGGCCGGGGTGTCCGGGAAGGCCGCCCTGAGCAGGGCCGTCAAATTCTGCCGGTCCGTTTCGTCAGGCGAAACACCGACGCTGTCCAGGTAGAAGCCGAGCGCGGCGACGGCATGGCCCGGCAGAGGCGTCTTGAGCGTCTCGGCCTGGGGCAGAGCGGCGGCGAGGGTCAGTTGCTCGACATGCTCGGCGTCGAGCTCGATGCGCTTGACCTGCTCGCGCAGCGCCTCGGCGAGCGGCGGGGCGATCGTCGGACCGGGCGCCTTGAGCCGGCGGCGCGCGTGGCGCAGCGGCCGGACCACGTCGTTGTGCCAGGCGGTCACAGTCTGGGCCAAGCGAACCACGTCGCCTCGGGTCGGCGGCGCCTTTTGGCAGTGGCCGAGCCAGCAGCACAGCAGCAGCAGATTGACGTCGAGGCCGTGCCGGTCCTGCAGCTCCAGGCAAGCCGGCGCGACGCCGGGCTGGCCGTAGACGCGTAGCGAGAAATCCCAGAACGGATGGTGCGGCAGACCGGTCATCATCGGGTCATGCGTCGCCCAAGCAGATGCCGAGCCCACGGGCGGTCATCACCAGGATGCCGTCGACGTCGACCGACTGGTAGCTGGCAACGGCGTCGGCGAGGGGCACGGCGACCGCCTTGCGATGGCGCCACGCGACCATGCTGTCGAAACGCCCCTCGGCGATCAGGTCGACCGCCTTGACGCCAAACGCCGAGGCCATCAGCCTGTCGCGCGGCGAGGGCGCGCCGCCGCGCTGGACGTGGCCGAGCACGGTGACGCGCGTCTCGGCGCCGGTCGCCTCAGCGATGCTGCGCGCCAGCCAGGCGCCGATGCCGCCATAGGCCGCCGCGCCGCCCGACGCGCCGTGCACGCTCTCGCCCGATTCGGTCTTGACCGCTTCGGCGACCACGACGAGCGCGAAATTACGGCCCTGCTCCTTGAGCCGCTCGATGTGGCGCGCGACGTGGGCGATGCGATAGGGGATCTCGGGCAGCAGGATGACGTCGGCGCCGCCGGCGATGCCGGTCGCCAGCGCGATGTGCCCGGCGTCGCGGCCCATGACCTCGAGCACCATGACGCGGCTGTGGCTGGCCGCGGTCGGCTGCAGGCGGTCGAGCGCCTCGGTCGCGACCTGCACCGCCGTGTCGTAGCCGATCGAGACCTCGGTCAGGCCGATGTCGTTGTCGATGGTCTTGGGGATGCCGACCAGGTTGATGCCGCCTTGGCTCGCCAGGCGGCGCAGGATCTGCAGGCTGCCGTCGCCGCCGACGCCGATCAGGGCGTCGAGGCCGAGCTTGCGGTAGCCACGGATGATCTCGTCCGACCGGTCCTTGAGGCTGCCGTCGGGCATGGGGAAGGCGAAGGGATCGCCCTTGTTGGTGGTGCCGAGGATGGTGCCGCCGCGGCGCAGCACCGTGCCGTCGAACGCCGCCGGCGCCAGCGCCTCGGCGCGCGGCGGGTCGTCGAGGAGCCCGGCGGTGCCCTCGTGGATGCCGATCACCGTCCAGCCATAGCGGTCATGGGCGCGCAGCACGACGGCGCGGATCGCCGCGTTGAGGCCGGCGCAATCGCCGCCGCTGGTCAAGATGCCGATACGCTTGATCACCGTTCCGACCCTTCCGGACTCATGGTGCGGGCGGCCTGCCGCCCGCGGTCAAGTCTCGTGAATTCCCGGAAATTGTACAACCCGGCCGGCCGTCTGCCTGTGAAATCGGCGGCAAATTTGCTATGATGAACATGACGAGAACGGGACGGGGACGATGAAGCTCGACCAGGCCACGCGCGAAACCCTGCGAAAGAAGCTGGAGGACCTCAGATCCCAGCATCGCGACCTGGACGACGTCATCGAGCGGGTCACCGAGCAGGTGCCGTTCGATCAGCTTCAGGTGCAAAGGCTGAAGAAGCGCAAGCTCAACCTGAAGGACCAGATCGCCAAGATCGAGAGCCAGCTTCTGCCCGACATCATCGCCTGAGCCGCTGCCGGCCGGCGGGGCCGGCGCCGTCAACTCTTGCCGTCGCGCTTGCGCGCGTACATGTCGCGGTCGGCCGCGTGCAGGGCATCGTTGGCGTCCTCCTTGCCCTTGAGCGCGTAGGTGCCGTGGGCGACCGACAGCGCAATGCGGTGGCCGCGCCACTCGACGTTCTGGCTCTGGATCAGCTCGGCCAGGCGCAGCGCCTTGACGTTGGCCGCGCCGTGGTCGGCCTGGGCCAGGATGACGCCGAACTCGTCGCCGCCGAGGCGCCCGACCAGGTCGGATTCGCGTGTGTTGTCGATCAGCGTGCGCGCCACGGTCATCAACGCCGCGTCGCCCGCGGCATGGCCGAGGGTGTCGTTGATGCGCTTGAGGCCGTTGAGGTCGAAGAACAGCACGCAATGCGGCGCGTTGTAGCGCTCGACATGCGACATGACGCGCGACAGCTCGCGCACGAAGGCGCGCCGGTTGGCGACCGGCAGCAGCGTGTCCTGGTCGGCCAGCTCCTCGAGCTGGGCGACGCGCTTGCGCGTGTCGTCGAGCTCGCGGCGGAGCCTTTCGGCCTCCTGGACCAGCGACAGGATCGCCGCCTTGACCTTGGGCGTGAACTCGGCCTCGGGAATGCCGAGCACGGCGGCAATGTCCCTCACCGAGGCGGCCCCGCTCGTCGGGCGCGTCCCCGATGCCTTCGCCTTGTTCGCACGTGCAACCGCGCCCGCCGGGCCTGCCGAGCGCGAACCCCTGACCTTCATTACCGCCCCCGTACTTCCGCTGCCTGCGGACTTGCCCGTCGAGCCACTGCGTGCGGCGTGGCGTGCCCTTGCGGCCCGCCGGGCTTAGTCAACCAGCCCTGAATACCCTTCTTGGTCGTTGTCCCGGCCGCGCCCCGGCCCGACCAGAACGACCTTGTTCTAGCACTGTTCGCCCCTATAATCCCGAGTTTCTTTCGTTGCCACCGCGATTTTGCCCGAAGGGCCGGCATTCATGAGCAAGGACAACCCCGTCGTCGGCATCGTGATGGGCAGCCAGTCCGATTGGGAGACCATGCGCCACGGCGCGGAGCTGCTCACCGCGCTCGGCATCGCCCATGAGGCGCGCATCGTTTCGGCGCACCGCACCCCGACGCGGCTCTACGACTACGCCCGCACGGCGCGCGAGCGCGGCATCAAGGTGATCATCGCCGGCGCGGGCGGCGCGGCGCACCTGCCAGGCATGGTCGCCTCGATGACGCCGCTGCCGGTGCTCGGGGTGCCGATCGAGAGCAAGGCGCTGGGCGGGCTCGACAGTCTCTTGTCGATTGTCCAGATGCCGGGCGGCGTGCCGGTCGGCACGCTGGCGATCGGCGCGGCCGGCGCCAAGAACGCCGCGCTGCTCGCCGCCTCGATTCTGGCGCTCTCCGACGCCAAGCTGCGGAAGGCGCTCGACGACTGGCGCGCCGAGCAGACGGCGGCGGTCGCCGACCGGCCCGAGCCCAGCCGATGAGCAAGGCCGCGCCTTCGCCGCTGCCGCCCGGCTCGACCATCGGCATCCTGGGCGGCGGCCAGCTCGGCCGCATGACCGCGCTCGCAGCGGCCAATTTCGGCTATCGCGTGCACATCTTCTGCCCGGAGGCCGGCGCGCCGGCCAGCCTGGTCTCGGCCGCGACCACGGTCGCCGCCTATGACGACGCGGCGGCGCTCGAGGCCTTTGCCCGGGCGATCGACGTCGTCACCTTCGAATTCGAGAACGTACCGGCCGAGACCGTCGAACGTCTGGCCGCGCACGTACCCGTACGTCCGAGCTGGCGGGCGCTGCATCTGGCCCAGGACCGGCTGCGCGAGAAGACGTTCTTGAGCGAGCTCGGCATTGCCGTGGCGCCGTTCCGCCGCATCGACAGCCCGGCGACGCTGGCGCGCGCCGTCACCGAGCTCGGCACGCCGGCGGTGCTCAAGACCTCGCGCTTCGGCTATGACGGCAAAGGCCAGATCAAGATCGAGGCCGGCGCCGATCCGGCCGAGGCGTGGCGCGCGCTCGGCGTCGAACTCGGCATCCTCGAGGCCTATGTCGACTTCGCGCGCGAGATCTCGGTGATCGTCGCGCGCGGCATGGCCGACGAGACCGCGTCCTACGTGCCGGTCGAGAACCGCCATGTCCGGCACATCCTCGACACGACGGTCGCGCCGGCGCCGATCGCCAAGCCGCTCGCCCACCGCGCCCAGGCGATGGCCGGGCGCATCGCCGACGCGCTCGAGCTGATCGGCCTGGTCGCGGTCGAGATGTTCGAGACGCGCGCGGGCGAGCTTCTGGTCAACGAGATCGCGCCCCGGCCGCACAATTCCGGCCATTGGACGATCGACGCCTGCCATGTCAGCCAGTTCGAGCAGTTCGTGCGCGCGGTCGCCGGCCTACCGCTCGGCTCGCCGGAACGGCATTCGGACGCCGTGATGAAGAACCTGATCGGCGACGATGTCGAGGAGTGGCTCAAATACGTGGCCGAGCCGGCCGCGCGCCTGCACCTCTACGGCAAGACCGAGGCGCGCCCCGGTCGCAAGATGGGCCATGTCACGCGGCTCAAGCCGCGCAGCAACTAGCTTCAGCGATACCGAGGCCGCCGTCCCGCGGTCGGCCGGAACAGCTTGAACGGGTCGGGCAGGTTGTCGAGGCCGCGCGCGACCCGGCCGATGCCGCCGAACACGCGCAGAACCCCGTCGATGCGGCGGTCGAGGAAAGCCCAAGTGCGCGCGAAGCCCTCCGAGGCGTCGTTCAGCCAGTAGAGCACGGTCGCGCTGTAGACGCCGGCGAGCAGGGCGCGCTTGGTGTAGAAGCTGAAATCGGTCGAGGCGTCGCCGGCCGCGTACCAGATGGCGTCGACGGTCCGGTAGAGGCACTTGGCGCCGATCGGTGCGTTGTGCGGCAAAGCGAGATAGGCGAGGCCGCGCCTTATCGCCTCGCGATGGCCGGCATTGGCCTCGAGGCGCAGGCGGATGGCGAGCGCGATGCGGTCGCGCAGCCGCGCCGGCGCCGGATCCTGGCGCGCCAGCGCGGCCGCCATCTCGCGGTCGGCGCGCTCGTTGAAGTATTCGATCATGGCCAGCGGTCCGCCGGGGAAGGCGCGCTGCGCGGTCGCCGCGGCGACGCCGATGTCCTTGGCGCCCGTCGCTATCGCCGTTTCGCTCCAGCCGTCGAACGGCACATGGGCGAGCGTCGCGTCGAGCAGCTTGTCGCGGATGGCGTCGAGCTTCTTCGACATGGCCTCAGGCCTCCACCGTCTCGGGTTCGGCCGCCTCGGTCTCGGCGTCTTCCGCGTCGAGCGGCGACGGGCGGCGCATCTCGTCGGCGAAGCCGAGCAGCGACAGGTCGGTCATGCGCATGGGATAGAGCAGGCCGTCGAGATGGTCGCATTCGTGCTGCACCACGCGGGCGTGGAAGCCGGCGGCGATGCGCTCGATCTTCTCGCCCTCGGGCGTCGTGAACGTATAACGGAGGCGGGTCCAGCGCGGCACCGCGCCCATGAGGCCGGGGACCGACAGGCAGGCCTCCCAGCCGAGCTCGGTCTCGGCGCCGAGCGGCTCGACCGCCGGGTTGATCATGGCGGTGAGCGGCACCGGGCCGTCCTCGGGCAGGTCCGAGGCGCGGACGCCCGCGACCTTGAACACGACGGCGCGCAGCGGCACGTGGACCTGGGGCGCCGCCAGGCCGGTGCCGCGGGCGTCCTCCATGGTCTCGATCATGTCGGCGACCAGGCGCTTGATCTCGGGCGCCCTGGGGTCGGCCACCTCGGCCGCCCGGGCGCGCAGGACCGGATGGCCCATTCGCGCTATCTTAAGGATTGCCATGCGATCAATATGGGCACCGGGTCGGGCCCGGTAAAGGCCGGATTCCAAGGGTTTCGGCGGCCTCGCCACCCGCCCCCTTCACACCGGCCGCCGGTTGTGATATCACCACCGGCTCCCGCGTCGAAGCGGCGCGGCCGACGGCAATCCGCGATTTTCTCTGGTTAGAGGAGGGCTGAAACATCGTCCAAGTACTCGTTCGCGACAACAACGTCGATCAGGCTCTGCGCGCGCTCAAGAAGAAGATGCAGCGCGAGGGCATTTTCCGCGAGATGAAGCTGCGGCGTAACTACGAGAAGCCCTCCGAGCGCAAGGCGCGCGAGAAGGCCGAAGCGGTTCGCCGCGCGCGCAAGCTGGCGCGCAAGCGCATGGAGCGCGAAGGCTTCTGACGGCCCGCGACCCGTCACATCGAACAAAGGCGCCCCGCGGGCGCCTTTTTCATTTCTGGGGAACCCTCGACGGCCCGGCGGTCGCCGCGCCTCAGTGCGCCATCGCCTTGACGATGTTCTCGCACATCACCTTGGCGTCGCCGAACAGCATCATGGTGTTGTCGCGGAAGAACAGCTCGTTCTCGACGCCGGCATAGCCCGTGGCCATCGAGCGCTTGACGAACAGCACGGTCTTGGCGTGCTCGACGTCGAGGATCGGCATGCCGTAGATCGGCGAGGTCTTGTCGGTCTTGGCCGCGGGGTTGGTCACGTCGTTGGCGCCGATCACGAAGGCGACGTCGGTCGAGGCGAAGTCGCGGTTGATCTCCTCGAGCTCCAGCACCTCGTCATAGGGCACGTTGGCCTCGGCGAGCAGCACGTTCATGTGGCCCGGCATGCGCCCCGCCACGGGGTGGATGGCGTAGCGCACGGTGATGCCTTCTTTCTTCAAAAGGTCGGCCATCTCGCGCAGCGCGTGCTGCGCCTGCGCCACCGCCATGCCGTAGCCCGGCACGATGATGACCGATTGGGCGTTCTTCATGATGAAGGCGGCGTCGTCGGCCGAGCCCGACTTCACGGGGCGGTCGTCCTTGCCCTTGGCCGCCGCGGCGGCGCCGCCCTCGGTGCCGAAGCCGCCGAGGATGACGTTGAAGATCGAGCGGTTCATCCCCTTGCACATGATGTAGCTGAGGATCGCGCCCGACGAGCCGACGAGGGCGCCGGTGATGATCAGCAGGTTGTTGTGCAGGGTGAAGCCGATGCCGCAGGCCGCCCAGCCCGAATAGGAGTTGAGCATCGAGATGACGACCGGCATGTCGGCGCCGCCGATCGGCACGATGACCAGGAGGCCGAGCAGCAGCGAGAGCGCGACGAGCAGCCAGAACGCCGTGTGATCGCCGGTCGCGCAGAACCACACGACGACGACGATGAGGACCAAGCCGAGCAGGGCGTTGAGCGGGTGCTGGCCCTTGAAGACGAGCGGCGCGCCGGTGATGAGGCCCTGCAGCTTGCCGAAGGCGATGACCGAGCCGGTGAAGGTGATCGCGCCGATCGCGGTACCGATGCTCATCTCGACCAGGCTCGCCGTGCGGATGCCGTTGTCGCCGAGAATCCCGTAATCGGCCGGCGCGAACAGCGCGGCCGCCGCGACGCACACGGCGGCAAGGCCGACCAGGCTGTGATAGGCGGCGACCAGCTGGGGCAGAGCCGTCATCTGGATGCGCATGGCGACGAAGGTGCCGATCGCGCCGCCGACGATGATGCCGGCGACGATCCAGCTGTAGCTGACGATGCCCGGCTGCAGCACCGTGGTGACGATCGCCACCACCATGCCGACGATGCCGTAGACATTGCCGCCGCGGGACGTCTCGGGCGAGCTGAGGCCGCGCAGCGCCATGATGAAGCAGATGGAGGCCGCGAGGTAGAGCAGGGCGGTGAGGTTCGCGCTCATCGGAGTGCCGTTTCCCTTCCGCCTATTTCTTCGGCTTCTTCTTGAACATCTGCAGCATGCGCTGGGTGACGATGAAGCCGCCGAAGATGTTGACCGAGGCGAGCGCCACGGCGACGAAGCCCATGATCTTGGCGAAGCCGGCGCCCTCGGGGCCGGCGGCAATCAGCGCGCCGACGATGATCACCGACGAGATGGCGTTGGTCACGGCCATCAGCGGCGAGTGCAGCGCCGGCGTTACGCGCCAGACCACGTAATAGCCGACGAACACCGCCAGCACGAAGACGGTCAGGCCGATGACCAGCGGATCGACCGTGCCCGCGGCGTGGCCGGCGTCGCTGCCGAGATTGGCGGCGTTCTCGGCGAGCTGGACGGCGCCCAGCGCCAGATCGTCTCGCGTCATGGTCTCAACCCTTTCCCGTGAGCTGGGGGTGGATGATCTGGCCGTCGCGGGTCAGCGCGCTCGCCTTGATGATCTCGTCGTTCCAGTCGATCTTGAGCGCCTTGGTCTCCTTGTCGACCAGCGGCGTGATGAAGTTGAGCAGGTTGCGGGCGAACAGCGCGCTGGCGTCGACCGCGATGCGGCTCGGCAGGTTGGCGTAGCCGACGATCGCGACGCCCTGGTGCCTCACCACCTCGTCCGGCTTCGACAGCTCGCAATTGCCGCCGGCTTCGACGGCGAGATCGACGATGACCGAGCCCGGCTTCATGCTCTCGACCATGGCGCGGCTGACCAGCTTGGGCGCGGGCCGGCCGGGAATGAGCGCGGTGGTGATGACCAGGTCCTGGTTCTTGATATGGCCGGCGACCAGCTCGGCCTGGCGCGCCTGGTCCTCGGCCGACAGCTCCTTGGCGTAGCCGCCGGCAGTCTGCATGTCCTCCTTGAGCTCGACCATGACGAACTTGGCGCCGAGACTCTGTACCTGCTCGCCGGCGGCACGCCGCACGTCGGTCGCGCTCACGACGGCGCCGAGGCGACGCGCGGTCGCGATCGCCTGCAGGCCGGCGACGCCCGCGCCCATGATGAAGACCTTGGCCGCCGGCACCGTGCCGGCCGCCGTCATCATCATCGGGAAGGCGCGCGTGAACTGCGCCGCGCCGTCGATCACCGCGCGATAGCCGGCGAGGTTGGCCTGCGACGACAGCACGTCCATGCTCTGCGCGCGCGTGATGCGCGGGATGAGCTCCAGCGCCACCGCGATGACGTTCTGCTTGGCGCACGCCTCGATCACGGCGCGGTCGGCATGCGGCGCCATGAGCGCGAGCAGCAGCGCGCCCGACTTCATCAGCGCGACCTCGGACGTCTCCGGCCGCTGGACCTTGAGCACGATGTCGGCGTCCTTGAGCGCGGCCGCCTCGTCGGGCGCGATCGCGGCGCCGGCCGACTTATACGCCTCGTCGGTCATCGCGGCGCCGAGGCCCGCGCCGGCCTCGACCACGACGTCGAAGCCGAGCGCCTTGAACTTCTTGACGGTGTCGGGCGACGCCGCGACCCGGGCTTCGCCCGGCCGCCGTTCCTTGGGAATGGCGATGATCATGCTGTGGGTAACTCCCCCTCGGTCCCGCGTCGACCGCGGTCGGCCGGCTGCGCACCGTCCGGGTCCCGGCGGATCATGCCCGCTCCCCCGCGCCGGGGCAACCCTCGATGCGCGCAGCGCCGAGGGGAAGCGCGGTCGGCACGTCGTGCGACGATAATCCGCGGCCGACGCCGCCGGCTAGCCCGGCCTTGCGCGCAACCGGCCGATGTTGCGCCAAAGGCCGACGACAGCGCACGCATGGCAAATGGTCGCCGATCAGCGAACCTTATGGACGACCGGCTTGAGCGAGCGCAGGAACGCGACCAGCGCGTCGAGATCGTCGTCCGCGATGTTCTTGTAGTAGGCGAAGGCCATCGGCGGGTTGAGCTTGGTGCCGTCCGGCCGCGCGCCGGTCGTGATCGCGCGCTTGATGTCCGCGTCGCTCCACTTGCCCAGCCCGGTGTCGGGATCGGGCGTGATGTTGGCGGCGATGCTCACGCCCCACGGACCCTTGAACTCGTCGCCGCCGACGCCGGCGCGCTCCATGTCCCGGCCCCGCGGGCCGATCGGCGTGTGGCATTCGAGGCAATGGCCGATATAGGCGAGATAGCGGCCATAGGCGACCTTGTCGGTCTTGGGCACGTCGGGCACGTTCG
>Ga0335070_10005152_pt1 | contig 15360 bp, 13 predicted proteins | sample Lox_Sample_13_FD_206722 | JGI IMG/M metagenome (GOLD analysis project Ga0335070, IMG submission 206722) | Soil microbial communities from Loxahatchee National Wildlife Refuge, Florida, United States - Lox_Sample_1.3 | ecosystem: Environmental > Terrestrial > Soil > Wetlands | place: USA... | reverse complement strand
TTCCGCTGACCTTCGCCGCAGTGTAATTTACGGCGACGCCAACGATCACAACGTTCTGGTCTCGCCGGCATGGCCGCAACCGCAAGAAGTCAGTGGGGTAATCGATTTCGGCGACGTGCACGTCAGCCACCTTATCGGCGAACTGGCGATCGCGTGCGCTTATGCCGCCCTTGGAGAGCTCGATCCGCTCGCGGCGGTCCTACCCATTGTCGCGGCCTACCATGGGGTTCTTGCGCTGAACGAGCAGGAACTCGCGGCCCTGTTCCCCTTGATGTGCGCGCGCCTGGCCGTCAGCGTGGTCAATTCTGCGCACCGGCAAAGTCTGGTGCCCGACGATCCCTATGTCACCGTCACCGAGGCTGCCGCATGGGCGGCCATCGAGCGACTCGCCAAAATTCATCCCCGTTTCGCGCATTACGCCATCCGCACAGCCTGTGGGCTGCCACCACTGCGTGATTCTGAAAGGGTGGTGAGGTGGCTCGCTGAAAACGGTCGTTCGGCTGCTCCGGTCATTCCCGCGAATCTGCGAGCCGGCAACTGCGTCGTACTCGACCTGAGCGTTGGCAGCCGCTTTCTTGGAGCAGATCCTGCCAATGCCGCCGAGCCGAAAATGACTCCGAAGATCCGCGAAGTTGCGGCTAGGCGCGGGGTAAACGTGGCTGTCGGGCGATACAATGAAGCCCGCGCTGTCTATTCCTCTTCGTTGTTCCAGACCAGCGCGAATCCGACCGATGAGCGCCGCACGATCCATCTCGGCGTCGACCTGTTCGTCGATCCCGGGACGCCGGTGTGCGCTCCGTTTGAAGCCACGGTTCACGCGTTTGCCGACAACCGTGCGCCGCAGGACTACGGCCCGGTCGTGATCCTTCGCCACCAGCCTCAGGGCGCGCCTGAATTCTTCACACTTTACGGCCACCTTTCGCGTGAATCACTCGCCGCTCTCAGAATCGGCCGACCCATCAGTCGAGGCGAAGAATTCGCGCGCATCGGCACGGCCGCAGAAAACGGCGGATGGACTCCTCATCTCCATCTGCAAATCGTTCTCGACCTGCTCGACCGGTCCACGGATTTTCCAGGTGTCGCTCTCGCGTCGCAGCGCGATGTCTTCACGGGCCTTTCCCCCGATCCCAATCTGCTTTTGGGCATTGCAGAACATGTTTTTCCTCCGGCTTCGCCGGAAGCCGGGCAGACTCTCGCACTGCGGCGGAAAGTGCTGGGTCACAACCTCAGTATTTCTTATAGAAGGCCGCTGAAGATCGTGAAGGGCTGGCGGGAATACCTCTACGACGACACCGGCCGGGCGTTCCTGGACGTCTACAACAATGTCCCGCTCGTGGGGCATTCCCATCCTCGCGTGGTCTCTGCCATTCAAGAACAAGCCGGAGTGCTCAATACCAACACGCGCTATCTCCACGACAATGTCACGGAGTACGCCGAACGCCTCGGCGAACTTCTGCCCGCGCCTCTGCGCATCTGTTACTTCGTCAATTCCGGCAGTGAAGCCAATGAGCTGGCACTTCGCCTTGCGCGCACCTACACGCGCCGAGAGGATGTCATCGTCCTCGAGCACGCCTACCACGGCCATACCTCCACGCTTATCGATATCAGCCCATACAAGTTCAATGGCCCGGGCGGCACGGGCTGCAAGCCATGGGTCCATGTGGCGCCTATCGCGGACGATTATCGTGGTCTATATCGCCGCGGTGAGGCTGACATCGGCAGGAAATACGCCTTTGATGTTGCGGAGATTCTCGAAAACACAAAAAGGGAAGGCCGCAGCGTCGCCGCGTTCATCGCGGAAACACTGCCGAGCGTTGGCGGCCAGATCGTTTTCCCGGCCGACTACTTGCGCGAGGTCTACGCCCATGTGCGTCAGGCGGGCGGCGTTTGCATCGCGGACGAGGTGCAAGTCGGGTTCGGACGCCTGGGCAAGCACTTCTGGGGCTTCGAGACGCAAGGCGTGGTGCCGGATATTGTCGTGCTAGGCAAACCCATCGCCAACGGGTTTCCGCTCGCTGCTGTGGTGACTACTCCTGAAATCGCAGCCGCGTTTGCCAATGGCATGGAGTTCTTCGCCACCTTCGGCGGCAATCCTGTCAGCTGTGCCGCGGGACTTGCGGTACTCGACGTGCTGCGCGACGAGCATCTGCAACAAAACGCGCTTCGCATCGGTTCGACTTGGCGGGCGAATCTGGCAAACCTTCAAGCAGAATTTCCCCTCATCGGCGATGTCCGGGGCTCCGGCCTTTTCCTGGGGCTCGATCTCATCAGCGACCGCGCCACGCGAGCGCCTGCCACTCGCGAGGCCGATTACGTCGTCAATCGCTTGCGCGAAAAGGGAATTCTTGCGGGTACCGACGGCCCCCACCACAACGTGATTAAGCTACGCCCCCCGCTGATCTTTAGCGACGCTGATGCGGCGCTCTTCAACGCCACACTGGCGGAGATCCTGCGGGAAGACCCGGCTCAGCCGCTGTAACACTCCATTAACAATTCGTTCCAATGTTCCCAAAGCTCGGCCAACGAGGCCGTATACAACAGCTTGCCTCCCGTTGTACGATTCGCCCGGTTCTGTCTCCAGGGAATCGCCAGACAAAAACCGAATCCAGTTGTGCAGTACCAGGGGGAGTCCTATGCCCAATGGCGTTCAGAAGTCCGATCAGACCGGCCAGACCATCTGGGATCGCGTGGCGGAGAGTCATGAGTTCAAGGATCTCATGGCCACAAAAAAAATCTTCATCGTTCCCGCATTCATCTTCTTTCTCGTTTACTACTTTCTGTTGCCCGTGCTGGTGGGCTACGCGCCTCAGTTCATGGCCCAGAAAATCTGGGGCAATGTGAACATCGCTTACCTGTTCGCACTTTCGCAATTTTTTATGGCTTGGATTATCGCGGGCCTGTACGTGCGCGCCAGCGACGACTTCGACGAAATCTCCAAAGACATCATCGACAAAGCGGTAAACGACAAAGAGTTTCGAGGGAGCAAATAGCCATGTCTGCCTCCTTGATCATGTTCTTGCTGTTCATCGCCATCACTTTGGGCATTACGTATTGGGCTTCCAAGCGATCTGCGGGTGCCAGCGCCTACTTTGCGGCTGGCCGCCAGATCAAGAGCTGGCAAAACGGCGTCGCCGTCGCCGGCGACTACATGAGCGCTGCGTCGTTCCTTGGAATCGCCGGCATCATCGCCTTCCAGGGTTATGACGGGTTCATGTTCTCTGTCGGCTGGCTCGTTGCGTACTTGACGGTACTTCTCGTCATCGCTGAGCCACTGCGCAACGCCGGGAAATACACCATGGCCGACGTTCTGGCATATCGCCTCAAGCCGCGACCCGTTCGCGCCATGGCTTCGCTCAGCACTCTTACGGTATCGACCTTTTACATGATTGCGCAGATGGTTGGCGCCGGCGCGCTGGTTGCACTTCTCCTGAAGGATTCTGGGATCAAGTACAGCCATGCGGTGATCGGCGTTGGCATCCTGATGATCGTTTACGTTGTCTTCGGCGGGATGATCGCCACCACCTGGGTACAGATCATCAAAGCGATCCTGCTGATGGCGGGCACGCTATTGCTCAGCATTCTGGTTCTCGCGCACTTCCATTTCAGTTTCGGGGCCTTCTTCGACGCCATTGGTCACGTCACCTATCACGACAAGGGCACGGAAGTCGTCAAAGACTTCCTCACGCCCGGTCTTCGCTACAAACCACCGTATGGCCCGCTCGACCTGATCTCTCTGGGCCTGGCGCTGATCTTCGGTACGGCCGGTCTTCCGCACATTCTGGTACGTTTCTACACCGTTCCTGACGCGCGCACCGCGCGCCATAGCGTCGTGTGGGCCATGGCCTTGATCGGCAGCTTCTATATCATGACGACCTTTCTCGGGTTCGGCGCTGCCACAATCGTCGGGCGCGACTTTATTTCCACCCACGGCGGCACCAACATGAGCGCTCCGCTGCTGGCTCAAGCGATGGCGGGGGACATCTTCTTCGCCTTCATCTGTGCAATCGCCTTTGCCACGATCCTCGCGGTGGTGGCGGGCCTGACGATCAGCGCATCCACCTCCTTTGCCCACGATTTCTGGACCAACGTGATTCACAAAGGAACGGAGCGCAAACCGGGTGAGGAAGTGCGTGTTGCGCGGATCTCTGCGCTGGTGGTCGGCGCAGTCGCAATCGCCATCGCCATCGTTCTCGGACCGACGGCGAACGTAGCCTTTCTGGTCGCGCTGGCGTTTGCGGTCGCCGCGTCGGCCAATCTCCCGGTCATCGTTCTCTCGATTTTCTGGAGGAGATTCAATACGGCAGGCGCCGTCACCGGCCTGGCAGTGGGCTTACTGGCCTCGATTGGGCTGATTCTCATCAGCCCCAGTCTGATGGCCGTCGATCCACCCACGGTTACGGGAGCGGCGCGCCACCTGATTCAGGCGAAGGCTATTTTCCCGCTCGAAAATCCCGGCATTCTCAGCATACCGCTCGGGTTTCTGGGCGCCATCATCGGCACACTGGCCAGCAGCGAACCAACGTCCTCCCACAGATTCAACGAACTACTTGTCCGTTCGAACACGGGCCTGGGCGCGGAGAAAGCCACGACGACGCACTGACAGGACGGGGCGATTCCTCGCAACGGCTGCGATTGCCGCCAGCGATGCCCTCATTTGTCATACAAGAGAGCCCGTGAGGGTGGCGGTCCGTCTAGGAACCTAGCGCTTTTTTCAGCCGCTTGGTGGTCTTGGCCAGTTGCTGCTTCAACACTTCCACCTGTTTCGCGATCTCTTGCAATTCTTCCTTCGCGACGACGCTCGCTTCCGCCACCTTGTGGGCTTTCAAGCGCGCCTGTTTGTCGGCTTTTCCGAGAGCGGCACCGATCTTCACCGAAACTTCCGTCAGCTTGTCGTTTTTTGCCATTCCGTTCCTCCCCTCAGCGCACCTATGCTATCTCACTCGCGGCGGTCTGAGCACTGGAAATACTGGCATTTCCACATCGCTTCAAGTGACCTGAGGCTTAAGCTTTTGCGTCTATTCCGGTTCGCGGTCGGTGGGCTCGTTGTTGAATAATCTCACGAGTTCCGCGTGTTCCATCACAACTGTGGGGTCACTCTGAATCGCGTCGAAATATTTCTTCTGAAATGAGTCCCCGCTCTCGGTTGGCGCAAAAATCTTTCGCGCCAGAGAGATGGCCACGTGCGCCTCCGTCTCGGTCACACCCTCTTCATTGGCCAGAGCCTCGTCAATCCGTACCACGAATTCCGAAATGTTATGCAGCCATGAGAATTGCGCGTCGTCTACCACGAGGCGGAACAACTCACCCGTCGAGACTGATCCATGCTCTTTTTCGTATTTCCGCCTCTCCATCTCCAGCAGGGATTTATGCAACCGCAACAAGGCCTGCCGCAGCGCCACGAGCTTTCGACGCGGCGGGGTGTCACGCGCGTCGCCCTGATTCGAATACGGATCTTTTCCCTGGTCCACGGTTCGCTCCGGACGAGCATTGTACCCTATTCGGTTATTGTGCCGGGTCCTGTCTTGCCCGCACATTCAGATTGTTCTTGAGGCTGACGACATTCTCGACGGTGGCCGCGCGCTTCGCCGCCAGCGACTTGTCGGCGGCCGACTCTACCGAGCCTTCCAACGTCACGTTTCTGTCTTTCACAATGATGTGAATCGATGGCACCGGCTGCACGGCGTAGGCATCCAGCACGGGATCCTCATAGATCGCACGATAGATCGCTCGTCGCAATTCGTTGTCTGCCGTCGAACTGGGCAGCACCTGAATCTGATCGTTTACGGTTTCCACGCCATCCAGGCTTTGGATGGCCTGCGCGGCGTGTTTTTTCAATGAGGGCCGGAGCACGTATCCATTTAGGGTTACTTTCTTGCCGTCCAGCGAGAAGATGATGAAATCAAATGCAGAGTAAAAGGGCAGTTCCGCGAGTTGGTGGTGTATCTCGCGCGCGAGGTTGGGAGCACTCTTGCTCTGCTGACCGGTTGCGCTGGTTTGCCCCGGGACGCTGAGGCTGGCGGCTATGATCAACGCGGCGCCGATCAGCCGCAGTCTTGCCAGCACCGGGAGCGGATATTTCTCGCTGTGTGAGGTAGTCCGTCTGTTTAGAATCATGCGGCAGATTTCAGCATAGCGGCTATGGCTCGTTCCGTACAGTGGTAGGATTACTGCAGGAGCAACAACGGTTCGAAGCGAAATGAGTGTTGATTGCCGCCTTCAGGGAGGGTCGCTCGCGTGCTAGCGATCGCCCATCGTGGTGCATCCGGCTATGCGCCGGAAAATACGCTTGCCGCTTTCCGCCGTGCGGTGGCGCAAGGCGTCACCTTCATCGAAACCGACCTGCACCTGACGCGCGACGCGCACTTCGTGGCGGTTCATGACGAAACGGTGGACCGCACCACCAATGGCCAGGGCTCGGTCCACCAGATGACTCTTGCTGAACTCCGCCGCCTTGATGCCGGTTCCTGGTTTGCCAGCGAGTTCATGAGCGAACGGCTTCCCACTCTCGAAGAGGTTCTCGAGTTTGCGAAAAAGAACGACGTGGTTTTCTACCTGGAGTTGAAACCTAACGGCTTCTGGGGTGGCGAACACGCGCTCATCAGCGCTCTGCGAACGGCCAATGAGATTGCCCGAAGTGTGATCATTTCCTTCGATCCCGCAATCCTCGCCAGTCTGCGCACGATCGAACCTACGCTGATGACCGGGCTGCTGTACGACGGCTCGGCGGACCGCCCTTTCGAAAAGGCTCTGGAGATTGGAGCGCGACAGTTGGTCATCCGCGGAGATTTGGTCAGCCCCAATCTTCTGCAGCAGGCCCGCAAACAAGATTTGCAAGTGGTCTGCTGGACCGTGAATTCTCCGGCTCACATGCGGATGCTGGTCGCCGCGGGTGTCGACGGCATCATGACCGACTACCCCGATCGCCTGCTCGCTGTCCTGAAGAAATAGCCCGGAACAGCGACGCCAGTTGCGTCACCGTCAGTTGTTCGGCCCGGGCATCTTCTCTGAGGTTCAAATCCTTCAAAATTCCTCGGACTTGCGCCGGTTCGGCAAAGCCTCGCAAGTTGTTCGAGAGCATTTTGCGCTTCTGCCCAAAGCAGGTCTTCACGAACTCCAGGAACTCTGGCACATCCGGAAGATTCAGTTGCGAATACGCTCCCGGAAACCGCAACGACACGAGCGCCGAACCCACTTCCGGCGGCGGTCGAAACGCTCCTCGTGGCAAGCGCAGAGCGAAATCCGGGCGGCAGTACAGCTGAGTGGCCACAGACAAATACCCGTAAAGCTTGTTTCCCGGCTTCGCTGTCAGCCGTTGCGCGACTTCCAGTTGAATCACGATGTGCGCTTCATCGATCTGGCCGGCGAACTGAAAGAAATGGTGAAGGATCGGCGACGTGATGTAGTAGGGAAGATTGCCGTAGAGCTTGATGCGCCGCCCGGCCGCCAGGGCGCTCAAATCCGTTTCCAACACGTCGCCTGCTACCACCGTCAAGTTCGCGTGATGGCTCGCCAATCTCTTCAGGCGTTCCACGAGAGGCGGGTCCAGTTCCACGGCGATCACCGGCCCGCCGCTGCGGAGAAGATGTTCCGTCATCTCCCCGTGTCCGGCGCCAATTTCGATCCAGCAATAATCCGGAGCCGTGCCGGCGGAAGTGGAATCCATCCCGTACGGCGACACGCGGATAGCGCGGGCAATCTTTTCACGCCACCCTGCATCCGCCAGAAAATGTTGACCGAGTCTCTGCCTCGCCATGAACTTGCCTAGCAGTTTAGCAGCAGTGCCGCACGGTGCACCTCGGCAATCGTGTTAGCATCTAGCTCTTTTCATGGGAGGCGATTCATGGCGAAAGGGTATTGGGTGACATTCTATCGATCCGTCAAAGACGCATCGGCGCTTGCCGAATACGCGAAACTGGCGACGCCGGCGATCGAATCGGGAGGGGGCCGCTTTGTGGCTCGCGGGATTCCAGCCAAAACCTACGAGGCCGGCCTGAAAGAGCGCGCCGTGATCATCGAATTTCCCAGCCTCGAAGCCGCTACCGCAACGTTTGAGGGCGCGAATTATCAAGCCGCGGCTCGACTGCTGGTGGGCAAGGCCGAGCGCGACATCCGCTTTCTGGAAGGCGCTTGACCGTTTAGCAGGTACAAAATCGCTGGCTGGTCCCGCCCGGCTTGACGCTTGGACGGGTGTCCGATAGCGTAAAGTTTCGTCCTTGCCATGCGCATCCTTTTTTCTGCTTCGGAAGCCCTGCCCTACGCCAAGACCGGCGGCCTTGCTGACGTGATTGAGGCTCTCCCTCGCGCTCTCGTCAAGCTCGGGCACGAGGTGACGGTCTTTCTTCCTCGATACCGGGGTGTCAAGGTGAGCTCTGTCACCATCCCCAGCCTCACCATCCCCCTCGGCACCCGCCTGCGTTTTCCGGCCATCACCAACGGCGGTATACATCGGGGAGTCCGCTACTACTTCCTTGACGACCCCTTCTACTTTGACCGCGAGGGAATCTATGGCGACCACAACCGGGAATACCCCGATAACGCCGAACGCTACACGGAATTCTGCCGCGCCACGATTGAGCTCGCGAAACAGGTGTGGATGCCTGATCTCATCCATTGCCACGACTGGCAGACCGCCATGGTTCCAGTTCTTCTTCGTACGTCGTATGGCGATGACCCCGCCATTCGGGATTTGCCGACCGTCTTCACGATCCACAACATGGGTTACCACGGCATCTTCCCGCGCGAAACTCTCGACCGCGTAGGCATCCCCGGGGCTGTCTACCATCCGGGCGGTGTCGAGTTCTTCGGCAACGTGAATTTTCTCAAAGGCGGCCTGGTCTATTCCGACTATCTGACCACGGTCAGCCGAAAATATGCCCAGGAGATTCAAACCTCCGAATTTGGCTTCGGCCTCGACGGCGTGGTCCGTTCGCGCGCGGATCGGCTCACCGGCATTCTGAATGGCGTGGACTACTCAGCCTGGAGCCCCGATCGCGACACGCTTGTGCCTGCCAAGTACTCTTCGAAAAATATGGCCGGCAAGCGCATCTGCAAACAGGCGCTCATTGACGAGTTCAAGTTGCTGAACGACAACCTCCATCGGCCCATCCTCGGAATCGTCTCGCGCTTTGCTGACCAAAAGGGTTTCGACCTGATCGCTCAGATCGCCAGGGAACTGATGCATGAGGATCTTCTGCTGGCTGTATTGGGTTCTGGCGAACGCCGCTACGAAGAGATGTTTCGCGCGCTGGCCGCGGATTTCCCCGGCCGTGCCGGTGTTGTGGTGGCGTACGACAATCGGCTCGCCCATCTCATTGAAGCCGGCTCCGACATCTTCATCATGCCCTCTCGCTATGAGCCTTGTGGGCTCAACCAGATTTACAGCCTCCGCTACGGCACGGTTCCCGTGGTGCGCGCCACCGGGGGCCTGGACGACACCATCGAGTCATTCGACCTTCAGCACGGTACGGGAACGGGCTTCAAGTTCACCGAGTATTCCGGCGGCGCGCTGCTGCACGCCATCCGTCAGGCGCTGCATCACTACTCCGACGAAGGCGTGTGGAACCTGATTCAGCTCAATGGGATGGCCAAGGATTTTTCCTGGAACACTTCGGCGGCTGAATATGCGAAACTATACGAAGCTGCGATCGCAGCGCGAAACCAAAACGCAGTTCCAACATCTAATTGACTCAGGAAAGCGGCTGCCTTTTGTAGCCGGTCGAGGAAACAAGAAAATTTATGGCTGACAATATTCTTTCGGTGAACGATGGAAATTTCGAGTCCGAGGTGCTGACTGCCAGCAAGGCTCAACCAGTGATGGTCGATTTCTGGGCGGAGTGGTGCCGTCCGTGTCACATGCTGGCTCCCACGGTTGCCGAAATAGCCCAGGATTACGCGGGTAAGCTGAAGGTAACCAAGCTCAACGTGGATGAAGCGATGAACTCCGCGGGCCGCTTCAACATCCGCGGCATCCCCACTCTGCTGGTCTTCAAAGACGGGCAGGTGGTCGAGCAGATCGTTGGCGCAGTTCCGAAGGACCAGATTACCAAGGCTATCGATCGCCACGTCGGGTGAGGCTTCATTTTTGAAACTGCGGGGCGTCTCCTCAGCGAGACGCCCTTTTTTTGTGGGGAGGAGAATTCGCGATGGCTTCAGGCCGCCAGTTGGTCCGTTGCACGTGGGCGAGCAACTCTCTAAACACCAAATACCACGACGAAGAATGGGGCGTGCCCGTCCACGACGACCGCGTATGGTTTGAATTCCTCACCCTGGAGGGGGCGCAGGCCGGCCTCAGTTGGGACACCATCCTAAAAAAACGCGAACGCTATCGCCAGCTTCTTGCAGGTTTCGATCCCGCCAAAGTTGCGCGTTACGACGGAAAGAAGACGCGGGGTCTGCTGCGCGATGCGGGCATCGTTCGCAACCGCCTCAAAATCAAATCGACAGTCGCCAACGCCAAAGCTTTTCTCCAGGTGCAAAAGGAGTTTGGTTCGTTCGACAAGTTCATCTGGGAGTTTGTGGGCGGATGCGCAATCCAGAATCGCTGGACCAGCCACAAACAAGTTCCCGCGAAAACCGATCTCTCCGTCAAACTCAGCAAGGAGCTGCTGAAGCGCGGCTTCCGCTTCGTCGGCCCGACCATCTGCTATGCGTTCATGCAAGCCACCGGCTTGGTGAACGATCATCTGATAAGCTGCTACCGGTACAAGGGCCTCGCGAAAAAGTGAGGAAGTGGCCGGCGACGAGCCGCTTGCGGCCCGTTCGCGCATTTGCTACGTTGTTAAGTGAGCGGGCGTCGTACAATGGCAGTATAGAAGCTTCCCAAGCTTCGGACGTGGGTTCGATTCCCATCGCCCGCTCCAGATTCCCGATGATTCCAATGCCTTTACTGGCCTGAAATCTCCCAAAATCCCGGTTCTTTGGACGTAGTTGGACGCGATATTGCTGCAGAATGGTGCAGTTGGACGTGATGAATCGCGTGCATGGTGATGCGCGATCCTCGCGCAACAGTTATGCAACTAGTGCGAGAGACAAGGAATCAAGAGATGGTCCCGGCGGCCTAACTGGTCGAATCAACTGGGTTCCGATACCTCAATGGATGGTTTGCTCGTTAATCAGGCCCTTTGTGTTATTCTCGCGCTATATCAGCTAATAATCTCACCATGTACAAGTGGAAAACGCGCACCGCGCTGTTCGGCCTGATTGGCATAGCCATCTTGCTTGCGTGTAGAGTCCATGGTCAGGCATCGGTAAGCCCTACAAAGACGATTCCACAGACGGCCACAACTGCTAAGAGAAGGTTCCAGGTACGAATAACGTTTCCGGTAAGTCCCGCGGATGTGACCGGGGTCACCGCAGTCTGCGGCAGCGGAGAGGTATGAATGCCCTAACTGTCTCTCTGGGAACTTTCCACACAACGGGTCCCTACACCCCCCCGAGACAGGTAGTCGAATCCGAAATCATTCCGGGAAATCAGGCCTCTACTCGAGCCAAGTGAAGTTTTTGTACGAGTCGACGGGATTTGTCTTTGGATAAATCCCCTGTTTGGCCCATCCGTCGTACTTCGACTCGAGCGAATCTCGCAAGGAGGTTCATCCATGAAATATCTTGCTGCAACACTCTTGGCACTACTGATACTCGCGACCATCGGTTGTACACCTAAAGTAGACAATCCCTCCGACATCGCCGCATTGAAAGAAAAGGCCGCGATGTGGGACAAGTCCTTTAACGCTGGAGATGTCAACGCTCTCGCCGACGGATATTACTCTGAAAATGCCGTCATCGTGAACCAGTTTGCTCCACCGTCAGTGGGCAACGTGGCCATCCGCAAAGGTTTTGAGGATTACTTCGCGCAGAGCAAAGGAGTGAGCCATTCGGCCGTGGAGGACGTCCACGCTTCGGGAAATCTGGCCGCCGTGCTCGGGTCATACGATGAGAAAACAGGGCTGAAGACAGGAGATTATTCGGCTCAACAAAAGGGAAAGTTTGTGACGGTCTTTGAGCGGCAAGCCAACGGCTCGTGGAAGGCTCTTTGGGATACTTCCAGCAGTGTATTGCCGCTCGCGGATTCCTTGAGCATCGGACCGGATGAGCTAGCCGTGTTGGAGGTAGAGCGCAAGTGGATACAGGGGTTTTTGAAGAGCGATATACCTATGCTGGAGAAGACGCTCGCGCCGGAGTGGGCGATAAACATGGAAGGTTTGATCGTGAAGAGGCCGGAATATCTGGCCGGAATGAAAAGCGGCACGATTAAGGTTGAAAGCTACGAATTGGCGAACATGCGGCCTGTCGTGATGGGCGACTTCGCCATCGTGGAAGGGTCCCACGTGGAGAAGAGTAGGTTTCAGGGCAAAGACAGCAGTGGCAAATACCACTGGTTCGACATTTTTGCGAGGCGCGGCGGCAACTGGCAGTGTGTGTCGAGCTATATCGCCAAAGTGAAGTGAGTGACACGCCGAGAGTACGCTGAGGAGCGAAATGAGCGGGCACTGGAGTGGTCGTGTGTGCGCAATCGCGGAGAGCGGTCTTCTGTTGTGCGGGACAGCTCCCTGGAGTGCAGCGCGGCAGCCTTTCTGGCAGCAGCCACTTCCGGCACAGGCTCAGGCATGGCCTGCTGTGGGCTGGTCTCCGCCGAACACCGATGCCAAGATTCCGACTTTGTCGAAGGCAGTACCTTGTGACCTTTCCAAAGTGCTGGAGGCCGCCGGTAGAAGAGCTGCTGAACTTTCGTCGAATCTCGAAAAATTCGCGGCACAGGAAAAGATCGAATACAAGCGGACGGATTTTGCCGGGGTGCTGAAGGAGTCGGGCACCGGCACATTCAATTACACGTTCGCGTTTGAGGAAGTGGGCATAGGACGATCCAGCCGCGAGTATCGCGCACCTGCCAAAGGCAGCTACCTCTTTCCGGGTAGCGAGCAGGATACCGGTCAGGTCGCTCTGGCGCTGATTTTTCATCCCGATTTACAGACGGATTATGAAATGAGTTGTGAAGGACTGGACAACCGAAATGGACAATCGACATGGGTGGTGCATTTCTGGCAGCGAAAAGACAGACCTGGCCGTACGCTGCAGTATGTAGAAGGCAAGGATCTGATTCCCACGAAGTTGAAGGGGCGCGCGTGGATATCGCGAGAGAACGGCGAAATTGTTCATCTGGAGACAAACCTGATGGAAGCGCTTCCGGGGCTGAGGGTGCAGGCGGGCGCGATTTCGATAGACTACGCGCCGATCACCCTGAAATCGCGAAGCGTGACCCTGTATCTACCCGAACGAATTGCGGCGTTCTGGGAGTTTAGAGACTACCGCGTAATGCTAGTGCACTCGTTCAAGGATTTTAAGGTGTTCGCGGTGGAAACCGAGGAACAAATCCAGCCGGCGAAGGAAAACTAAGGCGAAGTCCGGTGGGTAACCGGGGAGAGACGGGACGTTGTATGGCTTGAACGGCAGATAATATGTGCCGTTCTTCATTGACTTCACCAAGCTACAGACCTAGGATGCGAATCAACGGGGAAGGAGGAAGGATGCCTTCCCGTGACCACTGAGCCAGTCGGTCACGACCCACTCATCGGCCAAACCTTCGGCCACTATCGAATAACTGAAAGAATTGGTGGCGGAGGGATGGGTGTGGTTTATAAGGCTGAAGACACCAAACTCCACCGTCCAGTGGCACTGAAGTTCCTCTCTCCAGATATTGGGCGAGACCCCCACGCATTGGCCCGCTTTGAGCGCGAGGCGCAAGCTGCATCGGCACTGAATCATCCGAACATCTGCACCATTTACGATATTAGCGAAGCGGAGGGAAAGCTTTTCATCTCTATGGAGTATCTGGAAGGCGCGACGCTGAAATACCGTATTTCCGGCAAGTCTCTTCCGTTTGAACAGGTGTTGAACTTGGGAACCGAAATCGCGGATGCCCTCGACGCCGCTCACAGAAAGGGCATCATCCATCGTGATATCAAGCCTGCCAACATTTTCGTGACTGACCGAGGGAGCGCCAAGATTCTCGATTTTGGGTTGGCAAAAGTGGTCCCTGCTGGGGCAAGCATAGCTGTTTCGGAGATGCCCACTGTTACAGAGGTGGAATTCCTAACCAGTCCCGGCACCACGATGGGCACGATGGCTTACATGTCGCCGGAGCAAGCCCGTGGAGAGGAGTTGGATACGCGGACGGACTTGTTCTCGTTTGGTGCGGTTCTGTATGAGATGGCAACAGGCCGGATGGCGTTCCCCGGTAACAATGCTGCGGTCATCCATGATGAGATTCTCAACCGGACACCTGTCGCGGCGTCACAGGTTAATCACAGACTACCACCAAAATTAGACGAAATTATCGGGAAGGCACTGGAAAAAGACCGCAAGTTGCGCTACCAGAATGCTTCCGAGATTCGCACGGACTTTCAGAGGTTGAAGCGCGATAGCGAGTCAGGCCGTGCAGTCGTCCCTGCAGCCGTGACCGGCTCGAAGCGCACCCCAAAATCCGTTTGGGTCCGATGGGCTGCGGTCACTGGCGCGACGGTAGGAGCCATAGCACTGGCAGTGGTCGGTTGGTTGTTTCACGCACGCAAGGCGCATGCGTTGACCGACAATGACACGATTGTCCTCTCCGATTTTGACAACAAGACCGGTGACAGCGTATTTGATGACACACTAAAGCAAGGACTCTCGGTACAGCTTGAGCAATCGCCGTTTCTCAACCTGCTTTCCGCGGATAGGGTAAATGCGACATTGAAACTGATGGGCCGCCCAGCCGGAGACCGCTTGACACCCGAGGTTGCACGCGAGGTCTGCCAACGTACGGACAGCAAGGCCATGCTGACCGGGTCGATTGCGGGGTTGGGCAGTCAATACGTGATTGGCCTGAAGGCTGTGAATTGTAACTCGGGCGATGTGCTGGCGGAAGCGCAGGAGCAGGCAGCGGCCAAGGAAGCGGTGCTCAAAGCCCTAGACGCCGCGGCGATTAGTTTGCGCGGCAAGCTGGGCGAGTCGCTCAGCTCGGTACAGAAATATGCCACGCCGCTGGAGGAAGCGACCACGTCATCGCTGGATGCGCTGAAAGCCTACAGCCTAGGAGAAAAGACGGGTTCTGTGAAAGGGGCCACTGCCGCGCTGCCTTTCGTTAAACGGGCGGCGGAGCTTGACCCGAATTTCGCCATGGCCTATGAGGGCATGTCGGAGATTTACTTCGCCTTAAACGAAGTGGGGCTGGAGGTCGAAAATGCGCGCAAGGCCTATGACCTGCGGGAGAAGGTGAGCGAACGGGAGCGGTTCTACATCGAGGGGCACTACTACCTGACTGCGACGGGAGAGCTGGAGAAGGCCGCGCAGACCTTCGAGCTGTGGCAGCAGACCTACCCAAGAGAC
>Ga0335070_10005151_pt1 | contig 15361 bp, 13 predicted proteins | sample Lox_Sample_13_FD_206722 | JGI IMG/M metagenome (GOLD analysis project Ga0335070, IMG submission 206722) | Soil microbial communities from Loxahatchee National Wildlife Refuge, Florida, United States - Lox_Sample_1.3 | ecosystem: Environmental > Terrestrial > Soil > Wetlands | place: USA... | reverse complement strand
GCAATCCGGATGCCGCAATCGAGGTAATCAGATATCTGGGCACCCGGCTGCATGAAGCACAGGAGAAAACCAAAATTCTGGCATTAGACCGCGCCGACCAGCGACTTGCCTCCCTCCTGGTCGACTTCGCCGCACGTAACGGCATGAAGGACCCCCGCGGTATTCGATTGAACCTCCGACTCACTCGACAAGACATGGCCAACATGGTCGGCATCACCACGGAGACCGCCATTCGCATCATGAGTCGATTCAAACGTGATCGCCTCGTCTCCGGCACCGCCAATCGTCTCATCATCCGCGACCTTCCCCGCTTAAAGACTCTGGCTACGGCCTGACAACCATCTCCCTCCCAAAGCCAGGGGGGTCCCGTTCATACCAAAACATGACATTGGTCATATTGTTGGCCGTCACTTCTGTGTATGCTCCATCCACTAATCAGCAAACGGAAAATCGCCGACTACGTCCAGATGTTCAGGTATTCGGTTGTAATTCCATTATCAAATAAAAGGAGTATCGGTATGAAGCAATCACTGAGAATCTCTTGCATGCTCGCTGTCGCGGTGAGCCTGCTGGCTGCAGGCGCGGCTGTCACTTCACCGACATGGGCCAAGACTCATGAGATCGCGATGACCGCAGTGGAATCCGATGTCGTGATCGACGGCAGCGGCGAGAAGTATGCGGCCTGGACATTTAACGGTCAGATGCCAGGCCCCGTCGTGCGGGTGACGGAGGGCGATACGATCAACTTCACGCTTACGAATCCGGAGACCAACAAAAATCCTCATGCGATGGACTTTCACGCAGCTGAGATCGATTTTCTCAAGAACTATAGGGCGATCAACGCCGGCGAAACTATCAGCTATACGTTTGTGGCCAAAAAGCCCGGCATCTTCTTTTATCACTGCGGAGCGCCTCCGATGATCCAACACATCGCCCGCGGCATGTTCGGCGCGATCATCGTCGATCCCAAAAATACGAAGGCGTTGCCCAAGGCGGATCGAGAGTATGTCCTGGTTCAGTCTGAATATTTCAAGAATCCCGGTGACGTGCAGGCAATGTTCGACCGAAAATTCGATGGGATGATGTTCAACGGCGGCATTTTCAAATACCACCCGTTCGTGACCGGTGGTGGGAAGCTGGATGCCAAGCCAGGCGACCGGGTCAGGATCTACTTTGTGAACGCCGGCCCCAATGAATTTTCCTCGTTCCATCCAATCGGTGAGATTTGGGACAACGTCTTTGAGAGCGGCAATCCGGCCAATAGCCTGAAGGGCGTGCAGACCTACGTCGTGGGGCCAGGCAGCGCGGCCACCTTCGATGTGGTGGTCGAGTCCGCCGGCGCATACCCCTTGGTGACCCATTCATTGACGGGCGCGCTCCGTGGCGCGATCGCAGTCCTCGTGGCCTCGCCGGATGCTAAACCAGCCCCGTTGATGCCGATGGTACCCTGGAAGGTGGCGACACCTCAAACCGAGATTACACCAACTCCATCGCCGTAAGAGAACAACTGCTGAACCGGCCAACTTTTTCTGAGTCGGCCGACCTGAGATGGTAACGCCCATGCGTCGGACGAGCGTATCACGCTGTGGCTCACGGGAGCGGCATGCCCACAGAGCCGCGCGCTGGAACAGGGCCTCTTAGACCAGCCCTCAAAGTCGATCAAGGAGTTGCTGTTTCTTGGTGCGGTATTCTTCGTCCGTGATCAGTCCCTGATCCCTTAATCGCTTGAGTATCTGCAGCCGCTCCTCGAGAGACGCGCGAGGCGGTGGTGCGTTGCCCGGTCGAGGTGACACTTCACTGCCTGCCACGGCGTTCGACACGGCGGGTGACGCAAGAGGCTCGCCAAGCAACAGTGGCTTGTATGCGATCGAGAGCACGGGGAGAGTAAGTGAGAAGAGCTTAGGAACGGAGCCTTCTTCTGCCGCCACCGTCTGATGGTCGCCGGGAACAAGATCGTAGAACGGACCAGCCTTGGTCCACATGGGATCTCGCCACACCAACTCGAGGACAGTCGGCATCGTAACCGCATACCGATAATTGGCTAAAATAAAATGCAGGGATTGTCCGTTCACAAACCATCCACCGCTCGTGACCTCCGTGAGACCAGACGGCTCATGCCGGCTCAGGGCAAAGACCACCCGCTCATTTGGGCTCGCTCGCCTGAACACCCGGCTGAGCGTTGTGCTGAGGTATTCGACCTCGTCGTCTGTGAAAGCCGGTTCCACAGGACCCTTGGTCGTGAAGAGGAGAAACCCTTGCTTTTGGCTCTGAACGTGGATGCTTTTCAGAATGACTTTCCAATCCTCAGGACTTAAAAGGAACGGATGGGCGAAAGCCGCCGCCTGCCCCTCACCAGGAGGGGCAGGTTGTAACCTGACAATATGGTCTTGGTCCTCGCATGAGCCGCAGGCAATCCGAGCGGGTTGCGCCGGACTCTGACAGGCCTGACCCAACAGACCGATCATACCGGTCGAGAGAAGGACGACCATGGCCCTCCGCACGCCCTGGAAATGTCTTCGTGCCACACCTATTCCTTGCACACCGGTCGCCACGGAGCCTCGGTCCAATGTCCTTTAACCAGATAGTCCCCTATTGTCTGCTCCGCAGGTCGACAAGTTTCTTCCGGCTTCATGCTCATCTGCACCGTATCGACTGTCCAGAAAAACAGCTCACCGGGTAATCCGACCACAAATCCCAACACGGCGATCGCAGTGTACACAATCATGGGAGCACCTCCTTGCTGAATACTCCTGAACCAAATTGTGGCCTCGAACTTCCGCTATCTTACCTGCCAACAACGTCCTTGTTCGTTCCTGTGAATAGCCTTCGACGCCGTTGCGACAAGTCCCTCTCTCACGGCTCGCTCTGTGTAGCTATAGTCTTCGTCAACCCAACGGCGACGCATGGCTTCCAACCGTCCCGATTGCTCCAGCTGAAACAAGAGATCATTGACCAGCGATTGTAGCTGAAAACTCTGCTCTGCCATCACGACGGTATAGAGCTCGCGGGTCAGCAAGAATGGTTGCCCGTTCTCCAAGACGAGCGGCTGCCAGTCCTTGCGTTCCCGACGTATGAGAAAGTCCATGATAGGGTGTTTCATGAGAATGACATCGATAGCTGGGTCCTGAGACTCGAAGGCGGCGTAGAGTGTGTCGCACGCCACAAGGCGGACATCTTTGAGTTCAGCCTCCGCGTACACATAGGGGGATCTCCCTTCCTGCGCCGCCACAGTCAATCCAGCGAGTGCCTTCTTGCGCGCAGCGAGAAGATTTCCATCTGGCGACGGCTGACGAAGAGCGGCACGCACCTGCTTGAGCACCTCCGGCCGCCGCGCGGCTGCACCCATCGCACCGTCATAATAATAGGGGGTTGAAAACGCCAGGCCAGTTGCTGACGGATGGGGCACATTGTACGCCACCGAGGACACGAACAAGTCCAGCTGTCCCTCGGTCAACAGCCTGAACAGGTCCCGGAAATGAACCAGGTGCGGAACCGCGGTTACCGGCGGTCCTCCACAGTGTCTAGACAAGGCCGCGGTGATTTCTTGGGTCAACTCAATGTCCAAGCCCGTGACCCTGGTCGGTCCACACTGCAGGAAAGATAAAGGGCGGAAATGGCTCGACCGCGATCCCAACTTGCAACCGCCGGTGTTGACAGATCACGTCGACTTCATCTGACAGTTCGGCACCCAGCGGTTTCAACAACGCTGCCGCATCATACAATAACCCACATCCCTGGATGAGGGATCCCGCAACCAGAGCTAATAGGCAGCCCGACATCCGACCAGGGAGATGAATCACGCGTCTTGATCCAAGAATTTCCGACGGAACGCCGATGTCGCGATGTTCTTTGTTAGATCGGCTCAGAACAATATACCCGTTGTAAAGAGTAATTGCTGCTCGTTCTCGCCAGTTCCCTCAAAATCAAGCCCGTACACGAAGTATCCGAACGTCACCTCTAATGCGAGACCATGCCCCACCGGAAAACGGACTCCAAGATCTGCCCCGGTCAAATAAGTTGGGGCTTTATTCCCGGGGCCTGCGACGACGACTCCGCCGATGACGCCCACAAAGGGGACCGCCCGATCTTCGAGCGGGCCGAACAGCAGATGCCTCAGCATACGGTTGATCGGCCATCCGCTGGGAAAATCCAGGATATCAAGAAAGTTATTCCACCGTGGGTTCAGATAGATCGAGTGGATATTAGAGTGGTTGTCTGGCGCGGCAAATCCGAAGTACTGATAGTTTGCTCCCACTTCAAAATTCCCGTAACTGAGAGCGGTGAAGCCGGCTTGCAGAGCCAACTCACGCCCATTTGGGGTAAATGCTTGCCGCATTGCAACATCCACGTTGAACGGGCGCAACGGAAGGACTTGGAGTCTTGCCTCCTGCCCTGTCGCTGCCATCGGGGGGAGCAGGGAGAAGAGTCCCACCAGCAGTACCACCATAGAGACCGAGCCAGGCAAACGGGGTCCCCACCGCCCTTGTCCGCAGCTATTACCCATTTAGTACGCACAACTTAACCCGACAGCGATCACTTTTCCAATCCGAGTGGCGCCACCCCCTACCTATACGCTTTCCTGAAAACGAAGCCGATCTCAGAAAGCAAAGTCAAAGCCGGCCAGCGTGGTTTGCCCGTACCAATTTCCGCAACCAGTTGTGCAAGTCCCAGAAAAGTTTCCCACTCCCTTGTCCTTGTACCAGTTGTATTCGATGTGCAGGGCCAGATCGGTTCGCGTCGACTGATGAATGTAGTAGCGAATCATGGCCGTGTGGGAATCCACATCGTTAAAGGTCTTCGCAAACGATGGATCTCCCTGGCGCACATTGCGAACGATATCATACCGATAACTCAACAGCCATCCGGGGGAGTTGACGATCGGAAGCACGGTGGGATACCAGTCCAGCTCAACAAACCCCCCGTTCCAGGACGCGTTCTGAAAATTCGGAAGTCCCGCGGCATTCACGCCGCCGTTCTGTGAGCTGATCAGATTGCTGCTGTCGACGGCGTGCACAAAAGCGCCGAACAGGTTCCACTGGCCGTCCAAGGTGAGGCTGATGTCCCCTCCGACTCTGGTGAAGGATTCCCCCTGGGTTGCGGTCCCTGGTGCATTTGCCGTGCACCCTGCCCCTGGGGTCGTGGTAGGGTCTCCCGTGACAAACCCTCCGCCGATAGATGATGGGCACTTCGTTGGGGCATTCCCTGCCACTACGAAGGCGCCGATGCGTTGGCCGGTCACGATCCCGTACCCTCCGAAGGATTGGGTCGCATGCCCGTAGAAATAGGCGCTGCGGCCGAACCCACCGGAGTCATTTGAGAACGATCCCCCGTTGGAGGTGAGCATATTGAGCGAATACCGAAGATAGCCGCCGGTGGCAGCGGTCTTGAAAATCCCGGACAACTCGGCTCCGGGCTGATTGTCCCCGAGTCCGAACAAACTGGCGTTGTTGTAACCAGCCGTTGGCAATCCCCCGAGTGGCCCTCCCTGATAGGGACTACCCGACACATAGTGATACATCACAAACGGGGTGTTGAGCGTCGGGCTGCGTTTTTCGCTGAATGGCACATCCAGCTCGTATTTCCCGACCTTCAGGTTCAACCAGTAGGTATTGTTCGCCCCCCCCAAGAACCGCTCGAGGTTCATCAACTTGACGAAGGCGGATTCCAGATTGTTGTCCTCCAAGGAGGATCCGGTCCCAAACCCGGCTGAGTTCAAACCAGGTGTAAAGACCACGCCAAAGGCGATATTGCGGTGCAATGTGCCGAAACTCAAGATGTCCAAGCCGGTGAAGCCGAACCCGCTGCTCGACAACGATTGCCCATCCGTCCGAACGTTCGCCACTTGATAGCCGACCGTGGTTCGCATCGAGACCGGCCAGAAGCCCATCGTGATGCCTTCAAACGTCGGCAAGTCGTTATCCGTTCCCAGTTGATAGCCCTGATCACGAAACAGGTTGCCGAAGTCATTGAGCTTCGGGAATCCGGGAACATGGCACACATTGCACGCGAAATTGTACTTGCGGGCGAAAGCTGGAATGGCATTCGCCTTCGGGACAAGCGCGCTCAATTGATAGCTGACGAATGCGAAGAGCGCAAGGATGCCGACAATCACGCTCCTGTAGTACAACTGTCTCTTAGTGGGGATCATAGCAGAGCCTCCTTCTCCGACACCCTTCTGGGGTAGCGCCAGATTGACTTGAAGAATGGCTACTCGATCGTGACCTTCCGGACCGGGAACTCAAAGTGGACCTCGACCGTGTCCTTTGGTTTGACCTCTATCTCTTTCCGGATCACGTGCGGCTGATCATAAGTTGGTCTCGCCACGTCCATCCGGACAATCTTGTAGCCTTCATGCCAGCCCACGAGGGTGTACTTGCCGGGTGGCACCCCGCTGATCTCGAACTTGCCATCCGCATCGGTGACCGCAAAGTACGGGTGATGAAATCCAGCCCAATAGCCGTTCATGTGGGAGTGGACATCGCATTGATACGACATCACTCCTTTTCCGTGAAACTGGAGGATCGTGTGGTCAACTTCCCGGTAAGGCGTAGGCATAACCATATTCAGGACCGACACATGTCTCTCGTCGAAAAAATCTGGGTTGTGGAGGATGGACTCGAAATTGACCATCGCCACGAGTTGGCTACGGACAAACGGAAAGATGTGCTCCTCGAATTGGCAGGTTTCAGTACCAGGGACTTTGTTCGTCTTATCCTTCCCCATATGGAGCCAGTATTTCTCGGCCGGCGCCTTCCCCTTTTCGACCCGTTCGAGATAGACGAGCACCCACCGGACGCCCTTGTTTGTCGGATTTATCAGCAATGCGGAAGACGGTTGTGTCTCGCCGCACACTTCCGGATGCATGATGTCTCCGAACGGCTGAAGCTCGGGAATTTCTCCCTTCCAGCTCGCGACTCCCTTGATGGTGCCCCCATCCGTCACATTGATCACTTGATAACCTTCCGCTGAAACTGTCCCTGTTACTCCCATCACGAGCATCAGCACAACGCAATATATGAGGACCGTTGCTTTGCTCATAACATACCCTCCTGGTGGAACAGCATGATTCCACGGTCTGTGAGATCGAGACAGTCGCCTCTCCAGGTTGTACAGGGCAGCCAGATGATTTCCTCTCCGCTTTGTATCGGACGTGAACCCCATTATTTTCCCTCACCAATGTCTAGGGCCGAGCGCACCACATCCAGTAGGGCTTCATCCGCGAACGGCTTTCGGAGAAAGGCGACGGCTCCGAGAGCCAAAGCCGACCGACGCGCATGCTCGTCGTCATGGGCCGTAATGAACACAATGGGAATGTGCTGTTTGGCCGACGTTAACCGACGCTGGAAGTCCAGGCCGCCCATTCCGGGCATCACCACGTCGAGGATTAAGCATGCCGTGTCCCCCAGTTGGCCTGAGTACAACAACTCCTCCACCGAAGCGAAGACCTCCGCTCTCAACCCAACCGACTGAATCAGCCGCTTCAGGGCCCTGCGGACCGACTCGTCATCATCCACGATTGAGACAAGGCCCCGCTTCGCCGTTGCCACACGATCCTCTTGAGTCGGCGTTTCGAAGCAATCGGCGTTTGTCTAGCATTCCCGAAGGGTCTCGCCTATGTGGTCATTCCCATCCGCGACCGTGGGTGACCCAATCGGTTTTCGTGTGGGGGAGGCTACCAGAAGCGGGAGAGGTAAGCTATTGGACTTTGGTCCTAGATGGCTAGACAGTCGGGGCGGTGGGGCCGATTCTCTCAGCCATGTGAACCAACTCGGCCAAAGACTGGGCCTGCATCTTCTGCATGACCTGATGCCGGTGGACTTTGATCGTCTTTTCACTGGTTCCAAGTTCCGCGGCGATTTGTTTGTTGAGCCGGCCGGTCACGACCAGCGCCAGCACTTGATGCTCACGTGGCGTGAGGGACTCAAACCGCCCGCGGAGTCGAGCCAGTTCGGCCCGCTGCCGTTTCACGGTTCGATCGAGCTGGATGGCCTGCTGCACCGCCTCCAACAAGTCCTGATCATGGAAAGGTTTGGTCAAAAACTCCACTGCACCGGCTTTCATGGCTCGGACAGACATGGGGATGTCGCCATGCCCGGTGATGAAGATGATCGGGATGCGATGATTCACCGCGACGAGTCGGCTTTGGAGCTCGAGCCCGCTCAACCCGGGCATGCGCACGTCCAGCACCAAGCACGCCGGGGCATCCGGTCGGTCACATCGTAGGAATTCCTGAGCAGAGGGGAATGTCTCGCATTGCATACCAACCGATTGAAACAGCCTCTTGAGCGCCGTGCGGACCGACGGACTGTCATCCACAACAAAGACATAAGGTGCGGCTTCAGGCATGGGGAACTCGCTCATCCGGCTGGAAGGGTGAAATGAAAGGTCGCACCTCTGTCTTCGTTCGGCCTCGCCCACAGTCTTCCGCCGTGCGCCTCCACAATGGACCGACTGATTGCCAGCCCCATGCCCATCCCGCCCGGCTTCGTCGTAAAGAAGGGGTCGAAGATCCGGTCAAGAATGTTCGGGGCGAGCCCGGCGCCGGTGTCCTCCACCGAGACCAATACCTCATGCGCACTTTTCGCCCGGGAACAAATGAGCAGTTGGTGCGATGGTTCGGCAGCCGCGCTCATGCCTTCGACCGCATTGAGGATGAGATTAAGGAGCACCTGCTGCAATTGGACGCGATCGCCCGACACCACAGGCAATGTTGACGCGAGCTTGGTGCGCAGGGAGACGTGTCTTTTCACGACGTCGTGCTTCACAAATGCGACAACCTCGCGAACGACCTCGTTCAGGTCCAACTGCACGATCTGAGGAGGGCTCTTTTTCAAAAGAGCTCGAATGCGCGAGATCACGTCGCTGGCCCGGTTCGCATCTTTCACCACGTCCGTCACCGCTTCCCGTAATTCCTTGACATTCGGTTTGGCACCCGCGAGCCAGCGCAGACACGTATTGCCGTTGGTGACGATCGCGGCCAGAGGCTGGTTGATTTCATGGGCGATGGACGCTACCAGTTCCCCCATCGTCAGCGCGCGCGAGGCGCGGGCAAGCTCGTCCTGCATCGTGCTCAGCGCTTCCTCCGCCCGCCTGCGCTCAATAGTCAGTCTCGCCAGATGTGTGGCCCGTTCGACGATTTCGAGGTCCTCCCGACTGGGACTGCGAGGCTCGCGATAGTAGATGGCGAAGGTCCCCAACACTCCTCCAGCCGAGGAAAGTACCGGCACGGACCAGCAGGCTCGCAGCCCGTGCGCCAAGCTCAGATTGCGATAATCGGCCCACAGAGGGTCGGTGGCGATGTCGGAGACGACCACTTGTTGCACCAGGTACGCGGCCGTTCCACACGAACCAGCAGAAGGGCCGATGGCGATGCCGTCGATCGCCTCAAGGTAACTTTTCGGAAGGCTGGGCGCCGCGCCGTGCCGCAGGCGATTGCCATGCGGATCGAGCAACAAGATAGAAGCCAGTGAGCCGCCGGACAGCTCCTCCACAATCCGGCATAAGACATCGAGGATGAGGGCAAGCGAATCGCCCCTGGTTATCATCTCGAAAAGGCGTTTCTCTCCGGCCAGCAACGCCTCCGTCCGCTTGCGGTCTGTGATGTCCAGGGTGATGCCAATCATGCGTACCGGTTGACCAGCAGAGTCAGCAAACGTCCGTCCCTTGCGGTTCAGCCATCGGATTTCGCCATCCGGCCGAGTGATGCGATGATCAACCGCGAGTTCTCGGTTCTCCTTGAGGGCTTCGTCCACGGCGTCCTGGAGTTGGGGGCGGTCGTCCGTATAGACGGACTGCAACCAACTCTCATAGGATGGCGAACGCTCGCCCGGCACAAGCCCAAGCAGATGGCAGTACTCTTCCGACCAATTCATTCGTCCGGACCGGATATCCCAATCCCACACTCCCGCACCGGATGCTTGTTGGGCAAGCTTCAGCTGCGCCTCGCTCTCCCGCAGCGCCTCCTCCGCCCGCTTACGTTCGGTGATGTCGGTCGCAATTCCACCAACGAGAACCGGCCGACCCTCTTTCTCTTCCTTGACTCCTCGATCGTGGATCCACCGAACTTCATCGCACGGTGTCAAAATACGGTATTCAACATTGTACGTCTCATCCTGTCGCGTAAGCCATGCTTGAAAGGCATCTGTCACTCGCAGTCGGTCTTCAGGGTGAACGGATTGCAGCCAGAGACGGGGATCCGCATAGGCATCCTTGACCGCTCTCCCCCAAATCGCCTCGAACGATGGGCTCACATAAAGAGTCTGTTCGGGCTCGACTTGTGTGAACCAAAAAACCTCATCCATGTGATCCGCCAGGTACCGAAAGCGTTGCTCGCTCAGGCGCAATGCCAGTTCAGCCTGTTTGCGCTCGTCGATTTCGTTCTTCAAGACATCGTTCACGCGCCTCAACTCTGCGGTCTGCTCGCGAACTCTGACCTCCAAGCGATCCCGCATATGCTCGAGTGCCTCTTCCATGCGCTTGCGCTCTGAGAGATCGAGCACGAAACACATCGCTTGATCCTTTGTTCCTTCCAAGAGCGCCAACCCGATCAGAACCGGGGTACGACTGCCGTCTTTGCGGACGTACTCCTTCTCAAACGGCGGGCAAACCCCAGACGTTTTCAGCTTTTCCATTGCCCGCTCGCTCAGATGACGAAGCTCCGGGGGCGTGATCGTGTCCCACCGAACGGTCCCGACTCGCAGTTCCGCTCGCGTGTACCCTACCATTGTGAGGAAGGCGTCGTTGGCCTCCAGAATGCGGCCATCGAAATGGGAATGGATGACTCCGATGATATTGGAATCGACCAGACGCCGCACCCGCGCCTCGCTTTCCTGCAGGGCTCGCTCAGTCCGCTCACGAGCAGCAAGCAGCGCGCAAATGATGAGACTCACCAATACAAAGACGAGGAGTCTGACGAGGTCCTGGGAGGGGTTGACCACCAAGATGCTGGCAGGGTGAACCAAAAAATACTGACAGGCGACGGCCGAAAGACCGATAGCGAGGAGGGCTGGTCCCATACCACCCCACCAAGCACTCATAATCACGGCCCCGAAGAAGAGCAGAAAAAGGCTGTGGTCCAGGAGCGGCTGGAGCAACGCCGTGAGCAGCAGGGCAAGAAACACCGCGACACAAGCGACCCCGTAGCGAAACGATGGACCCGGCAACGCCACTATCCTCATACCCTCCTTCGGAGAAGAGAGACCTGAATCAACCACTACGATCTTGATTCACGGTTCTTGTGTCGTTTGTAGGATACTCTTTCGTGCTACATCGATAGAACGGTCCCTTTGCAGTGTAATCATGGATATTGGAGATGATTGCTAGGTGATACTGCTAGGGAAGAAAGGAGAAATGACCGACGGAGCACATCCTTTTGCATGAAGGGCCCCCTCGTAGGCCGGCCCCCACGGTATCTTCAAACCAACGAGAAGAACGCTGACCGCTATTGTCCAAGCGAGGAAACTACATCATAACCGACAGAAAAAAACAAGCAGACGGAGAGAGGGGTACCCAGCACCTACGAGTCCGTCGCGAACCAAGAGCAATGACCCGTGCAAGGTAGTGAGAGGCTGCCATGCGAAGTTACCGGAGTAGATGATAAATGCAGATAATAGAGAACTGGAACAGGTGGTCGCCAAGGGAGGAATGACTTAAGGTATGGGGATTACACAGGTTGCAAAACGGTTGGGCCAAGTAATGCCTGGGTCGTGATCAATCAAGAGGGCATCGGCTACAAGAATTTCGTTCCCGTCACCCAAAAACGCCAGGCCGCCGCACACTTTCCCAACCCATCGCATGTACGGCTCAAGCAGACGGCGCGCAATCCGAAAAAAGCCTGATGAGTACGACGCCTCACTCCTGAAATGGTTGTCAGGACGTCCACGGGCTAAGGCCTCTGTGAGCGCGTTAACTGATAACGGACAGAACCTTCGCGTGACGATGCCAACCCATTACTTGAAGGCATGCCAGACTCTATGCAGGATTCGGAGCCACAAACACCAACACCTTGAGCCGCTGACTCGTGTGATTTTTCACTCCATGTTCCTGGCCGGCCGGAGCCATCGTCCCCTGCCCGGGCCCCAGCACCTGTTGTTCCGATCCGACCTGAAACGTGCCTTGCCCCTCAAGAACCAAGTAGACCTTATCCTGCTCTCCATGAACGTGTCCCTTTTGTTCTTGCCCTGGCTCGAAGCAGTAGACATCGCAAAAGAACCTGGGCGATTGAAACATATTCTTCTTCTTCATCTTTTCTGAACTAAACTGTTGAACTTCTGACAAATTAACAATTTTCATCGAATCAACAACCTCCTCAATTATGCAAGGTGCTGCACTGCTCGTTCGATTTGCCTCACAATGGAATCGACCGGGACCAAGTGGTGCGAAACACCCAAATCCTTGGCTCTGATTCCCATAGCCAGCCCGAGTAATTGCGGCAGGTGCAAGATCGGCAGATTGAGCGATGTATTCACTGCCCGACCCGCCCGCTCCTGATAGATATCGAGGCTCATATGGCACAAGGGGCAGGGAGTCACCATGAAGTCAGCTCCTTCGTCTTTGGCCTCTTTCATGTGGCTCCCCGCCATCGCCACTGCGATCGCTTCCTTTTCAAGAATGATCGGGAAGCCGCAACATTGTGTTCGGCCAGTGTACGCGACCGGTTCACCACCAACAGCTGTGATGACTTTCTCCAGCGACTGGGGATTCTCCGGATCGTCGAATCCCAGGTCCCATGACGGACGCAAGATGTAACATCCGTAAAACGGAGCAATACGAAACTCCCGCATGGGAACGGATACGAGTCCGCGCAAACGAGCCAACCCAATTTCTCGAACCACAATCCACAGCAGGTGCTTCACGGAAATCGTCCCACGATATGAAATCCCTTCCGGTGCCAGCAATCGGTTGATTCGATCGAGTAACCCAGGCTCCGTTTTGAAACGTCGACTCGCCGCACTCATGACGCCCTGACAAGTTCCGCAAATCGTCATGACGTCCAGTCCCAACGCCTCTGCTTGCGCGAACGTCCGGGCATTGAGCGCTAACGCGATGTCGGGATCGGCTTCGGTCACCACGCCGGCTCCGCAACACGAAGCAGCCGCAAGCTCGACAACCTCGATTCCCAATCGACCAATGATGGCCATCGTCGATTGGTACAGCTCGGGCGTCGCCCCCTTCGCTGCACAACCTGGGTATAACGCGTACTTCATTACAGGCACTCCTCAATTCCATTCATCTTATACGTCAGTATATGCTAGCGGGCGATCAAAATCAGGTGCCTTTGACGCTGGACCGTTCTTTCAGCTAGGCTGGTTGATGGGCAAGATATCCATTGAGAACCGATAATGAATCGCACTGACCGCCGGCGCCACGAGGCGCAGCAAACCAAAACAGAACGATCCTCGGACTCAGTAACCGTCCAAACGCTCCTTGATGAGGGCAAGGCCCATCATCAGGCTGGCCGACTCTCTGAAGCGGAACGGGCCTATCGTCTCGCGCTCGAAACAGTACCCCACCATCCCGAAGCCTCACATTTTCTGGGGCTCTTGCTCTATCGGCTCGGTCGATTCGACGAGGCAATTAATTGCATTTCTACCGCCATTGAACAGCAGCCCTCCAACCCGCTCTATTGGTTCAACCTGGGTGTGGTCACCCAAAAGGCCTCCCGTGGAGAAGACGCGATTCACGCCTATCGTCAGGCGATCACCTTGAACCCGCGTTACCTGGACGCCTTCATCAATCTCGGGAACGTGCTGAAAGACCAGGGTTCCGCTCCGGAAGCACAAGACGCTTATCAGAGGGCCCTCGCCCTCAATCCATCGCACGCTGATACGCACAACAATCTCGGCGTCATGTTCAAAGAGGAGGGTCGGTTGGAGGATGCCATTACCGCTTATCGCCGCGCGCTTCAACTGAAGCCGACGCACATTGAAGCATTGAACAATCTCGGTCTTGCTTTGATGGAACGGGGGACGTTGCGGGAAGCGATTGCGTCATTCGAACAGGCCCTCGCAATCATGCCCGGCTATTTAAAGGCGCTCTACAATCTCGGCGTGGCACGGTCCTGGGCAGGTGACGACCCAACGGCTGTTGCATGCCTTCAGAAGGCAGCTGATATCAAGCATAATCACGGCCATCCTGTCAGAGAAGCGGCTGTGTATCGCTCACGTATCGCCCACGACTGTGAGCAGATTCAGTACCTGCTTGATCGGGCGATTCTCGGCGAGGAGCAGCGTCCCTATCTTTATGAACTCCAGCGACTTCGGAAGGAACTTGATCGTCATCCATCTACCGGTAATCGAGTACCTATCTCTCCCGATACTCTCGCCCCCGTGGCTCCGTCGTTCAATCGACTCCTCTTTCGCGCGCCAGCCGAACACCTTCCGCACGGCGCAATCAATCCGACGCTTGATGTGGCAGCGGTTGAATCCCGCTATCTCTCCAAGCAACCGGAAGTCACCTTCATCGACGGACTTCTTGCGCAAAAAGCGCTCGACGCCATACGACGATTCTGCTGGGAGTCGACAATCTGGAAGGCAGATTATGAAAACGGGTATATCGGGGCGTTTCTTGGCGATGGGTTTGCCACGCCGTTGCTCTTTCAAATTGCCGAGGAATTGCGCTTGAAATTTCCCCGTATCTTCAAACAACATCGGCTGACGCAGGCCTGGGCTTTCAAACACGACAGCACGCGACGCGGGCTCAATATCCACGCTGATGCTGCGGCGGTGAACGTGAATTTCTGGATCACCCCGGACGACGCCAACCTCAATCCGGATACCGGCGGGTTAGTCGTGTACGACAAGGAAGCTCCACAATCGTGGAACTTTCGTGACTACAACAGCGATCGCAATAAGCCGAAGATTCTCAAATGGCTCAAAGAAGTCAACGCACAGGCGGTGAAGATTCCCTATCGGGCCAACCGCGCGGTCGTGTTCAACTCCGATCTGTTTCATGAAACCGACGAGGTCTCGTTCAAAGACAACTACCTCAGCCGCCGCATCAACATCACCCTCCTCTATGGCTATCGGCATCAGAGCTAAACTGGTTGCGGCACGAGTCTTCCCCTCTACGAATATTGATCATCTCGCGTTGCGAAGCGATTCTGGAAGGAGCAATACCGGGAAGCCTTTCGCCGGCATCCATTAGCCAGCCCTCATGCTCGCCTCTCCCCTAATGAGAAACGTCACTCCTTGACGTAGTTTCCCACAGAACTGGGACGCCCCTACCTTGATATCGGGGCTCTTCAGGAAATTGTGTGGGTAACTGATCCCTCTTGCGCTATGCTCGGGGCCCCGAAAGGAGGCGCCGAGCGATGCGTGACTTCGAACTCTATCAAGCCGTGCTGGGGCTGCAAGCCCCCTGG
>Ga0335070_10005150_pt1 | contig 15362 bp, 11 predicted proteins | sample Lox_Sample_13_FD_206722 | JGI IMG/M metagenome (GOLD analysis project Ga0335070, IMG submission 206722) | Soil microbial communities from Loxahatchee National Wildlife Refuge, Florida, United States - Lox_Sample_1.3 | ecosystem: Environmental > Terrestrial > Soil > Wetlands | place: USA... | reverse complement strand
CGGCAGCGAGGGCCAGATCGCGATGCTCGCCTGGCATCAGATTCACGTCCTGGAAGAAGGCATCAAACAGGTCCTTCAGCACGCGTCTGGCCTTGGACGTCATACGGAGCACCTTGTAGTGCCGGTAGACGTGCTCCCTCAGGAACTGCATCAACTCGGTATGTTCCTCGCGCACCGAGTCGCTGAAGCCGGCAATGGCGCGGGGCTGTTCCCGGATCTCGTCGATTGACTGGGGGCGTGCCTCGTCGAGGTGGGCCTGCGTTGTCAGGATCAGATCGGTCACGATGAAGTTGATCATGCGGCGCACGATCTCGTGCACCAGCCGACGCTCGCCCAGCCCGGGGTACTGACCTACCACCGCCTCGTACTGGCGGCGAAACAGACGGACCTCACGGAGGTCACGGACGTCGATCAGCCCCGCGCGCAGGCCGTCGTCCACGTCGTGATTGTTGTACGCGATCTCGTCCGCCAGGTTGGCGATCTGAGCCTCGAGACTTGGCTGCCGACGCAGAATGAACCGCTCGCCGATGTCCCCCAGCTCGCGCGCATGGCGCACCGAGCAGTGCTTCAAGATCCCTTCCCGGCATTCAAACGTCAGATTCAGTCCCCGGAACTCGGCGTAGCGCTCCTCCAGCTCATCCACGACGCGCAGCGACTGGAGGTTGTGCTCGAACCCGCCATAGGGCTTCATGCACTCATTCAGTGCGTCCTGGCCGGCATGCCCGAACGGGGTATGTCCGAGGTCGTGGGCCAGACTGATCGCTTCCGTCAGTGACTCGTTCAGGCGCAAAGCTGCAGCAGCCGAGCGAGCGATCTGCGCAACCTCGATCGAGTGAGTGACCCGCGTGCGGTACAGATCCCCCTCATGATTCACGAACACCTGGGTCTTGTAGACGAGGCGTCGGAACGCGTTCGAATGGATGATCCGATCGCGGTCCCGCTGGAACTCCGTGCGAAAGGGCGGTGGGGGCTCCGGAAAGCGCCGGCCCCGGGTGCGCCCGTCGTGGGCCGCGTAGGGGGCGAGGGAACCGCGCGGGGTGACTAGCTCGTCCACGGACTTATCCCGTCCACGAGTTCAGCTCGGGGGGTGGCGGCGGCAATCAGGATGGGAGTCAGGCGAAACATGTGTGCAGGGTGCGCTGCAACGCCTCTTCCGGGTAGTCAGCCGTCACGAAGGCATCGCCGATGGCACGCATCAGGACCAGCCTAAGGCGGTTTGCAACGACCTTTTTGTCGATGCGCATGTGCTCGAGCGCCACATCCGGCGCGACACCGCCGATTTTGACAGGCAGCCCCACGCGCTCCAGCAATGCGCGCACGCGTAACACTTCCGCTTCGCCCAGCAGCCCCGCCTCCCTGGACATTGTGGCCGCCATCAGAAGCCCGGCGCCTACCGCTTCTCCGTGCAGCCACTCGGTGTAGTGCGTTGCGGACTCGATGGCGTGTCCGAACGTGTGGCCGAGGTTGAGCAGTGCGCGGTCGCCGTGTTCGCGCTCATCCCGTCCCACGATCCGGGCCTTGATCTCGCACGAGCGCCGGATCACGTGCGCCAGGGCGGCGGTGTCGCCCGCGAGCAGTTCGCCGGCGTGAGTCTCCAGCCACGTGAAGAACGCGGCATCGCAGATGAGGCCGTACTTGATGACTTCGGCCAGTCCCGCCCGCAGTTCACGCGGTGGCAGGGTGGACAACGTGCTCGTGTCCGCCAGTACCGCCTGTGGCTGGTGGAAGGCGCCGATCAGGTTCTTGCCGCCGGGATGGTTGACCCCGGTCTTGCCGCCTACCGATGAGTCGACCTGAGCCAGCAGGGTTGTCGGAAGCTGCACGTAGGCAACGCCTCGCTGGTAGCAGGCGGCCGCGAACCCCGCCATGTCTCCAACCACGCCTCCGCCGAGTGCCACCACACAGCTATCGCGGCCGAACCGGTTGGCCACCAGTACGTCGATGACACGACCCACTGTCGCCAGCGTCTTGTTGGACTCGCCGTCGGGCAGTATGGCTTCGACGACTCGCCGCGGGCCCAGAGCCGTCGCCACGGGTTGCAGGTAGAGGGGTGCGACTGTCGTGTTGCTCACGATGAGCACGTCGCGAGCCGGGATGTGCTGGCGGAGCAGTTCCGGGTCGGACAGCAGCCCGGCTCCGATCACGATCGGATAGCTGCGCTCACCCAGCTCCACCTTGAGGATATCCATGCGAAATGGCCCGGGCCGAAGGGGTCCGTGCCGCTCTGGAGTATACGTGTGTGAAGCCCGCTCCGGTGCTGCTGGCCGAACGCACCGGCCAGGATGCTGTCGGGGTGCTACCGCGGGCGATTTGCGGAATCCAGTTCCCGCAGGATGTCTTCAGCGACGCTGCGCACCTTGCGGTTATCCGTGGCAACGGTGACGTCAGCAATCTCCGCGTACAGAGCCGCGCGCTGCTCCATCAGCTCGCCGAGCTTGGTCGCCGTGTCGACATTGCTGAGCAACGGGCGTGTACGTCCGTGTCGGACCCTTTCAGCCTGCTGGGCGACAGACGTCTTCAGATACACGACCCGCCCACGCTCCGACAGCACCCGGCGGTTCTCCTGCAGAAGCACTGCTCCGCCGCCCGTGGCGAGAACGATCCGGTCCATGGAAGTCAGCGCCTCGATAGCCTCCCGCTCGCGCTGCCGGAATCCCACCTCACCCTCCTTCTCGAAGATGAAGGCGATATCCACGCCGGTACGCCGCTCGATTTCGGCATCGCTGTCGAAGAAACGCATGTTGAGCAGGCGCGCCAGGTGCTTGCCCACGGCGCTCTTGCCCGAGCCCATGGGCCCGACGAGGAACAGATTCTGCGGTCCGAACATGCCGCAAGCATACCCAAAACGCAGCGGCCGCCCGAAGGCGGCCGCTGCGACTCACACCCGGAGGAGTTTCAGGTCACGGTCACCGGAATACCGAAAACCGTATTTGTGCCGTTGGGTGAGGTCACCTGGATGGTGATCGTTCCGCTTCCAGGGGAACTCGCCGCGCTGAACGAGAAGGGTATCTGCACGCCGTTGCCGCCGTCGCAACCGATGACGAAGGGGCTAGGTGTCACGGTGGGCGTGCCGGCGGCCGTGCTCGCCGTAACTGTAACCGTGGTACCTGCCGCCATGGCATTCCCGTTCGCGTCGCTGACACCGATAGTGATCGTGCCGCTGGCCGAGTGCGCGATCGTCAGCCCGCTGCCGTTGCCCGTGAATGCCGAAGAGGCACTGACGAACGAGACCGCCGCCTGGCTGGTTGACATGACGATCAGGTGGGAAGCGCTGATCGCCAGAGTGGTCGTCGTGCAGCTTCCACCGGAGCAGGTGATTCCCTTGAAGGTTCCGTCACCCGCGTCCCGCGTACCATTGTGGTTGAAGTCCAGGAAGTATTCGCCGACCTGGTAGGCGCCATCTTCGTTGTCGTCCCGGTACGGTTCGCCGAGATTCACGAAGGTCTCGCCGGAATCATAGAAGCCATTGCCGTTGGCATCGTTGAAGGACTCTTCGCCGATCGCCGTTGCCATGACGATGACGCGTCCCGCGCGAGCGGCAGGGGGCACGCTGGCAGTCGTCGGCCTGGGGTTGGCGCTGGTCCAGGTCACGGTGCACGTGCCGTCACCCGAATTCGCGGGTGAGGACGGAGTCGTGCAGCTTGCGCCGACATGACCGCCATCCGTCGTGAAGGCGACCGAAGTTCCATCGGGCGCCGGGTTGTTGTAACGATCGGCCAGGCGCACGGTGACGGGCACCGTCACGCCGTCGATGTTATAGGCCTCGACGTTCGGACAGGCCAGGTTCACCGGAGTCGTGCCATACGTAGCCGGTCCGACAGCAATCGAGAATGCATTCGATGCCGGAAGTCCCGTACTCACGGTCAGCGCACTGGATTCCGTCTCCAGCGCCGGAGTGGTGATGGCAGCCTTCACGCGCACGGTGGTGTGCACGGTGCCTGAACTGACCACCGTCTGTACCGTTCCGTCCGCCGCCGAAGTGGCCGTGGTCGGCGCAATTGTCAATCCGCCAGTGTTTGAATCAAGGCTGAAGGTGACCGGCACTCCCGGACGGGCTCCACCGGTGGAATCCGTTACCTTGAAGACGACCGTGGAAGTCTCGCCGAGACCCGTGCCCTTGAGTCCGATCGACGCGGGCGTCGCGGAAACGAACTGGATGGAGCCCACGGCCGCGGCGGCCACCGTCACGGTGCCCGTCGCGGTCAGTGTTTTACTGGCAACCACGGCGGTTGCAGTGATCACGTCCGAGCCGCTGCATCCCTTGGCCGTGTAAATGGCGCTCACGCTGCCGGTGGTGCTCGTGACCGATCCGGCGGTGGCACCGGCTACGCTGGTTCCAGAGGCAGCGATCGTCGCCAGGCCCTGCGCCACGCACGGGGAGTTGAAATTCACGCTGATCGACTGCGCCGTGTAGAGGGTACCGGTCTGATCGACAACGGTGACCGAAAGGCTCGAGGTGCCACCGGCGGAGAGCGAGCTGCTCGACAGCCCGATGACGCCGGACTGAAAGCTGCTGCCGCTGCCGTTGCCCATGGAGTAGGTGGTCGCGCCGCCGGTGCTGCCACCGGTGCCACCGGTGCTACCGCCCGTGCTGCCACCGGAGCTGCTGCTGCCCCCGGCTGCAAGGTCCTGACTGCCGCCGCCGCAGGCGGCGAGCGCCAGGGCCAGGATGCTCAGAGCCGCCAGAGATTTGAAATTTCGCATTTGCCTCACCTGAAATCTGTTACTGCCGCGTTCCCTGTACGCGTCAGTACACGTTGACCCCTTCACGAACGATCTTCGGCGTGACGAAGATCAGCAGCTCATCTTTGTCGTTTTCCTTGGACGTCGTCTTGAAGAGGTTGCCGAGCACCGGCACGTCGCCGAGCCACGGCACCTTGGTCTGGTCGTCGCGATGCGTGGTCTCGAGGATGCCGCCCAGCACGACGGTCTGGCCATCGTTCACCAGCACCTGCGTGACGATTTCACGAGTGTCGATCGACGGGACGTTCACGCCACCCGAGGCGACGGTGATCGTTCCGATCGTGTCCTTCTTGACGTCCAGGTCGAGAATGATGCGGTTGTCCGGCGTGATCTGCGGAGTCACCTTCAGCGACAGCACCGCCTTCTTGAAGGAGATGGTGGTCGCACCGCTGGAGGCCGACTGCTGGTACGGAATTTCCGTACCCTGCTCGATGGTGGCTTCCTTCTGGTTCGCCGTGATCACGCGCGGCGAGGAGATGACCTCGGCGCGGGTTTCCGCCTGGGCGGCGGACAACTCCAGGTCCACGATGTAGTTGGAACCCAGGATGCCCAGCGCGAAGCTGCCCGCGGGGCTGGAGACCGGCAGGTTCACGTTGTAGCGGCTCGGCGCGTTGCTGCCGGTCGGAACCTGCACGGGGAAGGAGCGGCCAGTGGCCGCCTGATTCGCCAGCGCGGAGCTGATCGCGGTATCGGTCGAAGCGGCCGATCCCGACGTCGTCCAGATGCCACTGCCGTTGGACTGCGCCGTCGTGTAGCCGACGCGCGCACCCAGATCACGCTTGAAGTCATCGTTGACGACGACGATGCGTGCCTCGATCAGCACCTGCCGCACCGGGATATCCAGGGTGGCGACGAGCCGGCGGATGTCGGCGAGCCGGTCGGCCGTGTCCTGCAGGAGCAATGTGTTGGTGCGCTCATCCACGGCAACGCTGCCGCGGGTGGAGAGCAGGGTACCGCCCTGCGACTTGATCAGGCCCGCCATGTCGGAGGCCTTCGCATAGTTGACCTGCAGATACTCGGAGCGCAGCGGCGCCAGCTCCTGCAGATCCTTCTTGGCGGCCAGGTCGGCCTTCTCGCGCGAAGCCAGCTCTTCCTGCGGCGCGACGATGATGACGTTGTCCTGCCTCCGCTTGTCGAGACCCTTGGTACGCAGGACGATGTCCAGCGCCTGGTCCCACGGAACGTTTTGCAGGCGCAGGGTGACGTTGCCCGTCACGGTGTCGCTGACCACGATGTTCTGGCCGCTCGCATCCGCAAGCAGCTGCAGCACGGCGCGGGTCTCGATCTCCTGGAAGTTCAGGGTGAGGCGCTCTCCCGTGTACTGCGGTTTGTCATCCTGCTGCGCGGCGGCTTTGCGCTGCGGCTGTACCTCGACGACATACTGATCGTCGGACTGATAAGCCAGCTGCTCGTAGTCGCCCGTGGCGTTGACGGCGATCCGCGTGCCAGTGCCGACCCTGGATGCGTCGAATGAGCTGATCGGCGTGCCGAAATCGCTGGCGTCATAGCGGCGCATCAGGTTCTTCGGCAGATCCGCATCGAAGTCGACCACGATCTGGTTGCCGACCTGGCGCAGGTTGATATGGGTGTGGGGATCGGTGAGGCGCACCAGTATGCGGCCGGCGCCATCGGCGCTACGACGGAAATCGATGCTGCGGATCGAACGCCCGGTCGCGCTGGAGGCCGCCGCGCGGCTCGCAACAACCGGGGTCGCTCCCGAAGTGCTCACGGTCGCCTGATTGGCGCCGCCGAGCATGACGACGATGTTGTTGCCGGAGACGCGCGTGTCATACGGCACCAGTTTGTCGAGATTCATGACGAGGCGCGTGCGGTCCTTGGCCTCGGCCGCCAGGATCGAATCCAGGCCCGAGGTGTGCACGTCGATACGGCGCGAAGGCAGCGCCAGCGTCGTGTTGGGCAGATCGAACGAGATGCGCGCCGGATTGTCGATCGTGAACGACAGCGGCTGCGGCGCCGGAGCCGACAGATGCATCGTGACCTGAACCTGCTGGCCCGGCAACGGCTGCACGTCGATGGACTCCAGCTTCGGACCGTCGTCGGCGCGCGCCGCCTGACTCGGGAGGAACCCGAGAACGCCTGCGATCACGAGCCACGCGGCCGTGGCCAGGATCCGACTCATCGGGGTGTAAGGTTTCATTCGTGAGAGCTCCCTAAGAACCGGTGCGAGCGAGTTATTCGTTCAGACCGAGCGCCGCGGGGCGCTCCATGTACCCACCGAGGCCATCCGGAACGATCTCGGTCAGGATGATCTTGGCGGGGGTGATTTCGGTGATGTGGCCATCCGCCTGGCCCAGGTAGTTGCCTTCGGTGACGCGGTGCACCAGCCCGTCCTTGGTCTGCACGAGGCCGTACATGCGGCCGCCGAGCTTGAGCGTGCCCACCATCTTCAACGTGTCCAGCGAGAACTGCTCGAGGAACTCGCGGTTGCGCTTGGAGTCAGGATGCAGGCCGTTCTGGGACGAGGCGCCCGAGCCGCCCGGCAGGAACGGAGAGCGCAGATCCGCATCGGCGTACACGTACGTTTCGTACGGCTTGACCTCCGGCAGCGGCTCCACGCGGCCGCCCGGTTCCTTGTTGGTGTCTTCGATGAAACGCTGCAACTCGTCATCGGCGCTCGAGCAGGCGCTCAGGCCCGCGGCGGCGGTGACGAACAGCGCGCTGGCGAGCAGCGCACCGGGACGGAAATTCGGTTTTCTGTGCATATGAATCAGCCCGCCCGTGGACGGTGCCTACCCTCCGCTGCCTGGTCGTGGGTGACGCGCATCTTTCTTCTTTTCGGACTCGGCCGCCGCGATCTCTTCCTCATCCAGGTAGCGATAGGTCTTCGCGGTCAGATCCAGCGTCAGCTGATCGTAGGCGTCCTTGCTGGCGGATTTGATCTCGATGTCGTGAAGCGTGACGATGCGCGGCAACGCCGCGATACCGCTCACGAACTCGCCGAACTGGTGGTAGCTGCCGGTCAGGCTGATCTTGATGGGCAGCTCGGCGTAGAAGTCCTTCTTCTGCTCCGCCTGGGGCTGGAACAGCTTCTCCTCCAGACCCGCCGACAGGCCCGTCTGCGAGATGTCCACCAGCAGGTTGGGAACTTCCGTCTTGCCCGGCAGCTGCCGCAGCAACGCGCCGAAGGAGCGCTCGATGTCCTTGAGCTGCTGCTTGTACACGTTGAGGTTCACGGCCTTGGCATGCTTGGTCTTGAACTCCTGGCGCAGCGCCTGCTCGACATCCTCACGCTTCTGCAGTTCGGGACGCTGCTGGTCCCAGACGAACAGATAGAACAGCACCGCGGTGAGGACCACGAAGCAGATACCCACCGCGCCGGCGCGCACCGCCAGCGGCCAGCGGCCCGGGTCGCGCGGATCGAGCGATCGCAGCTCTTCCATCAGATTCATTGCGCGGCACCTCTGCTGGCCATGACCTTCGAGCCCGGCTTGCCCTTGCCCTTGCCGGCGCCCGCGCCACTGCCATCATCCTGGCCGGCGTTGGAAACCTGTTCGGCGTAGAGCGTGAAGCTCGATCCGGGCGCCTTGTCCTTGCCGGTCTGCACCACTTCCAGCTCGGGGTTGCGCAGCCAGTCGGAGGAATCGATGTTGCGCATGAACGAGGACACGCGCGTGCTCGACTGCGCCACGCCCTCGAACTTGAACTTCTTGTCGGTCTGCTTCACGCCCGTCAGGTAGACGCCATCGGGCAGGGTGCGCACGATGGTGTCGAACACATGGACGATCTCGGGGCGCGAACGCTGCAGCCGCTCGATGATCTCCATGCGCGCGATGAACTTCTGCTTGGCGGACTCGAGGCTGTTGATCTCCTCGATCTGCTTGTCGAGCCGCTTGATCTCGGCGCGCAGCGTCTCGTTGCGGCGCTCCTGCGCATCGATCATCGACCCGTAGAGCAGGTAAACCGCGAACGTCGCGACGCAGGCAGCCAGTGCGGCCACGCCGAGCGCCACGGTGAAGGCGATCTTGCGCTCTTTTCGCTGGCCTTCCCGCCAGGGAAGCAGGTTTATACGAGGCATGTCAGTCGAAACTCCGCAGTGCGAGGCCGCAGGCCGTCAGGAGCGCCGTGGCGTCGCGTTGCACCGCCTGGGCCTTGGCGCGGGAGGACAGCTTCATCTGGCCGAGCGGGTCGCCTTTCTCGGCCGAGATGCCCACGCGGCTGGAAATCACATCCGCCACGCCCGGAATGTTGGCGCAGCCACCGCAGATGATGATCTTCTCGGGCTGCTCGCGGCCGGAGCCGGAGGCCAGATAGAACTGCAGGGAGCGGCTCACCTGCTGGGTCATGTCATCGATGAACGGATCGAGCACTTCGGACTGGTAGTTGCCCGGCAGGCCGCCCTCCTTCTTGGCGCGCCCCGCCTCCTCCATCGACAGTCCGTACGTGCGCATGATCTCTTCGGTGAGCTGCTGCCCGCCGAAGGCGAAATCGCGTGTGTAGACCACTTTGAGATTGCGCAGGACGCTGAACGTCGTGCTGCTCGCGCCGAAATCCACCACGGCGATCGAGCGATCGATGCCACCATCGGGCATCTGGTGTGTCATGAGTTTGCAGGCGTTCTCGAGGGCGAACGCCTCGACGTCGACGATGCGTGCAGTGAGGCCCGCCGCTTTCACCGCGGCCTGGCGCTGCTCGACGTTCTCGGTGCGGGTCGCGACCAGCAACACGTCGTTGGTTTCCGGATCCTTCTCGGAAGGACCGAGGACTTCGAAGTCATAACTGACTTCGTCCATCGGAAACGGGATGTACTGGTCGGCCTGCATTTCAACCTGGGCTTCCAGATCGTTCGCGCGCAGCGAGCGCGGCATCTGGATCACCTTGGTGATGGCCGCATCGCCGCTGATGGCGATCGCGACTTCACCGCTCTTGGCTCCAGCGCGCTTGACCGCACGGCGTATCGCCTCGCCCACGGCCTCGGAATCCACGATCGCCTTCTCGTTGATGGCGTTCTGCGGCGTGGGCTCGGCGGCGTAGGCCTCGACCCGGTACTGGCCGCCCGCCATCGCCAGCTCGATCAGCTTGACCGACGAGGTGGTGATATCGAGCCCCAGCAGCGGACGGTATTTGCGCTGGAAGAGGAACATTATTTTATAACCTTTTCAGGAACTTACGCCTGAAAGCGCTGACCCCGCGTTACGGCGGAAGTCACTATATAACAGCGCAAAGTTAAATAGAACGTGAGATGGATCACACAAGGGGTCCGGCCCCGGCCACGGCCCGCCAGAACTGCTACGGGTCTCACGACTTGCGCGCGAGCGCTTGCAGGTCAACGAATCCTGTTGCGACATGTCCAAGCTGGTGTCCCCGGGGACGGGTGGCCGAGAGCACTACGGTGGCAGAGCACGTGCATCACGAGGGTCGCCCGGACCCGTTGACCCCTGGCCCTTGGTGGGCCTGCGCGGAGTGGGTTAACGTTCGAGCCGGCAACCCCGCTGTCGTAGGCACATGCATCATGCGTCCCGTAGACCGGAGGCTTTGCGTCCCCACCTTTCGGTGAGTTTGCCCTTGAAACGACAGTTACTATGCATAGCGCCCGTTGGGAGCGCAAGCCAGTAGCGGCGGAGAGAGTTGCTTTCTGTGAAATGGAATTACTTTCGGATGGCGGGTGTGGCCGTTGCGAGTGTGACGCTCATCACACTCCTGGTCGGCTACGCGTTGGTTTGCAGTTTTGTCTACCTGGCGCCGTCCCTTCCGACCCCCCAGGCGATGCGCAGCGTGGAATTCCAGGTGCCGCTGCGCGTGTATACCCGAAGCGGCGGGCTGATCGCGCAGATCGGTGAACAGCGGCGGATTCCCGCCACCTACGAGCAGATCCCGCAGATCGTCAAGCAGGCATTCCTCGCCGCCGAGGACGACCGCTTCTTCGAACATCACGGCATCGACTACATCGGCGTGGTGCGCGCGGTGATGGTTGATTTCGTTTCCGGACACAAGACACAGGGCGCCAGCACGATCACCATGCAGGCCGCCCGCAACATGTTCCTGACACTGGACAAGACCTACCGGCGCAAGCTGCAGGAAGCCTTCGTCACCTACGAGATGGAGCACGAGTTCTCCAAGCAGGAGATCTTCGGTCTCTACATGAATGTCATCTTCTTCGGCCAGCGCGCCTATGGAGTTGCGGCGGCCGCGGAGACCTTCTTCGGCAAACCGCTCGATGAGCTCACCGTGGCCGAGGCGGCCACCATCGCCGGATTGCCGAAAGCACCCTCCACCTACAACCCGATCGTCAACCCGCAGCTCGCCACGGCACGTCGCTCCTATGTGCTGCGGCGGATGCTGGATCTGAAATTCATCGATGCGGCCACTGCCGAGGCCGCCAACCGCGAGCCCATGCAAGCTCGCGCGCATGCGCCCCTCTTTGCCGTGGAGGCGCCTTATATCGCCGAGATGGCCCGGCTGCAGGTGAGACAGCAGTTCGGTGCTGCCGCGGAAACGGCGGGCTACAAGGTTTATACGACTATCGATGACCGGCTGCAGGCGGCCGCCAACCGCGCGGTGCGTGTCGGCCTGATCGAGTACGACCGCCGGCATGGCTGGCGTGGCCCCATCGGCCACGTCAATGTCACCGCGGAAGGCAAACCCGAGCAGCTCGACGAGCTCGTCGATGAATACTCGACCGTCGGCAATCTGACACCGGCTGTCGTTGTATCAGTCGCCGAGAAGGCCGTCCGTGTTTACGTGAAGAGCAGAGGCTATGCCCAGATCGACTGGGATGGGCTCTCCTGGGTCCGCAAGACTGGCGCGAACGGACAGGTATTGCCGTCACCGCCGAAGTCGGCGAGCGAAGTCGTGTCGCGTGGGGATGTGGTCTACGTGATCTCCAACGGCACCTATGCCCAGCTGGGCCAGATACCCGAGGCGCAGAGTGCCCTGGTGGCACTCGATCCCGAGGATGGTGGCATCGCGGCACTGGTCGGTGGTTTCGACTACTTCACGAACAAGTACAACCGCGTGATCCAGGCGCGCCGTCTGCCGGGCTCGGGGTTCAAGCCCTTTCTGTATTCCGCTGCGCTCGAGAACGGCTTCACGCCCGCGAGTGTGCTGCTCGATGCGCCGTTCGTACTCGAGGGTAATGGCATCGAAAGCTCGTGGCGTCCGGAGAATTCGCACAAGCAGTTTGGTGGGCCGACGCGACTGCGCGAGGCGCTGGTCCATTCGCGCAACCTGGTATCGATCCGCTTGCTGCGCGAACTGGGAACGTCCACCGCGATCGATTACGTCACGCGGTTTGGTTTCGACAAACGTGTGCTGCCCGACAACCTGACGCTGGCGCTGGGTACTCTGCAGGCGACACCCCTCGAGGTTGCGACCGGATACGCCGTATTCGCCAACGGCGGATTCAAGGTAACGCCATACTTTGTTGACCGTATAGAGAACGCCGCGGGCGACGTGGTGTGGCGCGCAGCTCCGCGCGTTGCCTGCGAACCCTGCGAGCATCCGGCGGATCTGCGCGCCGTTTCGTTGTCGGGTAATTCGGAAGATGCGCTGCAGGCGGCTGACGCCATCCGTGGCGGCCAGGGCACCATTCCGCAGGATCAACTCGCCCCGCGTGTCATTAGCCCGCAGAACGCCTACATCATGACCGACATGATGTCTGACGTGATCAAGCGAGGTACGGGCGTCCGTGCGCGTGCTCTGGGGCGCACCGACATCGCTGGCAAGACGGGTACCACGAACGAAGCCAAGGACACCTGGTTCAACGGCTTCACGCCCAACCTCGTCGCGACGGTGTGGGTCGGGTTCGATCAGGAACGGCCGCTGGGCGAAGCCGAGGAAGGCGCCCGCACGGCGCTGCCCATCTGGATCCATTTCATGCGCGAGGCGTTGAAAGGCGTACGGGACGTACGGCGTCCGATGCCCGACGGTCTCGTGACGTTGCGTATCTCTGCGTTGAACGGCGGACTCGTCAGCGCGGAGAATCCGGACGGTATGATGGAGATTTTCATGGCCGATCATCTGCCGGCAACGGCGAACGAGGAGGGTTCCACAGCGCAAAGTGCGGAGGGCGCGTCCAGTCCCGAACCGATATTCTGACGGTTCTACCCACGGAGCCGGCAATGACCACGCCCTTTTCCGGCGGGCGAGCCCGATGTCTGCAAAGGCGCAGCAGGCGCCTTTTGCCACTGAACGAGCCGGGCGGGAGGGCCAATGAAGAAGAACGCAATTCGTTCCGATAATCTGCGGCGCGCGCTGGCGCAGGAAGCCGCACGGATCATGGCCGAGCACGGGATCCGGGACTTCCTGGCGGCCAAACGCAAGGCAGCCGAGCGTCTGGGCGTGACCGACGGCACCGCGGTGCTGCCGAAGAATGTGGAGATCGAAAATGCGCTGGCTGAATACCAGCGGCTGTTCGGCGCCGAAACCCACCAGGAATCGCTCAACGCCCAGCGCCGCGCGGCGCTGAACGCGATGCTCTATCTACAGGAGTTCCAGCCGCGCCTGGTGGGCCCGGTGCTCAGCGGAACGGCCACGGAGCACTCGGAAGTGCAGCTGCACCTGTTCACCGACCACGCCGAGTCCGTCGCACTCAAGCTCCTGGACCAGGGTATTCCGCATGAGGTGACGGAGAGGCGCGTGCGCATGAACGCGGAGCGCGTGCTGGCTTATCCGGGGGTGCGGTTCGAACTGGACGATCAGCCGATCGACGCGACGGTGTTTCCGACCGACGGCATTCGCCAGGCACCCGTCAGTCCCGTGGACGGACGGCCGATGAAGCGAGCCAATAAGGTTGAAGTGGAGGCGTTGCTCGACGGCTAGTTGATTGGCAAAAGTCGCCTGCGGCGCTTTTGCAGACATCGGGCTGGGGCCGCCGTCAAAGAGCGTGGTCTTTGCCGGCTGCGTGGGGCGTCAGGCGCGCCGCTTGGCGATATCGACGTAATCGCGCTTGGCGGGACCCGTGTAGAGCTGCCGCGGGCGCCCAATGCGCATGCCTGGATCGGAGATCATCTCCTGCCAGTGCGCGACCCAGCCGACGGTGCGCGCGATCGCGAACATCACCGTGAACATCGAGCGCGGGATGCCGATGGCGCTGTAGATCATGCCCGAATAGAAATCCACGTTCGGGTACAGCTTGCGCGAGACGAAGTACTCGTCCTTCAGTGCAATCTCTTCCAGGCGCAGCGCCAGCTCGAACAGCGGATTGTCGGAGCGCCCCAGTTTGGCGAGCACCTTGTGGCACATCTCGCGGATGATCTTGGCGCGCGGGTCGAAGTTCTTGTAGACGCGGTGGCCGAAGCCCATCAGCCGGAAATGGCTGGACTTGTCCTTGGCCAGGTCCAGGTACTTGGGAATGTTGTCAACGGTGCCGATCTGCTCCAGCATGGCGAGGACCGCCTCGTTGGCGCCCCCATGCGCCGGGCCCCACAGAGCCGAGACCCCGGCGGAGATCGCCGCATACGGGTTGGCGCCCGTGCTGCCGGCCAGGCGGACCGTGGAGGTGCTCGCGTTCTGCTCGTGGTCGGCATGCAGCACGAACAGCAGGTCGAGGGCCTGCGCGGCCACCGGGTCGACCTGGTAGGGCTCGCAGGGCACGGCAAACAGCATGTGCAGCATGTTGCTGCAGTAATCGAGATCGTTGCGCGGATAGACGAAGGGTTGGCCCAGCGAGTGCTTGTGGGCGGCCGCAGCGATGGTCGGGATCTTGGCGATGATGCGATGGGCGAAGATCTCGCGGTGGCGCGGGTTATAGATGTCCATCGTGTCGTGATAGAACGCGGACATCGAGGCGATCACCGCGGACACCATGGCCATCGGGTGCGCGTCGTGGTGGAAGCCGTTGAAGAAACGCAGCAGCGTCTCGTTGATCATCGTGTGATAACGGATGTTGCCGGTGAACTCCTCGAGCTGCTTGCGGTTGGGCAGCTCGCCCAGCAGCAGCAGGTAGGCCACTTCCATGAACGAGCTCTTCTCGGCCAGCTGCTCGACCGGATAGCCGCGGTAGAGCAGGACGCCACTGTCGCCGTCGATATAGGTGATCTTGCTGTCCGTGGCGGCCGTGAGGCCGAAGCCCGGATCGTAGGTGAAGACGCCGAGATCCTTGTAGATCGGGGAGATGTCCACCACGGAGGGCCCGATGGTTCCGTTGCGCACGCCAAACGAGGATTTGCGCTGCGTGGCGGGGTCGACCAGCTCGAACTTCTTCTCGCTCATTCGCTAACCATCCGCGGAATTCGTGGCGGCGGCGGTCGCCGCTGCTCAAATCGCAAGATACTCAATTTGCACGCCGCTGTTCCACTCTCTTTAGTGAGAAGGACGTGAAACCTGAGTACTCACGCACGCGCGGAAGCGCTGAGCGCGGCGGCGGTGGTGGAGAGTTGGCTTGGCGGGGCCGGGCCGGCCACAGCGGTCGGTGCGCGTGGGCGAGCAGCGAAGCGAGGGCGGGATAAGGCGAAGGTCGGCAGACGGTCGGGGAACGTGTCGGAGCGCGAAGCGGGAGACGCCAGGCGTCCGCGCCGGGCTCCGGGAGAATCCCGGAGCCGCGCGATGCGATTACTTGGAGACGGCGCCTGCGGCTGCGTACTTCTTGCGGAATTTGTCCACGCGGCCGGCGGTGTCCACGATCTTCTGCTTGCCCGTGTAGAACGGGTGGCAGTTCGAGA
>Ga0335070_10005149_pt1 | contig 15363 bp, 17 predicted proteins | sample Lox_Sample_13_FD_206722 | JGI IMG/M metagenome (GOLD analysis project Ga0335070, IMG submission 206722) | Soil microbial communities from Loxahatchee National Wildlife Refuge, Florida, United States - Lox_Sample_1.3 | ecosystem: Environmental > Terrestrial > Soil > Wetlands | place: USA... | reverse complement strand
GTCGGGATCCACCAGCGAGAGTTCCCACAGCTCGGAGCCCTGATAGAAGTCCGGGATGCCAGGCGCCGAGATCTTGAGCAGAGTCTGGGCGAGAGAGTTGACCGAGCCGTAGAGGGCCACGAGCCGCTGGAAGGGCACGAACGCCTCGTGGAAGGGGCTTGCCTGGGCGAGGAGCCTCGTCACGAAGTCCCGAAGAGCCTCGTCGTACTGGATGTCCGGGTTGACCCAGCTCGTGCGGCGCTTGGCCTCCTTCGTCGCCTTTTCCATGTAGTCCGAGACGCGGCGGGTGAATGGCCCCATTGCCTCGGCATCGGCGGTCGCCGGCCATGCGCCCACCAGCGTCTGATAGAGGAGGTACTCGTCATTGCGATCGGGCGCAGCCCGGCCGTCCAGCTCACGCTTGAAGCGACGGCCGATCACGCGCCACCGCCGGACATGCGCCTCCCAGGCCGCCGGCACCTCCGACAAGACGCTGATCCGGGCCCGCACGTCCTCGCCACGCTTCGTATCGTGCGTGGACGTGCAGACAAGAGAGTCGGGCCAGCGCGCGAGCCGCCTCACGTTCTTTTCATGATAGGAGGCGACGGACTCGCCGTAGCGCGCGGGATCGCTGCCGACTTCATTGAGCGAGACCAGGCGGTTGTAGACGTAGAGCGCGGTGTCCTCCACGCCCTTGGCGGTGACCGGCCCCGTCGTTTGTTGGAAACGCATCGCGAAATGCCGGCGCTCCGTCCGCTCCTGCTCGTCGCTCCTTTGCGGATGACGCATGAGCAGCGCGTCGCGCAGGAAGTCGAAGATCGACACGTTCAACGTGGGATTGCGTCGCTTGGCCTCGGCCACGGAGCGGTCGATGTAGCCGCGGTCGCGGCCGCTCGGCTCGTCGCCGGGATCGCCGACATAGGTACGGTAAACGGGGAAGGCCGCGATAATCTCTCGGATCGCGCGTACGAGGTTGGCGAGCGTGAAGTCGCGAAAGAGGCGATTGCGCTCAGAGATGCGATCGAGGTGCAGGCCGAGCTGGATGATCTCGCTGGCCATGGCGGCCTGCATGATCAGCCGCTTGGCGGAATAGCTCAGGTCCGCCATCGGCTCGGCGCGGCCGGCGAACCTCGAATACGCTGCCGTCATCCGGCGTGAAGTGCTGTGGTCGACGAAGAGGCCGCCCACCGAGCCCAGATAGTCGTAGCCGGTCGTCCCTGCCACTGGCCACCACTCTGGAAGCGGCTCCTCCGGCATGAGGATTTTCTCGGCGGCAATCCACAGCGGCCGCGCCGCCGGAGCCGCCGGATCCGACTGCGCTACCGCCCGGTACTCAGCGACGACGGACAGCGCAGTGGCGGCGTCGAGATCGGGTTCGAGCCGGCGCGCCGTCGCGACAACGGCGGCTTCCTGGAGGCGCAGAAAATACTCTGCCGGGGCGTAGAGGCCGTCGGGGTGGTCCACCCGAATCCCCGTGACCTTGCCCTCACCAATCAGCCTGATGACCAGCTCATGACTCGCGGCGAAGACCTGCGGACGCTCCATGCGAATGGCGGCCAGGTGGTTGATGTCGAAGAACCGTCGATAGTTGACCTCGTCACCGGCCACCCTCCAGTCGGCGAGGCGGTATGTCTGCTCGGAAAGCAGCGCGTCCAGCATGTCGAAGGAGGCAGGCTCGCCGGGTATTCCGTTGAAGACCCGGACATTGTCCTCGACAAAGCCGCGAATATCCTCCGACTCCTTGAGGAGCGCGGCGAGGCGTCGCTTGACGACCTCTTTCTCCCGCAGCCGCTCCTCGGCGCGCGCCGGATCGGTGTCGGTGCGGCCGGGCAGGTGCGCGAGCGCGGTGAGGATGCTCTTGAGCTCCCGCAGATGGATGTCGTCGTCCCCCCGCCGAGCTGCGAGTTCCTCGATGCGGTGGGTCAGGAGGAGGGGATAGGAGTCGGGACAAACGGGCAGCCGCGCTCCGGCGCACTGCAGCAAGACCGCGCCCTCCGTGATCTCGAGCTGAAGCTGCCCGGATTCCAGTACCTCGCCGTACTGACTCGTCAGGACGGGGAGCAATACCTTGTTGCGCAGCTCGGGCTTCGGCGGATTCCACTCGATGTCGAAGAAGCCCGCGTAAGGGGAGCTGGGCCCGTTCTCGAGCACGTCGAGCCACCAGGCATTCGCGTCGCCTGCGATGCCCATGTGATTGGGCACGATGTCGAGGATGACGCCCATGCCGCGGCCACGAAACGCCGCAGCCATCCGATCGAAGGCGGCTGCGCTGCCGATCTCCGGATTGAAGGCGTTGTGATCGGTGACGTCGTAGCCGTGGGAGCTGCCCGGCCCGCTTCTGAAGCAAGGCGACAGGTAGGCATCGGTCACCCCGAGGGCCTCGAGGTAGGGAGCGAGCCCGGCCGCTTGCTCGAACCCGAGCGCCGGCCCGAGCTGGAGCCGATAGGTGGCGGTACCGGGGCGCGGGAGCCGCTCCACCGCTTCCGCGAAGATCGCGCGGATCTCCGACATCGATGCCGGTCCCGGAATCACAGGTGGGTGAACGTCTCGCTCGGGTGGGGCTCCCGGCGGAGATAGCGATTGAGAATCTGCCTCGCGAGGCGGCGCCCACCGAGCCCGAAGGCGAGGGACAGCGTCAGGACGAGGCCACCCAGGGTGATACCGAAAGCCACGAGCACCATTTCCTTGCCGATGCCCAAGTGGGTGATGGCCGTCGCGGCAGCGAAGAGCAGCACTGCCCACCGGATCGCCCGGGCAAGGAGCCGCGCCTCGGGCACGTGGGCATTGACGGCAGCGATGAGAGCACCCTCGGAGAGAAAGTTCGAGGCGAGCCAGCCCGTCAGCAGGATGAGCCCAGCGGCGAGGACGCGCGGCCCGGCCGTGAGAATGAAATCCGTCACACGGCCGGTCCCGGGAATGGCCAGCGCATCGACCGCGAGAGCCATAGACACCACGAAGATGCTCCAGGACACGGCGAGGCCGAAGACGTCAGACGGTGTGCGGCGTATCCCGGATCGACCCATCGCCCGGCTCAGCCCCCAGGCCTCGGCCCGCCGGTCAAAGGCGAAGGTTCGGGCGAGCCGGCGTGCCAGCCGCCCCACGACCCAGCCGACGGCCAGGCCCACTGTGGCAAGAGTCGCCATGGCCAGGATGCCGGGGAGAATGAGGCTGAGCCTCAACGTCACGTCATGTATGGCCGTCCACACCAAGTCACTCCACATGTCTGTCATGACGGCTACCTCCTAGGGCAGGCGGTAGGGATGGCGGCGACCGGAAATGCAGCCGGGTGCAGATGATCGCCGAGGCCAGGCGCACCGAGACGGCCTGGCTCGGCTTTCTATCGCTTCGCCCCGTACTCCGCCATGTCGAGCAGCTCAGCGGCGCAGAAGGCGCAGTAAGGCAACCGATTCAAGCGTGTATGCGCAGATCGGGCAACACGGCCGCCCACAGTCGACGCATCCCAGATCCTCGACCGCGCGAAGTACGGGCGCTCCACACTCGCAGGTCTTTCTGTTCATGTGTCCCTCCCATGGCGTGCGCGTCGTTGGAGGCATGAACTGCAAGCGGTGTGCCCCTCGAATCCGGGCCGGCCGATCGGACTTTCAGGTGGTTGCGGCTCACCGGATGGGGATGCGGATGTAGTCAAGGCGCGCGAAGAAGAAATTACCGGGTAAAGTCGCCCCGGGTCATCAGCGAGCTTTTTGGTCTGGCGATTCGAAAAGATCCGGCCAGCGGCGAATGAAGCTGACATCTTCGAGCCTTGGGGTCGCCAGAAGCGAGATTGGCACGCTGGCATGAGGGTTGCCCTACGTTCGCGCATGAATCGTTCTGAGATCCCGATATCATGCGGAACCTCGCGCGGTCGCTCGCATGCCTGGGCCGTGGTGCTGGCCGGCGGGAAGGGCGTGCGGCTGCGCGGGCTGACCCGGCACGTCTACGGTGAGGAGAGGCCGAAGCAGTATGCCGTTCTCACCGGAGGCAAATCACTTCTGCGCCAGACCCTCGACCGGATACGGCTTCGGATTCCGCCGGAACGGACCGTGGTCGTTACGATGGCCGGGCACGGAGCCTACCTCAGGGCAGAGCTCAGGAACGCGTCGCCGGCTCCTCACGTCCTCGAACAGCCCACGGACCGCGGCACGGCGGCGGCCATTCTGCTCGGAGCGCACTGGATAGAGGACCGGGATGCAGGGGCCGTATGCGTCGTCATGCCCTCCGACCATTTCGTGGCGGACGATGACGCCTTTATGGAGCGGGTGGACGAGATCGTGCAGGCCGCCGAGTGCCACCCCGAGCGCATCGTGCTGCTGGGAGCGGAGCCCAGCGAGCCCGAGACCGACTACGGATGGATCGAGATCGGAGAGCCCCTGACGGGCTACGGGGCCGCCCCGCTGAATGGCGTCCGGGGCTTTATCGAGAAGCCGGACCAGCCGAGCGCCAATCGCCTCATCGAAGCCCGCGCCGCCCTCTGGAACACCTTCGTGTTCGGCGCCTCGGCGTCGGCCCTCGTGGAGGCGGGTTCCGAATGTCTGCCGTTGCTGCACGGGCGGCTCGTCCGGCTCACCAGCTTTCTGGGCACGGAGCACCAGCGCTGGGCCCTGGCCCAGGCCTACGAGTTCGCGCCGCGCGCCAGCTTCTCCCGGGATCTGCTGGAGCGGTGCCCGACCAGGCTTGCCGTCATGCGTCTCTCGGGCGTGGTCTGGCGTGACCTGGGCACTTCGCGGCGGGTGATCAGGACGCTCGACGACCTGGGGATCCGGCCGGACTGGCTGGCCACTTTACAGGAAACAGGCTGAAGGCCACCGATCAAAGGGCCCGCGTTTGGCCATGTTGCGGCAGGTCCGCTCCTACCCGGTACATCCTTCCCGGTGGGAGCGGCGGTTGCGTCGATCCACATCGAATGTCCGCTGGCGGCGCCGTCATGAGCTGCCTTGGCGGCTTCTTCGCTCATGGTAGTGCAGCCAGGCTCTTCCGGCACACTCCTTGCGACGTTTGCGGCGATATCACATCGCTCCAAGGGGGTCAGAATGCAGCCTGCGAATTCGGAACAACCGCGTACTCGATCGTCGGTGAATGTGGGACACGGTGAGCGCATCGCTTCAATCACCCTCGGCGCCGGGCTCGTGGCACTCGGGCTCGCTCGTCGCTCTCGCGCCGGATGGGCCATGACCGCAACGGGAGTCCCTTTCCTCTATCGCGGCTTGATCGGACACTGCGCGCTCTATCATGCGTTCGGTATCGACCGGGTCGGCGTCGAGGAAGGCCGGCGAGGCAATCTTGGCATCAAGATCGAGCGAGAGATGTCCATCGAGGAGCCCGCCGAGAAGCTCTATCGCTTTTGGCGCGACTTCCGCAACCTTCCGACCATCATGCCCAATGTCGAATCGGTGACGGTCGAGTCGGATAGGCGGTCACACTGGACGGTGAAGGGCCCCTTGGGGGCGACCTTCGAGTGGGATGCGGAGATCATCAACGACAGGCCGAACGAGCTGATCGCCTGGCGCACGGACGGAGCGCGCGTCGAATCGGCGGGTTCGGTGCGATTCGAGCCGAGGCCGGATGGCGGCACCTTGGTGCGCGTGTCGCTGCAATACAATCCCCCGGGTGGCGAGCTGGCGCACATGATCTCCGCTCTCTTCGGGGAGGACCCTGCCGTCCGGATCGACGAGGATCTCACGCGGCTCAAGGAAGCCATGGGACGTGCACACGAGGACAGGGACGGTCTGCAGCCCGCATCCGCCAATGCTCTGGGCTACGAGCCGGGCCGTTCTAGCGGGTAGCCTTGGGGTTCCTGAGCGCTGCGGCAAGGTCGTCGGCGAGACGAGAAGCCTTGTCGGCGAGAACTTGAGCCCTCGGAATATCGTGAGCCTGCAGCGCATCGGAAGCCTTCGAGATGAAATCCTTCAGGCCGGACAGCATCTCCTGTTGCTGGTTCCCGAGCCGCGAGGCGTCAACCTGGGCCACGATCTGACCCGCCCGTGCGAGCCGTGCATTGACGTCTCGCACCGCGTTCTCCTCATTGTCGATGCGCGGGGCGACCTGAAGAGATGGTGGCGGCGGAGGCGCAGACGGCGCCGAGGGGACGGGGGGTGAGCCAGGGGCGGGGGAGATGGTCGGCGGAGTGCTCCGAGCCTCCGGAGTCCCGAGCGATGCCGTCGAAGCGCATCCGAGCGGCACGCTCACGAGAAGCACCAGCCCAAGGGCTCGGGTCATGACGTCGCGGCGGTGGGAATCCGGATGATCACACTGGTGCCCTGGCCGACCGTCGAGAGGATCTCGATGCTGCCGTGATGCATGTCCACCACTCGGCGGACCAGAGCGAGGCCTATGCCCGTGCCGTCCGTCTTGGTCGTGTAATACATCTTGAAGATTCGCTCGACGTCCTCAGGGGGAATACCGACTCCTTCATCCCTGATGGCCACCTTGAGGAGAGTTCCGTTCTCGGTTTCGGTCGATATCGTGACGCGTCCTCCCTTCGGCATGGACTGGCAAGCATTGACGATGAGATTCATGAAGGCGCGCCGCAGCATGTGCTCGTCACCCTTGATGACCGGCGGATCGCTCGCCAGTTGAACGACAAGAACCACGCCTTTGGCCTGCCACTCGACCTGGAGGAGCGTCGCGAGCTCCTGGAGAACGGAGCCGACGTCGACAGGGTGCCGGGTCACTTCGGATGGGTAGACGACCTCCATGAACCGATCGACCACCGCCGCCGCCCGCTGGATCTCCCGCTCCAGCACGTCGAGGCTGCGGACGATCTCGGCGGTCGGGTTGGGGATCCGTTCTCTCAGGAAGGCGACCCGGATGACCATGGCGTGCAGCGGATTCTTGACGTCATGAGCGACCTCCGCCGTGATCTGCCCCAGCGCGGCCAGCTGTGCCGAGTACTGGATAAGAGACTGGAAGGTGCGGGCCGACACCGCCACCGACTTGAGATCCCGGACCACGAGAATGGCTCCGGCGCAGGCGGAGCCGTCAGTGGAGACGGGAAAGACCGACGCGAGGAGCTCCATCGGGGCGCCGTCGGTGGGAACCTCGACCCGCGCGCTCCGAGATGCCTCACCGCTGTCTATGGCGCGGAGCATCAGGTGCCGGAACGGGTGGCCGGGCGGGAAGACATCGCCAAGATGCTTCCCCACGGCATCCTTGGCCAGTCGGCCGAGGACCATCTCGACCGAGCGATTGGCGAACAGTATGGTGCCGTCCGCGGTCACGAAGAGAATGCCGTCCTCGAGGTGATCCACCGCGGCATGGACACTGTTGAACTCGTTTCGTTCGGCGAGGATCTGCGTGCGATCGGACTCCATCTGCTTCCCGAGCAGCTGGAGCTGGTAGGCCAGCTTTCCGAATTCGTCCTTGGGGCCCTCATTGCTTCCCACGTCGAATTCGCCGCTGCGCAGCCGCTCCATGTCCTCGGCGAGCTTCCGGATGGGCTTCAGGGTGACGTTGGAGAGCGCGATGGCCACCACGAGTGCCGCCGCCAGCGCGAGGGCGCCGAGGGCGACCGTATACCAGAAGGCGTCGTCGAGACGGCCTCGCACGAGGGGAGTAGCGATGCCGAGCCGAATGGTGGCAACCGGCTTGTCGTTCACGTTGAACGGGAGCGCCACTTCATAGATCTTGGACTGGCGGCCGGCGCCCAGGAGCCTCCGGCCAGGATGGTCACTGACCAGCTCCTTGAGGCTCCGTTGGGGGGGCACGATCTCTTCCTCGCGCTTCCGGTCACTATGGACGATGGCTACACCATTCGCATCGGTGACGGTCGAGTAGAGCAGCCACGGCGCATATCCCACGGTAGCGTCCAGGAGCGCACGTAGCTCGGGATCGCGGCTCAGGGCGGTTCGGGGATCCGGTGAGGCAGGCCGGGACAATGTCCTCACGCACTGCGCATAGATCTGGCGAGCGACGAGGTCGGCCTCGCGAAGCGTCGAGCTCCAGACGATCTGCTCGACGTGGTAGAGGTGCACCGCCGTACTGAACACCACCACGCTCAAGGTCAGCAAGAGCAAGGCGATGATCTCGCGAGAGCGCAGCGAGAGCGCGGGTCGGCGCGGACGCCTCGACTGCTCCGCAGCTCCGTTAGGCTTCGCTATCGCGCTGCTGTCGTTTGCCAAGGTCGTCGCGGATCGGCGTTGTCTTCGTCCTAAGCTCGTCGCCATCCTTGCATATCAGGTAAAAACGTTCGGGTAATTCTTTCCGATTTGGCCCTTACCGCGCGTCACCGGGTATCTCGCAGATCCTCATGGCAGCCTGATAACACGGCTATTTAGCGTGGATTCGGCGGACCCGAAATTGAGGGCACACACGTTGCTATTATCGTGCCCGATCCGACGGTTACGGCATGGCCTCCACCCTAACAAGCGAGGTAGTGAGCCATGAAATACCGGATTTTGATCGCTGACGACGACGAGGAGGCCAGGTCAGGCTTGGCCGACTTGCTCTCGAGCTGGGGGTTCGAGGTCGAACAGGCCATCGATGGAAAGGATGCCCTCGAAAAGGCGCCGGGCTTCGGGCCGTCCGTGGTCATCGCCGATCTCGTCATGCCCGCGCTGGATGGTGTCGCGCTCCTCAAGCCCCTTGCCGAGGTATGCCCAAATGCCGTGGTCATTCTCCTCACCGGGCACGCCACGGTGGAGACGGCGGTATCGGCGATGCGGGAAGGGGCATACGACTATCTGACGAAGCCGGTCGATCCGAGGCGTCTTCGCGTGCTGCTGGACAAGGCCGTGGAGCGCGGCGAGGTCCAGCGAGAGGTGACCCTCCTGCGACGGCAACTGCGCGAGAGCCGCGGGTTCGGGACGATCCTGGGGACCAGCCCGCCCATGCAGGAGGTCTACCGTCTCATCGAGCTGGCCGGCGGCAGCTCGGCCCCGGTGCTCATTACGGGAGAGACGGGAACGGGCAAGGAGCTCGTCGCGCGAACCATCCATCAAATGTCCGAGCGCGGCAAGGGCCCCTTCGTGGCAGTGAACTGCTCGGCGATTCCCGAAACGCTGATGGAGAGTGAGCTGTTCGGCCACGAAAAGGGCGCTTTCACGGGCGCCCACGAGCGGAAGGCTGGCTACTTCGAGCTGGCGGACGGTGGCACGATCTTTCTCGACGAGATTACCGAGATGAGCCCGGCCCTCCAGGTCAAGTATCTCCGGATCCTCCAGGACAATGTCGTCCGTCGCATCGGAGGCAAGGCCGAGATTAAGGTCGATGTCCGCATCATCGCGGCGACCAACCGGGATGCCGCGCAGGCCGTCAAGGACAAGGCATTCCGCGAAGACCTGTACTACAGAATCAACGTCCTGGCGATCTCCCTGCCGCCGCTTCGCCGCCGGGCCCAGGACATTCCGCTGCTCGTCGAAGCGTTCATCGCCGAGTTCAACGAGAAGTACGGCCGCCGGGTAAAGGCGGTCGACGAGACCGCCATGATTCGCCTCCGCGACCATGCGTGGCCCGGCAATGTCCGCGAGCTTCGCAACATCATCGAGCGCGCCGTGGTCGGCTGCAGCGAGGAGCTCATCACGCCCGTCTTCCTCCCGCTCGGGCTCGCCCCCGCGGAACGAAGCGAGCAAGGAGGCGATGCGGTGCTCTTGCCGCTGGGGACAACGCTCGAACAGGGCGAGCGCGAGCTCATTCTCAAGACGCTCGAATCGGTGAAGAACAACAAGACCCGTGCCGCGGTGATTCTCGGGACCACTCCAAAGACCCTGCACAACAAGACGCGCCGGTGGAGACTCGCAAAGGAAAGCTGAGTGGCGATTCAGATCGCGTGAGGCACCGGCGGGGGCAGGCGGTGGTATGGCTGATGCAGCGACGAGAGTTCAGAGCCGATCATGGAAGCGCTCAGGGGTGCTATGCACGAAAGCGTACTGGGGGGTAAGCGTCGCGGTCAGCGAATTCTCCTGGCTGATGACGACCCGGATTCCCTCGATGGGCTTCGCTCCCTCCTGGAAGCGTGGGGATACGAGGTAAAAACCGCTCGCGACGGCAGAGCGGCGCTGGATCAGGTTCCGGTCGTTCACCCCTCGGTGGTGATTACCGACGTCGTGATGCCGCGAATGAGCGGGCTGGAGCTGCTCGAGGTGCTCCATCATGAGCGGCCAGGCATACGCGTCATCGTCCTGACCGCGCATGGCACCCGCGAGACCCGGCGTCGCGCCGCCGCCCAAGGGGCGTTCGCGTATCTTCCGAAGCCGATCGATGCGACCAGGTTGAGGCTTGTGCTCGGATCGGCTCTCGAGGGTGAGGAATCGTGAGAGCGACACGAGCGGAGCTGGCCAGCCTTGTCGTGCACCGGAAGAACTTCACGATCACCAGCGAGACGCGCCGTCAGGCTGTTGACATCCGGTCCCAGGTGGAGGAAGCCGTCCAGGGCGCAGGGGTGAGAAGCGGCGTGGTGCTCGTGAACTGCCTGCATACGACCTGTTCCGTGATCATCACGGAATCGGAGGGTGAGGGCATCGACACCTTTGTCGGGCTCATGAGGCGCGTGATCGAGGAAGACGAAGCCTACCGTCACAACGATCTACGCTGGTCCGACTGCGAGCGGGGCAATGCCGCGGCACATCTCCGCGCCAGTCTGCTTGGGCATGGCGTGACGGTGGGAATCATCGACGGCGCTCTGGCGCTGGACGCGAGTCAGTCGATTCTTCTCACCGAATGGGACGGCCCTCGCTCGCGTACGGTCGACGTGCAGGTCTTCGGAGCCTGACGCTCGCCGCGAAAGTCGGGTCAGTGACGGCGGCTCTGGCCGAGCCGGCGCGCGAGCCCACGGTGTCCGGCCGCTCCGGGCCCCGGGTCTCATGGAAGAGCACGGCAATCGCTACCTCTCTCGAGGCCAGAGAACGAGGCCGGCGATGAGGCCGACCCCCGCGGCCACCACGAGTGGTGTCAGGGGCGAGCGCCTCATCAGGTCCGCGACATCACCCGTGCGGATCTTCTTTACCGACTCGCCCGCCTTCGCGAGCGCTTCAGCGAAGTCCCGGGCGGTCTCCTCCAGACGCTCCCGCATCGGAGTCACGATCTCGTGGAGGGACCCGAGACCCCGGCGATCGCCCGGAACGCGATCCGTGTCGGGCTTCATCTAGTGCCCGACGCCCAGCAGGAAGAGAATGACGATGAGGCTCAGGGGAACGCCGAGAAGCCAGAGAAGCACGAGAAGCATGATCAAGTCCTCCCTTACTTTGAGCTACCCGCAAGCGCGGCGCGGGTTCGATAGTAGGTGATCGTCATGGGCTCACCGGACGCCATCCAGCCCCCCATCACGCTGCCGACGAGCCCAAGCAGGAGCGCCGTCAGGGCGCCGAGGGCTCCGTTGCGGGCGACGATCAGCGCCGCCTGGGGGTCGGCGAGAACCGGCGGAGTGACCCATACCGGCGTGCCGGCGAGACCTCCGTACCAGACGCCGAAATAGCCGGCGGCGCCGAGCGAGGCCAGAACCAGGAGAACCGGGATGGTGACGAGCCATGCGATGGCCTCGTGCAGCATGGAGGTTTCCGCGTAGCGCGCTCCGAGAATCTTGCCGGTTGCCCAGCCTCCAGCGACGTAGGCGAAGAAGGCGCCGCACACGCTCAAGACCAGTGCCCACACGTGGAATCTGTGCCAGCTGACGATACGCGCCTCCTGGTAGGCTCCGACGGCCGTCCCGATCAAACCGAATACCAGGCCCACCGCGAGGGCGGCCAGCGCGCCGATCCATATCGCCGACCAGTTCACCGGCCAGCCGACCGCTTCCCACTTCTGCGCCCCACGTGAGTCGGTCATGACCCTGTCCTCCTCGTACGTTCGCACAGGCATCTTCCGTGCCACGCCAGGGTGCCTTCTTGCACCGTCGGAGAGGTCACCGCCGTCCCGAGACGCTGTCGCTTTGTCGTATGCGCGATCGCGCCGATCACGCTCCAGACGAAAGGGCTCTGACCCTGGCGATCGATCCATGGATGAAAATGATCTGAGATGAGCGCGAAGCCGAAGCCATGCTCTTCGGCCAGTCCGGCGAACCGGACAAGCTCATTCGGCCCACGCTCCTCGCTCGCACGCTTGTAACCGATTTCCATCAGGGCACGCGCGCGCCCCGGCGCCCGCCCGTGACGAGGTGAATGATCAGCATGACGATGCCGATGAGGAACAGGATCCACGAGATCTGCGAAGCTACCGCCGCGACGCCGAAGAGACCAAGCATGCCGGCGATGAGCCCGACCACCAGAAAGACGAGCGCGTAGTAGATCATTGGTTCGTCCTCCTTGCTGGAGAGGAAGCGCAACTACCGTGCCAGTCCTCGAAGCGCCCAAGATCAAGCTTTCCCTCGCGCGTCGTATGTCGACGGCAAGAGATGGAACTCTTTGACTCGGTAGTTCTGACCGTCCGCACTCGTTGGCCACGGAGAGACGCCGCAACGCGCGAATGCAGGCGCAGCTCACCGAAGACCTTCTCGACATGAGCCGGATCACCTCCGGGAAGATGCGCCTCGACCTCCAGCCGATCCAGCCTGCGTTCTTCGTCGAGGCGGCGATCGAGACGGTACGGCCCGCCGCCGAGGCCAAAGGCATTCGACTGGCCACGCGGCTGGATCCTGCGGCGGGCCCCATGGTGGGCGACCCGAACCGGCTGCAGCAGGTCATGTGGAACCTTCTCTCCAACGCCATCAAGTTCACGCCGAAGAACGGACGGGTAGAGATTGTGCTGGAACGCGACCACTCCCATATCGAGATCGCCATTGCCGACACGGGGATGGGGATCAAGCCCGAATTTCTTCCGCACGTGTTCGATCGCTTCCGGCAAGGGGACCCGTCGCCCACCCGGACGGCCCGGGGCCTCGGGCTGGGGCTCTCGATCGTCAAGCACCTGGTCGAGCTGCACGGGGGAAGCGTGCGGGTCGCGAGTCCGGGAGAGGGTGAGGGAACGACCTTCACCGTCCGCCTTCCCCTGACGATAGGGGACACGGATGATGCAGAATCGCTTCGCCCGAAGGGCGCGAGGGCTAAGGTTCTGGGCGAGATCAGGGACCTCGCGGCCGAGCTGTAGGAGCCGGTGGATCCAGCGCCGGGCCGCAGCGGCGGGCCAATGGGCGGCGCTGGTCCGAGTCCGACTACTTGCCCTTCGCGTGACCCTTTTGCTTGTGCTCCTTCATGACGGTTCGCGCGGCGACTTCCTTGGCGCGGGATCCGTAGCGGCCGGACTTCTCAGCCGACTGCTTGATGTGCTCGTACTGCCGCTGCTCCTTTGATCCCACCCCGCGCAGATGCTTTCCCTTGGGCACGTCCTCGTCCTCCTTCTGTAGTGAGATGACCGCTTGCGCGTGATGGCGGCAAGGAGCATGCCAGCAGAAACGCTCCGTCGACACCGCCGAGCCATTGATTCTTACCGGGTGATTCTTTCCGTCCGGTCCATCGGGCGCGAGCGCGGAGATGGTGGCAAGTGCATTTTCACCGGCGAGCCGAAACCTCGACCGCTTGGCATGTTCTTGGCAGCTGTCATGGTCATCACCACCGACCGGCCGGAAGACTTGCGAAGCCTTATCGAGGCGCTGGACCGGAACGAGCGTTTAGGCCTCGCGCAGGTAGGAAAGGGAGGCTCCCATGCTGCGAAGTATCAAGGACATGCTGGACTACTCGATCCTCGCCACCGACGGCGAGATCGGCCACGTGAGCGATATTCTGCTGGGTGACTCGGATCTGAAGGTTCGCTACCTGGTCATCGACACCGGAGGCTGGCTGTCGGGTCGCAAGGTGCTCCTGTCCACGGCGTGGCTGAGTAGCGTCGCGCCCCGCAAGAAGGCCCTGGTGGTCAATATCGACAAGAAGCGAATCCAGGAGTCGCCTCCCTACGAGGCGGAAGTCGATATCCCGCGCGAGTACGAAATGCGCCTCCACGACCACTACGGCTTCCCGTACTACTGGGAATGAGCGAGTGAGGCCGGCATGGGGCTCTGGGCGATCAAGTACTCGGACGAGCACGAGAAGTGGTGGCTCGACGTGGTGATCCAGGACGCGCCGCCCGCGGTGACGCGCGGAAAGGTCGGGGATCGCGTGGTGACGGAAGGTTTCGCGGAGGCCACGGGGCCGGTGGTGGCCCGGAGGGCGAGCATTCCCGCGGGCGCCCTCGAGGACTGGCCGGCTGATACACCGGTCATCCTCACCCGGGCAGAGCTCGGGCCGGACTCCTCGCTGTCGACCTCGTCGTGAGCCGCCGCCTTCGGATCGCGCAGGTCTCGCCGCTGTACGAACGGGTGCCGCCGGCGCTCTACGGGGGCACGGAGAGGATAGTCGGCTATCTCACCGAGGAGCTGGTCGAGCGTGGTCATCAGGTGACCCTGTTCGCGAGCGGGGACTCGCGCACGAAGGCGAAGCTCGTGGCTCCGGCGCCGCGCGCTCTGCGTCTCGATGAGCAGCCGAGGGACGATCTCGCCTTCCACCTGCTGGAGCTCGCCCGCGTCTTCGAGCATCCACGCGATTTCGATGTCATCCACTGCCATGTCGGCCATCTGGCCTTTCCATTTTCTCGCCTCGCGGGCGCGTCGAGCCTCCACACGCTGCACGGGCGGCTGGACCTCCCCGACACGTACCCCGTCTTCCGTCACTTCCGCGATCAGCCCCTGGTGTCGATCAGTTATACGCAGCGCCGGCCTTTCAAGGGCCTCGGTGTCACGTGGGCGGGCACCGTCCATCACGGCGTCCCGCTCGACAACTATCCCTTCTCGGCTCGCGGAGGCTCCTACCTCGCCTTCCTCGGGCGAATGTCGCCGGAAAAGCGCCCGGACCTCGCCATCGCGCTGGCCAAGCGGGTCGGCATGCCGCTGAAGATGGCCGCCAAGGTCGATCCGGCCGACCGGGTGTATTTCGAGCGGGAGATCGAGCCACTCCTCGGCGACCCCCTCGTCGAGTTCGTCGGCGAGATCAGCGACGATGCGAAGGGCGAGTTTCTGGGGCACGCGCGGGCCCTCGTATTCCCCATCGATTGGCCTGAGCCCTTCGGCCTCGTGATGATCGAAGCCCTCGCCTGCGGGACGCCCGTCATCGCCCGGCGATGCGGTTCGGTTCCTGAGCTGATCCTTGACGGACAGAACGGGTACATCGCCGATACGCTCGACGAGATGGTGGCAGCGGTGAAGGCGCTGGACCGGATTGACCGAGCGGAGTGTCGCCGCGACGTCGCGACACGATTCACCGTCGACCGGATGGTGGATAGCTATGAGGCCATCTATTTCGCCCTCGCGGGTCAGGCGCGATCTGCATGAGGGAGCCGCATCCCGGAGACTCGATTTCCGTTGGCGACCACTACTACATCCTCGCCTCCACCTTCACGGCGGATCTGCCGAAGCTGGTCCTCAAGCACGACGAGGCCTTCTTCGTCTCCGACCGCCGGGGTGATTTTCCGACGGTGCCGGACAGCGAGTTC
>Ga0335070_10005147_pt1 | contig 15366 bp, 13 predicted proteins | sample Lox_Sample_13_FD_206722 | JGI IMG/M metagenome (GOLD analysis project Ga0335070, IMG submission 206722) | Soil microbial communities from Loxahatchee National Wildlife Refuge, Florida, United States - Lox_Sample_1.3 | ecosystem: Environmental > Terrestrial > Soil > Wetlands | place: USA... | reverse complement strand
ATCGAGCGCAAAGAGGGCCGCGAGCGGAGCGGGCCGCACCATGCGCCCCGCACCCTCGATCTCGACCTGCTCCTCTACGGCTCGCGGCAGATCGACGAGTCTGGCCTCGAAGTGCCGCATCCGCGGCTGCACGAGCGGAGCTTCGTCCTGGAGCCGCTCCGCGACCTGGCTCCCCGGCTGATCCACCCGCGGCTCGGGGAGAGCATCGAGGCGCTCGCGCGACGCGTCCGGGACCCGGAGGCGGTGCGGCGCCGGGAATGAGCGGAAGAGAGATAGGCAATAAACTGCACAATTAGAGTCGGAAACTATTGGAACGGAGGCCGAGGTCCGATAGGGTGTTCGAGCTTCGAGGACCCGGGCGAATGGCTCCCAAGGCTAAAATCGATATTGATTCCAAGCTGCTACGGTTCATCGCGTCCGGGGAAGCCGAGCGGCTGAGCGCCCAGGAAATCCTTAGCTGGTCCATCAAGAACTTCCACCCGCGCATCGCCCTCTCCTGCTCGTTCGGAGCGCCCGAGGGCCTCGCGCTCCTCGACATGATGCACCGCATCGATCCGCGGGCCCGGGTCTTCGTGCTCGATACGGGCCGGCTGCCGCAGGCGACGCACGACCTGATCGACCGCGTGCGCGAGCGCTACGACAAGGAGGTCGAGGTGCTGCTCCCGCGCGGCGAGGACGTCGAGGCGATGGTGCGCGCGGAGGGCATGAATCTCTTCTACGAGTCCATCGAGAATCGCCAGCTCTGCTGCCGCATCCGCAAGGTCGAGCCGCTCAAGCGCCATCTCGCGAATCTCGACGCCTGGGTCTCCGGCCTGCGCCGCGAGCAGAACGTGACGCGCGAGAGCACGCCCAAGGTCGAGATCGACTACATCCACGGCGGCATCGTGAAGGTGAATCCGATCGCAGACTGGACGCACGACGAGGTGATGGCGTACGTGAACGCGCACAACGTGCCCATCAACCGGCTCCACGCGCAGGGCTACCCGTCGGTCGGCTGCGAGCCCTGCTCGCGGGCCGTGCGCCCGGGCGACGATCCGCGCGCCGGCCGCTGGTGGTGGGAGCGACCGGAGACCCGCGAGTGCGGCATCCACGTCCCCGAGGAGGAGCAGGGATCCGGGATCTGATCTCGCGCAGGCGTTTCCTCGTCGCCTCGGCGGGCCTGGCGCTCTGGCCGCTCGTGCGGCCCGCGCTCGCCGCGCCCCGCACACGGCGCTTCGCTGCGGGCGACGCGATCTCTCCGGAGCTCGCCGCGGCGCTCGACAAGAGCCCCTTCGTCTACGTGTCGCCCCTGCGCGCGAACGGCGAGGAGAGCACCTGCCACGCCGAGGTCTGGTTCGGCTGGCTGGACGGCGCGGTGCACCTCACCACGGCCGCGAAGTCCTGGAAGGCGCGCGCGGTCGCGCGCGGCCTCACGCGCGCCCGGCTCTGGGTCGGTGACCACGGCCGCTGGAAGCAGATCGTGGGACGCAACGAGAGCTTCCGGACGGCGCCGAGCTTCGTCGCCCGCGCCAGCGTCGTGAAGGACGCCGCCGTGCTCGAACGCCTCTTGTCGGTGTATGCCCGCAAGTATCCCGACGAGATCGCGACGTGGGGTCCGCGCATGCGCGCCGGCCAGGCGGACGGAACGCGCCTGCTGCTGCGCTACGCGCCCGAGCCGGCGGCACGCACGTAGCACGGCAGCTTCCCGAGCCGCTCGATCTCCACTTCGACCACGTCGCCGTCGCGCAGCGGCCGGCCGGCGCGCTCGGCGCAGGGCAGCCCGCCCGAGAGCAAAAGGTCGCCCGGCTCGAGGGTCAGCCGCGCCGAGGCGAAGGCCACCAGCTCGGCGACGGAGAAGCGCATCTCCTTCGTGCGGCCGAGCTGCACCGGCTCGCGGGAGAGCAGCACCCGGATGCCCAGATCCTGCGGATCGTGGATCTCGTCCTCCGTCACCAGAGCGGGTCCGATCAGGGTCGAGCCGTCCCGCGAGCGCGCGAGCAGATCGGCTCCGCCGCCGGCGTCGGGATCGCTCGCGGCGAAGTCGATCGCCACGCAGTAGCCGGCGACACAGCGGAGCGCCTCCTCCGGCGCGACGTCGCGCGCGGTCCGGCCGATCACTGCGGCGAGCCCGCCCTCGAAGCGCTGCGGCGCGCCGCCGCCGGGCAGGACGAGATCGTCCTCGGGGCCCGCGACCGCGCACGGAGCCTCGAGGAACAGCGCGGGTCGCGAGCCGCGCTCGGACGCGCCGGGCCCGGCGTAGTTCGACAGGACCGCCACGATCTTCCCGGGTCGCGGGACGGGCGCGGCCAGACGCACGCTGCGCCGCGGGACCACGACGCCCGCGCCGACGAGATCCGGCGCGTCGTAGCGCTCCACGGCCGCCTCGACCCAGGCCAGGACCTCGCGCGCCACGCCTTGCGCCCCGGGCAGCCGACGCAGGAAGCCCAGGGCGTCGCCGGGCAGGAGCGAGCGCGCCTCGGCCTCCGGCGCCCCGACGTCCTCGGAGGCCAGCTTGACGGCCAGCGCGCGGTTCAGGTCGACGATGCAGCCGGCGCGCGCGCCGGCGCCCAGGACCGCGCCGAGCCGCCTCGACCCTTGCGTCACGCCTTCGAGCGCCTCGAAGCCGAGGCCGGCGGCTCCGATCGACGCTCCCGACGGCGGAGCGCGCCGCGCGCGTTCGAAGCTCACCAGATGCACGGCACGCCTCCGCCCGGATCCGCCCCATCCAGCGGTTCCCGAAACGGTCGAACGACGTGACGGAACCGCGGCAGGGTATCACGGAGGGCCGCCGAGGAGGCCCCGGACGTCCGTGGCGCTGCGCTTTTGACAGGTCCCGCGGCGCACCCCTAGCCTTGGCCGGCGTGCCTGGAGTCCGATGACACCGTCCTCCACCTTGCTGGCGCGCAGGGCCGTGGCCGCGCTCTTCCTCGGCTGGGCCATGCTCGCGATCGCCTTCGCGCTGGTCGCCCTGCGCCGCCCCGCGCACGAGCTCTACCACCCGTTCACGGAGACCCGGGTCGGCAGCGTCGCCGTGGTGATGGATCTCGCCCCGGGTGCCCGGGGCAGGCCCATCGCCGCCGGCGATCGCATCCTCGAGGTGAACGGCAAGCCCTACACCGAGGTCTTGCGGCAGGGCACGGAGTGGCTCCGGCCCGGCGTCCCCAACACATACGTGTTCCAGCGACGCGACGGCTCGCGCGTCAGCCTCGACCTCGTGCCGGAGCCGGCGACCTGGATGATCCGTCCGCTGGGGATGCTCGTGCAGGCGCTGCTGCTCCTTTGCGCGCTGATCTACCTGGCGACCGGTGCGGGCGTCTTCTGGCTCAAGTCGGACCGCAGCGATGCCTTCGCGCTGCTGCTGTTCTGCTGCGCGATGGCCACCCAGCTCGCCGGTACGCTGAACACCGACTTCATCGCCTGGGGCTGGCAGCGCACCCTCGCGAACGTCCCGCTGATCGGCGCGACCTTCTTCCACCTCTTCACGACCTACCCGATCGAGCCCGACTGGGTGGTCCGCCACCGCCGCGTCCAGCTCCTGCCCTACGCGGGCGCTCTCGCGCTGGCGCTCGTGGCGCTCTTCGACGTCGAGCTCGGCTTTCCGGCCGGCTTCGGATTCACGTTGGGATTCTGGTTCACCTGTGCGCTCTTCCTCGTGTCGCTCGGCATGCTGGCCAGCGAGCGGAGCCGGCACGAAGGTCCGGTGCGCGACCGCGTGGACCTCGTCTTCCTCGCCGCGGCGGTGAGCTTCCTGCCGATCCTCACGATCTTCGCCGCCGAGTGGCTGCTGGAGACGCCGTTCCCGTACTACCTGGCCCTGATCTGGGCCTTCGTCTTCCCGGTGGCGGTCGGCTACGGCATCGTGCGCCGCCAGCTCTTCGAGATCCGCAACCTCGCCAAGTCGTCCGCCGCCTACGGCGCGGCGACGCTCGCGATCACCGGCGTCTTCGCCTTCCTGATCACGTTCGCGGACGCGGCCGTCTCGCGCCTGCAGATCAGCTTCCGCTGGTTCCAGGTCACGTTCCTGTTCTTCGCAATCCTCGTCTTCAATCCGCTCCGCAACCGGCTGCAGGCGCTCGTCGACCGCTTCTTCGATCGCGACCTCGAGACCTACCGCGTCGCGGTGCGCGAGATCTCCGAGGCGATGGTGTCGATGCTCTCGCTGTCCGAGATCGCGGACCGCATCCTCGTCGCGCTGACCGACACCATGGGCGTCGAGCGGGCGATGGTGATGATGGTCGACGACGAGGGGAAGGTGCTGCGCTCCATGGCGTCCCGGGGCGAGTGGGAGGACGACGCGCTCGCCGTCGAGATCCCCTCGGATCACCCGATCTGGAAGCACCTGTGGATGCGCCGCGAGGACCTCTCCCGCGCCGACTTCGACGACGAGCCCGACGTCGAGAGCCGCGAGCTGTGCCGCGACGTCTACGACACCCTCGAGGTCGAGCTGCTGGTCCCGATCCTCTACGGCGTCGACCTGCTCGGCGTGATCGCGGTGGGCCGAAAGATCTCGGGCGAGCGCCTGGTCGCCGACGACCGCATGCTGCTGCGCACGCTGGCCAACCAGAGCTCCATCGCCATCGAGAACGCCAAGGCGTTCGACGAGATCGCCAAGCTGAACGAGACCCTCGAGGCGCGCGTCGACGAGCGCACGGCCGAGCTGCGCGACACGCAGGCCCAGCTCGTGCAGGCGGAGAAGATGAAGTCGCTGGGCCAGCTCGTGGCCGGCGTCGCCCACGAGCTGAACAACCCGATCGGCTTCGTCCACGCGAACCTTCAGCTGCTCGACGAGTTCATCGCCAAGCTGCTGCAACCGGGTCGCTCGCCGCAGGAGATCGCCAAGGCGCGCGAGGCCATCGCCAAGCTGCTGGTGCGCAGCCGCGAGGGCACCGAGCGCGTGAAGAAGATCGTGCAGGACCTGCGCACGTTCTCGCGTATGGATCAGGCGGAGCTGCAGGACGCCAACCTGAACGAAGAGATCGAGCGCACGCTCGCCCTGATGGAGCCGCGCTTCAAGACCGCCATCACCGTGGAGCGCGACTTCGGAAACCTGCCGCGCGTGCGCTGCTATCCGGGGCAGCTCAATCAGGTGTTCCTGAACCTGCTGATGAACTCCTGCGACGCGCTGGGCAAGAAGGGCCACATCCGCATCCGCACGCGGCGCAGCCGCGACGGCGTGCGCCTCGAGTTCCACGACGACGGCCCGGGCATCCCCGAGGAGATCCAGCACCAGATCTTCGACCCGTTCTTCACGACGAAGCCGGTGGGCACCGGCACGGGGCTCGGCCTCTCGATCTCCCACGGCATCATCGAGCGCCACGGCGGGCGCATCTCGGTGGAGTCGGCGCCGTCTCGGGGCACGACCTTCGTCATCGAGCTGCCGCTGGTGGCCGCGGGACCCGAGTAGGCTCAGCGCGGCGCGGCAGGCTGTGTGGGCGGCTCCACGCGCTCCATCTCGAGCTCGCTCCGCGTGCTGCCCGTCGCCTCGCCCGCTCCGCCGCCCACACCGGACGCTCCGCTGTAGCGGGCCCGCTGCGACGAGTCGAGGTGCTGGCCCGTCCACATGCCGAGCGCGAGGTCGAAGACCGCCTCGCCCTCGGCGCGCTGCTGCGAGGCGATGCCGCTCTCCGCTGTCGCCGCGTCCACCGCCGAGACCTCCTCGACCCGGAAGTGCGCCGTGCTCGCATCGAGCGAGACCAGCCGGTAGCTGCGCGTCGTCCTCACCCGCATCGACACGCCGGGCTCCGCGTCGGCCAGGTCCCGCGTCTCGTCCACCGAGAAGGCGTCGCCGGGTGCGAGGGCGCGGTCGGGGAGCTCGGGGAACCAGAACACGCTGTCGCGCCACGCGGACGCCACCTGGCGCAGGAGCTGGCGCGTCGCGACCGGATCGGGCGCCGACGCCGGCAGGGTGTCGCCGATCTCGTAGTGCGCGCCGCGCAGACGGCCCCGGGCGTCGATCGAGGCGTGGAAGGCGATCGCCGAGAAGTCGAGCGGGCTCGCGCCTGCCTCGGTCTCCTGGGACAGGAGCCGCACGTCGAGGTGCATGCTGCCGTCCGGCTCCGCGGCGCCGACGACGTACTCGAAGCGCGCGACGCCGCGGGTCCGCTGCACGTCGTCGCCGACACGCGTCTCCCGCTCGATGCGATGCGTCGCGCGCCAGACCTGGCCGGGCGACCAGCCGTAGCGCAGGCGCAGCGGCTCGCCTTCGGCCGCCGCGGCGAGCGCGAGCGCGCACAAGGGGAGGCACGCGAGGAGCGCGCCGCATGCGCGGCCGCGCGTGCGACCGGGCCTCAAGGGGCCGGCGCTCCGCCCGGCGGCGCGCCGCCTTGCGGATCCACGTCGACCGTGAGCTCGCGACCCTCGCCCACCGCGAGGACCTCGCGGCAGGGGTCCGCCGGCTCGAGGCGCGGCGCGCCCTCGGCGCCCTCCTTCGACTCGAGCACGATCAGGTGCGGAGGCTCGCCGGGCCGCTTGAAGTACAGCTTGTGGGGCTGGTCGGCGCGCAGCTCGAGCGAAGCCGGGCTCTGCTCGAGCAGACGGCCGTCGACGTACACGACCACCTTCTCGGTCACGCAGGAGTCGAGCGGAATGCGCTGCGTCGGGGCGCAGGCGAACAGCGCCGCGACCGCGGTGACGACCGCGATGCGCCTGGCCTGCGCGTCGATCGGGTCCGACATCGGAGATCCGCGCGCGAGCCTAGCACCCGCGCGCGGCCGCACGTCGGCGCGCGTTAGAATGCATCCCGATGCGAACCCTCGCGCTCGCGGCCCTCGCGCTGCTGCTGGCGAATCCGGTCGCCCTGCGGGCCGCCGCGGAAGATGCGCCGAAGAAGGGCGGCTTCGGCCTGACGAAGCTGCAGGTCGACGCCGCGCAGATCGTCGAGGGCGGCCCCGGCAAGGACGGGATCCACAGCGTGGACACCCCGAAGTTCGCCGAGCTGCCGAAGGCGACCTGGATCCTGCGCGATACCGAGGTGCTCGGCGTCGCGCTGGGCGGCGAGGCGCGCGCCTATCCCGTACGCATCCTCGAGTACCACCAGATCGTCAACGACGTGATCGGCGACGTCCCGATCGCCGTCACTTACGATCCGCTCGCCGGATCGCCGCTCGTCTATTCGCGCCGCGTCGGCGGCAAGACGCTCACGTTCGGCGTGTCGGGGCTGATCTACAACGACAACTTCCTGATGTTCGATCGCGAGACCGAATCGCTCTGGTCGCAGTTCGAGGGCCGCGCGATCGCCGGACCCCTCTCGGGCAAGCGGCTCGAGCGCATCCCGGTGCGCCAGGAGACCGCGGTCGCCTGGGTGGCTCGCGCGGGCGACACGCGCTTCCTGCGCGAGCCCGATCCCGAGCACATCCACTACGCGATCTCGCCCTACAGCGAATACTGGCTGCAGGATCGCATCCTGTTTCCCGTGGCCGCCCGGGACGACCGCTACCACCCGAAGGAGCTGGTGCTCGGCGTCGTCGTGGATGGCGTCACGCGCGCCTACCTCGGGTCGATCCTCACCCGCGAGGGCGGCTCGGCGGACGAGCGCATCCACGGCAAGCGCGTGAAGGTCCGCTACACGAGCGAGACGGGGACCTTCTCCTACGACGTCGACGAGGGGGTCGAGGTGACCGAGGCGTACTGGCTCGCCTGGAAGGCCTTCCACCCCGACACCGAGATCTGGCGGGACAAGCAATGAGCGGAAGGCGCGGCGCGGAGGGAGCCGCTGGCGAGCGGGGCTCCCACGAGCAAGGCGGCCTCTCCCCGCTCGAACGCACCGTCGCACGCGACGAGATCCGGCAGCTCGCGTATCGCTATGCGCTGGCCATCGATTCGCGCGATCTCGATCTGCTCGTCTCGCTGTTCGTTCCGGACGTGCGCGTCGGCCGCAGCGCGTCGGGTCGCGAGGCGCTGCGCACCTTCTTCGCGGATTCCCTCGGCGCGATCGGCGTCTCGATCCTCTTCGTCGGCAACCACCTGATCGACTTCGAGAGCCCCGAGCGCGCGCGCGGCGTCGTGTACTGCCGCGGACAGATCCAGGACGGCGAGCGCTGGATCGAGCAGGCGATCCAGTACCGCGACCAGTACGAGCGGCGCGACGGCGCCTGGCTCTTCGCGCGCCGCGACCACCTGCTCTGGTACGGCGTCGAGTCGGCCGAGCGGCCGCTCGCGCAGGAGCCCGCGAACTGGCCCGCGCGCCACGTGGGCCGGGGCACCCTGCCCGAGGCCTGGCCCTCCTGGGGCGCCTTCTGGAAGGAGCGCGGACCGCGCTGAGGCGCGGCCCTCCGTCCGTGAGCGAGCGCGCGGGCGTCCTGATCGTCGGCGGCGGGATCATCGGAACGAGCGTCGCCTGCGCGCTCGCCGAGCGCGGCGTCCGCGACGTCGTAGTGCTCGATCTCGACCTGGCCGGCATCTACGCCGAGTCGGAGCTCAACGCCGGCGGCGCCCGCGCGACCTGGTGGCAGCCCGTCAACATCGAATCGTGTCGCGCGACGCTCGCGTTCTTCCGGGAGCACGCGCAGGAGTTCGGCTTCCGGCCCGGAGGCTATCTGTGGCTCTACGACGACGCGGCGCTCCATCGCAAGGCGCTGGAGCGACGCGCGCTGCAGAACGGCTACGGGCTCGGCGTCGAGGCGCTGGCCGTCGGCGAGGTCGCCCGGCGCTTCCCGCTGGTCGACCGCGCGCTGGACGAGCTGGTGGGCGCGACCTGGTCGCCCTTCGATGGCCTCGTCAACCCGAATGCGGTGCGCCAGTGGTACCGCGCCCGCGCCGAGGCCGGCGGCGTGCGCTTCCGCAACCGGCACTACGTCGCCGGCGTGGTCACCGCGCGCGTCGCCGGCGCGGGCGGCAGCCTGCGCCGCGTGCAGGCCGTCGAGGTCGTCGAGGTGGCGCGCCGCGGCGTGCTGGCGGACGCCGAGGTGCTGCGGGAGATCCTCGTCACGCACCGCGTGCCAGCGGCCTGCGCCGTCGGAGAGACGCGCTTCGAGTGCGAGGTCCTGGTGAACTGCCTCGGCGCGTGGTCTCCCGTGTTCTCGGCGAAGATCGGCGTGGCCGACGTCACCGAGCCCGTGCGCCGCCAGATCAGCCTGGTGGACGTGCGGCGCGAGGACCTCGCCGCCGGCGTCTCCCTCGACTCCCTGGGCATGATCGTCGACGCGAGCGGCCTCTACTTCCACCCGGAGGGCGCCCACGTGCTGGCGGGCTACTCGATCCCGGACGAGTCGCCCGGCTTCGACTTCGACTACGACGGCGCGTCCTTCTTCGAGGAGGAGATCTGGCCGCGGCTCGCGCACCGCGCCAGCAGCTTCGAGCGCTGCGGCCACGTGCGCGGCTGGGCGGGCCTCTACGCCGTGACGCCGGATCGCAGCGGCATCGCCGGCCGGATCGAGGGCTTCGCGAACCTCTTCGAGGCCCACTCCTTCACCGGGCGCGGCGTGATGCAGTCCTACGCCGTGGGGCAGGCGATGGCCGAGCTGATCTCGACGGGGCGCTTCGGAGCGCTCGATCTCTCTCCACTCGGCCGGCGGCGCTTCACGGACCCGGCGCGCTGGGTGCTCGAGGAGCTGCACATCTGAACGGCGCCCGCCCTGGCTCGGCCATCCCGTGCGATCTTCGCTCGGCTCCGCCTCGCTGCGCGCGCCTACGGCGCTTGCTGCTCACACCACCTCTGCAGGCCGCGCAGGCTCTCGTCCACGAGCTCGGAGGCGAAGCGGCGCACGTCGAAGCGGTCGAGGGCGCCGCCTAGCGTCGGGACCGAGTTCCTGACCGCGAGGCGCAGTGAGAGCCGCGTGCTCGAGGGGTCTCCCTCGTCGCCTAGCGAGAAGGTCTCCTCGAAGCGCAGGCTCGCGAAGGAGCGCGCCAGCCGCAGGCGCTGGAGCGGCACGACCTCGAGCGCCTGCTCGCTGAGGTCGAGGGGCACCGATCCGACGCGATAGCGCCAGTGCACCGCATGCCCGGCGCTGGGGTAGCCGTCGGCCGTGCCGCGCAGCCCGAGGACCCGCTCGTCCCAGCGCACGACCTCGGCGGGATCGGTGAGGGCTCGCCACACGCGCTCGCGCGGGGCGTGGACCAGGGTCGACATCGAGATGGTGAGCACGCGACCCGCCCCACCCCCGTGTGCGTCCGGCCGGAGCATGAGGCGCGCGGCCGCGCCCCGCAAGCGCGCCGGACTGCGGCGGTGTCAGCGCGCGTTGCGACGCTGCTCGGCGCTGCGCACCCGGGCCGAGAGGACGCGCAGGATCTCGAAGGAGATCTCCGGCATCTGGAGGATCAGCTCCTTCAGGCTCGTGCCCTCGAGCGCGAGCAGCCGGGAAGGCCGCAGCGCCACGATCGTCGCGCTGCGCGGCTGGTCGTCGAGGACCGCCATCTCGCCGAAGTAGCCGACGGCCTCGACGGTTCGCAGGCGCTCCTCGGCCGGCGCGCCGTGGTGGAGGTACACGTCGACCGCGCCCTCGAGCAGCAGGTAGAGCTGTCCGCCCGGGTCCCCCTCGCGCACGATGACGTCGCCGGGCTGGAACTCGCGCTCCTCCGCGAGCTGGGCCACCGCGTCGAGCTGATCGAGCGTCAGGCTCTCGAAGAGCGGCACCTTCTTCAGCGCGAGCAGGCGCTCCATGGTCGCGACCCCGACCGCATTGTGACCGAGCGCCGGATCGAGCGCCGCGGCCGCCGCGCGGATCCACAGGCTCTCGGCGCCGCGCGACAGAGCGAGCAGCGCGGCGCGGTCCCGCGGAACCGGCACGAGCGCCGCGGCCGCGGCGCGTCGCTCCTCGTCGTGACCCTCCTCGAAGCGCAGCACGAGCAGCCGCGCCGCCTCGCGATCGCCCTGGTTCGACAGCACCTCGAGCGCGTCCGCCCGGGCGCGCCCGCTGCCGAAGCGCAGGGCGCGGTACACGTTGCGGATCGAGCGCGGATCGCCCTCGAAGCCGAGGATGCGGAACGCGATGCGCTGGTGGCGTCCGGACTCGTCGGCCCACGCGAGCCGGAGGAACCGGGCCGCGGTCCCCGGCTCCTCGGGGAGCGCGGCGAGCGCGAGCTCGCTCGTCCACATGAGCCGCACATGGTGACCGAGCTCGCGCCGCAGCCGCTCGCGGCGCGACGGGTCTTCGACGCGCGCGACGACCTCGAGGGCGGCGCGGACCGCGCGCTCGCGCCCGTCGTGCAGATAGACGGCCGCCGCGGCGACGCCGGCTCCGCCCCGCTCGGTCAGCGCGGAGATGGCCGCCACGCGCGGCACCAGGGCGGGATCCGCGAGACCGCGCGCGACCCGCGCGAGGTCGGCGCGGGGCCTGCGCGCCAGCAAGCGAAGGGCCGCGCCGCGCAGCCGGACGTCCGCCGCGACGAGGGCCTCCTCGAGCGCGCCGGAAGGGAGGTCCGCGCCCGGCGCGACCCCGGCGAGGCGCTCCAGCACTGCCGCGCGCAGCCGGGCGCTCTCGTGCAGCGCACGGGCAGCCAGGGCGTCCGCCAGGCCCGCGGGCGCCAGCGCGGCGGCCGCTACCGCCTCCTGCGGGTCGCTCGCGCGCAGCATCGCGCGAAGCCGATCCTCACCCTCCGCGCCCGCGAGGGCCGCGGCTTGCGCGCGCACTCCGGGGTCGGGGTCCGCGAGGTGGACCTCGAGCTCGGCGCGGAGCTGCTCCGGCCAGGCCGCCAGCGCATGCAGCGCCTCGCGGCGCACGGCGGGATCGGAGTCGGCACAGGCGGCGCGCAGCCGCGGAGCGTCCGCGGGATCCGCGGCGGCGGCCAGCGCGCCGACACACACGCGGCGCACCTCCGGGTGCGCGTGACGGAGACCCTCCCGCACCGGCTCCAGCGCGCCCCGCTCCGCGAGGCCCGGCAGCATGCGCAGCAGCGACCGCGACGGCCGCGGGACCTCCTCGCGCAGCAGCTGCAGCGCGACCTGCGCGAGGCGCTCGGTCTCGAAGCGGCCGATCCCGCCGACCTCGGCGAGGTCGAGGCGCCCCGCGCGGATCGCGGCCTCGAGCTCGCGCAGGTACTCGCGGCGCACGACCCAGCCGGCCGCCAGGTAGAGCGCCGAGGCCGCCCCGCCGACCGCCGCGAGCGTCCGGGGCTGCGCCGCACCCACCGCGAGCAGCAGGGCTCCGGCGCCGGCCATGCCCGCGTAGACGACGACGCCCTCGAGGAACGCGCGGATCCGGCCGCGCAGGCTCGCCGGTAGCGCGTTGTAGACCAGCGAGCGGACCGGCTGCGCGAGGGCGTTGTCGAGGGACTCGCGGTTCATGCGCGCGGCCACGCCGGAGGCGAGTCCGTGGTGGAAGCCCAGGCCGCCGAAGCTCGCCAGCGTGAGGAGCGGATGCACGAGCTGCGCGACCGGCACTCCGAAGTGCTGGAGCAGCCACGGCGTCACCCACAGCTCGAAGGCGATCTCGAGCAGGTTCGTGACGGCGAGATACAGCGCCAGGAAGGTGGCCAGCGCCTCCGGGTCGGGAAATGCCGCCGCGAAGAGCGCCGAGTAGAGGTACTGAGCGACGAAGAGCGCGAACACCATGCCGAGCGCCGAGGCCACGAGCCAGCGCCCGAGGCGCGCGCGCCGCAGATGGCCCGCGGCGGCGCGCATGCCCCGCATCGAGGTCTCGTCCGCTTCCTCGAGCAGAGCCGGGCCCCAGCGGCGCAGCGGCCGGCGCGCGAGCCGGAGCAGCAGCGCCGCGCAGGCGAGCAGCAGGGCCCATCCCGCGATCAGGCTCGCGGCGCCGAGCGCGCGGGTCGCGAGCGCCGCCGCCGCGCCGCCGACGAGTCCGCCCAGGCTCGAGCCCACGGTGAACACCGGAAAGAGTCGCTTGCTCGTCAGCGTGTCGAAGTAGTCGCCCGAGAAGGTCCAGAAGTGGTTCAGGAACACCGCCTGGCCGAGGTAGAAGAAGCAGAACAGGGCGATCAGCGCGCGCGGATCCCCGCGACTCGCGAGCGGCGTCGCGGCGGCGAGCAGCGCCGCGGAGCCGGCGAGCATCCAGACGAAGAGCCGGTCGTTGCGCACCGCGCCGACCCGCCACGCGTAGAGCAGCGAGCCGAGCACGGTCGCGAGCGCGGCGGCGATGAACGCCGAGGGCAGCCGCTCGGCCCCGAGCTTTGCGAGCAGCAGGGCCTCGCTGCCGGCCAGGCCCAGGGTCTGGGCGGCGGAGACCAGGGTCATCAGGCCCGCGAAGAAGACCGTACGCGCTCTCTCGCTGCGGCGGACCGCCGGCAGGAAGCGCCAGAAGACCTCGAAAAGCCGGGACATCGGAGCCGCACAGCATAGGCGCGTCCCACGGCCGGGCGTGCGCCGGGCGGGTCCGGCGCGCGCGCCTCCGCCTCAACGCGCCCTCCGGACCGGCCGATCAGCCCGCCATCGCCGGGAGATGGGATGCGCCGCAGTGGCTTCACGCTGATCGAGCTGCTCGTGGTCGTCGCGATCATCGGCGTGCTCTGCGCGGTCGCGATTCCCGCCTTCCTGCGCTTCCAGCTGCGCGCCAAGGCCACCGAGGCGGGCGTCAACCTGCAGGCCATCTCGAAGGCGGAGGAGACCTACTTCGCGGAGTTCGGGACCTACGTCAGCGTGCCGCTCCCCGTGCCCGCGGCCGTGCCCGGAGTCGCCAAGGTCCAATGGCCGGGCAGCCCCGGCTTCGACGTGCTCGGCTGGGGTCCCGAAGGCGGCGTGTACTTCCAGTACGTCATCACGGCGGACAACCCGGCGGGCGGCAGCGCGCTGCTGCGTTACACCGCCGAGGCCGGCGCCGACCTCGACGGCGACGGAATCCACGCCTTCTACGCCTTCGTGAAGCCGTTCGGCTCCGGCCCCGGGCTCGACGGCGTGCTGCCCGGCTCGACCTGCGTCGGCACGGGCGTATTCGCCCCGGGTTCCGGCGGCCCGAACGCGCTCATGACCCCCGGCGCCTGCGACGCCGCGTCCGGCCGATCGCGATTCTGAGCAAGTGCCGCGGAGCGGCGCGCGCAGCGAGGCGAAGCCGAGCGAAGGCGGGCCCCCCGCAAGGCCCCTAACCCCCCGCGACGAAGCTCCGCGCCGCCAGCGGACCGAGCGCGAAATCCCGATAGCCGCCGCGGAAGAAGTCGCGGCAGCGCGTCGAGTGCGCCAGCGCCCGGCTGCTGCCGGTGCGCCGCACCTCCTGGCGGAAGGTCCCGTCCTCGAAGAGCCGGTAGAGCGCGAAGCCGCCCGGGTAGTCCTTCGTGCACTGGATCTCGACGAAGGGCACGCGACCCGACGCCGGATAGCGTCGCACCCGGTTGCGGTGCGTATGGCCGATGAGCACGCCCTTGACCTGTGGATGACGGCCTAGCAGCGAGAAGAGCTCCATCGAATGCGGCGGGTGGATGCCGATGCGGTTCGGGTAGCCGTCGGCGTGCTCGGGCGGCACCGGCTGGTGGTGCATCAGCAGGAGCGTCGGCACGTCGCTCTCGCGCGTCTCCTCGAGCGCGTCCGCGAGCCAGCGGATGCGGCCCTGGTCGAAGACGCCGTGGTGCTCACCCGGCTCGACGGTCTCGAGCAGCAGGAGCCGCCAGCCCCCGAGGTCGACGTGGCGCGGCGCGTGCGGCTGTCCCAGCAGCGCGTAGCCGTCGACCTCGAGCCCTTCGAGCCGCCCGTAGTAGTCGTGGTTGCCGAGGAAGGCGTGCCAGGGCATCGCGAGCCTCGCGAACGCGTCGCGCGCCGCGGCGAACTGCTCGGGCCGCCCGACGTCCGCGATGTCGCCCTTGATGAAGGTGGCGTCCGCCCCCGCGTCGTTGATCTCGGCGATGGCGTCCTCGTTCATGAAGCGCCAGTAGGGGACGTCGGTCTCGCCGGCGTGCGCCGCCGGGAAGCCGGGCGCCTCGGGACCGTAGTCGCCGTTCGGGAGCAGCGTGCCGCCGAAGCGCGGCTCGCCGAAGTGCAGGTCGTTCAGCGTCGCGAAGCTCGCCGTCTCTGCCGCAGCGGGCGCCGGAAGCGTGAGCACGCGCCCGGGGAACCAGCGGTCCGGCGCCGGCGCATCGGCGCCGTCCACCTCGATCTCGACCGTGTACTCGGTGGCGGGCTCGAGGCCCTCGATGCGCACGAGCCGCGTGCCCTCGCCCTGCGTCGTCGCGCGCAGCTCGCCATCGACGCGGACGCGCGCCTCGGCGTCCTCCGGACCCGCCGCGTCCGCGACCTGGAACGACAGCACGAGCGACGACTCGGTGACGCCGAACAGCTCGGGATCGCGGATGCGGAGAGGCACGGCGGGAGCCTACGCGGCGCGCGGCGCCCGGCGCAAGCGCGCGGGCAGATGTCGGGAGCGTGAACGAGGCGTCCGCGCGACTCTGGGAGCGGACCCCGGCCCGTGTTACACGATGGCCCGTGGCCCCGCCCGCGCCGCTCGTATCCGTGATCGTCCCGACGCGCGACCGGCCGGCGCTGCTCGCGGAAGCGCTCGCCTCGCTGCGCGC
>Ga0335070_10005146_pt1 | contig 15367 bp, 19 predicted proteins | sample Lox_Sample_13_FD_206722 | JGI IMG/M metagenome (GOLD analysis project Ga0335070, IMG submission 206722) | Soil microbial communities from Loxahatchee National Wildlife Refuge, Florida, United States - Lox_Sample_1.3 | ecosystem: Environmental > Terrestrial > Soil > Wetlands | place: USA... | reverse complement strand
CCTCGAGGCCCGGCGTCGAGAGCGCCTCCTCGATGCGAGCGAATCCCCGGGCGCCGAGCAGGAGCTGCAGGTGACCGCAGGGTCCCGCATCGACGTCGTGATGACCCGGCCCATCTCCGATGCGCGCGGCGTCGGCAGGCACGAGCCGGTCGTGCGATCCGCGGATCGAGATGAGCGCGCTCCCCGGCGGCACCGGCGAGCCGGCGAGCAGCCGGAGCAGGCGGGAGTCGGGGGCGATCTGAGCGAGGGAGCCTCCGAGCGGACCGAGCAGCGAGGCGAACCGCGCCCCCGACGCTCCGCCGAACGGCGTCGCGAGCGCGACCACGCGCCGGACGCGGCGCCCCCGGTCGAGACACTTCAGCATGTAGGTCGCGACGAGGCCGCCCATCGAGTGCGCCACGACGTCGACGCGCTCGAAGCCGCAGCCGCGGGAGGCTGTCTCGATCGCGTCCACCAGCGTCAAGGCCGTATCGCGAAGATCGCCGAGGCCGAGCCCGGAGCTGAGGCACAAGGTCGGCCTCCCCAGCGCGCTTCGGATGCGACGAGATAACGGACCGAGCACGCGCGGGTGGCAGCCGTACCCCTGCACGAGCACGACCGGGCACTCGAGAAGCAGAGGCTGGTTGCGACCCATCGGAGGGTCACCAGAGCTCGCCAGGCGGACGGCGAAGCCGGATGGAGCCGCTCTGTAACATCTGGAGGATCACGGCCGTCACCTCGCGCTGGTTCTGCGTGACGTCCATGACCGCCGAGACGACGTCGATCAGCGTGACGTCGCCCTCCCGTCCGTCGACCGCGAAGCGAGGCACCGCTTGCATGGGATCTCCTTCTTCCCGACGAAGGAGCAGGACTCGTGCCAAAGCGGGGCGGCTGCTCCGTCGGCGCCTGGGCGAACCGATCCCAGCCGGGCCGCTCGGTTCTACACTCTCCCATGGCGGCAGGCGCCGGCTCGCTGCGGCATGAAGATTGCTCGAACGTCGGTGGTCCACCGACGGAGGGATGCATGCCCGGAGCCGAGCTCGGCCGCGACTCCGACGTTCCCAGGCTCTCGCGGTTCACCCACCTCGCCAAGCGGGTCTCGCAACGGGTCGGACACCCGATCGCATTCGCAGCGGCCGCCGTGACCGTCCTGCTCTGGGCGGCGACCGGGCCGATCTTCGGCTACAGCGACACGTGGCAGCTCGTGATCAATACCGGCACCACCATCGTCACGTTTCTCATGGTGTTCCTGATCCAGAACACGCAGAACCGGGACGCTGCCGCAGTGCAGCTCAAGCTCGACGAGCTGATTCGCGCGGTGAGCGGAGCACGAAACGCGCTCATCGACCTCGAAGAGCTGGGCGACGAGGAGCTCGAGCACTTGCGCGCGCAGTACGCCCAGCTCGCCGAACGGGCGAAGACGGGGCCTTACGAGCACGAGCCCTGACGCCTGCACGCCACGTCATCGGGCGGATGGGTCGCTCGGGGTGGCCGGATGCTCCTGGAGCAGCCGCTCGGCTGACGACTCGAGCCGCTTGATCTCCTCGGTGCGCGGGTGCGGATATACCAGGAGCGCGACGTTCTCGAACAGGGCGGCGCTCACCACGCGCTCGAGCTCCTCCCGGGTCGAGGTATGCCGGCTCACGTAGCGGTGCAGATGGTCGAAGCAGCGGTCGAAGTTGTCCGAGAATACGTCGAAGGCCGTCAAGAGACGTTCCGCTTCGCCGCTGCTCGAGGTTCGATCGCTCGCCACGTACGTACGATCCTCCCGCTCTCACCAAGCGCGGAACGAGAGCAAGCGACGTGCCAGAGCGGGTGGCGCCGACGTCTCCGCGCGCTCCGCCGCGCGGTGCTTTTGTAGACATGCTCAACTCGAGGTGGGTCGAGAGGGCGTGATCAGTCCGGCGGCCGGCGCAGTGCGCGAGGCCACGCAAACCAGCGCAGATAGGCAGCGATGCCGACGGCGGCGAGCGCGTTGGCCGCCGCCACCACGCCCCAGCCCAAGAGAACGGCCCCGGCCGCCCACGAGTCCCGCAGGAAGATGGCCGCCACGACGCCCAGGGCGAGAAAGGTCGTCTCGATCCAGGCGAAGAGAAGGATGGCCAGAGCGACGGCGGGAAGCGGCCGGCGAGTGAGCGCGAGCAGGCATGCCGCCATTGCTGCGAAGCCGATGAAGGTGCCCGCGTGGATGGCGGCGTACCCGAGCACGAGGATGAGGGAGGGCGCGGTCGCTGGGGGCGGCCACTGGCCCAGGAAGATCGCCGAGCCGAGCGCGCTGGGTGTCGCGAACGCGGTCGCCTTCCATGCGTCGACTGCGATGCTGCACGCCCTCTGATGGAATCAAGCGCCGTGCCAATCCCAACTGACACGGCGATTTGTAGAAAGCGGCGTGGCGCGAGCTGCGAATGGACGCTCTGCGCCCCGCTCTCCTGGCACGGGTCGTGCTCAGCCCAGGACGCATGAAGTCGACGATCGAGCAGTGGGAATGTCCGCCCCTCCGGGCGAAGCTCTCGAAGCATCAGTGCGAGCGGAATCGCCGCACGGTGGCCGAGGCCCAGGCGTCGGCCGGGAGCTACGACTTCGCCAACAACGAGCGTCCGATGCCGATCCTCCGGTTGCAGGAATGCATCGGCTGCCGAGGCGTCGTCTGGTGGGCCCACAGGACGGGGCGCGGGCCCGTGTCGATCTCGATCGCCGCCCTGCGCGAGCAGCACTTGAGGGCCACGGTCCAGCGCAAGCGATTGGCGGGTTGACGTCAGGTGCACCCGCGCAGCACGTAGAAGAAGAGCAGGATCGGGAGGGGGACGCCGAGCAGCCAGAGCAGGATCCACCCGACGCGTCCCTCGCGAAGGCGGCTCGACCGGTCCCTCGGCGGCCTGCTCGCGATCGCCCCGGAGAAGGTGGGCGGGTCGCTGGCAGGGAACGACTCGAGCGATGCCTCGTCCACCAGGTCGCTCGCGGCCTGACGTGCGCAGTGCTCGCAGCAGAAGTACGCCCCGTCCCGCTCGAGCCCGTGCCCGATGATCCTGCACCCGCAGTGTGCGCACGCCGGAGCCAGCAGATGGATTGCGCACTCGAAGCTATCGAAGCTGTGCCGCGACCCGTCGGGAAAGATCACCTGGAACGCCTTCTCGTAGCGGTTGCCGCACACCTCGCAGGTCTGCGTCGATATCGCCTCGTTCACGACTCGGTCCTCCGCGCTCGGAAGGGAGCAAGAAGCAGGCCAGGGGCTCGATGCCTCCGGCACGCCCCCTGCAGACGGGATGTGGAGCTTTGAGGAATCGAGCATGAATCGCGGCTCGCGGGCCGACCTGACCGTCCTCGCGCTGCTCGGCGCAGTCGCCGCCCTCTACCTCGGGCGGACGCTCCTGATGCCGTCGGCGCTCGCGCTGCTCCTGACCTTCTCGGTCGCCCCGCTCGTGCAGAAGCTCGAGCGACGGCGCCTGCCGCGGCCGGCAGCCGTCCTGCTCGTGTGCGTGCTGATCGGCGCGCTGCTCGGTGGCGTCGGCTGGCTCGTCGCGCGCGAGGCGTCGGAGCTCGCCACGTCGTACGCCCAGTACCGGACCAACCTTCGCGACAAGATCGAGGCGCTGCGCGGCCCGGTGGGATCGCTGTCCGGCGCGGCCGAGGAGATCGGCAAGCTCGGTGCGCCGGAGCCGGGAACGAAGCAGCCGCCGAAGGTCGAGGTCGTCGCGCCCTACGGTCCCCTCGCCCCGATGGCCGATCTGCTGACCGCGCTCGCAGGGCCGATCGGCACGGTGGGATTGGTCGCCGTGCTCTCGATCTTCATGCTGCTCGAGCGCGAGGAGCTGCGCGATCGCCTGATCTGGCTGACGGGCGCCCGCGACCTGAGCCTCACCATGCAGGCGCTCGACGACGCGGCGCAGCGCGTGAGCCGCTATCTGGGCACGCAGTCGCTGGTCTGTGGCGCGCACGGGCTCGCCGTCGCGATCGGGCTCCTGGTGATCGGGGTGCCGGGCGCCGCGCTCTGGGGCGCGCTCGCGGCCGTGCTCCGGTTCCTGCCCTACTTCGGCCCGTGGATCGCCGCGTCGCTGCCGACGGCGGTCGCGCTCGCCGCGTTCCACGGCTGGAACCAAGCGCTGCTCGTGATCGGCCTCTTCGTCGCGATCGAGCTCGTCACCAACAACGCGATCGAGCCCTGGCTCTACGGGGGTAGCGTCGGCCTGTCTCCCTTCAGTGTCGTCCTGTCAGCCGTGTTCTGGGGAGGTCTGTGGGGCATTCCTGGCCTCCTGCTGGCGACGCCTCTCACCGTCTGCCTGGTCGTCGCCGGTCGCTACGTCCGCTCGCTCGAGTTCTTCCCGGTGCTGCTCGGCGATCAGCCCGCTCTGTCGCCTGACGTCCGGCTCTATCAGCGGCTGCTCGCGCTCGACCTCGAGGAGGCGCGCGCGGTACTCCGCGAAGCCACCGAGCGCGAAGCCTCCGAGCGGATTGGCCTCGACGAGATCTCGGACCAGATCGTCCTCCCCGTCCTGCGCCGCCTGGCGGAGGACGAGCAGCGCGAGGCGCTGTCCGATCCGAAGAGCGCCGAGCTTCGCGAGCACCTGGTGCAGCTGCTCCGGGAGGCGGCCACGCAGATGGCGGCTCCGACCGAGCTCGCGCTCGAGGAGATCCGCGTACTGATGATCCCGGCCCTCGACGAGAACGACCTCCTCGCCGGGCGCTGGCTCGCGTGGCTCCTCGAGCCGCGCGGCATCCGGGTCGACCACGGCTCTCCGCACGCGCTCGCGAGCGAGGTTGGCGACCGCGTCGACGCCGAGAAGCCCGATGCGATCTGCATCCAGGCGCTCACGCCGCGCGCGCTCGGGCACGCGCGCCATCTGGTGAAGCGGCTCGCCGAGGGACCCGAGCTGATCGTCGGCTGCTGGTCCGGGTCGAGCCCCGAGACGCTGGGACCGGGAGCGCAGTGCGTGCGCACGACCGCAGATCTCGACGCTGCGCTGCAGAGCCTCCGCGCGCGCCGGGCCGCTGCATCTTCAGCCTGATCTCCGAGACGAGAAGCGGGATCTCTCGACGCGCCGCCCGAACGGGTCTGGGGAGGGGGAAGGCGATCGGACGGCGCGTCGAGATTCCGGTTGACTGTCAGCGATTCGCCTTCTGGCGCGTCTCGCCCTGCACGCGGTGGAGCTCGCCCTCGGCCTCCATCTCGTCGTCTTCGAATAGCCGGCCGGCGCCGCGCTCCACGCGCCCGCCGATCTCCTCGGCCTTGCCCTTGGCGCGCTCGCGCGCCTTGGCGGCCTCCTTCTCGGCGTGGCCCTCGGCCTCGCGCGCACGGCCCTCGTTCTCGAGATGCTCGCTGCCGACGGCCTGCCCCGTCTTCTTCTGGATCTTGCCGCCGATCTCCTTGGCGGCTCCCTTCACGCGTTTGCTCGTGTTGCCCATGCCGATGCGCTCCTTTGTTCTAGGCGGGCGGCGGGCGGAATGCGCCGCGACCCGCGATCAAGCTCACGAGGAAGAACACCAGGAAGACGACGAAGAGGATCTTCGCGATGCTCGCTGCCGTCGCGGAGAGAGCACCGAAGCCAAGCACTCCGGCGACCAAGGCAATCACCAGGAAGACGATCGACCAGTACAGCATGGCGAGCTCCTTTCGATGGGAAGAGGAGCAAGCCGCATGCCAGCCGAGGCGCTCGGTCCAGAGCCCGGAGGCGTCAGCTCGTCGCGTCGGGCGGCGCTTTGTACAAAGCGAGCGTCGAGCGGATGCGCTCGACGAGCGCGCGCACGTCGAGCGGCTTCGGAACGAGATCGTCGAAGCCGGCCTCGAGCGCGCGGCGGCGATCCGAATCGCTCGCGAAGCCCGTGGTCGCGATGACGGGCGTGTGAATGCCGAGCGGCTTCTCGTGGAGGCGGATCTCGCGAATCAGCTCGAACCCGCTCTCGCCCGACATGCCGAGGTCGCTCAACACCAGATCGGGTTGCTCGCGCACGAAGTGCTCGAGCCCCGCGGCCATCGACGCGGCCTCGAGCACCTCGGCGCCGCGCCGGCGCAGCACGAGGACGAGGGCCTCGCGCGAGTCGTCGTGGTCCTCGACGACGAGGATCCGGCGCCCGCGGAGGGGGCCCTCCTCCGGTCCGCTTGCTCGCGCGCGCGGTCGGGCGGCGGGGCTCACCGAAGGCAGCGTCACCCGGAACGTCGAGCCCCGATCCTCTCCCTCGCTCTCGGCCTCGATCGTCCCTCCGTGCAGCTCGATCAGGCACTTCGAGATCGCGAGGCCGAGGCCGAGCCCCTCGGTGCTGCGGGTCAGCACGCTCTCCGCCTGGCTGAAGCGATCGAAGACGCGCGGTAGGAAGGCAGCGGGAATCCCGCGGCCCCAGTCGCGCACGGTGAGCACGACCTCGCGCCCGGCATCGCGAAGCTCTACCTCGACGCGGCCGCCCTCGGACGAGAACTTGATCGCGTTCGACAGCAGGTTGCGGACGATCTGCGCGAAGCGGTCTGGATCCACCTGTGCGATCAGGACGCCGGGCCGGCTCACGTGAAGGTCGATCCGTCTCGACTCGAACCCCTCGCGGAAGTCCGCGAGCACGCGCCCCACCATCTCGCTCAGGTCCGCGGGAACCCGCTCGATCGAGAGCTTCCCGGACACGACGCGGGACACGTCGAGGAGATCGTCGATCAGCCGCACCTGCGAGCGCAGGTTGCGATCGATCGCGTCGATCGCGCGCGCCCTCTGCGCGTCGTCGAGGGTGCCCGCCCCGAGGAGATCGAGCCAGATCGAGGCGGCGGTCATCGGGGCGCGGAGCTCGTGCGACACCACCGCGAGGAACTCATCCTTGGCTCGGCTCGCGGACTCCGCCGCCTCGCGCTGCGCCTCCGACCGCAGCAGGCGCTCGCGCGTCTGCTCGGAGGAGCGCCGGGCGGTGACGTCGCGAAACACCAGCACGACGCCGAGCAGCTCGCCGCCGGGCCCCCGGATCGGCGCCCCGCTGTCATCGATCGGCCGCTCCGAGCCGTCTCTCGCGACGAGCAGCGTGTGGTTCGCCAGACCCGCGACGATGCCCTCGCGCAGCACCTTGCTGATGGGGCTCTCGACCGTCTCCCGCGTGAACTCGTTCACGATGCGGAAGACGTGATCGATGGGCAGGCCGGACGCGTCGGGTACACGCCAGCCAGTGAGCGCCTCCGCCACCGGGTTCATGAAGGCCACGTGCCCGTTCGCGTCGGCCGCGATCACGCCGTCGCCGATGCTCTCGAGCGTGACGCGCAGCCGCTCCTGGGCGCTGCGGCTCGCGGCCTCGGCCGCGAGCGCAGCGATCTCCGCCGCGCGCCGCGCGCGCGCGAATCGCGCCAGCCAGACGATGATCACGAGGAAGGCGGCGAGGCTCAGCCCCGTCAGCAGGACGATCCCGCTCGACGCGCGCGCCTGCGCGACCTGCCGGAGGGCGACCCGCTCGGAGAGCAGCCGATCCTCCTCGCTCCGCACGGCGTCGAGCGCGACCCCGATGCGATCCATCGTCGCCTTGCCGAGGTCGGTCCCGAGAACCCGCAGCGCCGCTTCGAGCCCGCTCGTGCGCCGCAGCTCGATCGTCTCCGCGAGCTCGGCGAGCTTGGTTTCGACGAGCGGGCGGAGCTCGCCGATGCGCGCCTGCTGCGAGGTGTTGTCGGCGGTGAGGGCGCGCAGCGTCTCGACGTCGCGCTCGATCTCGTCGCGCGCTCTCCGATAGGGCTCCAGGTAGTGCGGGTCGCCGGTCAGCACGTAGCCGCGCTGGCCCGTCTCAGCCCGCAGCAGCGCCGCGCTCACCGTCTCCGTCTGCTGCAGCACCAGCAGCGTGTGGCGAACCCAGGCGCCCGCCAGCTCGGCCTGGCGCTGGTCGCGGAGGGCCAGGAGCCCGGCCGCCAGCAGCAGCGCGAACGCGACCGCGAGGGCGAAACGCGCCCAGGGCCCCAACGCGTATCGGCCCAGCACGGGGCCAACGGGGCCGGCCGGCGCGGGGCTCACGCGGGCTCGGCTCGCGCCGTCGCCGCCCATGGTTCGCACGGTACCACAGCGAGTCGCGCCTCTCGCGGCGCTCATCCGGGCAGCGTGTAGCGGCTCTCGATCGCCGCGCTTGACCAGCGACGGCCGCTCACCGTGCCGCAGCTCGTGGAGCACGCGGTCGGGATGGGTGAGCCGCGCGCCGGTGACGGGTGCTAGCCGCTCCGGCGGCGCAGCGCACCTCGCGTCACCAGGATGCCGACGCTGAAGAGGAGGAAGGCCGAGGGCTCCGGCAGCGAGGGATCGCTGGTCCGCAACCACCCCCCTGTTCTCGCGATGAGGGGCGGACTGCTCCCGTGATCTCCGGCGAGATGCTCGAAGGTGAAGGGGAGGATCCGGTCGAAGTGCTCGTCCATCCCTTCGGCGCGAGCGGCGAGCGGCGCTCCCACGAGCGCAAGGGCGAGGGCGAGAATTGCAGCCTGTCGTCGCACGTCCGTGCTCCTTCCGCGGCCCAGCCCTGAACGGCGTATTACAAGGACCATGCCAGCGCGGAAGGAGCCCGAACGCGCTGTCGAGCATCAGTGCGTCGAGTCGACCCCGATTTCGTTGAAGAATCTGCAGAGCGCAGCGGCGATTGTCACAAATGCCACGACGCCGAGTGGAGCGCCCGGATGCGCGAAGCGATCGATTCGCTGGCGCGAACCGAGAGCCCTGATCGCCTTGCCCGATGAGATGCGTCGCGCCACGCGCCGATCGCGCGCGCAATTTCGACGTTCGGCCGAATCACCTTGCTGCCTCCTCGTCCGGAATCCGCAAGCCGAGTGCCAAGCGCGGCGAGCCGTTTGAGTCCGCCGATGCGATGGGATCGAGACCCAGGCGATTCTCCGCGAAGCTCCGCGCTCGCGCTTTGTAGGATATGCGCGCCACGCGCGACGCCGTGACACCACCCTCTCTTCAGGCTTCCGAATTCCGCTGCGAGTGCTCCGCTGCGAAGGAGTGCGTGATGAAGCATGCAAAGCGCGGTCTCTTGTGCGCCGGAATCGCGATCCTCGGGATGTCGTGGTGGATCGCACCCAACGCCGATGCGACGCTGATCGGAACCGTACCGACGACGCCGGCGAGCACCGTCTTGCCGGGCCTGGTGCCACCGGGGACGGACCCCGGGACGCTCCTGGCCACGCTCTCGACGCCGTTCACCACGTCGCTGGGCATGAACAGCGGCACGATCGTGTCCGCGGTGTTCCGGGAAGCGGGCGGCACGCTCGACTTCTACTACCAGGTGACGAACAACGCGACGGCGCCGAACTGCGGCGTGAGTCCTCCGTGCGACTCGCTCTCCCGTGAGACGAACACCTCCTTCACCGGGTTCGAGACCGCGACCGGCTTCCGCACCGACGGCTCGACCCTGCCTGGCGGTGTCTTCGTCGACGGGACCGTCGCCCCCGTCGCAGCCGACCGCAACGGCGCCGGAAACGTGATCGGATTCACCTTCGATCCGCTGACCAAGCTGGCGGCCGGCCAGGCCTCGAACATCCTGGTGGTCAGCACCGACGCCACGGAGTTCGCGGAAGGGCACGCCTCGGTGATCGACGGCGGCGTGACCACCGTCTCGGCGTTCGAGCCGACACCGGAGCCCGCCGTCGCGCTCCTGCTGGGCGGCGGCCTGGTCGCTCTCCTCGGCGGCCGACCTCGCCGCGACGGCGTCGGGCTTCGAGCCGCTCAGGGCGTCGAGCGCTCGAGCGGCTGACACGCCCACCCGAACCTCCGCGAGATGTCCCCGCCCGCGCACGCTAGCTCGACCGTGAAGCTGCCACCTGCCAGTCCGATCAGCGCGCGCTGACGGCCGGGGACGCCACCCGCAGATCGTCGATCACCCGCCGCACGCCGTCCGTGCTGCGAGCCACGGTGAGCGCCGCGACCTGATCGCCGCGCGTATCGACGGTGCCGGTCAGCCGGGCCACCCCGTCGCGCACCTCGACGCTCACGCTGTCGAGGGCACCGCGCTCCTTGAAGCGATCCTGGATCGCCTTGGTCAGATCCGAGTCGCTCTTCTTCACGGCCTTCTGGTCGGCCTTGGCGACGACCTGGAGATCGTTCACGACGTTCCGCACGCCGCCGACCTTGCGCGCCTCCTCGGCGGCCTTCATCTTGGCCTCCTGCGAGTCGACCATGCCGAAGAGCGTCACGACCCGGTCCTGTGTATCGACGTTGATGTCGAAGGCCGGCGTCTCGGGATTGGCGATGAGGCGCATCTTGGTGGCCGTCGTGATCCACGCGTCGCGAGCCGACGAGTGCTGGTAGGTCGCCTCGTCGTAGCCGCCCTCGCGCCAGATCTCGGCGTCCTGCATCGTGTCGGGGCTCTTGATCTCGCTCGCCACGCGCCGCACGCCGGCGACGCCGGCGGCGTCTGAGACGGCGCGGTAGGCGTCGCTGAGCGTCTTCGCGTCCCCGGAGAGCAAAACGACACCGGAGGTCACCGACTGCACGGAGATCCGGCTGTCGCCCAGCGACGGGTCGGCCTTCAGCGCGGCCGACACCTGGTCCTTCAGGCGGTCGTCCGAGACGTTGGTGACCTGACGCGCCTGGGCCGGGACCACCTGGAGCAGGTTGCGCACCTCGCGGACGCCACTCACCTGGCCTGCGAGCTCGCCGGCCTTCAGCTTCTCCTCGCTCGACGCGACGGCCCCGTACAGCGTCACGCGACCGTCGACCGTGTCGACGCTGACGTGGCGGGAGGTCATGCCCTCTCCGGTCAGCAGGGAGATCTTGACCTTGGTCGTGATCCAGGCGTCGGGTACGGATGCGGCGAGCGCCGGCCCGGCGAGGGTCATTGCGATCGCCGCGGCGAGCGCCGTGCGGGTCACTCGTTCGAGTCGGGACTGCATCGTTGCTTCCTCCTTGGAATGCACTCCGGGAGAGAGCAAGCGATGTGCCACCTCGCCGCGCGCCTCGCCGTGCGGCACGGCGCAGTTCCGTGTCGGATCGGCCGGGGAAATTGTGCAAACGCGCGAGCTTCAGCCGAGTGTCGCGTGCGAGCCCGGCTCGGGGCCGGCCGCCTGCGCCGCGCGCCCAGCCTCATAGACGTTGAGCCGGTTGTAGAGCGTCTTCAGGCTGATCCCGAGGATCTCCGCGGCGCGCTTCTTGTCGCCGCCCGTCTGCTCGAGCGTCGCCAGGATCAGGCGGCGCTCGATCTCCGCGATCGAGCTTCCGACCCGCACCTCGAGCACGGGGCCGGAGGGCCGCAGGACCGGCGCCTCGGGCGTGAGCGGCAGCACGTCGGCGCTGATCTCGTCGTCGCCGAGGATGAAGCTGCGCTGGACCACGTTGCGCAGCTCGCGCACGTTGCCAGTCCACACGCAGCGCCGGAGCCGCTCGAGCGCCGCGCGGCTCCACACCTTGGCGGTGCCGGCCTCGCGATTGAGCTGCGCGAGGAAGTGCTCCGCCAGGAGCTCGATATCTCCGGGTCGGCTCCGCAGCGGAGGCAGCGGGATCGGGAACACGTTCAGCCGGTAGTACAGGTCCTCGCGCAGCTTCCCCGCCTTCACGGCCTCCTCGGGATTGCGGTTGGTGGCCGCGATCACGCGGACGTCGATCGGGATCGGCTCGTTGCCGCCAACGCGCACCACGGTCCCCGTCTCCAGCGCGCGGAGCAGCTTCACCTGCAGCTCGCCGGGCATCTCCGTCACCTCGTCGAGGAACAGCGTGCCGCGGTGCGCGCGCTCGAAGTAGCCCTTCCGCTGGCGGTCGGCGCCCGTGAAGCTCCCCTTCTCGTGGCCGAAGAGCTCGCTCTCGATCAGGTTGGGCGAGACCGCGCCGCAGTTCACGGGCAGCAGCACCCCCTCCTTGCGCCCGCTGCAGCGGTGCAGCGTCTCGGCCACCAGCTCCTTGCCGGTCCCGCTCTCGCCCGTGATCAGCACGGTTGCCTCGGTGGGCGCGACGCGCGCCACCAGGTCGTAGACCTCGAGCATCGGCTTCGAGCGGCCCACCAGACGCCCGAAGCGCCCGAGGTCCCGCAGCTCTCCGCGCAGGCTCCCGACCTCGGCCTTGAGCGCTCGCGTGCGCGCCACGTTGACGAGCGCGCTCCGGAGCCGCGCCCGGTCGATCGGCTTGGTCAGATAGTCGAGGGCGCCGCCGTGCAGCGCGTCGACCGCCGAGTCGACGCTGGTGCTGCCCGTGATGACGATCACCTCGGCGCCCGCCGCCGTCGTCTCCTCGCCGACCCAGGCGAGCCCGTCGCCGTCGGGCAGCGAGAGGTCGAGCAGGAAGACGTCCGGCGTCCCCTCGGCGAGCTGCTCGCGCGCCTCGCCGAGCGACCCGGCGCTGCGGGTGCTGAAGCCCTCGCGCTGTACGAGGAGCTCGAGGCTCGTCCGGAAGTTGGCGTCGTCGTCGACGATCAGGGCGGTGAGATTCCTCATCGGGGCCTCCGTCATCGCGCCACCTCGTTCATGTCGAGCCAGTAGCGCACGGTGTCGACCAGATATTCGCCCGGGGCCCACGGGTTGAGCTGCTTCACCACGAAGCTGTTGGCCCCGAGCTCGTAGCAATCGCGCACATCGCTCTGAGAATCCGAAGAGCTCACGACGACCACAGGGATGTGTCGGGTCTCCCGGCGGCTGCGCAGCTCGCGCAACGCCGTGCGACCGTCGAGCCGCGGCATCTTCAGGTCGAGCAGGATGACCTTCGGTACGGTCGGCCGGACGCCGGCGGCGAGGTAGTCGAGCAGCTCGGCGCCGTCCCGGAGCACGCGGACGCGCTCCGCGAGCGCGTGGCGGCGGAAGGCGCGCAGCGCCACCGCGACGTCGTTGGGGTCGTCCTCGACGAGCAGGATCTCAGCTCGGTCGGCCATCGTGTCCGCTCTCCGCCGGCGGCAGCGAGAAGTAGAACGTCGCGCCCTTCCCGACGGCCGCCTGCGCCCAGACCCGTCCCCCGTTGCGCCGCACCATCCGCGCGACGATGGCGAGCCCGACGCCGTGGCCTTCGTACTGGTCGGACGGGTGAAGCCGCTCGAAGACCTTGAACAGCTTGTCCGCGAATCGCATGTCGAAGCCGACGCCCTCGTCGCGGACGAAGTAGATCACCTCGTTGCCCTCGGCGCTGCCGCCGACCTCGACGCGCGGCGCCGCGGCGCCCTCGGTGAACTTGCAGGCATTCCCGATCAGGTTCGAGAAGACGCAGCGAATCATGCTCTCGTCGGCGAAGGCGTCGGGAAGCTCGCCGATGCGGATCGCGCACTTGAGATGGGGCGCCGAGGCCGAGAGCTCGTCGCAGACGTCCTCGACCAGCCGCCGCATCTCGAGCCTGGTCTTCTGAAGCTCCATGCGCCCGCTGCGCGAGTAGGCGAGCAGCGCATCCATCATCGACACCGCCGCCGCGGCGCTCCCGACGATCCGCTGCAGGTGCTCCCGGCCGATCGCGTCGACGCGATCGCCGTAGTCCTCGCTCAGGATCGCGGCGAAGTTGACGACGGCGCCGAGCGGCCCTCGCAGGTCGTGCGACACCGAGTAGTTGAAGGTCTCGAGCTCCGCGATGGTCTCCTGCAGCTCGGAGGTGCGGTCCCTGACACGAACCTCGAGCGCCTCGCTGAGCTCGCGGAGCTCGCCCTCGCCGCGGCGCGTGTCGAGGAGCTGCTGCGAGAGCGCGGCGTTGGCGAGGTGGAGCGCGCTCGCGCGCCGCCAGGCGAGCGTTCCGAAGTGCACCGCCGCCGCGACCAGTGCGGACGCCACCAGACCCGGCACCAGGATCCAGTAGCTGGGCAGATCGAGCATCCCGGTGAGCTCGGAGGTCGGCCACGCCGATAGCGACCACGGGCTCCCGTTGCGCACCGTCACGGGCGCGGACCTGCGCAGGCGCTGCAGCTCCTGCTTCGGATCGGAGGGCGCTCGCCGGTAGAGCTCCTCGCCATCGGCCGACACGGCGAGGGCGTAGCCGAGCGCGCGCACGTCGAGGATCTTGGCGAGCGCGCTCTCGAGGTCGATCAGCGCGAAGACGACGCGCTTGTCCTTCGGGCTGTCGGAGGCGCGCACCTGGATGGCCAGCACGTGCCGCCCATCGGCCGTTCGCAGGGGACCGAGCAGGGCTTCCCCGCTCGCGTCCGCGAGCTGGTGGCGCACGTCAGGCAGCAGCTCGCCGACGAGCCGCTTGCCTTCCGGCGTGCCGACCATCGCCCAGCTCGGGTCCGCGAAGAAGAGCGCCATGGTCGCCGGGTTCTCGTGCAGGAAGACTTGGGCGGCCTCCTGCCAGCGCTCGGGATCGAGGCCGGCCGGCGCGCTGCCCCAGAGCTTCGCTCGCCGGTCCACGGTGTCATAGAGACGCCCGATCTCGGTCGAGACCGCCGCACCCAGCGCTTCCGCGTAGAGTCGGGTCGAACGCTCGACGTCCGCCTCGCGCGCGCGGCGCACGTTCTGACCGACCAGCACCGAGACGGCGACTCCGAGAAGGACGATCACCGCCAACGCCGCTGGACCGAGCCCCTCCACGACAGGCTCCGGGACGCTCTGCATTCCTGCCGATTGTAGATTCTGCAATCGCCCCGTGCCTACCCCGCGTTCGGCGGCGCTTCTGGTGTGCCGCCAGGCAGTCCAGAGCTGCCGGCAGGCGAAAAAAGCAAGGGACGTGCCGGGTTGTCACTACGCTTCGGGGGCGCTCGGGTCGCGGCTCTCCTCCCCATCCCAAGAGGCCGCGGCCGACATCCAGATGGCGATCGCCGCACCCAGCGCGAGGCCCAGTCCGAATGCGCCCAGCAGCCGGAGCCGGGCGGTCCGGGAGACCTCGGCGACCCGCTGCACGCCCATCGCGCCGAGCGCGCGGTCCGCGCTCGGAATCCGATCGACCCACTCTGCCACGCTCATGTCGACCTCCCACCCGCCACGTCCCCGCTCGAGGAGCCGGCGGCAAAGCGATTGCGGACGGCGCCCTCGACGGCGGACGCCGCCGCCGCGCGCGCAGCGAGCCCGCCCACTGCGACGAGCGCGCGGAGTGGCAGGGCTCGACCCAGCATCCATCCGACGCCGACGCACGCCGCCATCGTCAGGTACGGGCGGTCGTGCATCTGCTGGCGGAGATCCGCCCCGAAGCGCTGCAGCGTCATGTCACTTCTCAGCGCCGCGCCAGCAGCCGGCCGAGCACGTAGCCGACCGCCACCGCCACGCCGACGGCCACCATCGGCCGCGCCTGCACCAGCCGGCGCAGCCGCACGTCGAGCTCCTCGACCTCGCTCCGCATCCGATCGAGCTGCTCCTCGAGCTCCGGTCCGTCGTGTCGCCGAGTGCTCATCGGTTCGCTCATCTCCCGTCTCCTCTCTCGGATCGCCGCGCGTCATCGCGGCCTCCCGAGCCATACGCCGAGTACCGTCGCCCCGAGCAGCCAGGCGATCGGGTGCGCGCGAATGCGCCGTCGCAGATCGAGCCCGGCGCGCGCACGCGCGCCCAGATCCTCCAGCAGCTCCGCCAGCTCCT
>Ga0335070_10005145_pt1 | contig 15369 bp, 12 predicted proteins | sample Lox_Sample_13_FD_206722 | JGI IMG/M metagenome (GOLD analysis project Ga0335070, IMG submission 206722) | Soil microbial communities from Loxahatchee National Wildlife Refuge, Florida, United States - Lox_Sample_1.3 | ecosystem: Environmental > Terrestrial > Soil > Wetlands | place: USA... | reverse complement strand
CCGTCGACCACTTCGGACGATCGCTCGGCCTTCCGCCCGCGATCTGCGCGCACAACAACTACTTCCTGTGGGGCCTGCGCGGGCAGAGGCCGGAGATCTTCCTCGTCTTCGGGGGCTCTCGCCCCGGTCTGGATCGGGTCTTTTCGAGCGTCGAAGCGGGCGCCGTCTTCACGCACCCGTGGGTGATGCCGTACGAGAGCGGCCGGACTGTCTGGATCTGCCGCGGACTCAGGATGCCGTTCGAGGAAATCTGGCCGGGCGAGAAGAACTTCAGCTGACGGTCAGCGCACCCCGAACGTCGCGAGGAAGAACGTCGGGCCGTCCTTCCGCGTGACGCCGTGGTCGGGATTCGCGGCGAGATGGCGGAGGACGGCGAAGACGGTCTCGACGTCGGGCTCGCCCAGCGCGGACGCGACCTTCTCGGCGGTCCGGAGGTCGCCCGGCTTCGCGCGCAGCTCCGCGAGGATGCGGCCCTGGAGCGCGAGGACGGCGGCGGCGGCCTTCTTGCCGGCCTCGACTCCCGGCTGGTGGTACGCGTTGATCCCGACGAGCTGCGCATAGAGGCCGACCGCCCTCTCGTACAGCGCAATCAGGACGCCGACCGTCCGTGCGGACACGTCCGGCACCGTCAGCGTGATCGAGGTGCGTCCGTTCTCGGCGAGCGCCCGGCGGGTCCCGAGGAGGAAGCCGTGCAGGTAGTCGCCGGGCGTGACGTCGGGCTCGACCTCGCAGGAGCGGGCGCCGTCCTCGCGGTCCTTCTCGACCTCGAGGAACGTCGCGAAGAAGTTCGGGACGCCCTCGCGCAGCTGCTGGACGTACGCGTGCTGATCCGTCGAGCCCTTGTTGCCGTAGACGGCGATCCCCTGGTTCACGACACGGCCCTCGAGGTTCTTCTCCTTGCCGAGGGACTCCATGACGAGCTGCTGGAGGTAGCGCGAGAAGAGGAGGAGCCGGTCCTTGTACGGGAGGACGACCATGTCCTTCGCGCCGCGCCCGCCGGTCTCGTGATGCCACGCAAGCGCGAGCATCGCGGCCGGGTTCCGCGCGACGTCCGGGACCCGCGTCGCCGCGTCGCAGGCGGCCGCGCCCGACAGCATCGCCGGGACATCGAGGCCCTGGAGCGATGCGGGAAGGAGGCCGACCGCGGAGAGCTCCGAGGTCCGCCCGCCGACCCAGTCCCACATCGGGAAGCGCTCGAGCCAGCCGTCCTTCGCGGCGACCTCGTCGAGCTCGCTGTGGGCGCCGGTCACGGCGACCGCATGCTTCGCGAATTCGAGGCCCGCCTTCCGGTACGCATCCACCGCGACGAGCATCCCGTTGCGCGTCTCCTTCGTGCCGCCGGACTTCGAGATCACGACCGTCAGCGTCGCGGGGAGGCCGCCTTCGGTCGCCGCGATCCGGGAGAGCTCGCGCGCCAGGCCGTCGGGGTCCGTGTTGTCGAAGAAGAACGGGCGGAGGGGGTCGCGCGGCGAGCCGAGCGCGTCCGCGACGAACTGCGGCCCGAGCGCCGAGCCTCCGATGCCGACGACGAGGAGGTTCGTGAAGCGCGGCGCCCGGGACGGCGCGATCCGGCCGCCGTGAACCGCGGCGGCGAAATCCTCGATCCGCGCGAGCGTCTCGCGGATCTCCCCGGCGATCGAGGCGTCGGGCGCCCGCCCGGGGTCGCGCAGCCAGTAATGGCCGACCATGCGCTTCTCGTCCGGGTTCGCGATCGCGCCCTTCTCGAGCGCGTCCATCGCCGCGAAGGCGGCGGGGAAGGCGCCCGTCACGAGAGGGTGCTTCCTGAGAGCGTCGTCCGCGAGGCCCGTCTTCGAGAGGTCGACGAGGAGCTCGAGCGCGGGCACATGGAGCGACAGGGCCTGGGCGCGGGGCCAGTCGTGAGCGGACATCGCGGGAGCCTCCCCGCCCCAATGATCTCCGATCCGGGTGGGCCCCGCGTAAACTGCGCGCCTCATGGCGAAAACGACCGGCAGGGGCCTCGCTCTCGGCATCGATCTCGGCGGAACGAAGATCCTCGCGGGGGCAGTGGATTCCTCGAACCGGATCCTCGGGCGCGGCAAGCTCAAGACTCCCTTCGCGGACGGGCCCGACGCGATCGGCGCGGCCCTCGTCGAGGCCTGCGACCTCGCCCTGAAGGAGGCCGGGGCCGCGCGGGGGGACGTTTCGTCCTTCGCGGTCGCCGCGCCCGGCGCCGTCGACACGATCAAGGGCACGCTCCTGAAGGCCGCGAACCTCAACGCGTCGAACTGGAACGTCGTGAGGGCCGTCGGCACGGCCTTTCCGGGTGCGGCGGGACGCGTGGAGAACGACGTGCGCCTCGCGGCGCTCGCGGAAGCCCGCCTCGGCGCGGGCCGCGGATCGAGCCTGTTGGTCGCGGTCTGGGTCGGGACGGGCGTCGGGGGCGCCGTAATCTGGAACGGGAAGATCCACTCGGGGCGCAACCGGAACGCGGGAGAGATCGGCCACACGCAGATCGACTTCCGAAGGGCGGCCCCGGGAAAGCTCGACGGGACGCTCGAGGGCACGGCCGCCAAGGTCGGGATCGCGGCATACCTCAGGCGGCGGATCGACCGCGGCGACAAGACCGAGCTCGAGAAGGCCGTTTCGAAGAAGGACGTGCGCCTCAAGGGCTCGCAGCTGCGCGAGGCGTGGGAGGAGGGCGACGAGCTCGCCCGGCGCGCCCTCGCGCGCTCGGCCCGCGCCGTCGGGATCACGATCGCGAACGTCTGGAACATCCTGTCGCCGGACGTCTTCGTCCTCGGCGGAGGGGTCGCATCGGACGTCGGCCCGGCCTACCTCGAAGAGGTCCGGAAGTGGGCGGATGCGTTCACGTTCACGCAGGACCTCGGGAAGCTGAGGGTCGAGCCCGCGGGGCTCGGCGACGACTCCGGCCTTCTCGGCGCGGCCCTTTACTCGCGCGACTGAGTCCGGATCGGCCGGTCTGGCACAATGAACCTCCCATGAGCTGCACGGGCTGCTCCCTCGGCACCTCCACGAATCCCGGCGGGAACTACGTCGGGGTGCGCCTCGCCGACGCCGAGGACGGAAAGACGACGCTCGTCTTCACGGGAGAGGTCTCCGTCAAGCCGGGCGAGCGGCTCATCGTCGAGACCGAGAACGGCCCCGAGTTCGCCGAGGTCACGACGGCGTCCCCGACCCTCGCGCGGTCCTGCTCGGCGAAGAAGGCGCGCCGGTTCCTGAGGCTCGCCTCCGACTCCGAGTACGCGGACTATGCCGAGCGCCTCGAGCTCCAGGAGGCGGCCCTCGCATTCGCGGACGAGAAAGTCGCCGCGCTGCGCCTGGATCTCCACGTCGTCAAGTGCGCGGTCGGCTTCGACCGCCGCAAGCTGACGGTCCTCTACACGTCCGACAAGAAGCCGGAGACGCGCGACCTCTCACGGGCGATCTCCGAGAAGTTCGACATCCGGGTCGACATGAAGATCATGGGCGTCCGCGACGAGACGAAGCTCCTCGGGGGCATCGGCTCGTGCGGCCTGACGCTCTGCTGCTCGACGTGGCTCAAGGGCTTCCACCCGGTCGCGATCCGGATGGCGAAGATGCAGGGGCTCACCCCGAACCCCGCCAAGCTCACGGGCCAGTGCGGCCGCCTGAAGTGCTGCGTGGCCTACGAGCTCGAGGGCGGCATCGAGGCCGCCCGCCGCATGGGCCACGGCGGCGACCGCGAGCGCCGCGAGAAGCCCGCTGCGGCCCCGCAGCCCCCGGCGTGACGCGGGTCGCATTTCTCCCGCCCGGCCCGGAATAGACTCCGGGCAACATCCGTTTCCCTTGGCGCGTAGAGACGGGCATGAGGAGTTTCGACATGGCTTCCGCCAAAAAGCCCTCTTCCGGCGCCCCGGCCCCCGGTGATGGGGAGGGCACGTCCGAGGAGCTCGCACGTCCTCAAGGACCAGGGCGGCTCGAGGCCCGCGGGCGGCGGCCGCCGCGTCGTCCCGCCCGAGCAGACGAACGCCGAGGCCTATTACTACCTCAAGCAGATGCAGTCCAAGACCGCGATCGTCGTCCGCCTCGTGGACGGCGAGGAGCTGCGCGGCTGGATCGAGTGGTACGACAAGGACGTCATCAAGCTGAACCGGGACCACGCCCCGAACCTCCTGATCCCGAAGCGCTCCATCAAGTACCTCTACAAGGAGGAAGAGGAGCGCATGCACCGCAAGAGGCGGCGTCCCCTGCCGGGAGCGGGCCCGGGGACCGGCGGTGCGAACGGCGGATGAGGTTCCTGCACGGTTGACGGCGTGGCGCGGAGCGGGCTTAGACTCGTCCGCATGAACGACAGCAAACTCACCAAGGAAGCCCTCACGGCGTTCGCGGTCCAGAACCGCGACCGCTTCGAATCCCTCCTCAAGGACTTCGTCGAACGTCCGACGGTCTCCGTCGACCCGTCGAAGAAGCCCGCGATCGCCGAGTGCGTGCAGCTCGCGTGCGACACGATCAAGGCCTTCGGCGGCGTTCCGGAAGTTCTTCAGACGTCCGGCCACCCGATCGTCCACGGCGTGTTCGGCGACGATGCGTCCCGGCCGACGGTCACCGTTTACAACCATCTCGACGTCCAGCCCGCCTCGAAGGACACGGAGCCCTGGGAGACCGAGCCCTTCGTCTTCACGAAGAAGGGCGACCGGTACTTCGGCCGCGGCACGACGGACGACAAGGGCCCCGCGCTCTCGGCGCTTTTCGGCGCGAAGGCCGCGATGGACGCCGGCGTGCCCGTGAACGTCCGCGTCCTGTGGGAGTTCGAGGAGGAGATCGGCTCGCCGAGCTTCGCGAAGGCCATCGCGGGCGCGAAGGACAAGCTCGCGACGGATTCGATCATCGTCTCGGACACGATCTGGATCGCCCGCGGCAAGCCGGCGTCCCCGGCGGGCCTGCGCGGCCTGCAGGGCATGCTCTTCAAGCTCGAGACGGGCACGACGGATCAGCACTCGGGCGTCACGGGCGGCGGCGCACGCAACCCGATGGCCGAGCTCATGCAGGTCGTCTCGGAGTGCTTCGACGCGAAGACGGGCAAGGTCAAGATTCCCGGGTTCTACAAGGACGTCGTCCCGCCCACGAAAGCCGAGCTCGAGGACTTCCGGAAGTCGGGCTTCACGATCGCCGGCTTCAAGAAGGACCACATGTTCAAGTCCATCCGGACACACGACGCGCTCGACCTCATGAAGCGTGTGTGGGCCCTCCCGACGTTCGAGATCCACGGCTGCGTCGGCGGGTACACGGGCCCGGGCGTCAAGACCGTCATCCCGCCGCGCGCGGAGGTCAAGGTCTCCTGCCGCCTCGTCCCGAACCAGACGGGCGCGAAGATCGCGAAGCTCGTCACGGACTTCGTGAGGAAGAAGAACAAGGACGTGAAGGTCGAGCTCGAGGGGCGTCTCGACCCTTACCAGGGCATCACGACGGGTCCGCTCGCGGACGCCGTGCGCACGAGCGTGAAGTTCGCGTTCGGGAGAACGCCCGTCTTCGTCCGCGAGGGCGGCTCGATCGGCGCGGTCCTCACGATGGAGAGCATCCTGAAGGCGCCGATCGTCTTTCTCGGCCTTTCGCTGCCCGAGCACGGCTACCACTCCCCGAACGAGAACTACGACTGGGAGCAGGCGTCGGGCGGGATGATCTCCTTCGCGAAGTACTTCGCGGAGGTCGCCGCGATGGGCAAGGTCGGCGCGAAGGGCTATCGCCCGAAGAAGTAACCCCGGCCGCTAACGCCCGGAGGACGCGGGGGAGCTCCCCTCGTCCTTCGGGCGGAAGCTCCAGAACTCCCCGTTCGTCCCGAGCACCATCGCGAGGATCGTTCCGCCGCGCCCCCACGAGGCCGTGAGGATCTCGCCCGCGGCATGGACGGGCACGAGGGCGAGCGCGCCCGTCGCGGGGTCGAGGATCGCAGGCGCCGGGAGCCAGGTTTCCGGAGAGACGGCCGACACGAGGATCCTGCCGTCCGGCCCGACGGCCCCGCCCGAAAGCGGCGCGGGCGCGAGCTTGAGCGGCCCCGCCGAGAGGACGGGCGTCTCGGCGAGCGTCGCGAGCGAGACGCGGACGAGCTGGACGCCCGAGGCGGCGTTGCGCTGGACGAGGACGTCGTCGGCGTCCGGGAAGCCCGCGACGCCGTGGCCCGGACAGAGGGTCTTCGCGGCGCCGCTCGCGGCGTTCACGGACCAGACCGTCCCGCCGTCCGCGAAGAAAATCGTCTTGCCGTCGCGCGAGGCGGCGAGCGACGAGGGCACGGCGCCCTTCGGTAGCGCGTGCTTCTTCATGAGGCGGCCGTCGGACCGCGACACGATTGCGAGAAGCGGCGGCGCGTCCGGCGGACCCGTGAGGAACGCGGCCGCGTCCCTTCCCGCGAGCGTCGCGGGCCCGAAGGTGGGCTCCGAAAGGCCCGTGAACGGCCGGGAGTCGCCGCTCTCGCCGGTGACGAGGAGCTGGCGGCGGCCCGCGACGAGGCCCGGCACGAGGAGGCGGCCGTCCTCGAACTCGACGGGCGTCATGACGAGGCTCGCGGGCACCGTCGCGAGTCGCTCGGGAACGCCGCCCGCGACGGGGACGCGGAGCAGGTCGGCGGCGCCGTCGGAGAACCCGACGTAAATCGTCCCGCCCGCGCCCTCGGCGAGATACCGGGGCCTGTTCGAAAACGAGAGGAGCGTCTGCGCGCCCGTGCCGTCGCGCGCGGCCGAAACGACCCGCTGGAGGTCGCCGGCGGCGAGGCGCGCGAGCACCGCTCTTCCGTCGCGCAGGGGCAGGAAAGGCGGGAGGAGCGGCAGCTCCGGCAGGAACGGGCGCGTGGCGCCCGTCTCGACGTCGATCGCCTGGAGTCGCCGCCCCGCGGCGTCCTTGGCGCCGGCGAAGCGGCCCCAGACGAGGACCTCCTTGCCGTCGGGGAACTGGCGCGAGACGAGGTCGCTCGAGTCCGCGAGGATCGGCGGCCCGACGGCGGTCTGCTTCCCGCTGTCGGGCCAGACCCGGACGATCTGGAACCTTCGCTCGGCGTCGAGCTTGACGACGAGGAGGCTGCCGTCCGGCAGCGGGCTGGGGCTCTCGGCGCCCTCCACGACGAGGCGCTCGTCACCGCCGATCGCGGGAACGCTCGAGACTCCGAGCGGCACGTCCGTCACGCGGTCGAAGAAGAGACGCGTGCCGTCGGGCGACCACTCCACGCGGTGGACGGCGCCCGCGTCCCGCCGCTTCGTGAGGACCGTCCAGTCGCCCGACTCGGGGTCCATGGCGGCGACCTGCGCGAGTCCGCCGACGGTCGTCAGGAACGCGATGCGGCGGCCGTCGGGCGAGCTGCGCGGCGAGAGAACGCGCGTCGAGCTGCCCATGACGAGAGAGCCCGACCACGTGGGAGGGGGTGCGTCGGCCGATTTCTGGCGCAGCCAGTATCCGAGCGCGGCGCCTCCCGCGACGAGCCCGAGCGCGCCGGCCGCCGCGAGGAAGACCCCGAGCGCGCGGCGTGTTCCGGACGCGGGTCGCGGCACGTGGGAGGGCGCCACGGCGGGGACGGGGGACGAGAGCGTGACGGACGGCCCGGCGCGCGCGTGCGCCCGGCCCGTCGGCACGGCCTCGAAGCGCGCGGTCGCCGCCGTCTGGAGCGACGTGTCCGTCGCGAGCGTATCCGCGTTGCGCTGGAGCTGCTTCCATTCCCGGGCGAGGTCGCGCGTGGACGCGTAGCGCTCCTCGGGGTCTTTCGCGAGGCAGCGCTCGATCACCCAGCGCACGGGCGCCGCGAGGCGCGGCGCGAGAGCGGCGAGCGGCTCGGGATCCTCGCGAATGATCGCCGAGAGCGTTTCGACGGGCGTCGGCCGCTCGAAGGCCCGCCGGCCGGTCGCGAGCTCGTAGAGGATGAGTCCGGCCGAGAACTGGTCCGAGCGGAAGTCCACGGGGCGGCCCGCGGCCTGCTCGGGCGACATGTAGCCGGGAGTCCCGACGACGAGACCCGCGCTCGTCACCGTCGCCGGGAGGTCGCTTCCCGCGACGTGAGGCGCGAGCTTCGCGATTCCGAAGTCGAGGATCTTGAGAAAGCCGTCCGCCGAGAGCATGAGGTTCTCGGGCTTGAGGTCGCGGTGGACGATGCCCGCGCCGTGGGCGCTCGCGAGGCCGTCCGTGAGCTGCGCCGCGATGTCGAGGAGGCGGCGGAGCGGGACGGAGCCCCCCTTGAGGACGTCCCGCAGCGTGCGGCCGTTGATGAACTCCATCGCGAGGAAGGGCGCGTCGTCCGTCTTCCCGATGTCGTAGATCGTGACGATGTTCGGATGATTCAGCGCCGAGGCGGCGCGTGCCTCGTGGGAGAACCGCGCGAGCCCTTCGCGGTCTTCGGCGAGGTGGGCGGGAAGGACCTTGAGCGCGACCTCGCGTCCGAGGCGCGTGTCACGGCCGCGGTAAACCTCGCCCATTCCCCCCGAGCCGAGGAGAGATACGACCTCGAACGGGCCGATCAGGGTTCCGGACTCGATGGGCAACGAAAGAAGGATATGCCAGCGCGCAACGGCAGCCGGGCTCGAGGTTACTCCGGCCGCTTGACGATCCTCCCGCGCGAGACGACCGCGGCGGTCTTTTCCATGACCTTGATGTCGGCGAGAGGGTCGCCCTTCACCGCCACGAGATCCGCGACGCACCCCGCGTCGAGGCAGCCGAGCTTCCCGTCCCGGTGCGGGCCGAGGAGGCCGGCCGCGGCGGTCGTCGCCGTCCGGAGCGCGTCCCACGGCGTCATGCCCCACGCGGTCATGAACGAGAACTCGACGGCCGCGTTGCGCTTCTCCCACTCGAACGCGCCCGCGTCGGTCCCGAAGACGATCGTGACGCCGGCTTTGTACGCCCGCTTGAAGGACTCCTCGGACGCGGCCCAGAGCTCGTCCCAGACCGGATTCGTCTTCGAGCGCGGGCCCTTGACCCAGTCGAGCGCCGAGATCGTCGGGCAGTACGCGACCTTCTTCGCGAGAAGCGTCTTGACGGTCTCGTCGTCCAGGACGTCGCCGTGCTCGATCGAGTCGACGCCCGCCTCGAGCGCGATCCGGTGACCCGTCGGCGTCATCGAATGCGCCGCGACCTTCTTCCTGAGACGGTGCGCCTCGTCCACGATCGCGTTCATCTCGTCCTGCGTGAAGTTCGGGACGGACGCCCATCCGCCGCCCGGCGTCCGGAAGTACGAGCCGTCCGCGTAGACCTTGATCCAGTCGACGCCGTACTGCGCCTGGTACCTCACGGCCTTTCGGCATTCGTCGGCGCCGTCGCACTTGAGGACGCCGTCGGGCATCTTCCGCTCCCACGAGTAGCCGAGGAGCGGGTAGCGGCCCGTCGGCGTCATCGCGGGCCCGGCGGCGAGGACGCGCGGTCCGGGGACGATGCCGCGCTCGAACGCCTTGCGGAGGTCCGTGTCCGTGAACCCCGCGCCCTCGGTCCCGAGGTCGCGCACCGTCGTGAATCCGTGGTCGAGCGCGATGCGCGCGGCCGCCGCGGCGCGGAGCGCACGGTAGGGCGTCGACTCCTTGAGGACCTGCTCGTCGTACTCCTCGGTCGTCGCGTCGCCCTGCAGGAGGAGATGCGTGTGCGCGTCGATGAGGCCGGGAAGGCATGTGTAGGCGGACAGGTCGAGAGTGCTCCCGGTCTGCACGGCTCCGTCGGAGCTCGCCGGAACGGCGCTTGAAGACTTCTTAGAAGGTGAAGAGGGTGGGAGCGCCGCGGCGGGACTCGCGGCCTCGACCCTCGCGACCTTTCCACCTTCGAAAGAAATACTCACGTTTCTCTTCGCTTCGCGGCTTGCAGGATCCAGGAGGGTCCCGCAGCGGACGGTCAGCGGCGGCTCGGCGGCGACGAGGCTCGACGTCGCGAGGAGGAGCGCAAGCGGGAGCAGCAGCGACTTCAGGCGCATTTGACGGGGCCTCCCTTCCCGAAGGACGATGCGAGATTATGAGCCGCGCGGACGACCTGAGGCGGGCCCGGGCGAAGGCCGAGGCCGTGCGGGCCGGGATCTACGAGGCCGTCGCCGGAAAGTCCGATGTCGAGCTTCTCGCGCTGCCCGGGGACTGTGGCTGGTCGGCGGCCGAGGTCCTCGATCACATCGGGACGGCCGAGCGCACGCTCGTCAAGGCGCTCCGGAAGGTCGAGAGAGGCGAGCCGACGCGCGTTCCGAGGCGCTCTTGGTTCTACCGGCTCCCGATGTCGCCCGTCTTCTGGAAGATCCGGCTCCGGGCGCCGAAGCTCGTGCGCCCGCGCCCACGCGGCGAGGTGAACCCGCAGGACCTCCTTTCCGGCCTCCGGGAGACGCGGGCAGCCCTCCTCGAGATCGTCGACCGCATGGGCGAGGAGCGCTTCGCCAAACTGGTCTTCCCGCACTTTCTCCTCGGGCGCTTCAACGGCGTCGACTGGTTCGAGTTCCTCGCGGGGCACGAGGGCAAGCACCTCGGCCAGATCCGCCGCGTCCTCGCCGGGCCCAAGGTCCTGCGCTGTTCTGGCGAAAAGGGCGCGGCCCGCACGTCCACGAGGTGACGCGGGCCCGGGTTCCCGCGCGCGCGCGGATCGCGATCTTCCTCGCGTGGGCGTTTGTCGTCGCGGCAGTCGCGAGCCGGCACGAGCCTTGGCGAGACGAGGTCCACCCGTACTCGGTTGCGACGACGACGGCCTCGCTCGCCGACATGTTCGGCGCGCTCCACACGGACGGTCACCCGGCGCTCTGGTACCTCCTCCTCCGCGGCGCCCACGCCGTGGCTCCCGTCCCCGCCGTCCTGCCCGTCACGGCTGCCCTCGTCGCGGCCGCGGCCGTCCTGCTCTTCCTCGCGCGGTCGCCGTTCGGCCCCGCCGTCACGATCCTCTTTCCGTTCTCCGTCCTGCCGCTCTACGAGTACTCCGTGATGGCGCGCAACTACGGCATCAGCCTCCTTCTCTGCTTCGCATTCGCCGCGCTCTACCGGACGCGGAGGCCGGTCCCGCTCGCTTTGTGCCTCGTCCTCCTCGCGAACACGAACGCGCACTCGGCCTTTCTCACCGCCGCGCTCGCGTTCGTCTGGTCCCTCGACGAGCTCTCGGACGGCGCGAAGCCGCGGGCGCGGCGCCTCCGGCTCGCGCTCGTCCCGGCGGCGGCGGCGGCGGCGGGCCTCGCGTTCGCGGCGTGGTCGGCGCTCCCGCGCGAGCCGGTCGTCGTCCACCGTGGGCTGCCGGACGCCGCGCGTTTCCTGCACGGGCTCCTGGCTCCCGGCGGCGGCCGGCTCCTCGCTCCGTTCAGCGCGCCCGGCATCGTCGACCTCGCGGTCTTCGTCCTCCTTGCGGCAGGCTTCGCGGCGCGCCCGAGCCGGCTTCTCGCGGCGGGCGGCGCGATCCTCGGGCTCTACGCGTTCTTCGTCTTCGTTTACCCGGGGGACCTCCGGCACGTCGGCCTGCTCCTCGTCCTGATCCTGACGCTCCTGTGGATGGAGGAAGATCGCGGGACGGTCGTCTCCCGCGTCGCGTTCGGGGCGGTCCTTCCGGCGCTCCTGGCGTGCCTCGTCGTCACGGGCGCGGCGAAGGCGTGGAGGGACCTCCGCGAGGACATGAGCGCGAGCCGGCCGGCCGCGGACTTCATCCGCTCGCGCCCTGATCTCGCAGGCGCCATCCTGACCGGCGAGCCCGACTACTCCCTCGAGCCGTTCCCGTACTACCTCCCGAACCGGATTTACCTCCCCCGCGAGGGACGGTTCGGCCTCTGGGCCCTGCCCACGAAGGAGAACCGGGACGACCTGACGCTCGGGGGCGTCCTCGACGCGGCCGGGCGCCTCCGGCGGGAGACCGGGCGGCCCGTCCTCCTCCTGATGCAGCCGCTGTTCGTCGACCCGGGCCCGCAGAACACGTGGACGCACTCGTTCGGGAAGAAGTTCACGCGCAGCGCCGCGGACCTCGAGCGCCTCGCCGCCGAGGCGACGCCGATCGGGCGCTTCGTGGACACACGGCAGATCGACGAGCGCTATGTCGTCTTCGAGATGCGGGACCCGCCGACCGTCTCAGGCCCGTTCCGGTGATTCCGCTCCACGGGCGAGAACGGCGAGCCTGAAGCTCGCGTACGCGAAGAACGGCGCCGCGAGGACGTCGATCGCATAGTGGACGTGCTGGGCGAGCACGCAGAACGCAACGGCCGCCGTGCTCGCGAAAAAGAACGCCTTGAACCTCGGGACCGCGAGGGCGAGGAGGAAAAGGGTCGACGTGTGGCCCGAGAAGAAGAGGTCCTTCGTCAGGAGTCTCGCCGGCCCGAAAAGACGCACGAGCGGGTCGTGGAGCGGGATCATCCCGGGCGGCGCCTCGAGCGGCGTGACGGCCATGGCCGCGATCCGCAGGGCGGCCATCACGACGTACGCCTCGAGCGCGAGGACGAGGGCCCGGGGCTCCTTCGCGAGGCGCGCGACCCCGAGGACGAGGCCGAGGTAGATCAGGGAGAACGTCGGCCACGTCAGGTCGCGCGGCACGAGGGCCGCGAGGACCGGGTCGGCAAGGACGACGCCCGGGCGCGCTTCGTTCCACTCGAGGAAACGGGCGAGGGCGAGGAGCGCGACGGCGAGCGCGGCGACGGCGAGAACGAGACGGACCCGAAACCGCGGGTCGCGCCAGGCGTCGCCCCACGCGCGCGCCGCCGGGGACGCCGGGGCCGGCGCGCCGATGGCCGGTCCGCCTACCGGGCGCCGCGGCCCGAGAGGACGGCCGGGATCGTCCGCAGCAGGATCTTGGCGTCGAGCGCGAGGCTCCAGTTGTCGATGTAGGCGAGGTCGAGGTTCGTCCACTCGTCGAAGCGGGAAATCTCGTTCCGTCCGGACACCTGCCAGAGGCCCGTCACGCCGGGCTTCATCGAGAGCCGGCGGCGCTGCCAGCGCTCGTAGCGCGCGACTTCCTCGGGGAGCGGCGGGCGCGGGCCGACGAGCGACATCTCGCCGCGCAGGACGTTCCACAGCTGCGGAATCTCGTCCAGAGAGAAACGGCGGATGAGCCGGCCGAGCGCCGTGAGGCGCGGGTCGTGCGCGGACTTGAAAACCGGGCCTTCGTGCTCGTTGAGGTGCGCGACCTCGGAGAGACGCTCCTCGGCGTTCTCGACCATCGTCCGGAGCTTCACGAGCGTGAACGGACGCCCGTTCAGGCCGACGCGCGTCTGCCGGAAGAGCGCGGGGCCCTTCGACGTGAGCCGGATCAGGAGCGCGGCGAGCGTGACGGGGACGACCGCGACGGCGCCGAGGACGATCGAGAGGAGGACGTCGGCCGTGCGCTTGGCCATCATCGCCGCGCTGTCGTCCGGCGTCGTCGAGAACGTGAGGAGCGGCGTGCCGTCCAGCTCCTCGAGCTCGACGCGCGCGAGGACGTGCGGGAAGAAGTCGAGGACGAGGCGCGTCTTGACGCCCATCTCCTCGCACAGGAGGAAGAGGTCCTCCATCTTCGGCAGATCGCCGCGGTCGACGGCGAGGAGCACCTCGTCGACGCTGAACTCCGTGAAGACGCGCGGGAAGTCCGCGAGCGTCCCGAGGTACGGGATGCCGTTGGACGTCGTCGTCTCTCCCGGCTCGATCGGCTTCTCCCGGATGAGGCCGAGGAGCTTGAGCCCCCACCAGGGGTGGTCGCGAATGAGCTTCGCCATCGCCGCCGCGCCCGGCGTGTCGCCCACGAGGACGACCGTCCGGAAGTTGAAGCCGAGGGCGCGCACGCGCCGGGCGACGAGACGGACCGTCACGCGCTCGGCGACGAGGAAGACGAGGTTCACGAGGAAGAACGCGAGGAGAAACGGGCGCGAGATGAAGTCCCAGCGCGCGCCGAAGACGACGAGGGAGAGGCCGATGCTCCCGAACAGCGCGGTCCGCGCGACGAGCGCGACCTCGTCCCTCATCGCCTCGGTCCTGCGGCTGCGATAGGAGCCGCCCACGACGAGGAGGCCGGTCCAGATCAGGACGATCGGTCCGACGAGGACGAGGTACCAGTTGAAGTCGTAAAGACCGGTGAGCCTGGGGACGAAGAGAGGGACCACCTCGCTTCGAAGCAGGTACGCCATGGGCAGCGTCGCGAGGGTGACGCTGAGGTCGGCGGCGTACAGGAGGGCCGCGATCGTCCGGGCCTGTTGCTTCAGCATCAAGGACCCCGGGGAGGGGTCAGGGTGATGCTAGCAAGTGCGGCGGGAACCTGCCTCCTCACCCTCCCGACAGGGCCTTTTCGTAGGCGTCCGTGACGGAGTCCCAGCGGTAGAGCGCGGCGCGGCGGCGGGCGGCCTCGCCGAGGAACCGGCGGCGCTCCGGGTCGGCGAGGAGGCCCCCGATGGCCCGCGCAAGGGTGTCCGGGCGGGCGGCGTCCGCCCAGAGGGCGGCGTCCCCGGCGGTCTCGCGGTTTTCGGGGGTGTCGTGGACGACGAGCGGCCGGCCGAAGCCCATCGCCTCGAGGAGCGCGGGGTGCGTCCCGCCGACCTCGGTCGCGTGGACGTAGACCGCCGCGTTCGCGAGGAGCTCGCGGTAGCCCTCGCCGTAGAGGGCGCCGGGCAGGAGGACGCGGGGGTCCTCCGCGGCCGCGGCCCTCACGGCCGAGACGAAGGCGTCGGCGTACGGGGCCCCGCCGAGGAGGACGAGGGGGGCGTTCCCCGGCACGCTCCGGTACGCATGGACGACCGCGTCGGCGTTGTTCTCGGGCTCGAAGCGCGAGACGTAGAGGACGTAGCCGCCGGGCGAAAGGCCGAGGCGCGCGAGCGTCGCGGTCCCCGCGGGCGCCTCGAGGTCCGAGCCGTACGGGATGTAGAGCGAGTCCTGCCCGTACGCGTCGCGGTAGTACATGCGGATCGCGCGGGCGTCCGTCACGAGCACGTCGGGGAGCGCGCAGCTCAGGCGCTCGGATATCGCGTACGCGAGCCGGCCGAGGGCGTTCCACTTCCTCCGGTTGCGCTCGAGGCCGTCGACGTTGAGGACGACGCGGGTCGGCGCTCCGAGGAGCCGGGCGAAGCGGCATGTGAGCGCGTTCACGCCGTTGCAGACGAGGACGGCGTCATAGCCCTGCGCGGACGCGTGGAGGCCCGAGAGAGCCGTGTGGACCACCGTGTCGAGATACTTCCGGCGGATCGTCGGGAGCGTGACGACCCGGGCGCCGCGATGCGTCGCGACGGCGGAGCCCGTCGCCCCCCGCCGCGCGTAAACGGTCACGTCGTGCCCGCGCGCGGCGAGGCGCGCCGAAAGCTCCTCGGCGAACGTCTCGAAGCCGCCGTAGGCCGCCGGGACGCCGCGCGTTCCGAGAATCGCGACTCTCAATCCTCGATCCTCGCGCCGTCCGGGTCGTCCGTGAACCACCGCAGGACGTCCTCGTCGGAAGCCGTGCGGCGGCCCTGGATCTCCGCCCTCTTTTCGAGGAGGCGGCCGCGGTTCACGGCGAGCCAGCGGAGCGCCTCGAGCGACGTGC